>Ga0207713_1001359_pt1 | contig 19911 bp, 24 predicted proteins | sample KBSS64metaG_FD_184404 | JGI IMG/M metagenome (GOLD analysis project Ga0207713, IMG submission 184404) | Switchgrass rhizosphere microbial communities from Kellogg Biological Station, Michigan, USA - KBS S6-4 metaG (SPAdes) (version 2) | ecosystem: Host-associated > Plants > Roots > Rhizosphere >... | reverse complement strand
CCCCCGACTGTCACCCTACCCCACCTCTTCATAACCTCTATCGAACCAGTAAGGATGTGCACATACCCCCGTATGTGCACATTTTTGTGTGCCTGTTGAAATTGCATCTCAGCTTAGCTGTCACGCACTGCTCGGCAGCAAAACGAAACTGACTTCCGTTCATAATCGGCTCGTGCTAGCCTATTGTGCAACCTCGCAATCGTGGCTCGCGCGCTGTTATTTTTGTACCTAACCCGCAATCCCGAGGGCACCGGCAAGTTCGTCAAACACACTTGTTTATAAGGAATGAATGTTTGAAAGTCGTTCTTCTGGAAGTAAGCCACTGGCACACCCCGCTCTACCTTGACGCCCTTGAGCGTTTGCCTGATGTGACCGTCACGGCGGTATCCGACGCCACGGGATCGCGTGCTCCTGCCCTCGCTCAGCGCTTTGGAGCGCAGCGCTACGATCACTGGAAAAACCTACTGGATAACGAAGAAGCTGATTTTGCGTTCGCTTTTGGTCCGCACGATGAGCTGTATGCCATGGGCAAAGCATTGATCGAACGCAACATTCCGTTCGCGATGGAGAAGCCCTGCGGGCTTACCCAGCATGAAGTACTGGACCTGCACCGACGCGCCGAAGCCGCCGGCGTGTTCGCGGCGGTGCCGTTGGTTTGGAGGCACAGTGAATTACTGAACCGCGTCAAGCATGCGGCGTTGCAGAGTGGCGCCAGATGGAGAACCCAGTCGTTTCGATTCAACGCCGGCCCGCCCGGACGCTACTTGACGAACAGTTGCTCCTGGATGCTTGATCCGAAACGCTCGGGTGGCGGATGCACGATCAACCTTGCCCCTCATTTCGTCGATCTGGCGCAGGAAATGTCCGGAGAGCGCATATACAGCGTGTCCGCCGTAATGCATCGCGACCCGCAGCTGACCGCCGTAGAGATCGCCTCAATGATGACCCTGGTGACCGAGAGCGGCTGCATCTGCACCATCGAAACTGGCTACAATTACCCGGCTAATACGCCAGAGCAACGGGAGTACTCGTTTTCATTGTCAACCGATCAGTTCTACGTGCGCTCGACCCCGGATGGCTTGCGGCTGATCGATGCGGTTGGAGGGGCAAGTGACCTGACCATGAGCCTGAACTCTGACGTGTATTACGACAACTTCGTAACCGATGTCCTCTCCCCTGACCGAGAGACAGCCTACACCGGTGCCGGACTTGCAACCATGCACCACGTCATGCGCATCATCGAGGCGGCCTATGAGTCAGACCGCCTCGGTGGCATTCCCATCACGCTCCAGCACCCCTGACACGACGTTGGCTGGCCATTGCCGGCAAAAAAGAGGACTTAAAAATTGTCACACATTGGCCGCTACTTCAACACCTTGGAACTGCTGCTGTCCCATCCGGACGGTCTCTCCCTGTCTGAAATCGGCGAGCAGACCCAAGTTGCCATGGCCACGGCCCACCGCATATTGAGCGCGCTGCGAGAAAGAGGCTACGTTTACCAGGACGAACAGGATCATTACCGCCTGACGCTAAAAATCCCCAGCATGGGCGTGAACTTCATCTCTGAAACGGGCTTCGCCAGGATCATGCAACCCTTGCTCAACGAGCTGGCCAGCGAAACCGGTGAGCACGTCCGGTTGGCGGCAGTTGCAGAAGATCATCTGACCTGGGTGCTGCAAGCCACGCAAAACACCAGAGGGCTTCAGTACCGCCGAGCCCTGGATGAAAAAATCATTCCCCACACAACAGCGGCGGGCAAAGTATGGCTTTCCACTATGCGCGATGAACGCGCCATGCGAATTCTCGCCGCATGGAACATCGAGAACAGCCGAGACTACGCGGGGCCCAATGCGCGCGTTTCGATTCGCGACATCTTTGATGACCTCGCTCAGATCCGCAAAGAGGGGCACGCGTTAGTTCGAGAAGAAGGTGAAGTGGGTGTGTGCGTCGTGGCGGTTGCTGTATTCGATACCTCGCGGCCAGATAACTCCGGCCCGGTCGCCACCCTGAGCGTCGCCGGTCCCATCGCACGCATGCGGGAGGAAACCCTGAGTGCTCATATCGAACATTTGAAGCGCTCGGCGATCAGGGTAGGCGAATGCTGGTCGCTCTGGACTTCGGTCAGTGGTGATGATTCGCTACCTCTGCGGTAGTACCGCGCACACCGTCGCGATCATGACTGGCTCCAGCAGGCCGAAGCCTGCGAAACCCCTATGATCGCGAGCGTGTATTGCTGGTGTAAACGCTGTCACCTGGACCCGTTGCGTGCCTCAAGGCTCCTTGACATCCGGTCGCAGGCGGTAGCGACAAGCGACCGGTAGCCGATTACGGAATTTTCCAGCCCTTCGCACGCAGATCCTGCACGCCCTTGTTCAGCTCATACAAAGCATTTTCTTCGCGGATGATTTCCAGTACGCAATTTCCAATACCGCAGGTCGCGTGAACGGCCTCGCCCAACCCGATAAAGTCCACTACACCGGTGCCGACTGGATCATGCCCCCACACGTCCGTACCCGTATCGGACACATGCACAAAGTCGATGCTGGCGTGATAAGCCAGCAGACTCGCCACCGGATCTTCACCGATGTAAGCGGCATTGGCGATGTCGTAGACGACCCTGACCACATCGTCGTTGAGGGTGCTTACAACCTCCGCCAGTTCCGGCATGGTGGGGGTAAAGCAGTACGGGGTGTTTTCCAGCAGTAAGCGCACGCCCGCCTGTTTGGCCATTGGAATCAGGACCGCCAGACTCTCGTACATCCAATCATAGGTTTTCTCGAGCGGCGGGGAAATCATGGGACGCCTGGTGCCGGGGGATATCACCACTTCCTGGGTACCCCAAACTGCAGCCAGGTCAATCACCGATTTGATGTGCTCAATGCTCTTGTGACGCATATTTGCGGCGGGACTGGCCAGATTGATGTCATAGCCGCCGGCGTTGAGAGACCTGATCTTTGCGCCGTACTCATGAAGACGCAGGCTTACGGCAGAACGTTCCGCCGTCGAGATTTCTACCGGCCAGCAATGTGGCGAGCTGACGGGCACCTCAAACACACGATGCCCGTGCTCGGCCAGTTGCGCAATTGCATCAATTGCCGTGGATGACCATAGATAGGAGAACGTGCTGATGATCATATCGAAACATCCTTTCAGTTGAGTATTCGCTGGAGTGAAAAGGGCCATTCGTATTGTGGATTTTGTACCTGGAGCACTATCGATAGCGGGAAGACGCGACGATGGATGGATAGATCTGGGTAGCGATAGCCACTGCACTGGCAAGGGTATCCGACCGCGAAAAAAACGATATCGGAATCAATTTCCATTGTCAATTTGATTGCAAATCAAATCCAATTTTTGTATTTTACAAACCTCTTTTACCTCAATGTCTAACTATAAAAAGGAGTGTCCAATGAGAGCTTTGGTCAGTGGTGGTAGTAGCGGTATCGGTGCGTCTACATGCCTGAGGATCGCGGAGGCGGCCCTTGCCCGGGGCTCGCAGCCGAAAATTGCGGTATGCGGACACACACTCACTACTACGCAGGAAGAAGTCGTTCAATCCATCAAGGCCATGGGCGGTATCGCCATCGCATTGTCCGGAGATCTCGGCAACCCTGAGGTGCCGAGCCAGCTGGTGGCGGCTGCAGTGGCGGAGTTCGGCGGGCTCGACGCGTTGGTGGCGAATGCCGGCATCGCCAGTCCTGGCGCAATCTGTGATTTGTCCATCGAGGACTGGGACGATATGTTCTCGGTCAATCTTCGCGGCGCCTGGTTGCTTGCCAAAGCCAGCTACCCGTATTTACGCGAGAGCAGAGGCTCGGCGTGCTTTACCTCGTCGATGTCTGGCCAGCTTCCGCATGCCGGCTCAGGCGCGTACAGCCCCACTAAAGCGGCATTGACAATGCTCGCCCAGACACTCGCGCTGGAGTGGGCACCTGACGGAGTCCGTGTAAACGTGGTGTCTCCGGGCATGACCCACACGCCGATGTCCGAAAAAATGTACGCCGATCCCCAGATCAAGAAAGCACGGGAAGCAATCATCCCGCTGGCGAGAATCGGCGAGCCCGTGGATATCGCGAACGTGATCGAATTTCTCGTTAGCCCTTTATCCGGATATGTCACGGGACAGGATATCTGTGTCGATGGTGGCTTCTCCAAATCGATACTGAGTCATATCCCGGGCCGACCAAGCTCCAAATCCTAAGCACGATTGCTTTACCGTGGGTTCAGCACTCAGGTCGGAAGGTGTGTCAATGGCACAGCATGAGACACACTGCCTTGAGTGTAGGCGAGGCCGTACGGGCTTGGTGTTACGTGCGGCTTCGACCTACATTGTGTGTTTTACGCGTTATCGCTGGAGCTCACACCTGAAGTACATCTGGTCATTGGCCGCCGCACTTCGAATCATCCAAGAACAGCCGAATAGCTTTGCCTCCCTCTTCTACAGACGTTCCGCCGGGCTCATACCCTGCGTTTCGGAGACTCGAATTGTCTGAGAGTCAAAATCTAAAAAACCTTTTAATAATATTAATTTATCGCTGAAACACATCCTCGCCTCTCATCTGACTGCGGTAAATTCCAAAGCGCTCCAGGGCAAATTTCGGTTACTAAAAAACCACGCCACCATCGATACCCCAGTTTCAAGCGAGGTGACACTGATTTCGATACCCGCGATTAATCAAGGCAAATGGCCGCTGTTTGCGTTCATCTATACAGTCAAACCTTGCTACTCGCGCTTACAGCGGTAGGGAGGACGCACGCATTGATAGCCAGTACGAGATCCATTTGATCCGTTCAGGACACAAAGAGGTACTCCGCGTATCGCGTCGTTACATGTCAGAACTTGAGGCACTGTTATCTCTCGCAAGATAGTCGTAGGTGACGCTGTCGATGGAAGCCAAATCACCCTCGCCCTCTTTCAGCCTTCGCATGTTCTCCCTGTGGGATCCGGTGAAGGTGAGTTTCGAGAAAAAACCTCGGTCGCTGATCCTGGCCAGCGTGCGGCGCAATGAATTCATTCCCGAGTTGGAATCCCGGGCATTGATCAGCCCATGGCTGCCCTGGAAACCCACCAGATCAGTCACGGCCGAATCAGCTCTGCAGAGCAGCAAACTGCAATGGTCCCCCCCGAGCTATGGGCAAGCTCATAGCTCGGGCGCCCTATCAGCCTCACCTTTCCCCGCAGTACGTGACGAATGGATAGCCGCAGGTCTGGGATAACAACAGATCAGGGCAAAGCCACTGTGATGCGGAATCAACGACCTGTTTTTGCGCACGGCGCTCGCGCAGAATATCCAGGATGCACTCAAGCCAAACGTGCTACGCCTGTAAAACCCTGGCAGGAGCGAGGTACATGGATAGATCACTGGTCATATGGAATCCAGTCAGGGGAGGTGTTTAGCGCTTGGCCCCAGATCACAGCAAGAAGCTGTTAACAGGCTTTTTCAAGCCCAACCGGTCCCTCAGCGTCCCAGGTTCATATTCCTTGCGGAAAACCCCTTTGGCTTGCAGCAAAGGCACCACGCCGCGTGTGAATGCTTCAAAGTCCGTTGGCAAAAACGGAAACATGAGGTTATAGCCATCAACGGCATTCGACTCGTACAGCGCTGAAAGCTTATCGGCAATATGCTCCGCCGTTCCGATCAGTAGCCAGGTACTGGAACTCTTGACCAACCGGCGCCCTATTTCGCGGATGGACAAGGAGGTGTCGTACTTCTTGAGCAGGGCCAGCTCAGTTCGAATGCCATCAAACTCAGACTCATCCGGCAACGCTGGCAACGGGCTGTCCGGCGAAAGTCCTGTCAAGTCGAGACGGGTGTAACTGGAGACCAGATCGATCGCCACGGCATCGATGATGAGGCTGTCCTCCAGTTGCCGGCGTCGCTCCTCCTCAGACTCACCCTCAAGCACCACCGGAAGCACACCGGTGATGATTTTCAGATCACTGGAGTGCCTGCCCTTCAACTCGAGTCGGCGATTCAAATCGGCCCTATACGCCAGTCCCTCTTCGACCGAATTGATGAAACAGAAGTGCACGTCCGCATGCGCAGCGGCCAGATTCTTGCCCGCTTCAGAAGACCCCGCCTGGGCAAGGACCGGATGTCCCTGAGGTGGACGCGGCACATTAAGCGGCCCACGTACGCTGAAATGTGCGCCTTTGTGATTGATCGGGTGAATTTTCGATGGATCGGCAAAGTCGCCGGTGCCCTTGTCAAATTCAAGCGCACCGTCTTCCCAGGAGTCCCAAAGCTGCTTGACGACATGGATGAATTCCTCGGCCCGCAGATAACGATCGCCGTGCTTCGTCACGCCTGACAATCCGAAATTCGAAGCCTCTTCTTCCAGCCAGGAAGTCACGATATTCCAGCTGGCTCGCCCTGCGCTGAGATAGTCCAACGAAGCAAAATATCGCGCGAGGTTGAACGGCTCGTTATAGGAAGTTGAAGCGGTGCCCATCAGACCAATGTGATCAGTCACGGCAGCCAGTGCGGACAAGAGCGTAATAGGTTCAAGGCGGGCGTTGGCATAGTGCCTCAACCCACTGGCCACGGAGTCCCAGACCGCGACGTGATCCGCTACAAAAACCGCATCGAACTTCGCCGCCTCCGCCGCCTGCACCAGTTTTATGTAGTACTTGAGCGTGAATATTTCCTGGGTCGGTGACAGCGGGTGGCGCCAGGAAAAACGATGATCTCCTTGGGGGTTAAAAAGAACAAATTCAAAATCATACTTTTATTGGACATAACGCCTCCACGACCTTACCAACGTCGCATTCATTTTCACTGGGCCGTCTTGACGGTATGTTCGGCGACCCACTGCGCCGCGACTTTTGCGGGATCCTTGTGATCGATATCAACAAGGCGATTGAGTTGCTTGAGGTCGTCATCGGTCAGTTTTGCAGAGACCTCGTTGAGCACCTGGGTGACTTCCGGGGTTAGCAACGCCTTGCGACCCAGTGGCGTGATGTTTTGCAGGGGCTGTTGGTGCTTGTCGTCCTCGAGGACAACCCAAGGCTCCTTAGCCAGGATGCCTTGCGTGGAGACCACCGTGGCGACGTCGATAGCGCCTGAGTTCAACGCCAGCCGCGACAAGGGCCCGCCCATGTCCAGCGATTTGATGCTCTTGAAGTTGATGCCGTAGACCGCCTTCAACCCAGGCAGGCCTAAGGCAGCAGTGGCGACTTCGGGAGGCCCGCCCAACGTGAAATCACCCGAGACGGGCGCCAGGTCGGACAAGGTGTGCAAGTTGTACTTTTCTGCGGTTTTTCGGGTGACGGCCCAAGCGGTAATGGAGCCCGCGGACGAAGGCTCAAGCAGCTGGAGGTCCGCCGGCAACTTCTGTTGCAAAGCGCTGAGGATCTCCTTTTGGGTGGTCAGGGCGGTCTTGTCGTCATAGAAACTCAACAGTGATCCTATGTATTCGGGTACGACGTCTATATCCCCGTTTTCCAGCGCCTGGGCAATGATCTGGCGGTTCCCCAGATTGAGTCGGGTCTTGACGTCTATCCCTTCATTTTTCAAGGCTGACGCATAGATGTTGGCGAGAATCGTCTGCTCGGAAAAATTGGCCCCTCCAATGGTGATGGACTGAGCATTGGCAAACGTGCTGCCAATCAGCAAGCCTAACCCCAGCAACAATGAAACCGAGTGCACTGAGCGAGCCTTCGAACGTTGTTTGTTTTTCATTTGGGTCTGCACCTCTGCAAAGTTAATACGTACTTTCAAATGCCCCTGGTCATGTAGCGCTTAGTTCAACATTCCCCGCCCGCCATTTTCTAACCATGAGTGTTTCTATCATCGAGCACACCCACTCGCTGACAATCGCAAGTGCCGACACCATCAGTGCGCCGCCAATAATTTGCGGCGTATCATTCCGGCCCAGTCCATCAATAAGAAACCTGCCCAGCCCGCCGAACCCTGCATACGCAGCGATGGTGGCTGTTGCGATAAGTTGCACCAGGGCTGATCGGAATCCAGAAAAGATCAGCGGAAAAGCCAGCGGCAACTCGAGCTGAATAAACATCTGCCATCTGCGCATCCCCATCGATCTGGCAGCCTGCTTCAGAGACGAATCCACTTGATCGATTCCAACATAGGTATTGGTTAATATCGGCGGGATGCTCATAGTCACCAATGCGATAATCACCGTGCTGGTTTCATAGCCAATGAGCATGATTGCAAGTATCACAATACCCAGAGAAGGTAATGCTCGCCCAACATTGAACAACCCTATCGCCACCTGCGCGCCTTTGCGGTAGTTAGCCAGAAGTACGCCGAGCGGAAACGCTATTGCACAAGCAATAGCCAGGCTCAAAGACACATAATAAATATGCTCTGCCAGCCGAGTCAGTATCCCGTTTTCACCCAACCAGTTTTCAGGAAGCGAAAACCAAAGGTAGACACCTGCGTTCATATTCATTAGCGCACCCAAGGGACCAGCCATTTATCTATTGAATAAAATAGAAAATCAAAACATAACGCCAACATCACCGTCAGGATCAGGCTGACCGCCACAGGCGTAGTAAAACTTTGCGCCAACCCGGTAATAAAGAGTTGCCCCAGCCCACCTTGACCAATTAACGCAGTAACAGTCACTAGCCCGACCAAGGTAACCGAGGTCGTTCGCAGCCCTGCCAATAACGAAGGCAACGCCAGTGGAAGTTCAACCCCAAAAAATCGCTGCATGCGCGTATACCCTAGCGCACGGGCTTCCTCCAATACGTCCGGGGGATTACTCGCAAGCCCCGCCAAGGTGTTCTGCAATACAATAAGCAAGGAATACAGACTCAAACCAATCACCGCCGTCGTCTTGGATAAACCGGTAAAAGGCATTATCAAAATAAACAGCGCCAGAGACGGAATGGTAAAGAGTATGCCGCTGACATAAATCATGGGGCGCGCCAATCCTGGCTGCCACAACGTCAAGAGCACCATTGCGCCCGCTAATAGCATCCCTATACACAGGCCCAAGGTCACCAGCTGAATATGATCAAATAACAGCTGGCCGATCTGCTGCCAGTTTTCAACGATCCAGGACCAGTCAATCATTGCGCACTTCCGAAGCGGCGCTCATTGAGTGCGCTGTGAAGGCTGGCAATCGAGAGGCAACCTTCGTAACCGCCCGCCTCGTCCACGCGAACAACCACACCGATAGGAGCCGTTAGAATTTTAACCAGTGCGTGATGCAACGAGTCGTTACTCGACACCGTTGTCAGCTCGGGAACAGGCACATCCGATTCACTGACCCACTTCAACGGGTTGGACTTATCATCCAGCAGAAGTTTGAATTCGCAATTGACTTCATCCGCTGGAAGATCAGAAACCCTCATCAGCGAAAGTCTTTTTAAAAGCGGATCTTTGCCGATAAAGTTCTTCACAAACTCGCTCGCAGGATGGGCAAGGATATTGTGAGGCGTATCGAACTGAACAAGCTTTCCTTCGCCCTCGAAGATGGCAATCCGGTCACCAATCTTGATGGCCTCCTCCATATCGTGGGTCACCAAAATAATGGTTTTATGCAAGCGTCTCTGAAGCGCAACCAGTTCATCCTGCAGGCGCTCGCGTATCACCGGATCAAGTGCGGCAAAGGGTTCGTCCATCAATACAACCGGTGGGTCCGAGGCCAATGCCCTCGCCAGAGCGACACGACTCTTTTGGCCGCCCGACAGCTGATTAGGGTATCGATCGAGAAATTCCGGCTGAAGTCCAACCAGTGAAATAAGCTCGCTCACGCGCTGGCGGATTTTGTGCTTGCTCCAGCCCAAGAGCCGCGGCACGGCGCCAATATTCTCTGCAACCGTCTGGTGAGGAAATAGGGCCGAGCTCTGCATCATGAAGCCAATGCCGCGGCGTAGCTTAACGACGTCAAGCTCATCGGTCGCTACTCCATTAACACAGATGCGACCACTGTCCTGGGTATCCAGCCTATTGATCATTCGCAAAATGGTTGTTTTGCCACATCCACTGGGCCCGACAAATACACAGATCTCACCCTTCCGGACGTGGAGCGTCAAATCGCTCACGGCCATTCGCGGGCTGCCTTTATGAGTTTTCTTGATGGCTTCAAAACGTATCATTTTCCGACACCCAGATTAGCTTTCATATTTCTATTGCTCGGCAGGATGGCGAGGACAATCCACGGGACTGACCAGATGTCTCTGCAATAACTGGAAGTAGCCATGAATGACATAGCCATTGTTTCGCGCGATCCATTGTTCACGCCTGGCTCTATACACCCGGGGTAAGTAAAACCAGGGCAAACCAGGGAGATCGTGATGAACCAAGTGAAGATTGAGGTTTAGAAACAGCCAACTCAACAGCCCTGACGATTCGTTGATAACCGTGCGGTGTTCCGGAAGCGTCGACGGGCGATGTTCGTAAAACGACCTGATCATGGCAATGGATAAAGCCGGCAGCGAAACTAAGAATACGTACTGTATGGCACTGATGACGCTGTATTGCTCAACCAGAGCCAGCACTACGCCAACACTTAGTATATGAGCGGCCCACATCCGCCAAGAAATTTGCCCGGTGTGAAATAGTCCTCCAATCTCGCTACACACGAGGGTTATCACCGCCAATGGCGCGCCCATAAGCAAACGACCGCCCAAGGTCTTGTTTACCCATAACAGCGTTCTGATACAACGAGGCGAGCGCAACCAAAAAGCACCGGTGACATAACGACTTTCCGGATCTTGACCCGGCACCGTCAACACCTCGTCGCGGTGATGCGCCAAATGTGTGCCCCTATAAATGTCGTAGGGGTACCACACGGCAAATGGCAGAAATCCCAAGGCTTTATTTATGCCAGGCCAACGCGTTGGATGACCGTGGATAAGCTCATGCTGAATCGACATCCAGAGCACGACCAATGGAATAAACAGAACAATGGTGAATACTTCGCCAAATGCTTGCCCATAAAAAACAATAACGGCCCAGGCCAGATAAAAACCAACCAACAAAAGCCAGGTGGGCCATTCGGTTTGACTGGTAAATGTAGTGCTCAGCTTAACGATTTCAGCTCGATGAGCTTCATCCAAATAGTTTGGCATTGTTGTTAGTCATGATAGATCTTGCTCGGAACAAGCGTCCAATCACTCACACTTCAAGCTGCAACCCCACACACCGGGCATTATCTGAAGATGATTGGCTGGACTAACGGTATGGAAGTACCCAACAGCGATGATTCACATGGCGTAGAGCAGAAATGCCAAGCCTTCGCTGATTGCACTGCAGGCTTCGCTGTTGGCCTGACAAGGGAGAGGTTTGCCGGTAACGAATGGAACGGCAATGGAGGCACAAGGACTGATGCGGATACTGCCGGCGTGAGAAATCGCGACATGAGCTCTGTCATAAGACAGAGCCTCAAGGCTGATTTGGAAGATTCGGGCGCCGGACATAGTCGTACCATAAGAATAGGATTGAACATATCCGGCGGTCCGGTGACAGCAAGGTAGCATGGTGACCACTGTGATCAAGGAATATATTTTATTATGCTTATTCCATAAAGGAATAAGCATGCGATCATCGACACTGAGGTGCCGGGTTGGTATGAAGCTTCGACGACCTGGCGTTTAAATACGGTTGGGAAGTTCGGGCGGCGACCGTGGCGACGAGCGGGAGCTGTATCCAAGATAGTGTCCATTAAAAAATGATGGACACTATCTTTACTAATTTTGGAGTCGGTCAGGAGTGGGTCCAGGCTGTGTGAAAACGCACTGAATACGTCGAAAGGTGAGAACTATGGGTGTTGTCTGCGACAACCAGCAGACGGAAGCGCGAATTGCCTTAGTCAGCTACATAGACGTTCGTAATGCTGTTTGGGCCGCGTCAGCGGCCCAAACGGTTACTAACTGGCGAGCCAAGCGATTGGATTCACGCCCTGATCGCCTCAAGCAATCCTGCGATGCCGAAGATGCTCATCATTCGTTTGAGGTTGTAGGCGAGCACATGAAGGCTCATTTCGGTACTTACCCGCGGAAGTGTTTTGGTCAGGAAGTGGGTGGCTCCCATCCAATATTTGAGTGTTCCAAAAGGATGCTCAACAGTCTGGCGGCGAACCTTCATCCTCCCCGGGTCATGCTCCAGCCGAACCTGCATCGCGTCGATTACCGCCTCATGTTCCCAGCGCTTCACACGGCGTTCCTTACCCGTCGTACATTGCTTTTGCATTGCGCAGGACCGGCTACCACCGTTAGCGACTCCGCCTCGATTTTTTCACGCGCCTGGTTCGCCATATTGCTCAGCTGCCCATGATCATTGCCTACGTTAGTCACCTCGTGGGCGATGATCAGATGGTGTTTGTCGTCGACCGCTGTTTGGACGTTGTAGCCAACCATTCCAGTGCCTCGGCCGCTCGTGGCCATTGAGCGTGCATATGGGTCGGTGAGAGAGATCTGCTGGTCTGGACTTTCGTGGGGCTGCGTCTCGATTTCCTTGAGTTTCTGCATCTGCTTTTTGAGTGTTTCGATCTTGTCTTTAAGCCGCTCTGTTTTGGCCTCAGCCACTTAGGGCGTTGCCCGATCCGCCGAATCCATCGTCGCCAAATATCGATCAATGCTCTGCTCGATCTGCTGCATGCGTGCCTTCACCTTGCCCTGAGTGAAGTTACGATCGCGATTGTTGACGGCTTTGAATTTGCTGCCGTCGATGGCGATGATCGACTGAGAGAAGAGATTGAGGTTGCGGCAAAGCTCTACGAACTGGCGGCATACGCTGCGGATGGCTTTGCCGTTGTCTTTGCGAAAGTCGGCAATGGTTTTGAAGTCCGGAGCCAAACGCCCCGTTAGCCACATTAACTCGACGTTGCGCTCGGCCTCACGCTCAAGCCGGCGACTGGACTGAATCCGATTGAGGTAGCCGTAGATATAGATCTTCAGCAAGACCGCTGGGTGGTAGGCTGGACGACCAGTTGCGGCAGGATCGACGCCCTCAAACCCAAGTGCGCTCAAGTCGATTTCATCGACGAAAACATCGACCACGCGCACTGGATTTTCTTCGGCTACGTAATCGTCCAGACACTCCGGCAGCAAGGTGACTTGCGTCCGGGCCCCGCCTTCAATGAATCGCTTCATGATCGCCCCTGCTACGATCTCGACGATGAAAAGGTTAGACGATTACTGGCCCTTTCTCACAGCCTGGCCCCAAAGAGGACGTAAGCTTGCCGCTCATCTCGTGGCATAGCAGCATAGTGAGAATTTACTCCTTCGCTATTACCTATCACGCACTTCCAAGGTCACCATGTCCATAAATCTTGATGAGCTACTGAAAACCGTAGACGACGAACAATCACTCATCGGCTTCATTGAAGCTCTAGGTATGGATTTCGCCGAGGAGCGTTTGCTGGAGGAGACCTCTCCGTCGTCTCCCTATGGACCGGGGGCGTTGGGATGGGAAAACGGCTCTATTGATACCTTTCTTGATGCTGCCGCAGCGTGGGCGACTGCCAGCTCGCGCAGTTCCCCTGTGAGTGCCAGTAGATCAAACGTATGGCAACGCTGTGCGGCCATTTTGCTGGCTGGTAAATTTTATGAGTGAGCATTGCTGTTCGAAGGACAACGACCGAACGAAGGCTGCCGGTCGTGAAAGTCCACTGTCGACTCATACTGTTTTAAACCGCAGGTCTTGAACATGCTCGGCGGTGTTTTCACACAGCCTAGGTACTGACCGGACGGTTACTATAGGTGTGAACGAGCGGCTAAATGAGGTAGCCGTGCGTCGGCACGTGGATCACGTTTGGCGTCGGCCACGACACCTTACTCGATCAGAGTGAGCGCTCGGCAATCGCATCTCGAACGCCGCGTTCCACTTGAAGACTAGGGATTCGATAGTGCTCAGACGTGATCGCGCTTCATCTCTGCCCATTCAATCAACGCCTGGATTGACGCCCCAAGTGCATGGCCGATAGGCGTGAGCGGATACTTCATCCTACGCGGCACCTGCGGGTACAGACACACCTCAGTCGTGGGCGCCGATTACAACGTCCTCCCCGCCGGCCAATAGTACGAAGGCGTTGAACAAGCCCTCTCCAAAATGCTTAGAAACCCACGTTATTTGCGCCTTTCAAGCCCAGAATCTGACGAGCTTCGTCGGGAGTCGCAATTTCATATGACAACTCCTCGAGGATTCGGCGGATTTTTCTGACTTGATCCGCGTTGGTTTTGGCCATCACTCCTTTTTCAAGGTAGATGCTGTCCTCTAGGCCGACACGAACGTGCGCCCCCATAACTGCACCCACAGTCAAAAGCGGCATCTGGTGACGACCTGCCCCGAGGATGGAAAACTCGTAGCTGCTTCGACCGAAAAGACGGTCGGCGACACCGCGCATCATTGCCAAGTTCTCAGGGTCAGGGCCAAGTCCTCCGAGAACTCCGTAGATGGACTGAATGAAGAACGGCGGCTTGATCAGCCCTTCGTCCACAAAGTACGCAAGATTGTATAAGTGCCCGACGTCATAGCACTCCAACTCGAAGCGCGTACCAGACTCACCCAGTTCTTGCATGATGTGTTTGATGTCTTTGAACGTGTTCCGGAAGATCAAATCTTCCATCCCCTCAACATAGGGCTTTTCCCAATCATGCTGCCAATGATCGATTTTCCGAGCGATTGGGTGGATGGAAAAGTTCATCGAGCCCATGTTCAGTGAGCACATTTCTGGTCTGGCACGTAGTGGATATGCAAGTCGTTCTTTCAACGTCATCCGCGTGCTGCCGCCAGTGGTGATGTTGATAACCGCGCCTGTCTGGCGGGCAATCTCCGGCACAAACTGATCAAACAGTGCGGGATCCGGAGATGGTCGCCCATCGATAGGATCACGAGCATGCAGGTGAACAATCGATGCACCTGCCTCAACAGCCTCAATCGCTTGCTGTGCAATTTGCTCCGGAGTGATTGGCAGATACTCCGACATTGTCGGCGTGTGCATTGCGCCTGTGACAGCACATGTAATGATGATTTTGCGATTTTTGTTATTCATAGTCATCTTCTCGACTAGGGCAATCAAATAGCTGGTTTTTGCACTGAAGTAATCAGTCGCAACGCCAGTTGCGTACGAACCTCATCGGCCTGTTCTTGTGTCCATGCGCGCAGTCCTTGGCCTGTGCGCATGCCCTCATGCCCCTGCTCCAATAACGCATTAAGCAAAGGGTTTGGTTCAAGGTCGTTACACATGTCAGGAAAAATGACCTGATGGACGAGTTTGGTAAGCTGAAGGCCCACCAGATCCGCGTTCTCCATCGGTCCTAAAAAGGGCAGTCGCATACCGAAGCTTTGCTTTACAACGGTATCGATGGTCTCGGCATCGCAGACCCCTTTTGATACCAACGAAATAGCCTCGCGCCACATCGCATGCTGAAGACGGTTGCCGATAAACCCGGCGACGTCTCGATGAACTTTGACGGGGGATTTGCCCAGACTCAGCAGCAACTCGAACGTCGAATCAAATACCTTTTCAGAGGTGTATTCGGTACGCACCACCTCAACCAAGGGAACAAGATGAGGCGGATTCCACCAATGCGTCCCGACCAAGCGTCCCCGCGCATCCGCATCAAGCAGTTCACCAATGGCTGTAATAGGAATAACCGAGGTGTTACTGGCCAAAACAGTGTGACGGGGAGCGAACCTGGCGACATCAGCAAACAATTGCTGCTTGAGTTCCAGGCGCTCGGGCACTGCCTCAACGACGATGTCGGCGTCAGCCACAGCCATCTGCAAATCTGTAGCGAGGAAGATATTGGCGAGCACTGGGCCTGAAGTGAGTCCAATCTGTTCGAGGTTGTGGGCAATTCGTTGCGGCGCGACGTCGAGGGTCGCCGCGTCAGGGTCAAATATGGTGACCTTATGGCCAGCTTGAGCGAACACCTGGGCGATACCATGGCCCATGAGGCCAGCACCGATGATGCAAGCGTGAAGGATCTTTTGCATGCTGACTCCAATCTTATTAAGCCCATTGGGCTTTTTTTGTTAGGGCCATATTACGAGTGTGAGATTTAGCTGGTAAGGTTCCATTGAGACAGCTTCTAGTCCCATTCGGACATCTCAGGAGATCGCCTGCCATGCCTGCACCGATTCAGGGTTTTCTAAATCAGAAAATCTTCGCTCCCTACAAGATTGCAACGCTGGTCGAAACCGTTGCGGAGCAAGGCATTACCTCTGACGTGGTACTCCAGCGAACCCAACTCGACGCCTCCCAGATCAGTGACCCAAATACATTGACTTCCATTCGTCAGTACATCGACGCTTGTGACAATGTGATAAGAGCATCCGCCGACGCCTCAACAGCTTTCCAAGTTGGCTCCCGCATGCACCTCTCGGCATATGGAATGTATGGGTATGCGTTGATGTGCAGTTTGACGCTTCGCGACTTTTTCGAATTTGGAGTGAAATACCACGTCCTTGCTACGCCTACGCTTCATATCAGTTGGCGCGAGGAAGCTGAGGCTGCTATCTGGGAGTTCTCCGATGTCTATAGCCATTTGATGAGCGCGCAGACTCGCGAATTTTTAATACGGCAACAGATGGCGCAGCATGTCACTCATCTAAAAGACGCTGCAGGTCCGGATTGTAAGCCCATCAAGGCGCTTTTCGCGTTTCCTTTACCCTCAGATAAGGCCAGGTATGAGCGATTTCTCGGCTGTGAGTGCATATTTGACTGTCCTGTCACCGAACTCCATTACCCCCAGAAAATCCTGTCCCATGCACCACACTTGGCCAATCGACTGTCGAGAATCATGCTCCAGGAAACATGTGATCGATTGATAGGTAAGGCCAAGACTTCGTCTGGGGTAGCGGGAGAGGTATATCAGCTAATGATGCTGACTCCGAACCAGTTCCCAACAATGGAACAGGTCTCGCAGTGCATGCGTTTGACCACCAGGACGCTGCGCAGAAAACTGGAAGCTGAAAATACAGACTACGGCGCGATTCTCGACGATGTCAGGAGCAGCTTGGCAATCGAATACCTGCAAACAACAAAAATGAGTACTGAAGACATTGCGGCGAAAATTGGATTCAGTGACAACGCCAATTTTCGGCGCGCATTTAAACGCTGGACTGGCAAAACTCCCCGTCAAATACGCGATGAAATAAACTAATAGATCGGGTTGTGCAGTGTCCGATTATGACCTTTATGAGGCCGCTCACGACCTCGTATTCAGTAGTCGGGGTTCGTACTATGGAGTCACGTAGGTCCACGTGGAGGAGCTACCCGACAACCAGTCCAATCACAGAATAAGAGTGCCTGTTCATGCCCATATCTGTTCGATGCATCATGACCTGTGAGCCCCCATTTCGTCCGGTTTCCGCATGTGATAGACGTAGGGCAGATTAACTTCCACGACCTACCCTCTTGGTTCGTGCGCTTTTAAGGCGTGAAACCCTAGTTAATCCCCACGGCATTCTCACCACCCAAGTAGCCAACGAACCATCCCTAAGAGATCCGGCCGATTGGCATATGCCGATCGAAGAGACCTCGCCACGAACGAGAACGGCTACTCGGTCCAGCCAGCACACCAAGGTGTACAATGTTTGGAGGCAAAGCGAAGGCGATGAAGCCCATCCATCAGCGATACCTTTATCCAGCAACGTACGTATAAAAATGACCACGGGAGGTCTGAAGCGGAGGCAAGCAATGCATGATCGCCTAGACTCACAAGCTCAATATCGCGAGGTCGGGGGGGACCTTGTTTCCGGCGTAATTGTTGACTCTCGCACGACGCATGTCGAAGTCCTTGCGCGCCGGGCGAATGGACCCATCACCTGGCGTTTTCGTCAACCGCGGCTGGCGCTCTTTTGGTTTCGGAACGGCCTCAAAGAATTGCATCTGGAGCTCGACGGGCAGCGCACACATTCCGGAATTCAACAGAGAACTAATCTTGCGCTTTTTCCAGCCTCCACATCAATCGAAGGCGAGTTCGATGTAGCTCCGTATTTCGACTACATGGTGGTCTTTCTCGACCCAACCATTGCGTCTGATGCTGGTTACCACTTTAATCGACCGCTAATTTCCTTTGGGAACGAAGACCTGCAACATAGCCTTTCGGCCCTCTGCCGCGAAGCGTGCAATGCAGACAACCTTTACGAATTGTTCGCCGAAGGTTGGGCAATGCAGGCACTCGTCCAACTGGCGAGGGCTGACGGTAGTCAGACAGTTCGTATTCAGCCGCGCGGCGGACTCGCTCCTGCGAGCTTGCGGCACGTTATCGACTACATCCAAACCGACTTATCAAATCCGTTCACGATTGAGGGCTTGGCGCAAGTCGCAGGTATCAGTCCCCGTCATTTTATGCGGGCTTTTAGGGAAAGTACCGGGCAGACACCGTTGCGCTTTATTTACAGTCTGCGTCTCAATCAGGCTAAATTGTTCCTCTTGGATCCCAGTCGTACCACAACTGAAGTCGCACTGGATTGCGGCTTCAGCCATGCTCAGCACTTCTGCACCGCATTCAAGAAGGCAACCGGCGTGACGCCGTCTGATTTTCGTAAAGCTGTAACCAGATAAGCGTCACGGGCTAGTCACGGCTAAAGGAACCGGATGGGGTCATTCAAAATTACGCGGTTCTCGTCTATGTCGTATTTGCTGAAGTCTCTTCTCAAAGATGAGTTGCGCCATCTCACTGATCTGTTTTTCAGTGGGTCGCTCTGTATCACGTAGGTAAGTCTGGACTCTCGTCCCCACTTCCTTCCGTCGCTGGACACGCTGGTATGAATGTTGTCGCCTGATATATAGCGGTTCATCATTCTCTGACCGGGAATGCCAAGCGCAGCAAAGTCGTAATCATGGCGAATTTGCCAAAAACGCTCCCCAGCAAAGTCATAGATTGAGTTAAAGGTGTCGTTGGACTGGGCTCCACCCGCAGTCCCATTAACCCTCATCAAGCCGGTCTCCCCATACATCCCGTGCAAGCCTAGGTAAAAAGTGTTTGGACCGGTTTTGCTGACAGCAGAAGAGACGCGCCCTTATTGTCCATCTGGCCCGCTTTTGCTGACCCGTCCTCGTCCCCAAGAAAGAAGCCAAGGTTGACACCCATTTTCCAGGAGCCAACTAATTTGGCTATGGGTGACGTGGCCGCCACCAATGAACCCGCGGCCACCCCCTACAACCCCGCGCAATTCGCTGGACATTGCCAAGGTCGTTTTAGTCACCGCCACCGCCTGCGACGTAGTGCCGGCGACCATGGTCCACATCGATCATCAAGGCCAGACGCATAAAGTGACGTACCAAGTCATGGGCAACTGCACCAGCAACCTGTGACACCAGGCACCACACGCCTCACACGATCATCCGTTTCACCTGCGACGCTAAATCATGCAAGCCGGCCAAGCGCGCCAGGACCCGTTCGACCACCTCCCACCTAGCCACCGCACCGTTTTGTATTTCATCCATCGAGCCCAACGCCACTCCGGCCTTTTTCAACCCCAGACGGGTTGAACCGGATAACTGCTGAAGCCCTTGGCGCGCCTGCTCCGCGGATTGTTTCAGCCCCGTGGCTATTTGCCGGATCTGCGCGCTGGAATCCGCCGCTTGCCGCGAGAGATTGCGAACTTCATCCGCGACCACCGCAAACCCCGGCCATGGCTGCCCGCCCTCGCCGCCTCGATTGCCGCATTGAGCGCCAACAAGCTGGTCTGACGAGCAATGCCCTGGATGCTGCCGACAATCGCACCGATGGCATCGACTGACTGCCGAGCTCATCGAACACTTGATCCAGACGCTGCATGTAGAGGTTCAGATCTTCCAGCACACTGGCCGAAGACTGCATGCTCAGCGCACTCGCCTTGACCCGTTCACCGGCCGTGCGCGCCAGTTGATTGGCAAAGCGCATGTCTTCCTCGGTTTGCAGCACCGACTCGGTCAGTTGCTCCAGCTTGACCTGCAAGCCGATTTTGTAAGTGGGTTGTTCTTTTTCAGTGGTCATAG
>Ga0207713_1001352_pt1 | contig 19999 bp, 18 predicted proteins | sample KBSS64metaG_FD_184404 | JGI IMG/M metagenome (GOLD analysis project Ga0207713, IMG submission 184404) | Switchgrass rhizosphere microbial communities from Kellogg Biological Station, Michigan, USA - KBS S6-4 metaG (SPAdes) (version 2) | ecosystem: Host-associated > Plants > Roots > Rhizosphere >... | reverse complement strand
AAAATTGAAGCCAAATGATATGGACTCACATTTAGCTTCTCAATCGAACTGTTTGTAGAGGAGTTACCAGATGTTGCACAGGCTGGAATATGTGGTGGATGTACCAGCCCTTTCGCGGGCAAGCCCGCTCCCACAGGGATCTCCAGTGTTCACACATAATGTTGTGATCACCCGAATCCTTGTGGGAGCGGGCTTGCCCGCGAAGGGGCCATCAGCCCCAACGAAAATCTCAGGCCTTGGCGAGTGCCGGCAGATCCCCGGTCAACCCCAGCGCCTCACGCACGAACAGGGCCTTGGCTTCGGGCATTTGGTCGACCATCTTCAACCCGGCATTGCGCAACCAGCGAATCGGCAACGGATCAGCCTGGAACAGGCGCTCGAAGCCTTCCATCGCCGCCATCAACGCCAGGTTGTGGGGCATGCGCCGACGTTCGTAACGGCTGAGCACTTTCACATCCGCCAGACGTTCGCCACGCGTGGCCGCTTGCAACAGCACTTCGGCCAGCACGGCGGCATCGAGAAAACCAAGGTTCACGCCCTGCCCGGCCAAGGGGTGAATGGTGTGCGCCGCATCACCGATCAACGCCAAACCTTCAGCTACATAGCGCTTGGCATGACGCTGGCGCAGCGGTACGCACAGACGCGGGTCGGCGCTGAGCACCTTGCCGAGTCGGCCTTCGAAGGCCCGCTCCAGTTCTTTGCAGAAACCGTCGTCATCCAGCGCCATCAGGTGTTCGGCTTCGCTCGGGGTGGTCGACCAGACGATCGAACACCAATCCTGCTGACCGTCACGCTCCAGCGGCAAAAACGCCAGCGGACCGTTGTCGGTGAAGCGCTGCCACGCGGTCAGTTGATGAGGTTTGGCGCTGCGCACGCTGGTGACAATCGCGTGGTGCAGGTAGTCCCACTCGCGCGTCGCCATGCCGGTCAGACGCCGAACGGCGGAATTGGCGCCATCCGCTGCGATCACCAAAGGTGCGCGCAAGGTGCGGCCATCGGCCAGGGTCAGCAGCCAGTCATCGCCGGAACGACGCATTTGCTCCAGGCGCGCGTTGGCCAACATGCCGAGATCGCAGTCGTGCAAGCGGTCGAGCAAGGCGTCCTGAACCACGCGGTTCTCGACGATATGCCCCAGCACGTCGGCATGCACACTGGCTGCCGAAAAATGGATTTGCCCGGTGCCGCTGCCGTCCCAGACCTGCATGTCGGTGTAGGGGCTGCTGCGCCGTTTGGCGATGCCGTCCCAGACGCCCAGACGATCAAGAATCCGCTGGCTGGCAATCGATAAGGCGCTCACTCGCGGCTCGAACGAAGCCTGAGCATCGAAGGGTTTGACGCTCATGGGGCTGCCGTCCAGCAGCAGGACTTCCAGCCCGCTGTCCTGCAACGCCAGCGCCAGGGCGCTGCCGACCATTCCGGCCCCGACAATCAGCAGATCTGCGCGCATTTCCATGCTTTAAGCCTGTCTCGCTTGCGGCTTGAGCCGCCTATAAAGGGATTTAACCAAAGTGCCGGCGCCGAGGTTCGGCAGGTAGAAGCTGCCGAACGTGTTGGCCAGCCACTTAAGCATCGGGACGCGTACCCAAACCCATGGCCTGTCGCGCGAACCAGCGTTTGGCCGGCGGCAACAGGTCCAGCCCGAGCAGACCGATGTTGCGGCCCAGGGAAACCAAGGGTTGAGTACTACCGAACAAACGGGTGACCTGATCGGAGAAACCCACGGTCAGGTTCTGATCCAGACGCTGACGCTCGCGGTAGGCCTGCAAGGTCGCAAAGTCGCCGGGAGATGTTTCGCTGGCCAGCAATGCATCGGCCAGCGCTTGAGCATCACGCAAGGACAGGTTGAAACCTTGCCCGGCAATCGGGTGCAGGCTGTGGGCAGCATTGCCGAGAATCGCCAGGTGCGGACGCACCTGCTCCTCGGCCTCGATCAATGTCAGCGGGTACAAATGCCGCGCGCCAACCTGCTTCAAAGTGCCGAGGCGATAACCGAACACGCCTTGCAACTCGCTGAGAAAGCTCTTTTCATCGAGGGCCGCCAGCCGTTGCGCGTCCATGCCCAATCGGGTCCAGACCAGTGCGCAGCGGTTTTCCGGCAACGGCAACAAGGCCATCGGCCCGTCATCGGTGAAACGCTCGAAGGCCATGCCGTTGTGCGCTTCACTCGGCGTGATGTTGGCGATCAACGCGCTCTGGTTATACGGGCGCTTTTTGATGCCGATCCCCAGTTGCTCGCGCAGGCCGGAACGGCCGCCATCAGCCAGCACCGCAAGCTCGCATTCCAGCGTGGTTTCGTCGTTGAGGGTCAGGCGATAGCCATCGATCAGCGGCTCCATGCGCGTGACTTCCGCCGGGCAACGCCAGCTGATCACGTCCTTGTCCAGCCCCTGCCAGAGGCATTGGCCGAGCCAGGCGTTTTCCACCACATAACCCAGCGCCGGAACGCCCTCTTCCATCGCCGACAATCGCGCGGTGGAGAAGCGTCCACGGTCGGAGACATGAATCTGTTTGATCGGCTCGGCGCGGCGGGAGATTTCCTGCCACACGCCCAGGCGTTGATAAATCTGCTTGGCACCGTAGGACAACGCCGAGGAACGGGCGTCATAGCTCGGTTGATAAGTATCGCCGGGGGCAAACGGCTCGATCAGCACGATCTTCCAGCCACGAGCCTTGGCCCCGGCCTGCAACGCCAACGCCAGGCTGGCGCCGACCAGACCACCACCGATGATTGCCAGATTGACTCGACTCATGCCGCTTGTGTCCGAGCGGCGGCCATCAAGGCCTCGATCTCGGCGACCGTTTTCGGCACGCCTTTGGTCAGGATTTCACAGCCGCTTTTGGTGACCACTACGTCGTCCTCGATGCGCACGCCAATGCCGCGCCATTTCTTCGCTACGTTCTGGTTGCCCGGGGCAATGTAGATGCCCGGTTCCACGGTCAGCGCCATGCCGACTTCCAATACACGCCATTCGCCGCCGACCTTGTATTCGCCAACGTCATGTACATCCATGCCCAGCCAGTGGCCGGCGCGGTGCATGTAGAACGCTTTATAGGCTTCGCTGGCGATCAACTCGTCGACGTCGCCCTGCAACAGGCCCAACTTCACCAGACCGGCAGTAATCACCCGGACTGTGGCTTCGTGGGCCTGATTCCAGTGTTTGTCCGGGGCGATTTCCGCAAACGCAGCTTCTTGCGACGCCAGCACCAATTCGTAGATTGCCTTCTGTTCCGCTGAGTACTTGCCGTTGACCGGCCAGGTGCGGGTGATGTCGCTGGCGTAGCAGTCGATCTCGCAACCGGCATCGATCAACACCAGATCGCCGTCCTTGAGCACCGCGTCATTCTGCTGGTAATGCAGGATGCAGCTGTTGCGCCCAGCGGCGACGATCGAACCGTAGGCCGGCATTTTCGCCCCGCCCTTGCGGAATTCGTAGTCGAGTTCGGCTTCGAGGCTGAACTCATGCAGCCCCACACGACTGGCCTGCATCGCGCGGATGTGTGCCTGTGCGGAAATCCGTGCGGCTTCGCGCATCACCTTCACTTCTGCCGCCGATTTATACAGGCGCATGTCGTGAAGCAGATGATCCAGGGCAACGAATTCGTTCGGCGGCTGGGCGCCGAGGTGCGCTTTAGAGCGGATCACGTTGATCCAGTCCATCAGGTGCCGGTCGAATTCCGGGTTGCTGCCCATGGCCGAATACACCCGGTCGCGACCTTCGATCAGGCCCGGCAGGATGTCGTCGATGTCAGTGATGGGGAAGGCGTCGTCGGCGCCAAAGTCGCGAATCGCGCCTTCCTGCCCGGCGCGCAGGCCGTCCCACAACTCCCGTTCGGCATTGCGTTCACGGCAGAACAGTATGTATTCGCCATGCAGACGCCCCGGCATCAAAACGATGACCGCCTGAGGTTCGGGAAAACCGCTGAGGTACTGGAAGTCGCTGTCCTGACGGTAGACGTGCTCGACGTCGCGGTTGCGGATCGCAACGGCGGCGGCGGGCAGGATGGCGATGCTGTTGGGTTCCATCTGCGCCATCAGGGCCTTGCGGCGACGGCTGTATTCCGATTTCGGGATATGAATCATGGGCAGATGGCTTTCCCTTTCACGCGATTAATGCAACGACGGTTTGGCGGCAGCCGGCGCGTCCGGCTTTTTGTTTTCGGTGAACAGCAGCAGCGGCGCGACGCGCAGGTACTCCATCACTTCCATGTAATCGCTTTCGCCGTCGTCGGACTCTTCCAGGGCGTCTTGCACCTGCGAAATAGCCGCCAGGTCCTGAAGCACTTCGGTGGCCTCGGTGCTCAGCATGCTGCTGTCACGGCAGTTCAGGCCGAAACCGCTGAGGAAACCCTGGCACCATTGGCCCAGTGCGGCGGCACGGTCAGCCAGTGGCTCGTCATCGGTCGGCAGCAGCAGAACGACGGTCACGTCGTCGCCAGTGAGCTCGCCCTTGACCATCTCCTGCAAGCCGATCAAGGCGTTGCGGACATTATCCTGCGGCTCGCTTTCGAGCAGCTCGGCGGCATCGATCAGCCAGCCTTCGGCATCGAAACCGGCTCCGGCGCAACTGCGGCCGAGCAACAGGCCATGCAGTTCGGCAGGCGAGACGTTATGACCGCTGGAAGTCAGCAGTTTGGCGAAGGCTTGGTACGGGGAATTCTGAATGGGCATGGGCAGCTAGGCGCCAGACGGCGCTATGTCTAGAATGAAGGCCTGTATCCTACATCGACAGACTCGCCAAGACTATTAAAGGCTGTCCGCCAGCTACCACCCATCTGACACATTTTCAGTGGACACAATGGAAGACACCGACCTGCAAGCGCTGATGGCCAGACTCGAACTGCTAATTACCCGCGTCGAGCAACTAAAGAGTCAAAACGGACTCCTATTAGCTCAGGAAAAGACCTGGCGCGAGGAACGCGCTCACCTCATTGAAAAGAACGAAATCGCCCGGCGTAAGGTCGAATCAATGATTTCGCGCCTCAAGGCCCTGGAGCAAGACTCATGAGTTCAAGCAATAGCGTTACCGTGCAGATCCTCGATAAAGAATATTCGATCATCTGCCCCCAGGAAGAGCGCAGCAACCTGGTGAGCGCCGCCCGTTACCTGGACGGCAAGATGCGCGAAATCCGCAGCAGCGGCAAAGTCATTGGCGCCGATCGCATCGCCGTGATGGCCGCCCTGAACATCACCCACGATCTCCTGCACAAGGAAGAACGCCCGGATGTACAGGCCAGCGGCTCGACCCGTGAGCAGGTTCGCGACCTGCTGGATCGCGTCGATCTGGTGCTCGCAACCGATCCGGACGTCACCAAGGGCTGAAACGCGAAACCGCTTGGGGTATACTCGCATCACTCCCTGGGGTGCTTGCCAGTTGACCACGTCCCTGAGCCGATTCGCACTACCCTGGAAGTTGCACGTTGGGCTGGTGTGCATGTCCGCTAGACGGAAAGCCTTAAAGCCTACTGCATCTTCCACCTTGAACTTTCGGGTTCAAGGGCTAAGTCAGCAGCGGTTCATCCGGGGAGCCTGATTCCAGTCCGATGCCGGTTTAAATACCGGCATCGGCTTTTTTACGGGTACGCTTTATGTACTTACCCTTCTGAAGCCCGAATCCATGACCGAACCTGCGCTGCTGCCCCGCCCGCAACTTCGACGCATGCTGCGCAAGGCCCGCCGCGCACTGACGCCCAGTCAGCAACGCCAGGCCGCTCGCGGGCTGTACAAGCAATTGGCCCAGCAACCGCTGTTTCGCCGCGCAAAACATATTTCCCTGTATCTGCCCACCGACGGTGAAATCGACCCGCGTGTTTTGCTGCGTGCCGCTCAACGCCGGGGCAAGGCAACTTATCTGCCGGTGCTCAGCGCCTGGCCACGAACCAAAATGGTGTTCCAGCGAATTCGCCCCGGCGAGAAGCTGAAACCCAACCGGTTTCGTATTCTCGAACCCATGCACAATCTCGCACGGCAACGCAAAGTCTGGGCGCTGGATCTGGTGTTGCTGCCGCTGGTGGGGTTTGACGATGTCGGCGGACGTCTTGGGATGGGCGGTGGTTTCTACGACCGGAGCCTGGCGTACCTGGCGCGGCGCAAAAACTGGCGCAAGCCGACGCTATTGGGGCTGGCCCATGAATGTCAGAAGGTCGAACGATTGGCTCAAGCGAGCTGGGATGTGCCGTTACAGGGAACGGTGACAGACAAGGCGTGGTATTTCGCCGGCTAGACGCCACTGGAATCAGCGGCGTCCGAAGACAGTTTCAGCGTTTGAAGGCCGATGGCTGTTGTTGCTGCGCGATTTCGATCGGAGCGTCGGTCTTGTTGCTCCACAGGCTTTGGGCATAGCCAGTGGTCACGACGCCGAGGCCGAACAAAATAACCAAAATCCATAGTAAATCCGGTTTGCGTTTCATCGATTGCCCCCCAAAGGCACATCAACACGATGACAGCAGCGGTTTCCGTTGTAGGTGTAGGCCGTGCAGCAGCGTCAAGCTTAGAAGGCCGGCATTTTGCGACAACGTGAACCGACACGCAAACGCTGGCGTCAACCGACCGTCGGTTTGTCATAAAATTCCCCGACAACTTGCCCACCCACTTCGCAAGGAGCAAAAACCATGGCTTATTGGCTAATGAAATCCGAGCCCGACGAACTCTCGATCAAGGGCCTGGAGACGCTTGGCAAGGCGCGCTGGGACGGGGTTCGCAACTACCAGGCACGTAATTTTCTGCGGGCCATGGCGGTGGGCGACGAGTTTTTCTTCTATCACTCCAGCTGCCCCGAACCGGGGATCGCCGGGATCGGGAAGATCGTCGAAGCCGCGTATCCGGACCCGACAGCGCTGGAGCCGGAGAGCCCTTACTACGATCCCAAGGCCACGGCAGAGAAAAACGCCTGGAGCGCGATCGATGTGGCCCACGTCGAAACGTTCACGAAAGTCCTGAAACTCGATTACCTGAAACAACAAACAGCGCTGGCCGAGATGCCGCTGGTGCAGAAAGGCTCGCGACTGTCGGTGATGCCGGTGACGGCCGAGCAATGGGCGGCGGTGCTCGATTTACGTTAAATACAGCAGAACCACCCGGTCACCCTCTTTTCTGCGCCGAACAGGGTTAGGCTTGGCCCACAGTTGACTGGTATCAACGCGCCTCGGCGCTCGATCAACCAGACTAGGACGCAACAGCCGCAGGATGCCCGCATGTCTACGCACAGTCGCTCTTCGATTTTTTTCGCCAGCGCTTTAATGGTACTGCTGCTGGCCGCCGGTGGTTTTGGCTACTGGAAGTCGATGCATGACCGGTTGCCCGAAGGTTTGTATGTCGGCAACGGCCGTCTCGAAGCCACCGAAGTGCAGATCGCCAGCAAGACATCGGGGCGACTGGCAGAGGTGCTTGTCGATGAAGGCGACAAGGTCACCAAGGGCCAATTGCTGGCCCGCATGGACACCCGCACCCTTGAAGCCCAACGCAACCAGGCTGAAGCTGAAGTGTTGCGCGCCCGGGAAAACCTCAACGCAGCACAAGCCAACGTGCAATTGCGCCAGAGCGAGCAACTGCTGGCCCAGCAGGAACTCAAGCGCTCTCAGGAACTGTTCAAACACGGTTTCGTCAGTGGCCAGATTATCGATCAACAGCAGGCGCGCCTCGACACCGGCGTCGCTTCGGTCGCCGCGTCTCGGGCCCAGGTATCGGCCGTTGGCGCGGCGATTGGTGCGGCACAAGCCCAAGTCGCGATGTTGACCAGCGAAATCGACGACAGCAGTTTGCGAGCGCCTATCGACGGAGTGATCCAGCTGCGCATGGCCGAACCCGGCGAAGTGTTGGGTGCTGGCGGACGCGTATTACTGCTGATCGACCCGAACGATCAATACATGAACCTCTACCTCCCGGCCTCCGTGACTGGACGCCTGGCGGTGGGCGATGAAGCGCGGATTTTGCTCGATGCCCTGCCCGACCGCCCACTGCCGGCGAAAATCAGCTTTGTGGCAGCCAAGTCGCAATTCACCCCCAAAGAAGTCGAGACCCGCGATGAGCGGCAAAAACTGGTGTTCCGCGTCAAGTTACGCCTGACGGATCCCAGTGCCATGCCGCAGGCCAAACCCGGCATGCCCGGTGCCGGCTATGTACGCACCACTTCCGTTGGTTGGCCGGCCAATCTGCAATGACCGGCCAGGCGGTTCAAGCGACCGGCATCAATCATCGCTACGGCAAACAACAGGCGCTGAGTGACATCACGTTCAGCCTGCCCGCTGGAACCCGTTGCGGGTTGATCGGCCCCGATGGCGCCGGCAAATCGAGCCTGCTGGGGCTGATCGCCGGGGTGAAAACGCTGCAACAAGGCCAGTTGGAGGTGCTCGGCGGCTCGATCCAGGATCGCCGCCATCGCAACACCCTCTACGCGCGCATCGCTTTCATGCCCCAAGGCCTGGGGGGCAACCTTTACCCCGAGTTGTCGATCAGCGAGAACATCCACTTTTTCTCCACCCTGTTCGGCCTGTCAAAAGCTGAATGCGATCAGCGCATGCACAATCTGTTACTGGCTACCGACCTGTTGCGCTTTGCCGACCGCCCGGCCGGCAAACTGTCCGGCGGCATGAAGCAGAAGCTGGGCCTGTGCTGTGCGTTGATCCATGAGCCGGATCTGCTGATCCTCGATGAACCGACAACCGGCGTCGATCCCCTGTCCCGTCGGCATTTCTGGGAACTGATTGACGATGTGCGGCGCCAGCGTCCACAACTGACACTGCTGGTTGCCACCGCGTATATGGAGGAGGCCGAGCAGTTCGAGCATTGCCTGATGCTCGATGGCGGCAAGCTGATTGCCACCGGGTTAAGCAAGGAATTACGGGCAGTCACAACCAGCGGCAAACTCGACGAAGCCTTCACCCACTATCAGGGCGACAGCAGCCACGACAATCAGCCTCTGATGATCCCGCCTCGAACCGGCACCACCACCGATATCGCTATCGAAGCCCACGATCTGACCCTGCGCTTCGGCGACTTCACTGCTGTAGACAAGGTCAGTTTTGCCATCGGTCGTGGCGAAATCTTTGGCTTCCTCGGTTCCAACGGCTGCGGCAAAACCACCACGATGAAAGTGCTCACTGGGCTGATACCCGCCAGTGAAGGCAGTGCCACGCTGCTAGGTAACCCGGTGAATGCCAAGGACCTGGCCACCCGCAAACGGGTCGGGTTCATGTCCCAGAGCTTTTCGCTGTATGGCGAACTCAGCGTGCGGCAGAACCTGGACTTGCACGCGCGCCTGTTCGATTTGCCCACAACCCAAAGCACACAACGCATCGATGAGCTGATCCAGCGCTTCAATCTGGGCAGCGTTTGCGATCAGCAGTCCGGGGCGCTGCCTTTGGGCTTGCGCCAACGCCTGTCCCTGGCGGTGGCGGTGTTGCATCGCCCGGAAGTATTGATCCTCGACGAACCGACTTCCGGCGTCGACCCGGCGGCGCGGGACGACTTTTGGCGACTGCTGATCGAGTTGTCCCGTGAACAAGGTGTGACCATCTTCCTCTCCACCCATTTCATGAACGAAGCCCAACGTTGCGATCGCATCTCGTTGATGCACGCCGGTAAGGTACTGGCTTGCGATACACCGCCAGCACTGCAACAACAGTTCAAGGGCGAAACACTGGAAGCTGCATTTGTCACTTGCCTGGAGCAAGCCCAGGACACCCCTGAACCACCGAAACCTCCAGAGCCTGCGAATGCGCCCGTCATGCCGGCCATGCCCAAGAAAGATCGCGGCTTCAGTCTCGGCCGCCTGATGGCGGTGGCGAATCGTGAGGGCAAGGAACTGCTGCGCGACAAAGTGCGGATGGCCTTTGCCCTGCTCGGGGCGATTTTCATGATGGTGATCTTCGGCTACGGCATTTCCCTGGACGTAGAGAAACTCGCCTTCGCCGTCTACGATCAGGACCAGACGCCACAGAGCCGCGCGTATCTGGAAGCCTTTCGCGGTTCTCGGTACTTCGACGAACAACCCTCTATCCGCGATGCCAAAGAGCTGCATCGCCGCCTTCAGCGCTCTGAAATCAAACTGGCACTTGAGATTGCGCCGGGTTTTGGCCGGGACTTGTACGCCGGGCGTCAACCGGCCGTGGCTGCCTGGCTCGATGGTGGCATGCCGTTTCGCGCCGAGACCAGCCGCAACTACGTCGAGGCCGTGCACCTGGCCAATATTGAACAACTGGCCGAACAGAGCAGCCCCGCGCTGAACCGCCAAGCAGCCGCCCGACTGGAAACCCGCTTCCGCTACAACCAGGACGTTGTCAGCGTCAACGCCATCGGCCCCGGCGTCATGGCGCTGATCCTGGCGTTCATCCCGGCAATGCTGACAGCGCTGGGCATCGTACGGGAGAAAGAACTGGGTTCGATCACCAACTTCTACGCCACGCCGCTGACCCGACTCGAATTCCTGCTGGGCAAACAGGCACCGTATCTGGCAATCAGCCTGATCAACCTCGCGGTGCTGGCCGCGATGAACCGGTGGCTGTTCGGTGTGCCGTTCAAGGGCAGCTTCCTGACCCTGACCTTTGGTGGACTGCTTTATGTGCTGGCAACGACCAGCATGGGCCTGCTGATCTCGGCGTTCACCCGAACCCAGATCGCTGCCATCCTCGGCACCATGATCATCACCAGCTTGCCGACCATCCAGTTTTCCGGGCTGATCGTGCCGCGCTCGTCCCTGGAGGGTGCGGCATCCGTGATGGGCATGCTGTTCCCCGCGGGTCACTTTCTCGATATCGCGGTAGGCACTTTCACCAAGGCCCTGGATATACGGCAGCTTTGGCCACAATGTCTGGCGCTGTTCGGGTTCTTTCTCGGGTTCACCGGGCTCAGCCTGGTCATGCTGAAAAAGCAGGAGGCCTGATGCACAAGCTCGCGCACATCCTGCGCCTGGGTCTCAAGGAACTCACCAGCCTGCGGCATGACAGCGTCCTGCTGCTGTTCCTTTTCTACGCTTTCACGGTGGCGATCTATATGCCGGCTGCCGGCTCTGTGATTGGCGTGCATAACGCCAGCGTGGCTATCGTGGACGAAGATCACAGCCTAGTGTCGCGACAACTGGCGCAGGCGCTGCAACCGCCGGAGTTTCAACGCCCGGTCTTGCTGCCTTATGGGCAACTCGATCAGGTCATGGACAGCGGCCAGTACACGTTTGTGATCAACGTGCCGGCGAACTTTCAGACGGATTTGTTGGCTGGTCGCCAGCCTGCCATGCAAGTGAATGTCGACGCCACGGCCATGAGCCAGGCGTTCATGGGCGCGGGTTACATAGGGCGGATTTTCCAGCGCGAATTGTTGAATTACAGCGGCCAGAGCGATGTGGCGAGTAAAGCGCCAGTCCTGCTGACCACCCGCTCGCTGTTCAATACGAATCTGGAGGGCGGCTGGTTTCTGGCCGTCATTCAGATCGTCAACAACATCACCATCCTCGCCATCATCCTGACCGGCACGGCGCTGCTGCGCGAGCGCGAACACGGCACCCTCGACCATTTGCTGGTGCTGCCGCTGACAGCGCTGGAAATCATGCTGGCGAAAATCTGGAGCAACATGCTGGTGGTGGTGCTGTGCACCTGGCTGTCGCTGGAAGTGATCGTCAAAGGCGCGCTCGGCGTGCCACTGGCCGGCTCGATGACCTTATTTTTGCTGGTGACTGCGGTTTATCTGTTCGCCAGCACAGCCCTGGGAATATTCCTCGCGACCCTCGCCCGCTCGACACCGCAGTTCGGCTTGTTGGCGATTCCGGTAATTATCCCGATGTTGCTGCTCTCTGGCGGCAGTACGCCACTCGACAGCATGCCGCAATGGCTGCAATGGGTCATGCAGGGGTCGCCATCGACGCACTTCGTCAGCCTCAGCGCCGCGATATTGTTTCGCGACGCCGGGCTGAGCGTGGTCTGGCCGGACTTACTGGCGCTCACGGTCATTGGGCTGCTGTTCTTTGCGATTGCGCTGATGCGGTTTCGCAAGAGTCTGGCGTCCTGAATGCAGGAGCACGGCTTGCCGGCGATGGCGGTCCTTGTGGGGGGCGCTATCGCGAGCAAGCTTTGCTCCTACGGATCCAGCATTACTGGATGATCAGGTTGTTGAACAACAGATCCTCAACCACCGGGCTGCCGGTTTCGTCGTTCATGATTTGCTGGGTCTGCTTAAGGGCTTCCTGACGCAGCTTTTCCTTGGCCTCGACGTTGTTCATCGCTTCAGTGGTCTGCTGGGCAAACAACGCCACCAGTTGATTACGAATCAACGGCTCATTGGCTTTCACCAGTTTGGTCGCCTCATCACCGGTTACTCGCAACGCCACATCGGCCTTGTAGACCTTGAGCTTCGGCGTCCCGTCCAGCCCGTAGTTGCCCACGAACGGCGGGCTCAGGGTGATGTAATTGACCTTCGGCGCTGCACCTTCTTTGGCTTCTTCGGCCATCGCTGCCACAGGCAGAGACAGGGCCAGTAACAACATGATCCACGCTTTCACAATTCGCTCCTTATCCGGTTTGCGGCCTAGCATAACGACCCGCCGCTCAAGCACAAGCTTATGGCTGACTATCAGGGCCGGGCATGCTCGTTGACCCATCGACTCACACACCTACACTTATCGGCCATCACTCCCAAAGGAATAGCCCTGATGAAAGCCGTGCTGTGCAAAGCCTTCGGCCCTGCCGAATCGCTGGTGCTGGAAGACGTCGCCAGTCCTGTCGCGAAGAAGAATGAAATCCTGCTGGACGTGCACGCCGCCGGGGTGAATTTCCCGGACACGCTGATCATCGAGGGCAAATATCAGTTCAAGCCGCCCTTCCCGTTTTCCCCGGGCGGCGAAGCGGCTGGCGTGGTCAGCGAAGTAGGCGAAAAGGTCAGCCACCTCAAGGTCGGCGACCGGGTCATGGCGCTGACCGGCTGGGGCAGTTTCGCCGAACAGGTCGCGGTGCCGGGCTACAACGTGCTGCCCATTCCGCCATCGATGGATTTCAACACCGCCGCCGCGTTCAGCATGACTTACGGCACTTCGATGCACGCGCTCAAGCAACGGGGCAACCTGAAACCGGGTGAAACCTTGCTGGTACTCGGCGCTTCCGGTGGTGTCGGTCTGGCCGCTGTAGAAATCGGCAAAGCCATGGGTGCCCGGGTGATCGCCGCCGCCAGCAGCGCCGAAAAACTCGCAGTGGCCAAAGCCGCCGGTGCCGATGAGTTGATCAACTACAGCGAAACCAGTCTCAAGGACGAAATCAAGCGCCTGACCGATGGCCAGGGCGCCGATGTGATCTACGACCCGGTCGGCGGCGATCTGTTCGACCAGGCCATCCGCGCCATCGCGTGGAACGGCCGTCTCCTGGTTGTCGGCTTCGCCAGCGGACGCATCCCCGAACTCCCTGTGAACCTCGCACTGCTCAAAGGTGCAGCGGTGGTGGGTGTGTTCTGGGGCTCGTTCGCCCAGCGCCAGCCTCAAGACAACGCGGCGAACTTCCAGCAATTGTTTGGCTGGTTTGCCGAGGGCAAGTTGAAACCGCTGGTGTCGCAGGTGTATCCACTGAGCAATGCGGCACAGGCAATCAATGATCTTGGCCAGCGCAAAGCGGTTGGGAAAGTGGTGGTTCAGGTTCGCTGAGCCCAATGAAGCGGTCTGGACTTCAACATCAAGTTGTCAGGCCGCTTACTTCCCATCCAATCGAAGGACATTTCCCAAAGCCTCGTCCTACCCTGGAGCGAAATGCGGCATGAAGACCTGCAAGTAACGCTTCCTACAACGCCCTACAGTTGTACCTGAGCGACATGTTCATAAAACAACATGCAATCTCCAACATTTCCGCTATTTGACCAATGCGAACCGGTGCTATTTTCGGTAACGAAACTGTAACATTCGCATCCGCAGTCAAAACAAGAAATCTGGAGCTCTTGAATGTTTGCTTTCTTTCGTCCTGCCGCACATCAGGCTCCATTGCCTGAAGAAAAAATAGACAACACCTACCGGCGCCTTCGCTGGCAGATCTTCGCCGGTATTTTTATCGGCTACGCCGGCTATTACCTGCTGCGCAAAAACTTCTCCCTGGCCATGCCCTATCTGATCGAAGAGGGTTATACCCGCGGCGAACTGGGCTTGGCGCTGTCGGCCATCGCCATTGCCTACGGCCTGTCCAAGTTCCTGATGGGCATCGTGTCCGACCGCTCCAATCCGCGCTTCTTCCTGCCCTTCGGCCTGTTGGTATCGGCCGGTGTGATGTTCATTTTCGGTTTCGCGCCCTGGGCGACGTCCAGCGTGACCATCATGTTCATCCTGCTCTTTATCAATGGCTGGGCTCAGGGCATGGGCTGGCCGCCGAGTGGGCGGACGATGGTGCACTGGTGGTCGCAGAAGGAACGCGGTGGCGTAGTGTCCTTGTGGAACGTGGCGCATAACGTGGGTGGCGGCCTGATCGGCCCGCTGTTCCTGCTCGGCATGGGCCTGTTCAATGACTGGCACGCAGCGTTTTACGTGCCGGCGGCGGTCGCCATGGCGGTGGCGGTGTTTGCCTTCGTTACCCTGCGCGACACCCCGCAATCGGTGGGCCTGCCGCCCATCGAAAAGCACAAGAACGACTACCCGGAAGGCTACGACGCCAGCCACGAAGAAGAATTCAGCGCCAAGGAAATCTTCGTCAAATACGTGCTGCGCAACAAAATGCTCTGGTACATCGCCCTGGCCAACGTCTTCGTCTACCTGTTGCGCTACGGCGTGCTGGACTGGGCACCGACCTACCTCAAGGAAGCCAAGGGCTTCACCGTGGATAAGACCTCGTGGGCCTACTTCTTCTACGAATGGGCAGGTATTCCGGGCACGCTGCTATGTGGCTGGATGTCGGACAAGATCTTCCGTGGCAACCGTGGCCTGACCGGCATGGTGTTCATGGCTTTGGTGACTGTTGCGACCCTGGTGTATTGGCTCAACCCGGCCGGTAACCCGACAGTCGACATGATCGCGCTCATCTCGATCGGCTTCCTGATCTACGGCCCGGTGATGCTGATCGGCCTGCAAGCGCTGGAATTGGCACCGAAGAAAGCCGCCGGTACGGCTGCGGGCTTCACGGGTCTGTTCGGTTATCTGGGTGGTTCGGTCGCGGCCAGTGCAGCGATGGGCTACACCGTGGACCACTTCGGCTGGGATGGCGGTTTCATCTTGCTGATCGGCGCGTGCCTGCTGGCGATGGCCTTCCTGGCGCCGACGCTGTGGCACAAACAAGTCGCCAGTCAGAGCCGCGAAGCAATCGCCTGATCGGCCGTTGATTTGCAGCGCTTGAGCCGCGCCTCCAGATTCCGGTCTGGCATGGCGTGGCTACGCAGGGCGTGGGCGGTCTGCTCGACATAATCGCGAGTCGTGCCGTAACGCCCGCAAGCGTTTTCGAACACGTGGCTCAGCACGTGATCCGGCAAGTTGCCCGCATAGCTGGGCAGATGCCGCTCCAATACAAACCCCAACGCCTGAACCTGACTTCCGTCTTCAAGACGGCAGTTGAGCCAGTGTGGGCGATAGGACGGGAATGGCATTTCGCGCTGCCAAAGTGCGTAAAGAGAGGCTTCAAGTTGTTCTTCAGGCAAGCGATAGGCGAAGCCGCTGCAAGAACCACCGCGATCCAGGCCGAACACCAGCCCAGGCACTTCGGGTGTGCCGCGATGTTCGTGGGACCACAAATACAAACCGCGATGGTAGCCATGCACACGACCCCGCACTCGCTCCACCGCTGCACATTCAGGACGCCAGATCAGCGAACCGTAAGCGAACAGCCACACCGGCCCGCCCTTGTGGCGCGCCATCGTCGACTGCATTGAGCTGAGCAATTGTTCGTGCGTGAGCTGCGGCCCCAGATCGAGCTGCGGAGGGTAAGCCAGATTCAAAAAAGCAGATTCAATGGCGCTCATGGCGATTAGCGTTCAGCTCCCCGCGGGTGAAGAATTACTTAATAGAACGCACCGCTGTAACAATAAGGCACATATGTTTTAAGGCAATTTAAGTGCCATGGCACAGTTCATAACTATTTGCCTGGATGACATATAACCTACCGGTATTTATATAAATCTATAAATACCGATCGGCTATATAGGGAGTTATAACGAATAAGATCGAGGATCAAAATCGCGAATCAAAATCGCGGATCAAGATCGCGGCGCGTACGCAAATACATCCGCGCGCATTTGATGAGCATCCATCCCGGCTTCGACCAAAGCATCCAGCGTGCCGTAGACCATGGCCGGAGAGCCGCTGGCGTAGACATGCAAGGGTTTCAGATCCGGGAAGTCCTCGCACACCGCCTCATGCAACATGCCGCAGCGCCCCTGCCAGCCGCATTGATCGCTGACGACTTTATGCAGGAACAGATTGGGCAGTTTCAGCCATTCATCCCAATGTTCGATGGCATAAAAATCTTCAGGACGACGCACGCCCCAATACAGATGCACCGGATGTTTGAAGCCCGTGGCGCGGCAATGTTCGATCAGGCTATGGATCTGGCCCATGCCGGTGCCCGCGGCAATCAGCACCAGCGGACCGTCCGGCAGTTCCGCCAGGTGGGTGTCGCCGAATGGCATTTCGATTCGCACCATCAGGTTGCGTTGCAACTGGTCGATCAGGCTCAGCGCACTGCTTTCGCGCGCCAGCACATGAATTTCCAGATCACGCCCGCCATGCGGAGCCGAGGCCAGGGAGAACGCGGATTTCTCACCGTTCTCGCGCTCGATCATCAAGTACTGACCGGCGTGATAACGCGGCGGCTTGCCGGCCGGCGCTCGCAGTCGCACACGCCAGGTATCGCCGCCGACGTCCCTGCATTCAATGACCTGACACGACAAGCTGCGCACCGGCAATTCTCCCAGCGCGAGCACGCCATCCCACAGCACGATGCAGTCTTCCAGCGGCTCTGCAATGCAAGTGTAGAACTCGCCATGGTCGCGCACACCGCCTTCCTGTTCGACGCGCCCTTCCACCAGCAGTGCGGCGCACACGTGGCAATTGCCGTTTCGACAGCTTTGCGGGCATTCATAGCCCAGACGCCGTGCGCCATCGAGAATCCGCTCGCCGGGCAGAATCTGTAGCACTGCTCCGGAGGGCTGCAAGGTTACACGCATCAATCTATTCCTAACTGATTCCAGATGGCATCGATCCGCTGGGTAACGGCTTCGTCCTTGACGATCACCCGGCCCCACTCGCGAGTGGTTTCGCCCGGCCATTTATTCGTGGCATCGAGCCCCATCTTCGAACCCAGGCCGGAAACCGGCGAGGCGAAGTCCAGGTAATCGATCGGCGTGTTGTCGATCATCACCGTGTCGCGCTTGGGGTCCATGCGCGTGGTGATGGCCCAGATCACGTCGTTCCAGTCGCGTGCGTTGATGTCGTCATCACAGACGATAACGAACTTGGTGTACATGAACTGTCGCAAAAACGACCAGACACCGAGCATTACCCGCTTGGCGTGGCCCGGATACGACTTCTTCATGGTCACGATGGCCATGCGGTACGAGCAGCCTTCGGGCGGCAGGTAGAAGTCGGTGATCTCGGGGAACTGCTTCTGCAGGATTGGCACGAACACTTCGTTCAGCGCCACGCCGAGAATCGCCGGCTCATCCGGCGGACGGCCGGTGTAGGTGCTGTGGTAGATCGGTTTGATGCGGTGGGTGATGCGCTCGACGGTGAACACCGGGAAGCTGTCGACTTCGTTGTAGTAACCGGTGTGGTCGCCGTATGGGCCTTCATCGGCCATTTCGCCCGGATGGATCACGCCCTCGAGGATGATCTCGGCGGTGGCCGGCACTTGCAGGTCGTTGCCACGGCACTTCACCAGCTCGGTGCGGTTGCCGCGCAGCAGACCGGCGAAGGCGTATTCGGAGAGGCTGTCCGGCACAGGCGTCACCGCGCCGAGAATGGTCGCCGGGTCGGCGCCCAGCGCCACGGACACCGGGAATGGCTGGCCGGGATGCTTCTCGCACCACTCACGGTAATCCAGCGCGCCGCCACGGTGACTGAGCCAGCGCATGATGACCTTGTTGCGGCCGATCACTTGTTGACGGTAGATGCCGAGGTTCTGGCGATCCTTGTTCGGACCTTTGGTGACGGTCAGGCCCCAGGTGATCAGCGGGCCGACGTCGCCCGGCCAGCAGGTCTGCACCGGCAGCATCGCGAGGTCGACGTCGTCGCCTTCGATGACCACTTCCTGGCACACCGCGTCTTTGACTACCTTCGGTGCCATGGCGATGATCTTGCGGAAGATCGGCAGCTTGGACCAGGCATCTTTCAGGCCTTTCGGCGGCTCGGGTTCCTTGAGGAACGCCAGCAGCTTGCCGATCTCGCGCAATTCGCTGACCGCTTCTGCGCCCATGCCCAGCGCCACGCGCTCGGGGGTGCCAAACAGGTTGCCGAGCACCGGGATGTCATAACCCGTGGGCTTTTCGAAAAGCAGGGCCGGACCTTTGGCACGCAGGGTGCGGTCGCAGACCTCGGTCATTTCGAGCACTGGGGACACCGGAACCTGGATGCGCTTGAGTTCGCCGCGCTTTTCCAGACCGCTGATAAAGTCGCGCAAGTCGCGATACTGCATGCGTGAGCCTCGTGTTGGCCGTGCCGTTCGGGGGTGGCAGTTTAGCGCCGAACCCCTCTGTTCAGAACCACGAACTGGCAATTGATCAAAAATCAGATAGCAAAAAGCCGGGTTTCCCCGGCTTCTTGGCCTTATCGACTTACTTGCGTTTCATCGACAGGAAGAACTCATCGTTGGTCTTGGTCGTTTTCAGCTTGTCGACCAGGAACTCGATGGCAGCGATTTCGTCCATCGGGTGCAGGAGCTTGCGAAGGATCCACATACGCTGCAACTCGTCGTCGGCGGTCAGCAACTCTTCGCGGCGGGTACCGGAACGGTTGATGTTGATGGCCGGGAAGACGCGTTTTTCGGCGATGCGACGATCCAGCGGCAGTTCCATGTTGCCCGTGCCTTTGAATTCTTCGTAGATCACTTCGTCCATCTTCGAGCCGGTTTCAACCAGCGCGGTGGCGATGATGGTCAGCGAACCGCCTTCTTCGATGTTGCGCGCGGCGCCGAAGAAACGTTTCGGTTTCTCCAGGGCGTGGGCATCGACACCACCGGTGAGTACTTTGCCGGAGCTCGGGATCACGGTGTTGTAGGCGCGAGCCAGACGAGTGATGGAGTCGAGCAGGATCACCACGTCCTTCTTGTGTTCGACCAGGCGCTTGGCCTTCTCGATCACCATTTCGGCAACCTGCACGTGGCGGGTTGGCGGCTCATCGAACGTCGAGGCAACCACTTCGCCGCGCACGGTGCGCTGCATTTCGGTCACTTCTTCCGGACGTTCGTCGATCAGCAATACGATCAGATGAACTTCAGGATTATTACGCGCGATGTTGGCTGCGATGTTCTGCAGCATGATGGTTTTACCGGCTTTCGGCGGTGCAACGATCAGACCGCGCTGGCCTTTGCCGATCGGGGCGCACAGGTCGATGACACGACCGGTCAAGTCTTCGGTGGAACCGTTGCCGGCTTCCATCTTCATGCGCACGGTCGGGAACAGCGGGGTCAGGTTCTCGAAGAGAATCTTGTTTTTCGCGTTCTCGGGACGATCGTAGTTGATCGTGTCGACCTTGAGCAGCGCGAAATAACGCTCGCCTTCCTTTGGAGGACGGATCTTGCCAACGATGGTGTCACCGGTGCGCAAGTTGAAGCGACGGATCTGACTCGGCGAGACGTAGATATCGTCTGGGCCGGCGAGATAGGAAGCGTCAGCGGAGCGAAGGAAGCCGAAGCCGTCCTGGAGAATCTCCAGCACGCCATCACCGGAAATTTCCTCGCCGCTTTTAGCGTGCTTTTTGAGCAGGGAGAAAATCACGTCCTGCTTGCGCGAACGGGCCATATTTTCTATGCCCATCTGTTCGGCCAATTCGAGCAGTTCGGTAATCGGCTTTTGCTTGAGTTCAGTCAGATTCATATAGGAATGACGTAATCATTTATGGAGGGGGGG
>Ga0207713_1001347_pt1 | contig 20022 bp, 16 predicted proteins | sample KBSS64metaG_FD_184404 | JGI IMG/M metagenome (GOLD analysis project Ga0207713, IMG submission 184404) | Switchgrass rhizosphere microbial communities from Kellogg Biological Station, Michigan, USA - KBS S6-4 metaG (SPAdes) (version 2) | ecosystem: Host-associated > Plants > Roots > Rhizosphere >... | reverse complement strand
AGTACAGTGGCAATTGCCACTTTAGGTTTAGAAGTACGCTCTGGTCGAGCAAATGCAACAACAAACGCGGGTGCAGCCCTGATGTCTTGCGTTTCAACGCTTATTCAAACTTTAATTATTGTGATCGGTATTAGCTTTGCTTGGTTTAAGCTAATTATATTTCCTACACTTATTGCATTAGTTGTTTTAGCTGTCTGGGCCTTCATTTTATTACGCAAAGCCGAACCCAGTACCTCTACTCCTGAATTAGATTCAAGAATGTTTAGTCTTAAAGAAGCCATTATTATCGCTTCAACACTCGCTATTATTCAGGCGGGGGTCTACGGCTTGAATTTATATTTAGGGGATGCCGGATTAATTGCGGGAACTCTACTCGCATCTTTATTTGAAATACATGCAGCTATTATCGCGGTAATTGTACAAGGCGAACCTGATAGCGCTCATATGTCCCCGCTATTAATTGCTTTTATGGGGGGCTTTGCCGTTCATGCCATTGCCAAAAGCATAAACTCTGCAATTTCGGGCGGGCTGCCCTATGCACTTGCTTTCGTTCCCGCCCAGCTCATTCATATGGCTATATTCATTACTTTACTTTGGCTCAACATCCATTGGTTCTAAAATAGAATTTATTGCACAGTAGAAGCTTGGACCATATCCACTACGGTAACTTCAATCTGACCGACTTTAAAATGAATATCGAAACTTGAAAATTTCATTTTATAAATTCTTTCAGGATCTTCTTGATAGGCAGGCCGTGGGTCTAAAGCCAATACCTGCTCAAGCTCATCAAGGTATTGATCATTCATTTCTTTATTTTGTAAAAAATATTTTTGAGCATTTAGAGCAGGTTCAGACCAAATGACCGATTTCCGTTTTGGTTCTGCATGGGCATATCCACTTTGTGCATCAGCAATCGCATCAGAATATTGAATATAGGGTTTGATATCTAGAATTGGAGTTCCATCTAATAAATCGCTGCCAGTGACGTACACTCGGACTGACTTTCCAACTTTTTCAACTTTCTTTAAACGCACTACAGACAAGCCCACTGGCGCGGGTCGATACATGCTACGTGTAGCAAATACGCCAATTTTTTCATTGCCACCTAAGCGTGGAGGACGAACCTGTGGACGGAATTTATCTGCACTACGCTGATTTTTATTGTCATGAAACTGCCAAACTAGCCAGAGATGACTAAATTGTTCAATTCCCTCAAAAGCCAACAAGTCATTATAAGGTTCTACCATGTCAATATATGACTCGATATTGACCAAATTAGGCTGCCGTGGAATACCAAATTTTTCTCGATATGGAGAGCACATGTGGCCGATTATCGGGAAGGTGACAGAATTGATCATCACTTTTTCTTATAAACACAATTAAATATATTCAGTTTATCGGGAATGAATTTAGATTAGAATAGCAATCTGTTTTCTTTTAATCGTGATCGAGACCTTTAATGGCTGCTTTTAACGTCGAACGCATTACTCATGTTCACCACTGGAATGACACCCTTTTCAGTTTTAAAACTACACGCGACACTAGCTTACGTTTTAAAAATGGTCAGTTCGTAATGATCGGACTTGAAGTGAATGGCAAACCGTTAATGCGCGCGTATTCGATTGCAAGTGCAAACTACGAAGAAGAGTTAGAATTCTTCTCAATTAAAGTACAAGATGGTCCTTTAACTTCGATTTTGCAAAAAGTACAAGTTGGCGATGAAATTTTAATTTCTAAAAAACCAACAGGTACTTTGGTTCATGATGACCTTTTACCGGGTAAAAACTTGTACCTTTTATCTTCTGGTACTGGTCTTGCGCCATTCTTATCAATTATTCGTGACCCAGAAACTTACGAACGCTTTGAAAAAGTAATCGTTGTTCATGGTACACGTTATATTTCTGAATTAGCTTATCAAGACCTTATCTTGAACGAATTACCAAACCATGAGTTCTTTGAAGAATTAGGCATTAAAGACAAACTTGTTTACTACCCTACTGTAACTCGTGAACCTTTCCACACTCAAGGCCGTGTTACCACTGCAATTGAAACTGGCGCTTTATTTGAAAAAGTTGGTTTACCACGCTTTAACCGTGAAACTGACCGTGCAATGCTTTGCGGTAGCCCTGCTTTCTTGAAAGATGTTGCTGCGTTACTTGACGAACACGGTTTAGTTGAATCACCTCGTATGGGTGTAATGGGCGACTACGTAATTGAACGTGCTTTCGTAGAAAAATAAGATTTTTCTAATTAAAAAAACCGAGGACTTTACCTCGGTTTTTTTATATCTGTTTTATAGGTTAATCGTACCATCGATACAGGTAACAGCGCTTCCACCCACTAAAATTTTATCTTGATATAAATTTAGTTGAAGCTGTCCGTCACGTCCTAAAACGCGACCTTGTGAAGAAAGTACCTGATCATTTTGTGCGGGCAAAATACCATGGTAACGAATAAAAGACGCTACGCTACCATTACCACTACCACAAACTGGATCTTCATTGATTCCAATTGAAGGGGCAAATGAGCGAACTTCTATATGTTTTTGCTCATCATTATTTTCATAAAAACCATAAACCGTCGCTCCACCAACTTTCATTTCTAAATCATGTTGTTTTAAAGCAGCGAAGTCTGGTTGAGTCGCTAAAACAGCTTCGGCATTGACAGCTTGTAATACAACCCAACGCGCCCCAACATCAACCAATGCAGCATTCCATTGAGTGTCAATCTGACATTTTAAAATCTCTGCCAATTTTTGAGTCTGTGTCGTATCTAATGGCGTAATTTTAGGTTGTGGTAGTTCAAAGGAAATATGATTCAATTCACTTACCGTAAGAGCAACTAAACCTGCACTACATTGCTGTACCAATTTTCCTTCTTTAGCAGTAATTAGACCAGCTTCAAGTAAAGCATGGGCTGTGCCGATTGTAGGATGGCCTGCAAATGGTAATTCATTTTGCGGAGTAAAAATTCGAACCTGATAATCAGCTTGCGAATCTGTGGCAGGCAATACAAATGTAGTTTCAGAGAGATTGGTCCAATTGGCAATCGCCTGCATTTGCTCAGATGTTAAGGTACTAGCGTCCATAATCACCGCGACAGGATTTCCCTTAAATGCTTGTGAAGTAAAAACATCAACTTGTTTAAATGCTACAACGGACATAGACTACTCCTACTCATTTTGATATTAAAAAATTATGGTTTTAAATCCTCACCATGCTTTTGATCTTACTGAGATATCTTTAATGGTTACAGTATCAGTTAATATGAAAAATAATAGACACAGTTTTTAAGTATAAAACTCGATTAAATGGACCAACCTAAAGTAATCACAATATTTGAGATAAATAACAGATCACTATAAAGTGTACCCATTGCTTTGGTTTTTTAATGAATGGATATGTACAAATATAAAAAAGTGAGTGATGACTTAACCCTTCAAATCCATAATAGAAGGCAGCCGATTGGTTCGCGTCTACCTTCAATACGAGACTGTGCAAACCATTATCAGGTTAGCATTAACACCGTAAAAGAAGCGTATCGTCAGCTTGAAGATCAAGGTTTGATTTCTGTTCGTCCTCAATCTGGTTACTATGTTTGTCATGCACCTTCAAACTTGCTAGAACTCGAAGAACGTTATGTGAGTGAAGAAAAAGTGCCACTTTCAGGTATTAGCTGCTTCCTCGCACAAATCGTTAAAAAGCAAATGGACCCAGCCTATATTAATTTGGCCCTAGCTTGCCCCTCAGGAGAAAACTTCTACCCGATTGAACGTTTAAAACGCTTAACTGCTCAAGTTTTACGTACACAACCAGATATTTTTAAAAGCTATACCTTACCACCTGGGTCAACACGACTACGCACACAAATTGCTAGACGAAGCTTGCAACTGGGCATGTTTCTTTCAGCAGATGATATTGTGCTGACTCATGGCACCATGGAGGCCTTGAGCCTAGCGATTATGGCAACAACTCAAGCGGGTGATAGTATTGCACTTGAGATCCCTACTTTTCATAATTTGTACCCACTCCTTCATAATTTAGGCCGAAAAATTGTAGAAGTTCCCACTTCGCCACATACAGGCATGTGTCTAGATACGCTTGAAGAACTCTTAAAATCTCAAAGTGTACAAGCCATATTAACGATTCCAACAGGACACAATCCCCTCGGTTTCAGCATGCCTGAAAGCAGCCGCCGTCGCTTGGCAGAACTAGCTAATCAGTTTCAAGTTCCTGTTATTGAAGATGCAATATATGCCGAATTGCAACTAGCCGAACCTCTCTTACCCAACATTAAGGCATTTGATCAAAATGGATGGGTGTTGGTATGTAGTAGCTACACCAAGACTGTAGCACCCGACTATCGAATTGGTTGGTTAGAAGCTGGGCGCTTTCGTAATATTGTGCAGCAACTGAAATTTACAACAACAGTGGCCGAGCCTGCTTTGCTCACTGAGACCTTAGGACTTTTCTTAGAAAATGGTGGTTATGACCTGCATTTACGTCAGCTCAAAAAACGCTATCAACAACAAATTGACACCATTAAGTCTTATATTTGTCGTTATTTTCCACTTGGTACTCGAGTCAGTCGCCCACAAGCAGGATTTATTTTATGGTTAGAGTTACCCGAATCTATCGATACATTAGAACTGTTTCACCAAGCTATGGATGAAAAAATCTTATGTATGCCGGGAATTTTATGTTCGGCTGATAAACGTTTTAGTCATTGTTTACGTATTGCAGCGTGTTTTGAGTTAAATCCCAAAATGTTAAATGCTTTGATGCGTTTAGGAGAGTTGGCAAAAAATATGCTACCCGTACAAAAAGATATAGGCCAAATTCCTACTAATTCAGTAGGTTGAATCAAAAATGCAGAGTTAATAAAATAAAACCATAAATTTTTTATGCCTTTTACTTTATGAATACTGAACTCCTCTCTCCCGCAGGTTCACTTAAAAATATGCGCTATGCATTTGCCTATGGTGCAGATGCCGTATATGCAGGCCAACCACGTTACAGTTTACGTGTGCGTAATAATGCTTTTGATCATGACAACTTAAAAATCGGAATTGATGAAGCTCATGCTTTGGGTAAAAAGTTTTATGTTGTGGTGAATATCCAGCCACATAACAGCAAATTAAAAAACTTTATTCGTGATCTTGAACCGATTGTGGCTATGCAGCCAGACGCACTCATTATGTCTGACCCAGGCTTAATTATGATGGTGAGAGAGCATTTTCCTGATGTGCAAATTCATCTATCTGTTCAAGCCAATGCGATTAACTGGGCAACTGTTAAATTCTGGAAAGATTATGGTCTAAGCCGTGTGATTTTATCGCGTGAGTTGTCTTTAGAAGAGATAGAAGAAATCCAGCAACATGTGCCCGATATTGAACTCGAAGTTTTTGTGCATGGCGCACTATGCATGGCCTACTCAGGTCGCTGCTTACTTTCTGGATATATGAACAAACGTGATGCCAATCAAGGTGCTTGTACCAATGCTTGCCGTTGGGACTATAAGCTGCATGAAGCCCAAGAAGATTTAAACGGTGATGTAATTCCAGTCACTCAGTTCAATGAGTCAGAAAAGTCTTGCTGCTCATCAGGACAATCAGAAACAACTTCAGCTCAAACGCTGTTGGTACAACGTAATGATGAAGAAATGTTTGCTGCCGAAGAAGATGAACACGGCACCTATTTTATGAACTCGAAAGATTTACGTGCTGTACAACATGTAGATCGTTTAACAAAAATGGGCATAGCCTCACTCAAAATTGAAGGCCGTACTAAATCCTATTTTTACTGTGCCCGTACTGCTCAAATTTATCGAAAAGCGATTGATGATGCATTAACAGGCAAACCATTTGACCCAAGTTTAATGACACAGCTCGAAGGTTTGGCAAACAGAGGTTATACCGAAGGCTTTTTAAGACGTCATGTGCACAGTGAATATCAAAACTATGCTGATGGTTCATCACATTTTGACTATCAACAATTTTGTGGAGAGGTTTTAGGGCGTTATGGCGACTATATTCGTATTGAGGTTAAAAACCGTTTTGTGGTTGGCGACTCACTTGAGCTCATGACGCCTCAAGGCAATATCACTTTTAGCTTAACCGAAATGCGCGACTTAAAAGGAAATGCAATTATAGATGCCAAAGGTTCAGGACATTTCGTTGACATTCCACTATCACAAGATGTTGATATCAGTTATGCCCTACTCATACATAATTTGCCGCATGCGAAGGAAAGTATTACTGCATCGACATTAGCTTATTCAGCGAGTTAAAAATGGCACTTTTGATTACAAGTGAATGTATTAATTGTGATATGTGCTTACCAGAATGCCCGAACATCGCCATTTTTGAGGGGAGTAAAGTTTATGAAATTGATCCACTCCGTTGTACCGAATGTGTAGGCTTTTACAATGCGCCAACATGTAAGGCGGTTTGTCCAATCGATTGTATTAAACAAGATCCAGCACATATTGAAACCCAAGATCAACTATTAGAGAAATTTAAGGGATTAAATTTGCTCGGCTAATCTATCTTTTAAAAAGTTTATAGAGGATCAAGCTAAAGTCGCTGATCCTCTAAATGACTGCACGGATCAATGATTAAATAAACGAATAAATAGCTGAGACCACTTTGCAAGTGATAAAATCAAATGATCAGTTCAGTTTAATTTACTTGTATTTGTGTACCAAAAAAATTGAACAATCGTTAAAACTGATCTAACCATTTCAACATTTCATATAGATTGATTAAAACTCATTCTGGCGCAGCTCCCCATGTCTTATCTTTATTTAGCAATTGCGATTGCTTGTGAAGTCATTGCAACTTCAGCTTTAAAAGCATCTCAAGGTTTTACTGTTCCAATTCCTTCGATTATTACTGTTGTGGGTTATGCAATTGCTTTTTATTTATTGTCTCTGACGCTAAAAACAATTCCGATCGGAATTGCATATGCCATTTGGTCTGGCGCGGGTATTATTTTAATTTCTGCAATTGGCTGGATATTTTACAAACAGCATTTAGACTTGGCAGCCTGCATTGGTCTTACTTTAATGATCGCAGGCATTATCATTATTAATGTGTTTTCTAAAAATACTCATCTATAAAATATAATTAAAAAGCAACCGAGTATGGTGAGAATCTTTTATAAAAAATTTCACCATACTCGGTATGAACAGCTTATTTTAAACTGCCCGTTAAAAATTGCTTTAAACGTTCACTTTTTGGGTTGTTGAGTACTTCATCAGGATGACCCTGTTCTTCAATCTTCCCTTGATGCAAAAAAATTACTTGATTAGACACATGACGTGCAAAGCCCATTTCATGTGTCACCACAATCATGGTACGTCCTTCTTCAGCCAAGCCTTGCATTACTTTGAGTACTTCACCCACCAACTCTGGGTCAAGCGCACTGGTTGGTTCATCAAACAACATAACTTCCGGTTCCATAGCCAAAGCACGGGCAATCGCTACACGCTGCTGCTGACCACCAGATAAAAATGCAGGATATTTACTTTCAACACTTTCAGGCAAACCAACTTTACGTAGATATTTCCGCGCACGCTCTTCTGCCTCGGCACGTTTTACCCCAAGTACATGGATTGGCCCTTCAATAACATTTTCCAGCACCGTCATGTGTGACCATAAATTAAAATGCTGAAACACCATCATGAGCTGGGTACGCATTTTTTGTAGTTGCTTTGGTTCAACCACTTTTAAATTGCCTTTTTTATCAAAGACTGTGCGCAGTTTTTCACCATTAAGTTTAATGGTGCCATTGCTCGGTTGTTCTAAAAAGTTAATACAACGTAGCAAGGTACTTTTACCTGAACCAGATGAACCAATGATACTAATGACATCACCAGCATTTGCATCAAGCGATATTCCTTTCAGTACTTCATGATCGCCAAATGTTTTGTGTAAATCACGAATCACTAGTTTTGCAACTTGTTCCATTATTTATGTCTCCTAATGATTCGATGGCTTTAAAAATGCCAACCAACGTTTTTCCAACTTACGAAATAGCCAAATCAAAATAAATGCCAGCATCGCATACAACACCGCGGCAATTCCAAAAGCATTGAAGGTGTCATAGGTTGCCGCATTCACATCACGCGCAATTTTTAAAATGTCAGGAACAGTTGCTGTAAATGCAATGGTTGTCGCATGCAACATTAAAATGACTTCATTACCGTAAAATGGTAAAGCACGGCGCAACATCGACGGAATAATAATGCGGGTATAGCGTTTCCATTTTGACATACCAAAAGCTTGTGCAGCTTCAATCTCGCCATGTGGAATAGAACGGATCGCCCCAGCGAAGATTTCAGTGGTATATGCACCAGTATTGAGCGCGAATGCCAAAATGGTGCAATTTATGCCCTCTCGAAAAAATGCATCGAGAGTCTGATGTTCATGAATATAATCAAAGCTGTAAATTCCTGAGTAAATAATCAGCAATTGGATGTACAGTGGTGTGCCACGAAAAACATATGTATACAACCAAACAGGGCCACGCAACCAAAAATTTTCTGATACTCGTGCAAGTGATAAAGGCACAGCAAGCACAAAACCAATACCAATAGAAAGCACCAATAACCAAGCAGTCATCGCCACTCCGGTCATTTGTAGGCCATCTGTCCAAAGGTATGCCTGCCAATATTGTTGAAGGATTTCAATCATAATTGTCCCTTCCTCACACCAGCAGAATAACGACGCTCAAGCCACATTAAAATCAGGTTCGACACCGTAGTAATTGCCAGATAAATCGCAGCAGCCACGATGCTGAAAAAGAACAGTTGCATGGTACTTCTACCTGCATCTTGTGTAATTTTTACAATGTCAGTCAGGCCAATAATTGAAACCAGTGCGGTTGCCTTAATCAAGACTTGCCAGTTGTTACCAATGCCTGGCAATGCAAAACGCATCATTTGAGGGAATAATACACGTCGAAAAACCTGCCAAGGGGTCATACCATAGGCCATTGCTGCTTCAATTTGACCCGTTGGAACAGATTGAAATGCACCACGAAAGGTCTCGGTAAAATATGCACCATAAATGAACGCTAAAGTAATCACACCCGCCACAAATGGATTGATATCAATTTGATCCATTTGCAGTGATTCAGTAATTTGGTTTAGACCCAACTGCAAGCTATAAAATAACAGCAGCATAATGACCAAGTCAGGCACACTACGGATGAGTGTCGTATAGGCAGTCGCAATATAACGTAAGGCTTTAAAACTAGAGAGTTTTGAGCTCGCACCAATTAAGCCAATAATGACAGAAAGCAAAAGTGACAACAGCGCAAGCTGGAGGGTCATCCATGTCCCGCTGAGAAGGAGTGGCCCATAGCCAGATAAAAACATGACTCATCTTCTCCTTAAAAACAATATCTAATATTGATGAGATGAGAATAGATTTAAAAATGTCGGCACTCAGCCGACATTTTTCACATCATTAGTAAATGTTAAAGGAGAAATATTTTTTCTCTAGTTTCTTGTATGTACCATCCGCAATGATTGCTGCGAGTGCTTTGTCAATATTCGCTTTCAAATCTGCATCTTCTTTGCGTAAACCAATAGCCGCGCCTACACCCAGTGTTTTTGCATCAACGACATTGCCACCGACAAATGCAAAGTTTTTGCCTTTTGGTTGTTTTAAGAAAGCACCATCAACCATGATTGCATCTTGTAAAGTTGCATCTAAACGACCTGACATCATGTCTTGATAAATCAAATCTTGGACTGGATAAGGTACAACGGTTACACCTTTTGTTGCCCAATAGGTTTTAGCATAAGTTTCTTGAATTGTACCCTGTTGTACACCTACACGTTTACCTTTCAAAGAGGCAGCTGTAGGCAATAACGGCGAGCCTTTTTTTGCAACCATACGCGTTGGCGTGTTGTAGATTTTGCTACTAAACAAAATTTGTTTCGCACGTTCATCAGTGACCGTCATTGATGAAAGAATGCCGTCAAATTTTTTCGCTTTAAGTGCTGGAATCATCCCATCAAAAGAGTTTTCAACCCAAACACATTTGGCTTTGAGTTTTGCACAAATGGCATTACCCAAATCAACGTCAAAACCAGTTAACTTGCCATCCGGTGTTTTATATTCAAACGGCGCATAAGAGGACTCTGTACCAAAACGAATCACCTTCCAATCCTTTGCTTGAACATTCGTCGCAACAGCAGCCAAAACTAAGGTTGTTGAAACGAACATTTTTTTCATAAAGCTTGCCATCTTGAAGCTTCTCCTTAAAAATCCAAATAAGGTGATAAAAATTTGAGTATTTCTAACTTACTCTTCTGCCGAAATAATTGCAATTTCTATACCATAAATTAAGGATTTATGAAGATGACTAAACAGTGGATTGTATTAAGTGATTAATTGTTGAAAAATCACTCAAAATATGAAGCTAATTTTTGAGTGCATAGGCTTCTGCCATATTTTCATTTTCAACCAATGTCCGAATGGTATATTCATGGTTATGTTCTTTGGCACTAGCAAATTCACATTTCTGATCCCATGACATTGAGCAACCACTTAATAGATGGCAACCCGCAAATAATTCAGCCACCCAATCTACAAACACACGAACTTTGGGTGATAAATGCCGATTTTGTAAATAAACAACAGAAATTGGCATTGGTGCTGGGCGCCAATCTGTAAGAACCTCTTTCAAGGCTCCCGACTCCAGATGGTCGGCAACCATGAAACGCGGACACTGAATTAAACCGAAACCTTGAACTGCAAGCCCCACATATGAATCACCATCGTTAACAGAAACGCGCCCTTTCACGCCAACGCTATGAATCTCACCATCAACCATAAAATCCCAGTCAATATTACGTCCGGTACGACTATTAAAGTAATGCACGACCTGATGTTTTTGTAGATCTTCAATAGTTTGGGGTTCACCATGTTCTGCCAAATAACGGGGTGCAGCAACCGTCACGCACTGAATTGTTCCGATACGACGTGCAACCAAACTTGAATCTTTCAGCTGACCAATACGAATGACACAGTCCACCGCATCTTGAACTAAATCGACCGGACGATCACTCATTCCAATCACCAAATCAATATCGGGATACTTGGCATGAAAGTCACAAAGCATCGGAATCAGGATCAGCCGCCCAATCGAGGCTTTAACATCAATACGTAGTCGACCTCGTGGTCCACGCTCCGAATCATGAAAATTCGATTCAACATCTTCAACATCGGCTAAAATTCGCGAAGTACGTTCATAATAAACCGCACCATCGGGTGTCAAACTGAGTTTACGAGTGGTTCGGTTCAATAAGCGAACTTGTAAATGTTTCTCTAAACCCTGAATGGTTGTAGTCACAGAAGCACGCGGTAGGCCTAAACTGTCAGCCGCTAAACTGAAACTATTTGTTTCGACAACTTTATTAAATACTTTCATCGCATGAAATAGATCCACACGCACACTCCTATCAATGCATTTTTTAATTCAAATACATCAATTGTTATAAAAATACGAATAGTGTTATCGAATTTAATATATTTATTCGTGATTGACAAACTTTTATGCTCCGTCCATCCCCCAAACCCTGTTTCTCCCATACGGACCATAATTAAAAGTCTGAAAACAGGTATCCAAATAAGTAGGAGCACCTCATGTCATTTTCCCGCAAACAGTTCGCACTGTCTGCCATCTTTGTTGCCCTTTTAGCAACGGGAGGCAGTTTTATATTTCTACATGAAAATGCCGATGCAAAAGCTGCACCGACCACAGCCCAACAAGCTGCTACTGTTGATGTCTCTCCTGTCGTCAGCAAAACCATTACCGATTGGCAAGAATATTCCGGTCGCTTAGAAGCCATTGATCAAGTTGATATTCGGCCTCAAGTTTCGGGCAAACTCATTGCCGTTCATTTTAAAGATGGGAGTCTAATTCAAAAAGGTGATTTGCTTTTTACAATCGACCCTCGCCCATTTGAAGCCGAACTGAATCGTGCCAAAGCTCAACTCGCTTCAGCTGAAGCACAAGTCACCTATACCACAACCAACCTTTCCCGTATTCAACGTCTAATTCAAAGTAATGCTGTATCACGCCAAGAGCTTGATCTGGCAGAAAATGATGCACGCTCAGCTAGTGCCAACCTACAAGCAGCCAGAGCAGCCGTTCAATCCGCACGCTTAAATCTTGAATACACCCGTATTACTGCACCGGTTAGCGGTCGAATTTCACGTGCCGAAGTAACCGTGGGTAATGTGGTTTCTGCTGGCAACGGAGCACAAGTTTTAACAAGTTTAGTGTCTGTATCGCGTCTCTATGCATCTTTCGATGTTGATGAACAAACTTACCTGAAATACATCAGTAACCAACGTAATTCTGCACAAGTTCCTGTCTATATGGGACTTGCCAATGAAACTGGTTTCTCGCGTGAAGGGACTATCAACTCAATCGACAATAACCTAGATACAACCTCAGGTACGATTCGTGTTCGAGCGACTTTCGACAATCCAAACGGAGTTTTATTACCGGGTTTATATGCTCGAATTCGTCTTGGTGGTGGCCAACCACGTTCAGCGATTCTCATTAGCCCAACAGCCATTGGGGTCGATCAAGATAAACGCTTTGTCGTTGTTGTCGATGCTAAAAACCAGACTGCTTACCGCGAAATAAAAATCGGTGCACAACAAGATGGCTTGCAAATCGTGAATAGCGGATTACAAGCGGGCGACCGTATTGTGGTGAATGGTTTACAGCGTATTCGTCCAGGTGACCCTGTTACACCGCACCTCGTTCCTATGCCGAATGCACAAATCACTGCAAGTACTAACACGCCCCAACCTCAGCCAACAGAAAAAACGTCAACTCCGGCAAAAGGTTAATCGCATATGAATATTTCTAAATTCTTTATTGATCGGCCGATCTTTGCTGGTGTGTTATCAGTACTGATTTTACTCGCTGGTTTACTTTCCGTATTTAAATTACCGATTTCAGAATATCCAGAAGTTGTTCCACCATCTGTGGTTGTGCGTGCTCAATATCCGGGTGCAAACCCAAAAGTAATTGCTGAAACTGTTGCCTCTCCGCTTGAAGAATCAATCAACGGCGTAGAAGACATGCTGTATATGCAATCTCAAGCAAACAGCGACGGTAACTTAACCATTACAGTGAACTTTAAGCTCGGTATTGATCCAGACAAAGCTCAGCAATTGGTTCAAAACCGTGTATCTCAGGCCATGCCTCGTTTACCTGAAGATGTACAGCGTTTAGGTGTCACCACCTTAAAAAGTTCTCCCACTTTAACCATGGTTGTACATCTGACTTCACCAGATAACCGCTACGACATGACTTACTTACGCAACTACGCTGTACTGAACGTAAAAGATCGTTTAGCACGCTTACAAGGTGTAGGTGAAGTAGGTTTATTTGGTTCTGGTGACTACGCTATGCGGGTGTGGTTAGACCCACAAAAAGTAGCGCAACGTAACCTCACAGCCACTGAAATTGTGAATGCAATCCGTGAACAAAATATTCAGGTTGCGGCAGGTACAATTGGTGCGTCACCAACCAACTCTCCTGTACAACTTTCAGTGAATGCCCAAGGTCGTTTAACCACTGAGCAAGAATTTGCAGACATTATTTTAAAAACTGCACCGGATGGCGCAGTCACCCGATTGGGTGATGTTGCACGTGTTGAACTTGCAGCCTCACAATATGGCTTGCGTTCATTGCTTGATAATAAACAAGCTGTAGCGATTCCAATTTTCCAAGCACCGGGTGCCAATGCTTTGCAAGTTTCCGATCAAGTGCGTAGCACGATGAAGGAACTTTCAAAAGATTTCCCATCTTCAATTAAATACGACATTGTTTACGACCCAACTCAATTCGTACGCTCTAGTATTAAAGCAGTCGTTCATACCTTACTTGAAGCAATTGCACTGGTTGTTGTGGTTGTTATTTTATTCTTACAAACATGGCGTGCGTCGATTATTCCATTGCTTGCAGTACCGGTTTCTATTATTGGTACATTTGCACTTATGCTTGCCTTTGGTTACTCGATCAATGCGCTATCGCTGTTCGGGATGGTACTTGCCATCGGCATTGTGGTCGATGACGCGATTGTCGTCGTCGAAAATGTCGAGAGGAATATTGAAGCAGGTTTAAGCCCAAGAGATGCAACTTATCGCGCCATGCGAGAAGTGAGTGGTCCAATTATTGCGATTGCCTTAACCCTCGTTGCAGTATTCGTACCGCTAGCCTTTATGACGGGCTTAACAGGGCAATTTTATAAACAATTTGCCATGACGATTGCCATTTCAACTGTCATTTCAGCATTTAACTCCCTTACGCTCTCTCCTGCTTTGGCAGCCATGTTACTTAAAGGACATGACGCTAAACCTGATGCATTAACACGCATTATGAACCGCATATTTGGACGTTTCTTTGCGCTGTTTAACCGCGTATTTACACGTGCGTCAGACAACTATGGTAAAGGCGTAAGTCGTGTCATATCTCATAAAGCATCGGCAATGGGTGTTTATGCGGCACTTTTAGGTTTAACCGTTGGTATTTCTTATATTGTTCCGGGTGGCTTCGTTCCTGCCCAAGACAAACAATATTTAATTAGCTTTGCTCAATTACCAAATGGCGCTTCATTAGATCGTACCGAAGCAGTCATTCGTAAAATGAGCGATACAGCACTTAAGCAACCTGGTGTAGAAAGTGCTGTTGCCTTCCCTGGCTTATCCATTAACGGTTTTACCAACAGCTCAAGTGCCGGTATTGTCTTTGTGACCTTAAAGCCATTCGATGAACGTAAGGCCAAAGACTTATCTGCTAATGCAATTGCAGGTGCTCTCAACCAGAAATATTCAGCCATTCAAGATGCTTATATTGCAGTTTTCCCACCACCACCCGTGATGGGCTTAGGTACTATGGGCGGCTTTAAACTCCAACTTGAAGACCGAGGTGCCTTAGGCTATTCGGCATTGAATGATGCTGCACAAAACTTTATGAAAGCAGCACAATCGGCCCCTGAACTTGGTCCAATGTTCTCAAGTTATCAAATTAATGTACCTCAACTGAACGTAGATCTGGACCGTGTAAAAGCCAAGCAGCAAGGTGTGGCTGTAACCGATGTGTTCAACACCATGCAGATTTATTTAGGCTCTCAGTACGTCAACGACTTTAACCGCTTTGGACGTGTTTATCAGGTTCGAGCGCAAGCCGATGCTCCTTTCCGTGCTAACCCTGAAGATATTTTGCAGCTTAAAACCCGCAACAGTGCCGGACAAATGGTGCCTTTATCCTCATTGGTGAATGTGACTCAAACCTACGGTCCAGAAATGGTAGTGCGTTATAACGGCTATACCTCAGCGGACATTAACGGCGGTCCTGCATCGGGCTATTCATCTAGCCAAGCGGAAGCTGCTGTTGAACGTATTGCTGCTCAAACCTTACCACGCGGCATTAAGTTTGAATGGACTGATTTAACCTACCAAAAAATCTTGGCTGGTAATGCAGGACTATGGGTATTCCCAATCAGTGTACTACTGGTGTTCTTAGTTTTAGCCGCTCAATATGAAAGTCTAACTTTACCTTTAGCTGTAATTCTGATTGTGCCAATGGGAATCTTAGCGGCTCTAACCGGTGTTTGGCTTACTGGTGGAGATAACAACATCTTTACCCAAATTGGTCTGATGGTACTGGTCGGGCTGGCCTGTAAAAATGCCATCTTAATTGTCGAATTTGCAAGGGAACTTGAAATGCAAGGCGCAACTGCATTTAATGCCGCAGTTGAAGCAAGTCGTCTGCGTTTACGTCCAATTTTAATGACGTCAATTGCATTTATTATGGGTGTAGTACCACTGGTTACCTCAACAGGTGCAGGTTCTGAAATGCGTCATGCCATGGGTATTGCAGTGTTCTTCGGCATGATCGGGGTAACGTTGTTTGGTTTATTCCTCACCCCTGCCTTTTATGTCCTGATTCGTACACTCAACAGCAAACATAAACTGCATTCGGCAGCTGTTCATGAAGCGCCATTAGCTAACCCACATGATCACTAAGGAGGACATTTGATGACATCATCAAAACAGAAATGGTTAGTGTCCTCACTCATGGGAAGCCTGCTCCTTGCAGGCTGCTCATTAGCGCCGGAATATCAACCTGCAAAGGTCATAGTTCCTGTTAAATTTAAAGAGTCAGACCCTAAACTTGAAGATAGCAACTGGAAAATTGCTCAACCTGCCGATGCACAATCACGTGGCGAATGGTGGCGTGTTTTTAATGACCCACTGTTAAACGAACTAGAGCAACAAGCAATTGCTGGTAACCAAAACCTTAAAGCTGCTGCTGCCAATATTCAGGCTTCACGTGCGTTACGTTCAGCAGCGCAAGCGGAACGCTTACCAAGTATTGGTGCTGGCTTTGGCCCAACTCGCCAAAAACCATCTCCCGCTTCACTGGGTTTAGATGATAATGCGCATACATCTGCACAAACCTTATGGCGTGCCCAAGCTAGTGTTTCATATGAGCTTGATTTATTTGGTCGTATTGCTAGTAGTGTCAATGCAGCAACAGCCGATGTACAGCAACAAGAAGCGCTATACCAGTCGGCACTTTTAGCATTACAAGCAGATGTTGCACAAGGCTATTTTCTAATTCGCCAGCTTGATGCTGAACAAGTAATTTATAATCGCACTATTAAATTACTTGGTGAGACTCGAGATCTAGTTCAAACTCGATTTCGTAATGGTTTAGTCAGTGAATTAGATGTTTCTCGCGCACAGACCGAACTTGCAACAGCCCAAACCAATGCACTAACGATTGCCCGTAACCGAGCAACTGCGGAACATGCACTTGCTGTTTTACTTGGAAAAACGCCAGCTGACTTCAATCTAGCAGCTCATCCCTTAGCAACAAAAAGTATTCGCCTTCCAGCAGGTTTACCTTCAACTTTGCTTGAAAGACGGCCTGACATTGCTGCTGCTGAACGTGCTATGGCAGCAGATAATGCGCGTATTGGAATTGCACGCGCTGCTTTTTTTCCAAAACTAGATCTAACAGGTGCTCTTGGTTATGAATCATCAACTTTAGGTGATTTAGGTAAATGGTCGAGCCGCACATTCTTGCTTGGGCCAGTCGCAGGCACTATTTTATCTTTACCCTTGTTTGATGGTGGGCAACGTAAAGCTGGAGTTGCTCAAGCGCGAGCTGCTTATGAAGAAAGCGTTGCGAATTATCGCCAAACAGTGCTGAATGCATTCCGTGAAGTTGAAAATGGTTTGTCCGATCAACGTATTCTCGATCAGCAAATTCAAGCTCAAAACCAAGCACTCTCTTCTTCTCGTCACGCAAATCAACTCTCACATTTACGTTATCGTGAAGGTGCTATCAGCTATCTTGATGTGATTGATTCTGACCGTACTATTTTGCAACAAGAGCAACTTTCTGCTCAGCTTAACGGCAGCAGAATGATGGCTAGTGTAGATTTAATTCGGGCATTAGGTGGTGGATGGCATGATGCCGAGTCATCGGTAAAAAATAAAAGTTAATTCTTACGTAATTAACTAGATAAAAAAAAAGCGCCATACGGCGCTTTTTTTTATCTATAACTTATTGTGCGTATACAGGGAATTTTGCACAAACAGTTTCAACTTTCGCTTTTACGTCAGCAATAACTTTTTCGTCACCTTTGCTGTCAATCACATCAGCGATCCAACCAGCAAGTTCACGTACTTCAGCTTCACCGAAACCACGAGTTGTTACTGCTGGAGTACCGATACGGATACCAGAAGTCACAAATGGAGAGCGTGGATCATTTGGAACTGAGTTTTTATTAACAGTAATGTGAGCAGCACCTAACCAAGCATCTGCTTCTTTACCAGTTACGTCTTGTTTAATTAAAGATAACAAGAATAAGTGGTTGTCAGTACCACCAGAAACAACGTCATAACCACGAGCGATTAATACTTCAGCCATAGCTTGAGCATTTTTCACAACTTGTTGTTGGTAAGCTTTGAAGTCATCAGACATTGCTTCTTTGAAGCAGATCGCTTTAGCAGCAATCGCATGCATCAATGGACCACCTTGGTTACCAGGGAATACAGCTGATTGAAGTTTTTTCTCGATTTCTTCATTCGCTTTCGCAAGGATTAAACCAGAACGTGGACCACGAAGTGTTTTGTGAGTCGTAGTTGTGGTTACGTCAGCAATTTGAACTGGGTTTGGATATACACCCGCAGCAACTAAACCTGCAACGTGAGCCATATCAACAAAAAGGTAAGCGCCAACTTTGTCAGCGATGTCACGGAAACGTTGCCAATCTACAACACGGCTATAAGCAGAGAAACCAGCAACGATCATACGTGGCTTGTGCTCTAATGCTAAACGTTCAACTTCTTCGTAATCGATCTCACCTGTTTCAGAGTTTAGACCGTATTGAACTGCATTATAAGTTTTACCAGAGAAGCTTACTTTTGCACCGTGAGTCAAGTGACCACCGTGAGCCAAGCTCATACCTAAAACAGTATCACCTGGGTTAAGAAGTGCTAGATAAACAGCAGAGTTAGCTTGTGAGCCAGCGTGTGGTTGAACGTTTGCGTAATCTGCACCAAAAAGTTCTTTAGCACGATCAATCGCCATTTGCTCAATGATATCCACATATTCGCAACCGCCATAATAGCGTTTACCTGGATAACCTTCTGCATATTTGTTCGTAAGTTTTGATCCTTGCGCTTCCATCACAGCAGGAGAGCAATAGTTTTCAGATGCAATTAACTCGATATGTGCTTCTTGACGCTCACCTTCAGAAGCAATTGCTTGAGCTAATTCTGGATCAAATTCAGAAATGGAAATATTGGCAAACATTAGCGGGGGTCCTATAAGTAGGGCTTTTAAGCCGTGCTAAGATTGCGACATATTGTAGCATGAAGTTTATAATTAAACAGAATCAAGTTAGCTCAGTTTTAAATAAAAATGGCTCAAGTTTTATAAAAAATGAGCCATTGTTTATAAATCAATTAAAAAGCCCGTTTAAAGCTTATATTTTTAATCTTCCCATCATTAACTTTATCTTACAACAATGTTAAAAATACTTTAAATATCAATAACTCTATTGTGCTGTTAGCAAAGTTTGAACATTTCCAACGATGTTGTCTACATTAGTACTCATGACCGTACCATGGTCCCAGTTACCAGTCACGTAACTATTAATTTTAGTACCTACTACTGTGGCATTAGATATCAAGATATCCGTTGCGACTTTAGGAACTGTCGTATCCCCCACTCCTTGATAAATAATAATCGGTGTAGTGACTTTTACTTGTAGTGGCTGTGAATCTTTATCTAAAAAGGTTTTAACAATTGGAACACCCATAAAGTTAGTTTGTGTACGCGTAAAACCATCCAATGTTCCACCATGAGCCCCAGCATATGTTTGCATATTAGCTACAAAAGCCTGCGCTAATGGCCCTGCACAAATCGTTTCTGCCTGCTGCGCAGTACTTGCTGTTTGTGAAGTAAATACCTGCGAATAATTAAAGCTTGGCTGTGTATTTCGAATGCCAGCTGTAACTAAAGCTGTATAAGTATCAAGCTGTGCATACATTGGGATCTTTTTATCCAAGGTCTCATTTGCAACAGCTTGTTCACCCGCAATTAAAATAAAACCTAAATTAGAAGCTGGTGCTACCGCTACCGTACCTTTATAGTCTAGCTGCGCACGACTCGCATATTGTGCAGCACTCAACGCAGCATGTCCCCCTTGTGAATGCCCGACTGTAAGCCATTTTTTTGAAGTTAATAAATTACGCTGTGATAAATAGTTACGCGTTGCAACCACCGCATCTGTAATTGAAAAAGCCTCACTTTTAACATTTAAAAAAGGATGTATTCCTGGTGTGCCCAAACCTTCATAGTCAGGTGCAACGACAACATAACCCGCTGTAAGTAACTTACTAATTAAATCTTTTGTACTGTCTGCTAAAGCCGTTTTACTTGGTGCACAAACATCTGCAACACC
>Ga0207713_1001342_pt1 | contig 20123 bp, 19 predicted proteins | sample KBSS64metaG_FD_184404 | JGI IMG/M metagenome (GOLD analysis project Ga0207713, IMG submission 184404) | Switchgrass rhizosphere microbial communities from Kellogg Biological Station, Michigan, USA - KBS S6-4 metaG (SPAdes) (version 2) | ecosystem: Host-associated > Plants > Roots > Rhizosphere >... | reverse complement strand
GATGCTGGCTCTCTGGATTCGCCACACATGCGCTAAAGGTGAAGTTCGGAATGAGATCGGCCAGCGCCTGCAGACGATCGAGCTCGACCAGGTCGAAGTCGTTGGTGACTCCGTAGATCAGGTGTAACGGATGATCACCACCCTGCTCCGCGATCCTCTCCAGCATCGCGGTGAACGGAGCCAGGCCGGTGCCACCCGCCAGGAGAAGAAGTGGACGCTCGATTGGCCGTAAGTAAAAGCTTCCCAACGGCCCTGCCAAACTCATGGTGTCACCGACTTGAGCTTTCCCGGTCAGGAAACTGCTCATCAGACCACCTGGCACATTTCGAATCAGAAAGCTGACTTCGCCTTCTTTCTGCAAGGTACTGAATGAGTATGCGCGGCTGTGCTCCGTACCAGGCACGCTCAAGTTGACGTATTGCCCAGGCAGGAAGGACAGGCGAGTTAAGGATTCGCCCTTGATGGACAGCGCAATAGTGCTCTCAGAAAGCTGCTCCAGCCTGCTGATGCTTCCCTGGTAGCTGGACTGTTCGATTTTGCAGACCAATGAAGACGCTGGAACACTGATGACACAGTCACTTTCCGCACGCATCTGGCAGGTCAGCACATAGCCTTCTGCGATTTCATCTTCGCTCAGGGCATCTTCAATGAAGTTGTCACCCAGGTCATAACGTCCGAATTCAGCCCTGCATTTACAGGTGCCGCAGGCCCCATCGCGGCAATCGAGCGGGATGTTTACACCTTGGCGGTAGGCGGCATCAGCCACCGTTTCATTGCCAGTGGCCTCGATAAAGCGGGTAACCCCGTCCTCGAAATTCAGTGCGATCTGGAAGCTCATGTTGCACCTCGCAAACGAGCCTCAGCACCTCGGCTTCGGCTCGCTCTACCTCATCTCAGATGTGATAAACGTCGATGACCTGACGCACGTAGTCGTTCTTCAGCACTACCTTCTTGGCCTTGATCAGCGGCTGCTCGCCGCGCAGATCGAGGGTGTAGAAGCTGGTACCGAAGTAACTGTCGGTGGTCTTGTAGCGGAAGCTCAAGGTGTGCCAGTTGAAACGAACCTTGCACATACCATCGCCTTGCTCGACGATCTCGATGTTGCTGATGTTGTGTGAAGTGCGGGTATCCGGAATGGTCGCACTGGAACGCTCAGTCTTGATACGGAACACGCGGTCTTCCAGGCCGCCACGGTTACCGTACCAGATCAGCGAGATTTCGCTTTGCGGGTCTTCGGTGAGCTTGTCGTCGTCATCCCAGGAAGGCATCCAGAAGCTTGCATCGACGGCGTAGAGCTCAAGCCACTGATCCCACTGGGCATCGTCCAGGTAGCGCGCTTCGCGGAAGAGGAAGTCGCGCACGGTTTCATAAAGGCTCATTGCACAGCCTCCACGGGGATCAGTTGCTGTTCGTCCTTGAGGGCTTGAATCATGGTGTCCTGCCAATATTTGTGCTGCAGCACAAATAGGCCCTCATCCTCTGTACGGACGCCGGACATGAGCGGTCTGAGCTCAATCTCCTTGGCCGCCTCGTCAGCGCCTTCTACCCAGTGCTCGGCGCCTCGCGACATGTCGTTCCAGCCGATACCGCCGCCGTAGCCGGTCTGACATGAGCGGAACTCTTCCAGGTCGTCCGGGGTGGCCATGCCACTGACGTTGAAGAAGTCTTCGTACTGGCGAATGCGCTTAGCACGGGCATCGGCACTCTCGCCTTTCGGCGCGATGCAGTAGATGGTGATTTCGGTCTTGTTTACCGAAATTGGTCGGGCAACGCGGATCTGAGAGCTGAACTGATCCATCAGGTACACGTTCGGGTACAGGCACAGGTTGCGCGAGTTCTGAATCATCCAGTCTGCGCGGGCTTGGCCGAAATCTTGAGCCAGTTGGTCACGGCGCTCATAAGCTGGGCGATCCTCGGGGTTCGCCCAACGCGTCCAGAGCAGCAGGTGTCCATGGTCGAAGGAATAGAAACCACCACCCTGCTTAGCCCAAGAGCCGGCGCTCATGGTTTTAATTTCGTCGCCTGCCTCGCGCTGCTTGCGCTGGTTCTGGGTGGCGGCGTAATTCCAGTGCACGGAGCTGACGTGATAGCCGTCGGCACCGTTCTCAGCAGTCAGCTTCCAGTTGCCCTCGTAGATGTACGAGCTGGCACCGCGCAGTACTTCCAGACCTTCTGGCGACTGGTCGACGATCATGTCGATAATCTTTGCCGACTCGCCCAGGTGCTCGACCAGCGGTTTCACATCGACATTCAGACTGCCAAACAGGAAGCCCCGGTACGACTCGAATCGTGCCACCTTGGTCAGGTCGTGGGAGCCGTCGCAGTTGAAACTGTCTGGGTAGCCGGCATTGCTCGGGTCTTTGACTTTGAGCAGCTTGCCGCTGTTGTTGAACGTCCAGCCATGGAACGGGCAGGTGTAGCTGGAACGGTTGCCTCGCTTGTGCCGGCACAGCATGGCACCACGGTGGCTGCAAGCGTTGAGGAAGGCATTGAGTTCCCCGTCCTTGTTGCGCGCGATGAAGATCGGCTGACGCCCCATGGTGAGGCTCAGGAAATCATTCTTTTCGGGGATCTGGCTTTCATGCGCCAAGTAGATCCAATTGCCCTCGAAGATATGCTTCATCTCCAAGTCGAACAGACGCGGGTCGGTGAACATCTCGCGCTTACAACGGTAGACGCCCTTTTCGCGATCGTCTTCGAGCATGGAATTTAGGTAGTCGAATCCCAGGGACATGGCCAGGGTCTCCAATTGTTATTGTTCAGGCCAGCCAAGGTTAGGGTTGCCATACATGAAGGGATATCCAGCTAATGCAGAGACGTGTCCACTTTTTGCATCCATCATTTGAGGACAAAGCACCAACGAAGGGTGCGGATCGGGCAAATGCGGTGACGTGTGACCACTTCCGTCGGTGGGTCGGGTGTAACCAAATGAAGACGACCTCCTACTGACCCTGCAGCTCCTCCTAGCTTGAACGTGAGACGGCCAGCCTCTCACAAAAGTCGCCAACTCCTGTGGCCTGAGGTTTCGAAGGTGTCTCTACCTCCGCCGCCACGTGCTTAGCGCAGAGAGCTAGAAAAAAGCGGCCTACATCTTGCTTACGCTGAAAATTCAGAGCGAAGTGGGAGGTTAAGTAACATGCATGCTGCCCTAAGAGCCGATGAAATTGACTGCATGGCGGAGATCGTCTGGTTGCTTTGCGAACACAGAGGCAAGGCTGAAGCACGCCCCGCAGTACTTGGCCTGATTGCAAAACTGCTCAATGCTGACTACACGTCATCGTTCATCTGGAGTGAGGATTTGCAGCGCTCAACTCGCCGCTGCTCAGTCAATATCAGCGAGCAGTTACTGCATGAGTACGATCAACACCACCACCAGTACGACCTCGTCACGCCAACGATGCATCAAGTTGGTCATGCCGCCAATGTCGACAGTGCGATCAAACGCTCCACATTGCTGAACAGCCAGTTTTACTCTGAGTTTTTGAAGCCAGCCGGTATGTTCCACGGCATCAACGTATACTTCAAAGACAACCATCAGGACGTCGGCGACCTGCGGATCTGGAGGGGTGCTGGCGACCCACCGTTCTGTGAACGCGACGAACAAATCCTCAAAGATCTTACACCTTATTTCGTTAGGTCACTATCAGCCCAAAAATCTGAGGCCAGACTGTCGCAGCGGGAAATGGATGTTGCAAAATTGGTCGCTAATGGTGCAAGTGATAAGCAGGTTGCACTAATCTTGGGCATATCCTTTACAACTGTTCGCACACATTTGAACAATGCTATGAAAAAGTTTAAATGCACTAATCGCACACAACTGTCTCGCCACTTCTGACGCCTCCTCAATCTTAAGGAGTTTCACATCCCTGCAGGCTCGCTAAGGTAATCACACGGCATCAACGCCGTGATTACAAGGACAAGAGCCATGCATTACCAACGCTGGATGAAAAGTGCGCCTTTTGCACTGCTTGCTCTGTCATCCACCACAATCGCTGCTCCACTCGCTGACCCGACTCTGCTTTCCGCCTCGGAGGCGGCCAAGCAGATCTGCACAAAGCAGATTTCCAGTCGCGAACTTCTGGATGCCTACGTCGCCCGCATCGATAGCCATCAGAATCTCAATGCCTTCATCACGGTTGACATGAAAGCAGCCAGGTTGAAGGCGGACGCTTACGATCAGAGAATCAAAAACGGTGAAGCCTGCCTTCCTCTCGGGGGCGTCCCTATCGCTATCAAGGACAACATCCAGGTGGTCGGATTCCCAAATACTGCAGGCACTCCGGCCCTGAAGGCTTATCTTCCGACGAAAAATGCACCAATTATCGATCCACTGGAGAATGCCGGTGCAATAATCGTTGGTAAAGCCAACATGCAAGAGCTGGCCTATGGCACTTCCGGCTACAACACAGCATTCCACGTCAAGGACACAGTAGGTGTCAGAAACGCTTACGATCAAAGCCGCATTGCAGGTGGGTCATCCTCGGGCAGTGCAAGCGCCGTAGGCGCTCGACTCGTAGCAGCGGCACTGGGAACTGATACCGGCGGTTCCGTAAGACAACCGGCAGCGCTAAATGGGATCGTTGGGCTTCGCCCTACGGTAGGTCGTTATAGTCAGACCGGTATTACCCCCATCTCTCCTACTCGTGACACCGCAGGCCCCATGGCTCGTACCGTGGCAGACGTCATTCTGATGGACTCAATTATTACTGGAGAGAAAACCGCAACCCCACCAAACGTTAAGGAAATTCGACTAGGGATACCAAATGAATTTTGGGGTGACTTGTCTCCGGAGGTTGCAGCCAGGTCTGAAGCCGTAATCAAAAAACTGAAAGACGCAGGCGTAAAACTGGTTCCGTTATCGATGCCCGACATCCATGCATTGAATCAGAAAGTCGGCATGCCAATGGCATTTTATGAAGGCCGGAAGTCACTGGAGCACTATCTATCCGAAAATCAAACTGGTGTGGAGCTGTCTAAGCTTGCCGCACAAATTTCAAGTCCAGATGTGAAAGTATTGTTCGAAAAATACATCCTGCCTCAAAAGATGCCTGGAACTGATGGTAAGTTGGTAGACGTAGCCGACGCCTACAAGTGGGCAACCGAAGTTGGTCAGCCCGAAATGAAAAAAACATACACGCGAGCTTTCAAGGAATTCAAGCTCGACGCGCTTATTTTTCCAACAACTCCAGATCTTGCGATCCCAAGCAACTTAGACTCCACATCCTTCAAGGCCTTCGGTCGTATGATCAAGAACACCGACCCTGGAAGCAACGCTGGTTTACCAGGAATAAGCCTCCCCATAGGGCTTGCGGGAGCGGCCAACTTGCCCGTAGGCATTGAGCTCGACAGCCTTCCAGGAACTGACAAGGAGCTTCTTGCTCTAGCTCTCATGGTCGAGAAAATCATAAACGCCCAAACACCTCCAACAAAATAATAATTCAACGAGTATCACTATGATCAATTTCGCACTTGGCAAAATTTCGCGGCGAATTCTCGGCTGCGCTGCAGTTCTTTTTGCGTGCATTGCAAATAATGTTGAGGCTAACGTCATCACCTCGGAGCCGGGCGATAACGCGCCTTTACCGGCAGGCACAGACACCGCCATTTTATACTTTCAACATGCGGAACGGAACGCCGTCATGGAAGACAACCATAAGGTATCTGATGGCTACAACCTTAAAAGTGATGTCTTCTTAGCACGATATGTGAAATGGATTGACCTTAATGGGATCTTGGTGACACCGCAAGTGATCGTCCCCTGGGGCTCTTTGAACCTTAACGGTGATCGCGAAACTGGATTCGGCGACCCTTTTATTGGTAGCACCACGTGGCTTTACAACGACCCAATGAAAGAGCGTTATTTCAGCGTAGGTACCTTCATCGCCATGCCGCTCGGAGAATACGACTCAGATCTCGGCGGGATGAACATGGGGGAGAACCGATGGAAAGGCGTACTGGAATTGAACTATGTCCACGCCTTAATTCCACATAAACTATATGGGGAAATTACGCTGGAGCGGGACTGGTATGGCAAGAATGATGACTACTTAGATGGCACCTTGAAACAGGCGCCTGCATTTGAAGTACAGACACACCTTCGGTATGTTGTTAATGAGAGTAACCAAGTCGGCCTAACCTACCTACGCACCACAGGTGGCGAACACGAATTTAACGGTGAGGATTTGGGGGACGGATTGAACTCCAGCAAGTTTCTGGTGACTTGGGCACACTTCTTCACACCCAAAACACAAATTCAAACACAGTTCGGGCAGGACATTGAAGTCCGCAATGGCCCTAAAGAAAATGCCAGAGTCAATATTCGACTTGCACATCTTTTTTGAAAAAGGGCCAGATCGGCCATTCAGGCGCCGCGAAGGCGCCTGGCTCGCGCCCCGAAGATGCGCCAGGTTGGTCAGAGGTTGCGATCAGCGCTCGAAAACTCTTCCGCCCCGCTCCGCGCTTGAATGAAGTCAGGACAAAATTCCCAGCCTTTGTACCAACTACCCAGAAGCGCTCTACTCTGTCCAACGAGAAGATCGGCGTGGTCGTCAGCAAATATGCCCCTGTGCGCTTCTCAATGAGCCCTGGAACGATTTGACCAACCACAACCCCGACTGCGCAATCGTTCGAAATTTCTGCGTCGCTCAGATAGGCAGTAATCGGCATAGGGTACTGCTGACCCATCGCTTGTATGATGCGCGTGAGCTGAAGAATCGATGGCTCTTCACCTGGGTACCTGATGATCTCATCTGTCATGTGTTCTTGCGCTCCTGCGTCCAATTCAACATCCCCCTGACAGCTTCCGCTCTTGGAGGCGCTTAGATTTCAATGATGAAATCCGGTACAAAGCCGGTCTTTTCACCTGAATACCCTTTCGGGTTCGAAACGAGCCGACATCCCGAAACGACCGTGTCGACCGCGTGATGGGTATGACCGAAGATCCAGGCATCAGCCTGCGAAACTAAGTCATTCCACTTGTTGAAATACGCAGCACCGAGATGGCCGACGTGTCCATCACCAGCCACTTCCTGGATAGGGCAGTGATGAGTGACCACAACCGTCTTTCCCTCAAAGTCTTTAGCGAGCTCTGTGGCAAGAAACTCGCGAGCGGTAATGTTCCGAGCAATGAGATCGACGGGGCGAAGCTTCCTGAAACCCTCACCGCTTCGGATAACCCTGAAGTCATTCATCCACTCCCAACACTCGTACATCGCAGTTTTGTAATCGCCGGTTGAGGTGAAGTCTGTCCAGGCGGTGGTCACCAAAAACCGGGTATGACCGATTACCAGGCATTCGTTTTCGAGGACATGCACATGCTCATCCGCAGCCTGCTTCATCTTGATGAGCGTACGATCGAGGTGCCCACCTTTGTAGTACTCGTGGTTACCGGGGACGTAGATCACCGGACAGTCAAATTTCGCGTTTGCCCACGTTACCCCTTTGCCACGCACTGAGATGTCTCCGGCAAGCACGACCAGGTCGACGTCCAGCTTAGGTGGGTCAAATTCCGAGAACTCATTGTGTAGATCCGAGTAGATCGCGATCTTCATACGGCGCTCCATAGGGCTGCGTCGCTACTTCCGGGCCAGTCCGAAGGACGACCGGGCTACAAAGCTGAAATGCTCAAGGACGAAACGACATCACCAATTCCAGTGATGCTTGCTTTCTGTATCCGTCGCCGACAAGGAGATAGACTGTGTTGCAAGTCTCGAACATCCATGGGCACTCATGCGAAACCGCATAGGTCGATCTCACCCAACAGCCAGGTACAAAACGCCCTCGACTGTCGTAGATGACCTCATGAGCGAGCACGACCATTGGAGCAATCCCGCCGGGCAACGGCTCAACCTCATTTGCGGAAATCTCGACAATGATCCATCGCTTCACGAGGCAGAATGCTTTTCCAGGGAAGCGCTCCTGAGCAGCTTCAATTAGGTCGGCCCTCTCACCAGCCCAACCTTTGGCGACCTCACCAGAGCCGTATAGAAATGACATCGCGTCTTCCAAGGAGGCAGACATGGGTCAAGCTCTCGCGCTTGAGTAGATCTGTCCGCTTCGAGTGACAAACTCATACACCGGGTGCGCCTGACCCTCGCTCCCTTCCTTGATCCTAATCTCCGTCAGTAGCTGCATCGAGAACTCTGACTGATTGGTCATAGACGGAGGAGCAATTAGCTGCACCTTGTTCACGTTCAAGAAGTCGACTGCATCCCCCTTGCACAAAGCATCGACCTCCGCGACGCTGGAAACCAGGCGCACCGAGGGGCCAAAACCGTCATCAACCAACCCACAACCTTCGATCACGAAGTAGTAGCTGTCAGGGTTCAAGCTCGCTGAATTCCACAGCAAGCGAAGGCTATCATGAGCCAAAAACTGTCCTTGAAGCTCTGCTTGTTTAGTGAAGAACACGACTGTCTTACCGCCTATCTGTGCCGGGCTCTTTTAGCTTTGAGAGCCACTCAATAATTCATATAAATTGACAACTGCCCGCCGAGCGATGATTGTCCTGCCATCACAACTTCAACGTTTCTCTACCAGCTGAAATGGGAAAGGCCACCTTATCACCAATTCGCATTCGCGCAATATATTTCATAGATGCGAATTATCGGGTATGGCTTTATCCTTCCCTTTGCGGGAAGCACTCATGCCATCGCGATACACCCTGGCAGCAGTCCTGCGCACCACTCGTGCCGCTCGAGGCCTCTCCCGAGATCAACTGGTGGGTACGCAGGAAGCCCGTCACCTCCACAATGTCGAACACGGAAAATTCGGCGTCACAATGGAGATGCTCGAAGGCATCAGCAAACGCTTGGACATAGATGTAGTGGCCCTGCTGGCAGCCGCATCGAGCTTTGAGCGCCAAGAATCGCTTGAGGAGTACATGGCGTATCTTTCGACAGAGCTTGCCAAGCTGCGCGACATGCGCATTTTAGAAAGCTTGCCCGCGCAATTCTCTGATGGAAAATTGACCACTGCGAAAGCAGGCAAGCCGCCGATTACTGAGGAGAAAATCAGAGCTGTGCTTAAGTGCAAGGCTGATGGGATGACACAGAAGGAGACTTCGAAGGCGTTAGGCCTGTCGACCACTTCGGTGCACAAAATATGGCACATGCCAACTTCTGATCAGTAAGGTGAGGTAGCGGTAAGTCGGTTAACGAAGGCAGCAGCAGAATGTTAGCCCTCACCTTTTACCTATCCATTCCGAGTAAATCAGGTACCCCTCGGTTTGGCTCGTGCGGTGGCTTGGGCAACAATTGGATCATCGGGCCAGAAATGCTTTGGGTACCTACCTTTCAGATCCTTCTTCACCTCGGCATAGGTCGTGCGCCAGAAGTTGGCCAGGTCTTGGGTAACCTGCACCGGACGGCGCGCTGGTGACAGAAGATGCAGCTTGAGAACCTGTCGCCCATTCGCGATGCGTGGCGTATCAGCCTGTCCAAACAGCTCCTGCAATCTTACCGCAAGAATCGGCGGACGCTCGCTGTAGTCAATTCGAATGTTCGATCCTGACGGCACCGAAACTGTCTGGGGAGCATGCGCATCCAGCTGCTGTGGCAGTGGCCAAGGCAACAGATTGCGGATGATTGAGGACAGGTCTAACTGCCCGAAATGACTCAGCCGAGTCACCTTACTTACATATGGCCCCAACCACTGCTCAAGCGACACGAGCAAGGCTTCATCCCTAAGATCAGGCCATAAGCTTTGATTACCGGACTCTTCATCAAGAGTGCGCAGCAGCTCCACCCTGGCCTGCCACTGACGTAGTTCAGGCGTCCAGGGCAAAAGCTCCAAACCCTTCCGGCGAACGTAGTTAAGCAAAGCCTGAACGCGCGCTTCATCGCTCAGGTCGGACAACGGCGCGCGGGACAAAATCAGCTCCCCTACTTTCACTTGCCGCTCAGCGCGCAAAGCACCTTCACGCTCATCCCAGTCGAGCTCGTCCACCTGGCTAACCTGCTCTTTCAGAACAGTGTCGAACAGCGCTTCATCCAGATCGGCGGCCAGGTAGATCCGCTCCTCACGTTGGCCTTGCCTGCTACCCAAGTCGGCAATCACCAGCCAAGAATGCTTCATCAGTGCATCGGTCTCGGTGAACATCGCTGCACGACCATTTGCCAATCGATATTCAGCCCCACCCGCACGACGCTGATGTGCGACCCGGTCGGGATACGCCAAAGCAAGAAGGCAGCCCACCCACCTCGGGTGGGCTGAATCAGCGACTGGTCGCGATGCTGGGCCGCGCAAGTACGACCGGTATTGCCTTGCTAGTTGCTTCGCTCTTTGAGCACCGCCTTGCTCACCGCGCTGTGCTCTCTGCTCACCGGACAGGATGGCCAAACGACTGTGAAGGTCTGCTCCACCGCCACGCTGAATATCACGCTCGCCGAGCAACGCAGCGATGTTGCACGCGGTTTCAGCCAGACCAAGCTCATGGCCACGCATTAGCAAATGTGCGATCCGAGGATGACTCGGCAGCTCGGCCATCGCTTGGCCGTGCTTTGTCAGTTGCCCATCTGGTTGCAGCGCGCCAAGCCGTCGAAGCAAATCGTTCGCTTGCGAGTATGCAGCTGTAGGCGGAGCATCAAGCCACTTCAGGTCACTTGGCTGGACGCCCCATTTAGCGAGCTGCAGGGCCAAACCTGTGAGATCCGCTTGTTGAATTTCGGGCGAACTGAAACCCGCCATTTGGTCGTGCTGGGTTTCAGACCAGAGTCGGTAGCACACACCTGACTCGACCCGCCCTGCTCGACCAGCACGTTGAGTAGCACTGGCTTTCGATATGCGTTGGGTGTCCAACCGTGTCATCCCGCTGCGAGGATCGAAACGTGGTACACGTTCAAGGCCTGCATCTATAACGACACGCACACCGTCGATGGTGATACTGGTCTCAGCGATGTTTGTGGCCAGCACAACCTTCCGCTTTCCTGCCGGTGCCGGATCAATCGCGGCCCGCTGCTGATTCAGATCGAGCTCACCATGAAGGGGGCAAAGAAGAACGTCACGCTGAAGTGATGGAGACTGGGTCAAAGCATCTTCCAGGCCTGTCACGACTCGACGGATCTCGGCTTGACCAGGGAGGAAAACCAGCAAACTACCAGTCTGATCAGCAAGTGCTTCAAGGCACGCACTGATGACTCGCGGCTCGATGTATTCTCCAGGTTGCTGAGGTTTCCCCCAGACTGTCGAGACCGGGAACATGCGTCCTTCGCTCGTCACGATCGGTGCGTCATTCAGCAGACGGGACAACCTTTCACCTTCCAACGTTGCCGACATCAGCAGCACCTTCAGCGGTGCATCTTCCCGGAAAAGCTCGCGACCATTGAGCGTCAGGGCAAGGGCGAGATCGGCATCCAGGTTTCTCAGGTGGAATTCGTCGAAGATCACCAAGCCGACGCCCTCAAGCGAAGGATCGCTTTGCAGCCGGCGCGTCAGTATTCCTTCCGTCACCACCTCGATCCGCGTCTTTGCTCCGACTTTGCTGTCCAGGCGAATCCGATAGCCAACGGTCTCACCGACCTTCTCACCTAGCTCGTTCGCCATGCGCTCGGCGGCAGCTCGGGCTGCGAGCCGGCGAGGTTCCAACATGATGATCGTCTGCCCTTGGAGCCATGGTTCATCGAGCAAGGCAAGCGGGACGCGAGTCGTTTTACCGGCGCCAGGCGGTGCTTGAAGCACCACCTCATTTCGATTTTGAAGGGCTTCAAGAAGGGCCGGCAACGCGGCGTTGATTGGCAACAAACTCATGAGTACTCCTGCGGCAGGAGCGCAGTATACAAAGGTTCGCCAGGTGACGGATCTGTGTAGCGGATAGCTGGCCAAACCGGGCCGCTACCCGCCATTCTTCAGTTGCTGAAGAGACCTTTAGCCAGATCCAAAATCCCGCCCGAAACGAACAGACCAATAATCATCTGCTTGTACTCGGCGAAGAAGCTCCACTCAGTCAGCCCACAGCCAACCCCGAGAAGAATGCTCGTCATGAGCACGAATCGCCAGGTTGGAGCGAAAATTTTGATGAGGTTTGCGAGTGAAGTGTGCTCGATGAATTCATCAACATGCTTATTGTAAGCACGCCCCAGGATGACCGCACTCACAAGCAGCACCCCGGCCAACCCCAGAGCTAACCACTGAGTTAGCGGAACAAAAAACAGCCCGCCACTTCCTACAAAAAGCCATTTTCCAAGCGTGGCCAGCTTCTGGCTGTAATCCTTCGCGACCTGGTCAAACCACCAAGGCATACGCGGATCGAAAAACGGTGCATCCAACATGCGCTTCCCCATAGATCTCATGACTATCGTGAAAGGTACTGGCTAGCAGACCTACCAGCGCAGATCAGCTTTGACCGCCTTATAGAGATCCGCTCGAGAAGTCATGGTGCTGAGTTGAGGTGCCTTGAGAGCTTCCTCTGCGGCACGGATATTTGCCGCTCCAGACTTGCCATGGTCATTCATCAGCTTCTCGATGAAGTCAGCGACCTCATAGCCCTCGTCCTTGTCGACCTTAGCTCGGTCAAGTGGGCCGGCGTACGTCCCATCCCCTTTATCGCGCTTCCAGGTGTACTTGTACTTCTGCTGCAGATCCGAACGTTTCACCGTTACAGCCATGTCCTGCCTCCTAGGCTTTGAGATTTCTACACGCAGCAAATCGCTGCATAAACTCCAGGGGTCGGCACTCCAAAACAAGGAGCGTCGGCCCTGGCCAAGGGTTAGCTGGTATGGCAGAGCGAAGAGCAGAACCGGCAGCCATTGGACTGTGGGTACGTCACCCGAGCCTGACGAACAGCAGTCAAGCACGAGGTGTGCTCGCCCAAATCTTGACGGTTGTAAATCGAAGGGAGGAAGGTGCAGCTACCGGTGTGCACTTCATGATCACCGTTGGCTTGCGCGTTTCTGTTCACGTAATAACGAGCCATGGTCAGTTACCCCGCTCTTTGTTGGACTGAGCGAGCACCGAAGCTGCCAACGTTTTGGTAGTCGCGTTGTACTTGTCGCTTTCCAGCACGCGACCAGCAACCGCCTCCATCTCAGCACTGGTCTGCTTACCAGATGACGATTGGGACATGGCAGAGGCTGCCAGCTGCTTCTGGATAGCAGAGGCGTTCGAGTCACGCAGGGTTTCAGATGCCAGGGTGGCAACCTTCGGGGACGTTTCTTTCGTATTTTTAGACATAGCAGGGAGTACTCCACAGTCTTGAATCGAGATTCAGGCGGGAGCACGTTGAGCAGAAACCTCTGGTAGAGCATTGACACCCTCCCCTGGTTATCTCTAAATGCGCATCCCACCGCTTTCACGAGCGGTATCGGGTGGCAGGTTCATGCGTTGTGTCTGCAAACGTTGCGCATTTGCCTGCTAGCTTTTTCGATTCCGCTTCAGCCGCCGAAACCCAAGATATAGTGGGCTCGTTACGACTTAGCTACAAGATAAGGGGCTATTTCGAGACGCGCAAGTTGATGGGGTGTGGATAACTTGTGCGCAAACTGTGTCTTGGATCCCATCCTGACACTGTACGCATGCACAGCCCGCATGGCACAAGGGTTCCAGCGTTTCAATCTTGATTTATCTTGTTACAAATAACTTTTTTCTTTATCAAACCGCCCTGATTCCCGGCACTGAGCGACGCAAACTGGCAGGATTTTGCGCCGATGCAGCATGCGCATTTCAAGTGGGCGCCCCCTCTCGGGCAAGTCGACACCCCATCCGCGAGGCGTCGACTGGCATTGCTTCTTGCTTGGCTTAGCGATGAGACATTTAGTTGAGCTTGTAGGCTTGGTGCAGACGGCCAAGCTCTTCCAAACCTCTGGCAAGCATTGCGCTGTAACCAGCTCGATCCTGGATAAAGGGAGAGAACAGACTGTGCCCCAGCCAGTGCTCAAATCCCTCGTGGGCAACATTGGCTAACGCCATGCCGACAGACCGTACGTCCTCAAACTTCCCATGCTGCAGATCATCCAGGCTCAGGTTGTCATAGACGTACCGGGTGTCATCGCGTATCGCAGACCATTGTTTGAAGGAGGCGCGCCGCACCTGGCAAGGCACACACCGACCGCAGTGCTTGTACCCGAAACGCTGGAATCGTCCGCAACTTGTTGAAGCCACAGCATGCTCTTTGAGCAGCTCTTGGTTTCGGCATGCAGCGAGCATTTCACCCTTGGTCATCAGGGCATAGGGATTACGAATCTGCACATTGATGCCTGCAGCATCGAGGATTTGTTGAAGCCGCCCGAGGTATTCAGGATGGGCTGTGCGCGTGCTCAGGCTACCGAGCCTGGACATCGTCAATGGAGGGTTGATTGCAATGAAGCCGTTCTCACAGATGTAGAGCGGCACAGTCTGGCCCCGGTGATAACGGTCAAGCGACGTCCCCACCGCCAAACCAAACGCCAAGAAGATTATCGAACGAGCACGCTGCGAAGGCTCCTGCTGCCCGGGTGATTTCGTGACATGGTTAAGGCCAAGTCGCTCCAAGCCCAAACTCTTGGCGAAGCGATCCTGCTTTTCTCCATCACCCCTGACGATCTGGCTCACCGCATAGGGCTTCACACCTTGCTCCACCAAATCGATAGCACCGATCAAGCTGTCCAAGCCACCCGACAGAAGCACGACAGAGTCTTCGCTAGGATGCAGAGCCTGCAGCTGCGCAGGTGGCCCGAATCCACCCGCATGGAATGTGAGCGTCCAACGATCCGTGGTGAGAAAGCGCAAAGCTCCTTCAAGCGCTCGAGCTTGGGTGTTCCAGAACACCGGATCTTGAACGGCAATCTCTAGATCAATCACACGCGTCCAAGCATCTGCGCTTTTTGCACGGAGAGCAGTGAAGTCTGCTGCGACTACCGCAAGCGCAATGCTCAGGAAATCCCAAGCTCGGGGATCGATCTCCAGGTGGGCTTTCTCAAGAAGCTCGCGAGCATACCCTCCGACACTCACCTGCCCTTTCTCTGCCTTACCGTAGATCACTATCTGCATCGCATCATCGACACCCGGCACCTTGAAGTCGGCTGGGCCGCATACGAACTTCATTCTACGTACCCCTCAAACACTTCAAAGGTGTCCTGCAATGCCTGGCTGACCACCTGCGAAATCCGGCCCGTTGTCAGCCGCGCCCCAGTTGCCGCAATCTTACGGAACGACGCAGAGACACACTCTTTGATGTAGTCCTTGATTTCCTTCAAGCGGCGGACAGCCACGGTTGCCGACTTAGCCTTCTCTTGAATGGTTTTACCGAGGTCGAGCTCATATCGATGGAACACATCCATCGCTGTGTAACGCTCGATCACAAATGCCCGCTGCTCCGTCGAAAGGTTGAGCAGGTCAGCATCTGGATAGCGCACGAGAACGTCAGAAAGGGAGCCGCGAATGGATGCTCGCTCAGCTTCTGCATCTTGAGTACCGTCTACTGGACGCACCGCCTCAACTAGCGCATCCATCACCTCAGAAGGTGAACGCCCTTGCCACATAGCGGGATCGAGCACACCTGGTGCGGCCTGGTTGGCAGCATCAGCAACGGATTCGAGTGCAGCACCCAGAGCGCCGGCGACCGAAGCAGTGCCGCCGAATCGCGCAGTGGTTGTTTTAGACCCACCGTAGCCCTGACGTACATAGTCGCGAAGGCTTTTGCGCAGACTGCGCCGATCACCGTTGCTCGCATAGTCACCTAGACCACGGCGTGCACCACCAAAACGCCCAGGTGGCGCTATTGGCTGCGGTGCTTGCGGCACCTGCCTTGGATCATCAGTCCCCTCATCACCATCGTCAGCTACCTCCTGATCTGGATCAGGAGGCCCTTCATCTGGAGGGCCACACTCCGGATCGGTCGGGTCTAACGGCTCAGGAGGAGCAGGCGGCTGAGGCGGCACCGGAGGCAATGGCGGCGTCCAAGGTGGTACGTATGGCGTGCCCTTCCCAGGCCCGTCGTTATTTTGTGACGTTCCCATTCAACTTCCTTATCGCAGTTTTTACCGGCATGCCGACGTCGGCGTTCAGCCAGAAATCGCACACCGACTTGGCCCATTCTTCATCGCTCAATTTAGGCACAATACCGGCCTGAATTTGCGCTGGCGGACGCTCCTTCAAAAATGCAGCCAGCCTAACTCCTTGCTGCGCATCCAGCCTTGCAACAACCAGCATCGCTTCGAGAATGTCTGGCACGCCCCATTCTTGTTCTCCACCTGCTTTGTCCAGCAAGCGATCCATAACAACGTTGATCTCAACTGGTGCAAGGGCTCCCAAACGCTCCTTCAGCTGAGGTGCCATCTCAGGCATCTCCAGCAGAGCCGTCAAAAGCTCCGCTGCTTCGGAGGACAGTCGATCCTCATCGGTAATGATGGGCGCATGCTCACGGCTCACGTAGATCGCGCCACGAAGATCCTTGTCTGCCAACGCAGGAGGCAGAGCCAACCACTCTTTCACAAAGGGCTGATCCCAAGGCTGGGATAGAGCTAGGTTCTTGCCTTTGTCTATATGATCTTCCCAGTCTCGAAGCATGGCCGGCTTCCCGTGTTTGTCGGTAGCCACCGCCTTCATCAGCTCTTCGTAGGCCTTCGGATTACCGCTGCGCTCGAACAACATCAGCTTCACCAACACAGCTTCATCTACACCTACGCCTTGGGCACGAGAGATGCTCATGCGAATGGCCAACGCATTGAGGAAACGCTTGATGAGTCGAGGGTTGCCTTGAATACCTGAGGCAGAAGTCATGACTGCTGCCAAGCGCTCGGCAGTATCGAACTTGCCAATCAGTTCGGAGGGGTATTCTTTGTACAAGCCCTGCATGAAGGCTCGATCCACGCGACTGCCTTGCCAGGTCGTACGGAGCTGGCCGCGTACTTTTAGCCGGATATCCTCGAGCACCTCTTTCGGCAACGCACTGTTCTCAAGGAACAGCATCATCATGTACGCCCTCACCTCCTGGGTACCCAGTGGAGGAACACGAATGGGCACCTGAATCAGCTTGTCGAAGTAGCTGGTGACCAGGAAATCATCCGGTACGCCGCTGAAGTGCTTGCGCACCGCGTGCTTGATCATCTCGTTATCGGCAGCAATCACGAACGCTGTGTTGCGCAGGAACAGGAAGAGACGGATAGCTTCGAGAGTAGAGATCGTGGTCTCGGGAAGGCAACGATCAAGGTCGTCGATAAGCACCACCAGCGTGACGCCCAGCTCGTCGAGAATGTCTTCGAAGTTATCCCTTAGGGCTTGGATCTCTTTCGGAGGGGACTTCCTGGGAGGTGCGCTACGGAACAACTTTTCCGCCTCACCTTTTGCCTCTTCGGCGGCATCGTGTACCGCCTCAATCGCGTCTTGATCGACCCCACCAGAACGGACTCGGTCGTACAGTCCGACCATGTCACCTATCAATCCAGGGGGTGGAAACCCCGTCACGAGCGATACGATGCCATTGCCAGCAAGCTTAGCGGCACGCAGCCAGTTCACGCGCGCGGCCAAATCTACAACTTTGTCCAACCCCCTTTTTCTAGCCTGTGCCTCGGCTTCCAGTTGCGATGCGATCACGTCCATCAACGCTGCGCGTGCATCGTCGTAGCCTTGGTAGAGCCAGGCATTGAACTCAACGAACACGAAGTCTTTGGCCGGTTTTTCACCTGGCTCGGGAGGGTTTTTCAAAGAAGCCTGGATCAGCTTGATCATCGACGACTTGCCGGCGCCCCAGGCACCAGAGACGCCGATGGAAATCGGACGGCCGTTGGCTGAGTAGATAATCTCAGCAACCGTATCTGCTACCCCTGAGAAATTGAGGAAGTCGGTATCCGTCTCGTTATCTACCCACATGGCGACCCTCCCTGGAAGTCTTGGCGTGAAGCAACGCCGGTCAATAGTAGCCGTCGCGCTTGGCAACTGGCCACTATAAACGGCACTACCTTCGTCGGAGGTGGTCGCGAGCGTAGGATCGTCTGCCAAGCTTGGAAGAGTAACCAGGCTTTGGGGATCTCGAGTTGAGGTCAGTCAGATATCACTGCAGGCTTTGATGCCTCCCAGCTTTCCAGAATAATCCAAGAGTCATCCGGATGCAGTTGGATCGATATATCCGTATCGGCGGTGGTTTGAATTTCCACCTTTGGCCTACCCCTTTCTTCGATATCACTAAAAAATACGGTTTCTATATTCGTATAAGAGCTTTCTATCCTGGGTGCTTTTATAATGGAGCCGAGCAACCCGAAAACCAATGAGTCTTGTTGCAGAAGCTTTATACTTGACGGGAAAGATTTGCTCTCCAAATCCCTAGATGAGTATCCCTCGTAGTAATCAAAGGAGCCAGCGCACAGCATCCCCGGAGACCTCTTTGTATAAATTGGCCCAGCCAATAGCTTTACGTACTTTCTCAACTCGACGTAGAGCTTGTAGTCAAAATCAATCTCAGTGAGTATTAGGGGCTCCCCACATTTTTCAGCGATTCTTCGAGCGACGTCTAAATAGTAAATTATCCACTGCAATTGCTCATGAAATTCATCAGACCCAACACTAACCTTGGAGTCGAACGCAGCAGCATTGCTACCTACCTCCAATTCAAAGACAAGCCGTCCACTGGTCATGTGTTTGGCGGCCTTCAGGAGGCGCGAGAATCGCGGCAATTCAAGGATATTTTTTCCAACCCACGATTCAACGTTGAATGTCAGATCGAAATTATGGTCTTCTCCTTCGTGAGAGCAATGAGCTTTAACTGCAATGAACCCTTCTAGAGCGGCACCTTCAAAAACTGTACGCGCCGTGCCTGTAGTGTAATAACAGGTGAAGGATTCGATGAAAACTTCTTCTCCCTTGTCGGTACGCAAATAGAGATTTGCCACAATTGGCTTCTTTACTCTTCCGATGCTCAGAACACCCTGATCATAGCGTTGGGATTTTTGCTGAATAGCTTCAAAAAGCCTAGAACCCTTGAGCGCAAAATGCTTGCTTGGAATTAGAAGCTCCCTACCCTCTTCGATCAAGGCTTTCTTAGCCTCCCAAAAGCCTTCGATCTCATCGAGCCCTTGCAGCACCAATTGGATATCGACTTTATCTTGAGCCGCTTGAATTACATGCGTGTAGTCGTTTCCTACTTTGTTAACCTCAATTGTGAAACGCGGATCGAGGTCGCTCAGGCTAGATTCATATCCTCTGATCAATTCTGGGATCGGAGCTTCAAGTGGGTCGGCAGATTGATTGACCCACCTTTGAAGCATCGACACCGACCCAGCGTCTACGGCTTTTTTGACCTCGTTCTCAGTGAAGCTCTTTTGGTTCAACTGTGAATTAGAGCGGGCTTCAGCATTGCGCTTCCATTCGAGAAGGGTTTCGACGCTATAGGCCGAATTGTCAGCATCAATCAATTTTGAATGGGTCTGGCACATCCATATTCCGTTACTAAAGTGCCTACGTTCTTCTCTAGTTTGTTCAGCGTCAAAGCGAGGGCCGCCAGGGGCAGCAGCTTTAATGTGGCAAGCAACACCAACAGTTAGAGCGCCCTTCCCTGATGCCTTGGCACCGTGCGTATGTCGGTGGCATTCAGGATATGAACAGACGTTTCCAGCACTATCACGGAGCAGCCGCACCGTCCCGATGAGGAAGTCGTGACGCTTTGGAGTGGCCGCACCTTTCTTCTTCCCTTTGGTTTTGGGCTTGCTCATACACTGTCCTGATGAGGGATGTTGATGTACTGATGATGATAGGAAAGGGAGCGGATTGCGATGGTTGGAGGTGGTGTGGGTTGGGCGGGTAGAAGGTTTGGATGGTCGCTAGGAGGTAGCTCTGGTCGACGTGGATAGGTGGGATGGGGCTGAGATCATGGCACCTACCGGGGGTGGGATCTGGGATCGCACCGAGGTTGCTTTGGGATGGAATCGGAGGAAGGAGGACCTAGAGAGATGTCCTGGATGGAGCTTAGTGGAGGGAGAGGAATGCCCTGCGTTTTGACAAGAAATTAGGTTTTTTCAGTGAAAGTGACAAAACGTGGAATTCGTCAAAGATCAGCAAGCCCACGCCTTCCAGCGCCGGGTCGGCTTGCAGGCGGCGGGTAAGAATGCCTTCGGTGACCACCTCGATACGGGTTTTCGGCCCAACCTTGCTGTCCAGGCGGATGCGGTAACCCACCGTTTCACCCACCTGCTCGCCCAGTTCACTGGCCAGCCGTTCGG
>Ga0207713_1001341_pt1 | contig 20155 bp, 20 predicted proteins | sample KBSS64metaG_FD_184404 | JGI IMG/M metagenome (GOLD analysis project Ga0207713, IMG submission 184404) | Switchgrass rhizosphere microbial communities from Kellogg Biological Station, Michigan, USA - KBS S6-4 metaG (SPAdes) (version 2) | ecosystem: Host-associated > Plants > Roots > Rhizosphere >... | reverse complement strand
GGGAAGATTGGCACGCCCTGGCAGACCGTTTACAGGCGCGGCAGACGACGTTTGTGTTGGAACCGCATATTCGGTTCAAGGGACAGGTGGGTGAGCAGGCGACCTTGTTCCTGTTCGACCCGTGCGGTAATGCGTTGGAGTTCAAGGCATTCAGGGATATTGGGCAGTTGTTTGCGAAGTAAGGTTGTAGGCCGCCCCCCACGCAAAACGTCTGTGCCAGACACACAAAAGCCGCGCAATGCGCGGCTTTCGAATTGGTGGGCCCACACGGACTTGAACCGTGGACCAAAGGATTATGAGTTGCCTAGAAACTCTGCAAGCTTAATAAAGCCACACAGAGCTTAGCGTAAGTACACAAAGCTGAAAGCACCGTAAACCGTGGGTTTGGCGTATTTTTTAGAAATCTGCGATAGGTCATTACTGTACCGCTGTTGTACCGGTACGCCGCTACCTCGTCACAAATCCGCCATGACATGGCTCAAGCCAATGAGGCCCTCACTGCAATACTTCTCGCTAGCTTGTCGAAGCACACGGGGGAAGTAGAAAATTCCTCTTTTCCCGTCTCATACTGCTTAGCAGCCGAGCTCAGGGTTCGATGCATAGGCTTGTGAAACGAGCAGGAGTGATTTGGAAGCAACGGCATAGGTAACTGCCAAGCCCGTTATCATGAATGTTAAGAACCACAGCATGTTGTTAATAGAGGCTGGGTCCATAAGGTTTGTAACGCCAATCATCACCATCCCGTAAAGCAGTGGAATCAATGAGAGGCATAGCGCAAGCTTGGTTAATCTTTCGAGCATAACAATAAATTCAGTCCTTTTATTGCAGCGAGACGAGCCTTTGGCGGACTTCAATGCCAGCCTGGTGCGAATCAGATCGTAAGCTGCAGCTGCGCCGCCTACAAAACAAACCCAAGCCATGGGGTCGTTCAGCATGAACTTAGACTGAGATCCAAAAAAATAAAGGACGAGGTAGCCAGCAGGTGCGATCAGGAGGAAAAACACCACGCCGTAGATGTCGAAAGCTGCCTCGATGAACTTTTTCTTAATATCTCCCTCTAGTTTTTGGCTGATACGCCAATACATCAGAGGCGTGAATAGGATTACTATTAAAAAGGCAAAGGCGGTCAAGACTTGGACCCAATCTTTGGCATAAAAACTTTCAAACATTCAGGCTGCTTCCTTACAGTCATATAACAACGCAGTACATGTGGGTTTTACGCCACTTTTTGTCGCATCAGGGCCCCGATCCACTGAATCCCTGTTCGTACAGAGCAGATCATTCAAAAAATGGTACGGGTCTTTTTTAATCCAACAACTAGTCGAAATGATCCTGAGATTTTAAAGCAGGCCCCCCAAGTCGTCTGATTATTCCAATCTCATCAGGCTATGGGATTTACCGCTTATTTCAGCCACTTGTACAAACGATAACCACCATACCCAGCAACCGCTATTGCAGCCGCAGGCCAAGCTGCTGCGCTGGCCACAGCCATAACGCCTGCGGCCATTCCACCTCCACCCGCAGCGACGGCACCTCCTCCGAGCGTGGCTAGCGCGGAGCTGGTTGCTGCCGCACCGGTCAGGCCTGCCGCATTCGCAGCAGCAACAGCTCCACCATAAACTATCGAAGCATTGGCTATGCCAGCTGCCGCACCAGTGGCGATCGCAGAACCCGCTGCTGTTTTATCACCTATTTCCATGTGGTCACCAAATCTGGTTTGCTTGGAATTCTGATAATAGCATTGTGATACCACTCTGGGGATGCATCCGCTTTCGGCGGAAGCCAACCCTCAGCTTTTTCGGATAGCCCCCATCGCTGTATCACGCCGTCGGAGGTTATCTGCGTCTCTTTATGGGAGTTGTTCATCACCGCCTTCCTAGAGGAATGTCTGAAACCATTCCCAACGATTACGCAAAAGCTCACCCACCCAGAGCGCCCCAAAAGAAGTTGGCGGTAACAGCAATTGCCACCGCCGCGCTGTGCAGAATCACCGGCAGCAAAAGTCCGCCTGTCTGGATCCTCGCCACAGAAAAAATCACCCCTAGGGTAAGCATTAATGCGTGTGTGGGCCAGTAATCGTAGCGGTCTAAGTGTGCGTACATAAACAAGATAGATGAAAGGGTCACTGCCACAGTAGCTACCAGGAAATTGTGCTTGAACGGCAGCATGCCAAGGATGAAGTGCCTGAATGCAATTTCCTCCACGATGGGTGGCAGGATTAATAATGAGATGATCATAAGCAGGTACTGTGGCTCGCTTTTGCCAAATCCGAGCCCTTGCATCGACAGCTCTCTGCCGAAGCCGAGAAAAATGGAGCCCCCTATACTGGCTGCGTAAGCTGCTAACACCGATATAAGACCAATTACTAGATAGCGACGCTTAACTGTGCCCAGCAATCTGTCGTGTGGTCTGAGTCGCTTCTGCAGCAATAGCACTGCGACGAGCAGAATTGCGGGTGGACCATAAAGAATGGGGACGTCATAGGCTATCAGAGTGAGGTATGGAGTATTCTCCATAAGTATTTTAACGAGCTGCCGGTAAATAACGTAAACGGCAGGGCCTATGAGCAGCCAGGGCATCAGTGCCAAACCGTGATCTCCCCAAAATAGGTGCCACGCTTTTGGTCTGGGTGTTTCAGAGTCATTCTTAGCTTGGTTTGCCATCGTCTTCACTTCTCGTAATGTTCAGATTTTCGCGCCCGCGAAAATGGGGTGGTGTTGCCGGTTTTTTCGCGGGCGCGAAAATCTATGGTTGCTGGTGAGAGCCAGCGCGACAAGTCACCCTGGCTCTCACCAGCTCGTTTGGAAGCACAGTGTTGAGTGTCCAAACGAGCTGCAAGCACTGTTATTTGCTCAGCGCGCAGATGAGGTTTCGATCCGTCCATGATTTTCGCGCGCGAGAAAATGAAGAGGCCTCGATGAAGTAGATACAGCCCGGAGTTCTGTCACAGCTATCAATTTTTAGCTCCCGTCAGCGGGTTGTAACCTTGGGCCGCGCATCTGGCTCTCGCCATGATGCTGGCCGTGCATTCCCTTTGCTTCGCTTCTGCCGCAGCTTCCGATTGGCGTTTCGCCGCCGCTAGTCGGCGCTCGGAGTCCTGCTCTGCTCGGCGTGTAGCCTCGACGGCTGCGCTGGCCTGGCGATCAGTGTCACGTTGGCGCTGAATAGAAAGGCGCTGCGCTTTCTGTTGCTCGCGTTCTGCCTGCTGCTCCGCCTGTCGGGCGTCCCGCTCTACCTGACGTGCTTGATTCTGGGCTTCCAACTTTGCCCGTTGCTCTTGGCGTTCTGCGTCTCTCTCCGCTTTACGGATCGCGCTGCTGAGCGTGTCAATGGATGCTGTAGGTGTCGGTTGCTGCGGCTCTGACTGCTGTTCTCGATCGTAATAACCGGAAGTTTGCTCTGCTACTGCTGCTGGCCCGAGCGCCCCTGCCTTATCGCCGTTCAGTTGCACATCTAGTCGATGAACCAGGGTCTCAGTCTGAGCCTGTAGCTTGAATCCTTCTTGCAGCACCGGTAGGGCATCGAGTACGCCATCTGACAAGCGCTGATAGTCGAACCGAGAGGGCTGCTTGACCTCAAGCGCGCTTAGAAATAATTTTCCCTCAACGCTCAGCGGCACCTGCTGCTTCGTAAGATTTTTGAACGGTGATGTCTCGATGAGCTGCTGTGCCTGATCGTATTTTTCCTGTTGTGCCGCTGCTTTCTGAAGGACCTGTTCCGGGCTTGGCGCTTTGATACGCGACAGCTGCGCCTGAAGGTTAGACGTCTGTTCGGTTGCAACTTCTCGCAGCCACTCAGGCTGGTCCGCTATCAAAACTTGCAGGCGAGAAAGTGCTGCCTCAGTGTGTTGCACCGATTGGGCGCTTAGCGCATTGATTGCTTCAAGGCGTTGAACGGCCTCGCCAGCTTTCATTGCGGGATATCGGAAGGCATACACGACTGCAACTAAAAGCAGAGCCAGTGCAAGGAGGGTGGCTGGAGAAGTGGACCCTGGCCAATACCAGCGACCCTCTGTTTCACGCATCACGGGCATACGGATTTCAGTAGTCATCATGCAGTGCCCCCCTGTTTTTTCGGATACAACCGGATTACGTCCCGACGTTGAATACGTCCACGATTGATGATTGCTATCGCAGTACCAGGGATGGCGAGCAACGTATCAATCTCATCAGGCTGGATAAGGGGCGATAGCTCTAGCTGTAGCGATGGACGCTGCGGTGCCTGAGTTGAATCATCCGGCACTACCATTCCATTCAGCCAGTTCATGGCCTTGGGAGTCCACTGACGGTGCCAAAGACCGATAGCGTAAGACAGACGTGGCGCGCCAAAGCGACTCTGTCGATTCAGCGTCGTCGATTGCATTGCTTGATCCGTACCGGAGTTAGCGTATAGGCCAAGGTCGCTTGCCGCGTCTGGTAGTCCTTGGAAGCTTTGTGTTGAGGCCTTCCACACATGGCCACTACGCTTGGAAACGTAATTGTTTGAATCGTCTGTACGGGGCGCTAAAGCAATGATGCTGGCTAGGTTGCCGAGCATCTGAACGGCACCATCGCGCTCCAAACGTTTGTATAAACCGTCGACGTTTTGCGTCGCAAACATTAGGTACAGGCCCAGGCTGCGTGCTACAGGAACAGTCTCTAAGTCTGCTTTGGTTAATAGGTTCTGAACTTCGTCGGCTGCAAGTAACACGGGCCGGTGGCCTTCCAGATGTTGCCAATTGTCGCCGCGTTTTTTCACCGCGTCGTAGACTCGTCGCATGCATAGGGCCGAGATCGCAACCCCGCCAATACCATATTCCGATTCCGGTAATAGGAGTCCGATTTTCTGGCCGGTCATTACGCCCTCAACCCTGAAGTGGGTATCAGTTGTATTGACCCAAGGCCCCAGCTTTTCTTGAAGCAGAATGTTCCCCAACCAAGTCCTCAGCATGTTGCTGATGCAACCTGCAGTCTTCTCTGGGAAATCGGGATACTCCAACAACCAGTAGTGAGCGGCTGCGAGCAGGCGGCCGCTGTGGTCAATCTCGTTTGATATGGGGTCTAGCCAGTCCGCTCGCTCTTGATGGCTTGCCAGGCAAAACTGCTGGATCTGTGTCAGCGTATAGGGAAGATCGGGATGTGCTTCCACTAGGATTGCCGCCATACGCAGCATCAGGCGGGCAGAGTCCCGCCAGAAGGTATCTCCTTTCCCGTCGTCACAAACGTCGGGCAAAACATCAGCCAGAGCATCTGGCGTCATCTCGTAGATAGGATTGAATGGGCCGTGGTCCGGGCTGATGAGCGTGTAGCCGGCGATACCATGGAACTCAAGCGGCAGTGCACCCTTACCATCGAGCACCAGAAGACCTCCTAGATCGCCATCGATCCACTGTTTGGTGAGCGGACGAATGACCCCTGAAGTTTTGCCCGTGCCGCTAGCTCCTAGCACACCGACATGAGTAGCCAGATCTGTAACCGACAGGCCAAACGGTATACCCGCTTCTGTAGGTGCTAGCGGGTCACGTCGTTGCGCTAACAAGCCAGTACTGGTTCCGAGTTGGATGAAAGGAGAGCTGTCCGTTTTGGCGTTTTTGATCTGCTCATTCCGTGCTTCCTCCAAGTGCTGGAAATACGCGCGTCCGGCCTTGTCGATTAACAGCTCGGTACCGCTTTCACGCACGGCTTGATCAAGCAGCATTGCGCGAACCGTAAGAGGGGATTTGGCCGTGAAGGTAAGATAGATTGCGAAACCCCACATACCTAAAACGTATAGCCAATTAATCAGCTGAGCATCCAGGCGAACGAATGTGTCCAGATGTTCACGATAGGACGCCGAGAGTCCCACAAAAATCAGGGCTGGAATAATGACTATTTTGAGGACAAGGAGGAATACAGGCTGGTCCGTTTCCTTTTGCGCCGGTTGTGCTTTTTCCTGATCACGCGGAATCCAGAAGGCAACACGTTTCCACATCAAAAGGGCGAAATAATCCAACACCGCAAGCATGGGCGATGAGATTGCGAGAGCCGGAGTTAGCATTACCAAACCAACCATGAACAGCACCGCCTTCGTGGTCATCCATTCAGAGCGAACAGCGGAAAATTCTAGGTCGGTGGCTAGTACTTGTCCCGTGACAGACTGGCCGTTGGAGTCTGTCACCAAAAGCCGGGCGCGGTCTGCCAAATCGGGCGGAGTTCCTGGCTCCAAATCACGAATAACGCACCGGGAAATAATGCTTTTTACTGAGTCGATTTCATCCTGACGTACAGGTGTTCTTGGCAGGAGTATTTGAGCGATCAGAGGGCCAAATAGTGTTGCAGAACAACACAGCAAAACGCTAAGCCATACAGTGATCGTAAACGCCAGAGGGATGAGAGTGTCATTTGTTGTAGTTCCGGCTTTGTTCACTAAAACATAAGTTAAAAATAATCCGATGAGCATCAGCGCCGGAACAGCCAACCAAGTTCGTTTTGCCCAAATACGTTGCGCGAGGAAAACACCAATTTGAGACAGCGAAAGCCTCTGAGCCATTCTTTCGATATGATCATTTGATAGCCCGTCATGCTCAGTATCCGTTCCGCTGATCCAGTAAACTTGTGGGTCTAGCACACCCTCATACTTGCGCCTGATGACAGTACGCATTCGTTCCTGTTCGTGGTGTAGAAGCCAGTACTTTGTCTTTGACACAGGGTCATCAAAAAAACTATTTTTTGAAATGCTCATTATGATCGCCTATACAAGAAGTGATTAAGGTGCCGCTGGTAGCCGCTAATTTTTTCTTGGCCGCTCACGACTCGCGAGGAGTGCGTCTCCCGTTCGCTTCCACTCAGTCCTCACTGCATCGGTGACGGACGTTTCCTCAACCCCAATCAGAGCGCCTAGTAACTCGCCGCGATCAATCAACGGGCTTCCTGTCTTCGTATCGACGAGGCCCGCCAATATGAGTAGTCCCGCTGCTTGATAGAGCTCGCGGTCCCGGGCTTTACGTGCAGACTCTTTCTCTGCATTAACAATACGAGCTACATCGCTTCTGGCCTTCTGTGCCTTGGCTTCTGCCCACTCCGCCTTGATGAGAAAACTGAGCTTTCGCTCCTCGTCACTTGTTCGAGGGATTTTCTCTGAAAGCATCAGGAGTAATCGCTGTTGATCACTTGGTGATTTCAGATTTTTTATATGGAGAATTCTTTCGCTAAGCCATTTATCTTTCATTTCGCTTAATTACGCTAAGTTTGTTTTTAGGGTTTTAATTATAACTATTATATGTTTGATGTGTGCGCGGACTGCTTTATCCTTCCAGTATTGGAAGGCGCGCTTAGTTGTTTCTTCGTTCCTCAGAAACAGCGCGCCCTGCCGGGGGCAGAAGCGAAAATCAAAAGCAAATTTTCGCGGGCGCGAAAAATCAAGCGAAGTGCGAATGCATATTTTCGCGGGCGCGAAAATTCAGAAGCGTAGAGGTAATGCGCATATGGCTATTGGCCGTCTAAGCATGAAGGTAGGGAGAGTTGGGAAGGCAGGGCCGCATGCGGCCTACATCGCCCGTGAGGGTAAGTACGCCGCGCGACTGGATAGAAATGAAAAACTGGAAGCCACCGAATCCGGGAACATGCCGGCTTGGGCTCAGCATTGTCCTCAAGAATTTTGGAATGCCGCGGACGCGAATGAGCGCAAAAATGGCACTACTTACCGCGAGATGGAAATAGCATTACCTCGTGAGCTTTCACCACAGCAGCGTGCTGACCTGGTGCGTGATTTTGTGCGCCAAGAAATAGGGGCGCGCCATGCTTATCAATGGGCGATTCACTCACCTAAAGCAACAGACGGCAGAGAGCAGCCCCATCTGCATTTGATGTTTAGTGAGCGGCAGCGTGATAGCTACGAACGTGATCCTGAGCAGTATTTCAAGCGCTATAACTCCAAGAATCCAGCGATTGGTGGTGCTCGTAAGGGCTATGGCCCAAGCGCTGGACTCACACTGAGTGCGGCTGAGCGTAAAGCGGAGTTACGTCAGCTGCGATACCGCTGGGAGATGAGCTGCAACACACATCTACAGCGAGCAGGGTTTGCAGAGAGGATCGACATGCGCAGTCATGCCGAAAGGGGCACTGGGTTAACCCCAGAGCGGAAATATTTGCCTAGCGAGTGGAGAGATCCGTTGCTGCGTGCAAAGGTGATCGACTTCCGACAGGCCCGAGCCGAGCTTTCTCGTTCTCGTGATGATTTACGGCGCGAAGTGCCTAGCGCTGGAGCTGAGATTATTAGCCTCGATAAAGAGCGCGAACGGCGAACTCAATTGCAAAAAAACTCGGGTGGTAGCCCGCAACAGACCATCATTGCGGCCGGTCCGGTCGGGAGGCAAAGCGACGTGTCAGATAAATCAAATCGTAGTCCTACTAATAAAGAAAGAGCTGAGCGAATTAGTAGAGAAGAGGCCGGACGAATCGCCACAGCGCTCTCCCAAAAGAATGAGCGCCGCGAGAACCTTGAAATCATGCGACACATCGAAATGATTCCGCAGGCGGAAAAGCTCGCTCAAGAATTGCGAGATCAAAAAGAGCGATCAGACCAGGAGAAGGAGGTCCGCGACCAGATCCGTAGAATGGAGCAAGCGCGAAGCGATGATGGAGAGCGTTTGATTAATCAACTGCAGCGGGATAGGGGGGAGGGAAGTGCCTGCTTACCTAGCGCGATGGAGCAGATGAAGGCCCCGTCGGCACGCACTGGAAACGCAGAAGGTCGCGGCCATGTACATGGTCAGAACGTTTCCAGCATTGAGCAGATGCGATCCAAGGCAGTGGAGCGAGGTCACGTTAAAGATCAGGCGCTAAAGCCCGATCAGGAACAATCCCGCGCGTCCATTACGCTGGAGCAGATCAGGTCCGAAGCCGAGGCACATCGTCTTGCGAAAGAGCAGGATTCCCGTGAGGCAGATATCGAACGCTGACGTGATTTGCCTATAACATCTCTAGCTGTTGCCGCACTTTGGGCGGTAGCCACTCCAATTCAGGAAGATCGAGTTCCTCAAGGGCGTGCAGCATGGCTTGCAACTTGCGCCGGTGTCTCTCAAGAGCATCTTCGACGGATTCTTTTGGCAGCGTAATGATTTCACAAAGCTCCGTATCGTCGAAAATTCCTCGCCAGACAGCAAGGCCGAGCGGGGTTTTATCTAGGGCGATGAAATAGTCTCGCCAGTAGCTAGGCTGCTCGATAGGTACGTTCGTCATGTGTTTTTGCAATCCCGGATTTTTTTCCGCATCTCTTCCAAATCGATCAGGGCGTTAGTTTGAAAGCGACCGATCAGAAGCTTGCTTAACTGCACCTGTGGAACGCCCGCCAGTCGTGCTGCGTCACCAAGTGACAGCCCTTTTTCCTCGATGAGTCGGATGATCGAGGAAACCGTCCGTGCTTTGGCCAGCATTTCCTTAGCTTCAGGGTCGCCAATATCAGCGTATACGTTACCGCTGCCTGCTTCGACCTCAATCATTATGGTCTCCAAGCTGTATTAAGATGATTATAAAAGGATTAAGGCGATGCGCGTTGTCCGCGCAGCCCTTCAGTGGCGAGGCTTGCAGCCATTTAGGCTTATAAATAATTTAGCCAGCCGTACGGTATTTTTTAGCCGACGGTACGGTACATCCGAGCCAACGGTACGGGGCTGTCTAGCCAATGGTACGGTACTTATTTTTTGCTTTAGAGCCGCTGCTCTTCCTTGCAATGTGCCTAGCCTGGCTATTAGTCGGGGTTTTTGTGAAATACACGTTGCCACCGCCGATTTCGTAGCTGAACGGCTGTTCGTGCAGGTTGCTTGCGTGCTGCAGTGCGTCCAATGCCCTTCGAATATTTTGCTCACGGCTTGATGTAGAGTTGTCGAGACTACCGGCCATCTTCATTAGCGTATCAATCGACACAGGGAAGGGCTCAGCATGGCTCGACAAATAGCCATGTAGCCACTGTGCAAGTGGTTTCGCGTTCAGACTTCTGCGAACAGCCCAATCAATGTGGGTGAAGTCATTTGGTCCGAACAGGTAAGAAAGCTCAAGGTTCAAAGTGATGACGAGCTTTTGCTCGATATCGTCTCTATGGATCGAGTCAATCAGGCCGCCTGTATAGGAATGGCGTTTTGCAGTTAACTCAAGCGTGCCCGCTGCGAGGCGGAACAGGCGCTTGTAGAGCGTTTTTCTATTATTCCCGGCATCCGTCTTCCCTTGTAGTTTCAGAAGCTCGTACGCGCTGGTTTTAAACGATTTCCCCATCTGCTTTCGGCGAGCGGTATGCAACAACGTGATCCAGACATCTAGATCGCCCTGGTCTAAACGTGGTCCCGTGTATCTCATTTGCGTGGGCCTCTGAGTGTAAATTTCGGCGCGCTGTAGGAATGCGTTGCTAGCGGAGCGACTGGACCCGAAAAGCGCAGACCGGAGAGTGATATTGGGTACGCCTCGCACTTCGTCTGGCCAGCTCGTCAGCACCTTTTCAGACCGGTCTGGTTCCAGTGATACCACCGTCGGAGTGGGTGGGAGCCTGGAAGCCCGTTCCACCAGTCGCGATAGTTTGGTCACTGCGGACACGGGCTAGTCTTACGCTTCGTCGATAAAACGAGCTATGCCAGCTACGCGGAAATAAACGCGCCGACCAATTTTTATCCTGCAGGGTTTCAAGTTTCGGGCGATGTCGTTGTCCCCCGATAATGTTATGCGCAACCCTTCAGGGCTGCGATGAAGGATCTCTGCGACCTGCGATAGTGACAGTAGGGGAGAGCCCCCGTTGCTGGTCAGAATTAGCTCTTCGGTTGTCATGTTTCTTTGCCTACAGTGAGTAATGTAGGTAGAACATTACGAGTAATTACGCCTAGAATGAGGCGAATGTTTTTAACTTCTAGGTTGACATGGCGCGCCTCGATTACCTGACGAATCTGCTCGATGTTTACGATCACGATCCTCGTTGTTCAACCCAGTTTGCTTCTGGCTACAGAGCGGTGTTAGGTCGACTTAACGCATCTTCGAGCCTAACCTCCAGGCGCTATCCCATCTGGCCTCTGGTGAGGGCGAATTTGGATGGGCCGTTTGATCAGTGCCTAGCTGGCTACAAGGGCGACTGGGCCAAGAGTTTGCTGATTGGTGCTCGGCTGTCGGAAATGGCCCATATCCCACCACCTTTTTACGCAGCACCTTACGTTGCACGACCTGAGATAGATGGAAGCGGTCTGACGGCAGATGTTCTGGCTCGCGATTTGATACCTGCTAGGCCAGAAAATATGCCGGAGATCGACTGGCAGCTCCAGAACTTGGATCGCTGGGATTCAAATATTAGGTTCGCAATTCGTAGTTTGCTCAACCCGAAGGGTGCGCCGTTCGAAGGCGCGGAACCGCTTTGCGGGGCCTTGGAATCTGTACGTGACTTGTTTCGATTGATGCGCCACTTCAGGCCCCTACGTACAAAGGCACTGAGGGACTTTGATGCCGCTATAGATGACCGGACCCGTCCACAGGATGGCGGTTACTGTGAGCTTTGTTGGCGTGTAAGTATTCGGTCCAGCAGGCTGCAGGAGCTTGCAGCCCAGCAGCGTTACGAGGTCGGCGAAATTGTCCGTTCAGGTCAGTGCCAGCTCTCTGCTGAAGAACACGACGCCAGGCTGGCAGAGGCTTGGATGCTGGAAAGCAGCCTCAAGCTTTCTCCATCCAGTACTTTGATATCGAAAGCAGAGGCTGCAAAGCTACGCGTCGTATTCGAGCGGTTTCGTATCGAGAAAATCGTGGCGGGGAACCTAAGCTACCGGTACTGCGCCGTACACAAGCCCGGATCGGCTAAATACCATGCTGACTTACGCTACAAGTCTGCTTTTAATAATCATCTCTCTGCACTCGGCAGGTCGGGAAGATCTGAGTTTGCGTTCAATTTTCTGCCTCCCAGCTCCCCTGATATCCAGGAAATAAGAAAGCTCGCCTATGACCAGGTGCACTCAGGCTTGCACGTTGTGACGACAGGTAAGCCCTCATCACTTGGGCTACGCGAAAAAGTTTGGCTCATGCACAAAGAGGGCATCAGCCAATCAGAGATGGCGAGGCGATTGGGAATATCGCGTCAGGCGATATCAAAAGCCAAGAAAAGCCTAGAGTTATTGATGAATACGCACCATGCAGGCAGCTACATCAACCCGCTAACCGGCGAGGCGCAGGTTCCAGAACCAATTAGAAAGGCGATAAGGGATGCCGCCATGAAAGGGCTATCGATCACGGTAATCGCTAAGGAAGTGGGGCTTAGCAAAGGTACAGTTGACGGATTGGTACGTCTGATGGGGATCTCTGAGCATGCGAAATCATAGTGCTAGCCGCTTTTGTCCCGGCGGATTTTCAGCCGGGGCAAAAGCGGCTGAAGATTTGATTGGTGACGATGGTGTCGGGTCAGGTGCGCAACTGCATTTGATCACTCGTTTGCATCCAGTCTGACCAGCGCACGGCGTATTGGCGACTAGCAGAGATCGGCCGATAGCTGCCTGTCGTAACCGGCTGAAATCGACTCTGCAGACGTTAGCAATGATGGAGCAGCCGTGAGGAGTGGAATCAGATGGGCGTAGGTAGGCCAAGCAAGGGTGAATAGACTAGAATGCTATCAAACGCAGTGGCCCCGCTGATAGGATAGGGAAATCGCTCAAATGGCTACGGCTCAACAAATCATTGCTCTTCTGAGCAGCCACAACCAAGGTGATGAGGAGCAATTCCTATCGATAGCCTTGCAGGTTGCCGCCGCTGAAGCTAGACGCGGTCGGAGTGATATTGCGGCCGAGCTGAAAACCCTCGTTGATACTGCACGTAAACGTGGTCAGAGCAAATCGAATCAGGCGCTTCGCTCTGAGTCGGTCGCGATTCCTATCTCTAAACCGCGCGGCGAGTTGGAAAACCTTCTATCGGCTGCCTACCCCAGAACTCAGCTTCAAGAGTTGATTCTAGATGAGTCGAAGAGCAACCGTCTGAAGAGGTTGATCCATCAACAGCGCCAGCGGGATAAACTGAGAGCACATGGCATGCCCCCTAGCTCGCGCATATTGCTAGTAGGACCACCAGGCGCCGGTAAAACTTTAACTGCGTCTGTATTAGCAGGCGAACTCCAACTGCCTCTATTTACCATTCGCTTAGAAACACTCATAACCAGGTACATGGGCGAAACAGCGTCCAAGCTTCGTTTGATTTTTGATCATCTCAACACAGTACGGGCCGTTTACCTTTTCGATGAGTTCGATGCGATTGGGGGGCGGCGTAACGCCGACAATGATGTAGGCGAAATGCGCCGCGTTCTGAACTCTTTCCTTCAGTTTTTGGAAGAGCCTAACAGTACGGATAGCCTAGTTGTGGCAACCACTAATCATCCAGAGTTGCTTGATAAAGCACTTTTTCGGCGCTTTGACGAAGTAATTGAATATGCTCTACCGGATGCTAAAGCCGTAAAGGCCGTCATCGAGATGTGTATGCATGCATATCTGCCGAAAAGATTGCCATGGGCCAAGATCGGCGCTGTGGCCTCTGGCCTTAGTCAAGCCGAGATCAGCCGGGCCGTGTCTGAAGTCATTAAGGATTTAATTCTCCACGATGCTAAGCAGGCAACTTTAGAGCAAATAACGGCTGCGCTTCAGCAAAGGCATGTACTCAAAGATACTCTTGTAGGTTTAAGCCCTGGCTAATACCTTAAGCGTCTTGGTTTCTGGATTTATGGAAAAATTCCAACATGGCGTCGTACGAACTCCCGCACTTCAGATTTGAGAAATTTAAATCCGGCCAGCCTTATAAAAAAAGGCAGATGGACATGAGTTCTGCTACCAATGAGCGAGAGGCCGGACACGGGCGGCGTCTTCGTGAGAGGTTTGACCTCTCTATAACGGCTCATTCGGGGCAGAACGGCTATTTTAGCAATGAAATTAGCGAAAGCCCGCGTGCTGTCTACATCGATGTGGAGATTGAGGCGGGTGCTCCTCCGCCCGACTTGAATTGGAAAACTCAAAACATCCGGTTATCGGCTCTGCGTGTCCTAGAGGACGGAGTTACTGTTGGTGCACTGTACCTCCCTGAAAACTCGATACCTTTTTTTGATCAAAAACTTGCTGAGTATGCCGAGCAGAGAACACCAGGGGGCAAACCGAAGAACGATTCAAGATTTTCTTCACTCAACTATTTTTCTCTCGGTTCCGTGCAGAGCCTCTGGACTGATTCTCGACCGTTCCCCAACAGCACGCAACAGCTATGGTGGGAGTGTTGGTGCAGCACCGCCCAAGTCGACCTCGTACGGCGCATAGCGACTAAACTTAGGCTGAGAATTAATGAGAATACGCTCATTTTTCCAGACACTGTAGTATTGCTAATTTATGCGAACGCGGTCGAGGTTTCGATGTTGGTGGATAACGCTTGCGGTATCCAAGAGCTTCGCCGGGCTTCTGATAGCCCGTACTTTTTTACAAGGTTAGCGCCTCGAGAACAACAAGATTGGAGTAGGGATTTACTTGGACGGATTCTCGCGCCTAACAGTAGTAGCCCCGCAGTCTGCATCTTAGATAATGGAGTAAGCTTCGCTCATCCATTGTTGCAGCCAGCATTGCATGCTGATGATTGCCAGGCAGTAAACGAAGAGTGGGGGAGCGATGATCATAACGGGCATGGCACTAATATGGCGGGGGCAGCTTTGTTTGGTGACATGACCTATGCGATGGCTGATCAGAGAGACTTAACGCTTAATTATAAGCTGGAGTCTATAAAGTTTTTACCCCCGCCTGGATGGGCCCGTAATACCCCTGCAAGTTATGGAATTATTACTCAGTCAGCCGTCAGCCTAGCGGAGACCAGGGCTCCAAATAGAGGTCGAGTGTTCTGTATGGCGGTATCGAATGAGCATGTTTCCGGCGAACGCCCGACAACTTGGAGCTCTGCGATCGACCAGGTATGTTCTGGCACCATGATCGGTGATATCGACGAGGCAGGTCAGCCCGGCCCAAAACGCCTTTTTATTCTTTCGGCAGGCAACATTCCCGACACAACGAACCCTGAGGATGTAGCTGACCCATACGATTTTCCAATCGAAGATCCTGCGCAATCTTGGAATGCGATAGCGGTAGGCGGCTTCACCAACAAAACTGACTTGGGTGGGCAGCCTGGATATGAGGGATGGGGTACATTCGCAGAGGCTGGCGACCATAGTCCTTACAGCCGATCATCGGTAGATTGGGAACACGGCCGCTGCCCGATCAAACCTGAGGTTGTTTTCGAAGCTGGTAATAAAGCTTTGAGCCCAGATGGCCAACAGTTCTACTCAGGTGTGCCAGCACTGTCGATCTTGACAACTGGCAAACACTTCACACGAAATCCGATTGAAGAGTTTTGGGCGACTAGCTCCGCAACTGCCCAGGCTGCAGGGATGGCCGCAGCTATCATGGCAGAGCATCCGAACTTTTGGCCAGAAACAGTTCGAGCGCTGATGATCCATAGTGCGCAATGGACACCGGCTATGCTTGGAAAGCTGCGAGGTAAGACTAAAAAAGAGCGGATTTTGCTTGCTCGGCATTTTGGTTATGGAGTTCCGCAGTTAGCACGTGCCCTCGCATCGGCTGAGCACGACTTGGCTCTCATTTCCGAAGCTCATATCCAACCTTTTATGAAGGATTGTGATGTCCAAGGAAAAGAAAGCGGTGACCCTCATTTCAATGAGGTCCACTATTATGATCTGCCTTGGCCAAAAGCAGAGCTGGAGCGTCTTGAAAACCGTATTGTTCAGTTGAAAATAACTCTGTCGTACTTTATAGAGCCGAGTCCCAGCGAGTTAGCGCAGGTCGTACCCGCTCGATACCAGTCGTTTGGACTGCGGTTCGATTTGAAGCGAAAATCAGAAACGGAACCCGCATTCCGTCACCGAATAAACAAGCTAGAGTCTCTTGAGCAAAAACCTCCAAAGACAGAGAGCGATGATAATTGGACGTTTGGCTCGAAGCATGTTTCTGCAGGATCAGTTCATAGCGATGTCTGGGTGGGCCCCGCGATCGACTTGGCTGCGAGAGATAAAATTGCAATATCACCGGTTTCCGGTTGGTGGCGCTATCGTCACCATCTAGGAAAATACAATTCTCAAGCTAGGTATAGTCTAGTGGTATCTATCTCATCCGAGGGCGAAGATGTACGGCTTTACACGGAAATCTCCAACTTGATAGCCACTTCCATTGAGCCTGAGATCTTGGTCTGACTCAATTTAAACTGCGCGTCGCCTGTTTTTAATAAAATCAGTGGATGAAAGGCGAGATGTTGAATGACTCTAGAGTGATGAGGATCAGCCTGAAACCATCCCTTGCTTGAGTCAAAGGCCTGGGAGTAAGCCGTTTTGGCGCCCTTCTGCTGTCTATGCAGCGTTCAGCGTCGTCATCTAGAACGTGCACGTAAGGAAGCTCCGTCTTCTTGTTGCACGCCGCTGTGAGGAAATGGAATGCCCTGCCTCGAGTTTCTATAGCATGGCCTCCAGCGCACTGCGTAGGGGGGCAGTCGCCTCTCGGCAAGACTCTTTTTGATCGCAGCAGTTAGCGAGCTGACCTGTGACCGCCCGCAGGACGAAAGCAGCCTTCCGCGAACGGTCAGAAGCGGTCACTCCGTTTCTCTGCGCTCAGAGTGGACCGCTGCAAGCAGTCTTACTCCCAGCATCCTGCGCTGATCCGTGCCACTTGATCTTTGAAAGAGGCTCCTTTTATCTACTTCATACTGCGTCAGAGCCTCTGTGATGTATTCATCCAAGCCCTTTATCCACTGGCCATTGCTGCAAAAGGAAAAGGCCTTACCCCATCCCAAGATCACTCGATCCAGATTCTGTAGCGCGCCTGAGTAGCTCCCCTTTGGAGAAATATTTCCGGCTTCAATGCTGTATTTCATCACGCGGATCGATGCGTCTAAATCGGATTTTATTCGTTTTTTGAATCGCTCCCTCGTGGCTTTAGAGGGCTGGAGTAAGCCAGCCGAGACAAAGCAGCCCAAGAAATCGAATCCGTTAGCTGTCAGCCCCCTTGATGCTTTATCGCTTGTGGACGAGGGTTGGTACGCATGAAGTGAAAGTTTTTTGAGCTCGCTTTGCGCTTTGTTGAAAGCGCGGTCTACACAGCCCATGTCTTTTCCGAGGATCAGAAAGTCGTCGATATAGCGAAGACAGATGACCTCACCATCGTTCATGGTTTTGTCAAAGTCATGCAGGTACAAATTGGCTATGAGTGGCGATAAGGGGGATCCTTGAGCTACCCCTTCCACCCCAATGGGGAAAATGTCATCGAGTTTCTGTCGCCGAAGCACATCAATGTTCGCAAGATCCGTGGTGATTGCTGCTTGGAACAAAGCAACTGTATCTGGGCATTTGATGTGAGGGGCTACAAGTGCCATCACGCGGGCCTTGTCGATTCTCGTGAAGAACTCTGCGATATCCGATCTGGTGTGGAAGGCGGCCCCTTTGGAGATGGCTTCTTTGGCATCCGTTACCGCCATTGCGACCCGTTTGTTTTGGATGCCCCCATAGCTCGTGGGGGTAGCCAGAGCTTCCTTTACGAATTTGATGCGGGATTGCAGGACGTCGAGTAGAGCTCGCTGAACGATCCGGTTGGGAATAGGTGAAAGCACAATTGGGCGCGAATTCCCATTGGCTTTGGTCTTCGCCACGCCGGTCTGCTGTTGGAATGTGAAAGTCTTCTTGGATAGCGCGCGCTGGATGTCGGAAAGTGACTTGGGAAGTCGACTCTCGAAATCCTTGGCTTCATTTCGGATCGATTCTGAAGAGGAGGAAAGGGCGCTGCTTTTAACCTTTCTCCAGGCTGAATGCAGCGACTCCATGCTGTAGATACGACGATAGAGCGGCGAGGCCACAAAAACTCCTTGTTTGTCGGGAGACACCAGCGAACTCTCACCCAACTGCTACAGAGGACCTTCAGCCTTCGGGAGACCGCGAAGCCTTAACGGCGATCTTGGTCGCGACCCGGACAGCAACCTCCCAAGAGAGATGGCTGGCGTCTGTCAAACTTGGTTCAGTGCGGTGAGGCGGCTGCACCAGCAAGCAGGCGAGGCTGAGCGCAGTCACGACAAGCCGTGATGCGGCTCGGGCCAAACTGGCACGTTTTTGCATGAACGCATGATTTCCCCCAAGGATTCCGTCAAAACACGATAAATCGTAGCTTTTTCGGCCTCGTGGTCAATCCCGCGCCATGCGCCAGGTTGGCACGTTTTTACATGGGGGCATACTTTCCCTCAAAGACCCTGCCGGGGCACAAATCGCACCTTTTTGGGCTTTGCGGCCAAGCGCGCGCCATGCGGCTGAACACCGAGCCCCACCCTGGAAATAAAGCTGCTAACCGTCTGGTGACCCCAACGTGCAGACAGAGTTACGGTTATTGACGCAGCAGTCGAGTGGCGCTCTATACCTTCGGGAGACCGCGAAGCCTTAACGGCGATCTTGGTCGCGACCCGGACAGCAACCTCCCAAGAGAGATGGCTGGCGTCTGTCAAACTTGGTTCAGTGCGGTGAGGCGGCTGCACCAGCAAGCAGGCGAGGCATCCCGATGTTAATCATCCATCCGGCCAAAAGCCATCTATTTGGCGGCTCGTTTATTGGAAAGCGATAGCAAGGGGATTGGATTCACAAGGCTGCCAGCTTAAAAATATCGCGAAAGTGATTGCCCCCAAATAGGCGCGCGACTCTCCCGTTAGCGATAGTCGTCTATAGCGCAAGCTCAAATGCCCTACGGATCGGGCGGAGCCAGAAGCATCGACTATCTGCTCGTTGCCGTTAGTTGCCCTCCCCGAAAGCAGATTTGGGTCGTTCTCCCGGTCATAGCAACGCAAATGACTAGTCACGTCGAGTGCAAACGGGTGGGCAAGTCCATGCAATTACTCAATTGGAGTTTCTCGCCTCCAGCTTATCCAATTTGCCTACCAGATCCTCAGCTCGCAGATGAGTGTAGCGTTTCAGCATCTGCATCGACTTGTGCCCGCTGATGGCTGACACCTCCTGATCAGAAAGGCCGCCCTCTACCAAACGGCTGACTGCTTCATGACGAAGGTCATGAAAGCGTAGGTCAGGCATTCCTAGCTTAGTTTTCAGCTTGCCCCAAGTCTTGGTGAAGGCATAAGCGCTACGCTTGCCATCTTTGCCAGGCTCCCCAAAAAACACCAGGTCGCAGTCGATTGGGCGAACAGGGTTGCTCATCGCCAGTTGGAAGGTGTCAGTGGCCAGCCGGGTCAGCGGCACGGTACGTGCGCTATCGTTTTTAGTATCAGAGAGGCGCACCACTCGTTTTTTCAAATCAACCTGATGCCGACGCAAAGATGTTATCTCCGACGAGCGCATGCCTGTCTCCAGAGCGATTCGAACGATCCAGCCAAGCATCGGGTTACTGTGCGCGTTCACTGCAGCCAGTAGCCGGCGTTCCTCCTCGGCAGATAGTCGCCGATCTCTGCCTTCGCCGGGACTTGGCTTGCGGATGTTCAGCACCGGGTTGAAACTTAGCCCCAACCCCCATTCCTGGATTGCCACGGTGTACAGGTGGCTCAGAAGGGCAAGTTCCAGGCGCACAGTGTTGTTGCTAGTCGGCTTGCCGCGATTGGTGATCGAGGCTAGGCGCGTATCTCGGTAATTGGCGATGATTTCTGCAGAGAGCGCTGCCATCGAGTACTTGCCCAGATGGCTGATCAATTGTTGAGCCTTGGTTGCCTCAGCGCGCTGGGTCGTCGGTTTCTTCGTTGGGCTGATCTCGGCCAGGTAGCGTTTCAATGCCATGGCCAGAGTCATGCGTTCGGACCCACTTCTCTGGATGTACACGCCTCTGACCATTTCATCTTCTGTGCGACGGGCCCAGTCTTCGGCATCACGCTTGGTGCGAAAGGTCTTCGCGTTGGCGGGCCAGCCGGTTTTCCGCACCAGGGCTTTCCAGGTGCCAGCGTCTGTTTTGACGATGGTGGCCATGTTATTTCTGCTCCAAAAACGTACCGTCGCTTCGGCACTGTACTGATTTTGTACCTGCGGACCATAGGACTGGTCCAGCTGTTTTTTTCGCAGACAGCAAAAAGCCGCGCAATGCGCGGCTTTGGAGTTGGTGGGCCCACACGGACTTGAACCGTGGACCAAAGGATTATGAGTCCTCTGCTCTGACCAACTGAGCTATAGGCCCTCAGTAGGTCGCGGATTATAA
>Ga0207713_1001337_pt1 | contig 20211 bp, 12 predicted proteins | sample KBSS64metaG_FD_184404 | JGI IMG/M metagenome (GOLD analysis project Ga0207713, IMG submission 184404) | Switchgrass rhizosphere microbial communities from Kellogg Biological Station, Michigan, USA - KBS S6-4 metaG (SPAdes) (version 2) | ecosystem: Host-associated > Plants > Roots > Rhizosphere >... | reverse complement strand
AAGGTTTCGGTCAGGCTCGGGAACAAGAACAGGTCGCCGCTGGCGAAGTGGTCGGCCAGCGCGTCACCGCGCTGGGCACCGCAGAACACGGCGTCCGGCAGCTGCTGTGCAAGGTTCGCGCGCTGCGGCCCATCACCTACCACGACAAGGCGCAGCCGCCGTTGTGGATAAGTGTTCTGCAAGGCTTGCAGGCAAGGACGCAGCAGGCCCAGGTTCTTTTCCGCGGCCAGGCGCCCGACATGCAGCACGGCGATATCTTCCGGGCCGAGCCCCCAGGCATCGCGCAAGGCCTGGTTGCGCCGGGCCGGGTTGAACAGCCCGGCATCAACGCCACGGGCCATGAGCACCAGGCGCTCGAAGCCGCGTCGCTGCAGTTCAAGGCGCTGGCTGGCGCTGGGCACCAACGTTGCAACGCTACGCCGGTGGAACCAGCGCAAGTAATGCGTAAGCAGTCGTGCCAACAAACCGAGGCCGTATTGCCCGCAGTACTGCGGGAAGTTGCTATGAAAGCCGCTGACAACAGCCACGCCCAGCCGCCGCGCTGCGCGCAAGGCACTCAGCCCCAGCGGGCCTTCGGTGGCGATGAAGAGCACATCCGGGCGGTGCCTGCGCCAGCGGCGCAACAATGTGTGCATCGAGACCTCCCCCCATTGCAGGCCCGGGTAGCCCGGCAAGCTCCAGCCGCGGCACAAAAACAGGTCAGGGGCATCACCTTCAGGCTGTTCACCCACCTGCCGAGGCCGCACGATCTCCACCTGATGCCCGCGCTGGCGCAGTCCATCGCCAAGGCGCCCAAGGGTATTGGCTACGCCGTTGATTTCGGGCGGGAAGGTTTCGCTGACAAGGGTGATGCGTAGGGCAGGTGTATTCATGACCAAAAGTTTCCGCCTGCTGCGTTGCGCCCATGTGACAGCCTCGTGATACGCAGATGACGCGTAAATCGTCTGCATGAATATTTGCGTGCCGAGGACTCAAGAAGCGACCCGGGGCAGCCGATGGAGATGCATTCGATCAGGTGATGCGCTCCGGGAGCGGTGATGTTCAACAGCAAGCTCAAGAAAGAAATCCAGCAACTGCGCGACGAGCTGTTTTCCGTCGAGCAGGTCAAGAACAGCCTGGACAGTGAAATGCTGGTGCTCCAGCTCGACCCTCAGGGGCGTATCGAGATGGTCAACGGCAACTTCGAGAAAGAGATGCGCTACCGCCCCGAGCAACTGATCGGGCGTCACATCGAAGACATCGTGCCGGCCCATGTGAAGAAGCTCGACTTCCATCAGCGCATGAAAAACGCCATCACCCGCGGTGAGCACCTCAATGGCGCCTTCCGCCTGCTGCGTGGTACCGGTGAAGAGGCCTGGCTGCGCTCGATCCTGCAACCGGTAAAGGGCAGCGACGGGCGCATCAAGTACTTCACAATGCACTCCAGCGACCTGACCCGCACCATCGAAGCCTCACGCGAACACGAAAGCCTGATCAAGGCGCTGATGCGTTCTACCGCCGTGATCGAATTCAACCTGGATGGCCAGGTGCTGACCGCCAACGACCGTTTCCTGCAAACGGTCGGGTATAGCCTTGAGCAGGTGCGCGGCAAGCATCACCGCATGTTCTGTGAACCGGAGGAAGCCAACTCGGCAGGTTACCAGGCGTTCTGGGACAAGCTGCGCCGCGGCGAGTACGTGGCCGATCGCTTCAAACGGATCGATGCCCATGGCCGCACGGTATGGCTGGAGGCGTCCTACAACCCGATCATCGATGCCCATGACGTGCTGTACAAGGTGGTCAAGTTCGCCACGGTGATTACCGATCAGGTCAATCAGGAGCAGGCCGTGGCGCAGGCAGCAGACATTGCCTACAACACCTCGCTGGAAACCGACAGCAGTGCCCGCAAGGCCACCGATGTGGTGACTCAGACGGTTGAGGTGATGCGTGGCCTGGAAGGTTCGATGCAGGATGCCGCCGAAGGCATTCAGGCGCTGGACAAGCAGTCCAAGGTGATTGGCGCGATCATCAAGACCATCAGCGACATCGCCGGCCAGACCAACCTGCTGGCGCTCAATGCCGCCATCGAGGCCGCCCGGGCCGGTGAGCAGGGGCGTGGTTTTGCGGTAGTCGCAGACGAAGTGCGCCAGCTGGCTTCACGTACCAGCACCGCCACTGAAGAAATTGCCAAGGTGGTGCAGCAGAACGAGCAGTTGGCCCAGGCGGCGGTGGACATCATCGACACCAGCAAACGCCAGGCCGAGCAAGGGCTGGCGCTAGCCGCAGATACCGGTGGAGTGATCGTCGAGATTCAGGAAGGGGCGAAGAGGGTGGTGGATGCAGTCGGGCAGTTTTCAAGCCAGCTCAGCCACTAGTTTTGTGACTGTAGGTGCTGGCTTGCCTGCGATCGGCTGCGTAGCAGTCGTAGAATCGGTATATGCGCAGCGCCAGACCGAGCGCGGATACAGAGTTTACGACTGCTTCGCAGCCGATCGCAGGCAAGCCAGCTCCTACAAACACGCACGCTTGACGAGTCAGGCGACAGGCGTCTTCGTCAATCATTGGTTTGCTCCTGTGGAGAGAAAACCCCAAGCGGTGTTCGACGATGATTTTCAGCCTGTCGAAGATAAGGGGCGTGGTGTAAATGATTATCCCCCTGTGCGCTCGACGGCTTTGCCTTCCTTGACCCAGAACAACGTTGCCCCCGCCACCGCCGCCGGCATCATCAGCACGTTCACCCCTGGAATCATCAACGCCAGGTAGGTGATACCGCCAAACCCCAGCGACTGCCAGCGCTTGCTGCGCAGCCAGGCGAGCATGTCCTGCCAGCTCATCTTGTTGTTGTCCGCCGGGTAGTCGATGTACTGGATGGCCATCATCCACACGCCGAACATCAGCCACAGCGGCGCGGCAATCACGTTCACCACTGGGATGAACGACAGGATGAACAGCGCGATGGCCCGTGGCAGGAAGTAGCCGAGCTTGCGCATCTCGCGGCCGAAGGTACGGGGCACCATGGCCACCAGCTCACCCCAGCTGAACGCCGGGAAGTGGTCTTCGCCACGCACCACGACTTCGACTTTTTCGGCCAGGAAGCCATTGAATGGCGCAGCGAGGATGTTGGCCACCAGGGTGAAGGTGAAGAACACCATCAATACCAGCAAGGCGACGAACAGCGGCCAGAGGATGTAGCTGAGGAAGCTCAGCCAGTTGGGCAGGGTCGGCATGAGGGCATCGAGCCACAGGCCGAACTGGTGGCCGGCGAAGTAGATCATGCCGCCGAACAGCAGCAGGTTGATCGCCAGGGGCAGCAGCACGAACAACCGCAAATTGGGGCTCAGCACCAGTTTCAGGCCTTCGCGCAGGTATTGGGGGCCAGAGAGGACGGGGGCTTGCATCGAGATACTCCGCAGAGAAGGGAAAACGCGCTGACCTTACCGGCTTTGCCGCGCCGACGAAAGGTGAGCAAGGATCGGGAAACCGGCTGTAACAAAAGCCTTGGAGCTCCTGTCAGAGGTGAAATTCACATATAGAGGATGCCTATGAGGTGGATTGTCGAAGGATATTTCCTTAATCTTTGCCACCTCGCTACAGTGCGCTCAACTTTACGGTTTCTGGACCTGCGCGTTGTAGCCTTCCCCAAGTGCTGCGTGGGTCCTTTTTAATTTCCAGCTGGCGCAGCCGGTCTACCGATGCCGGCCCCTGCGGCCCGCTCGACAGGAGTTCGACATGTCTGAAGTACGTCATTCGCGCGTCATCATCCTCGGTTCCGGCCCTGCCGGTTACAGCGCCGCGGTCTACGCCGCCCGCGCCAACCTCAAGCCACTGCTGATCACTGGCATGCAGGCGGGTGGCCAGCTGACCACCACCACCGAAGTCGACAACTGGCCGGGTGACCCCCATGGCCTGACCGGCCCGGCCCTGATGCAGCGCATGCAGGAACACGCCGAGCGTTTCGAGACCGAGATCGTCTTCGATCACATCAATGCCGTCGACCTGGCCAACAAGCCGTACACCCTGCAAGGTGACAGCGGCAAGTACACCTGCGACGCGCTGATCATCGCCACCGGCGCCAGCGCCCGTTACCTGGGCCTGCCGTCGGAGGAAGCGTTCATGGGCAAGGGCGTTTCGGCCTGCGCCACCTGCGACGGTTTCTTCTACCGCAACAAGCCGGTCGCCGTGGTCGGCGGTGGCAACACTGCCGTGGAAGAAGCGCTGTACCTGGCCAACATCGCCAGCAAGGTGACCCTGGTGCACCGCCGCGAAACCTTCCGCGCCGAAAAGATCCTGGTCGACAAGCTCAACGCCCGTGTCGCCGAAGGCAAGATCGAACTCAAGCTCAATGCCACCCTGGACGAAGTGCTGGGTGACAACATGGGCGTGACCGGTGCGCGCCTGAAGAACAACGACGGCAGCAGCGACGAAATCAAGGTTGATGGCGTGTTCATTGCCATCGGCCACACCCCGAACACCTCGCTGTTCGAAGGCCAGCTGACCCTGAAGGACGGCTACCTGGTGGTCAACGGCGGCCGTGAAGGCAACGCCACCGCCACCAACGTCGAGGGCGTGTTCGCTGCTGGCGACGTGGCTGACCACGTCTACCGTCAGGCCATCACCTCGGCCGGCGCCGGCTGCATGGCAGCACTGGACGTCGAGCGTTACCTGGACGGCCTGGCCAACGCCTCGTTCTGATTCAGGTGACAAAAAAACCGGCCTTCTGGCCGGTTTTTTCATGCCTGCGATTCGGTCACAGGCTCAAGCGCATCGACAGGTCCACGGCCTTCACATCCTTGGTCATCGCGCCAATCGAGATGTAGTCGACGCCAGTCTCGGCAATCACCCGCAGGGTGGTCTCATTGACCCCGCCACTGGCTTCCAGCTTGGCCTTGCCAGCGGTGATACGCACCGCCTCGCGCATTTCATCCAGGGTCAGCTCGTCGAGCATGATGATGTCGGCGCCAGCCTTCAGCGCCTGGCGCAGTTCATCCAGGCTTTCCACTTCGATTTCCACCGGCTTGCCGGGGGCGATGCGGTGCGCCGCCGCCACTGCTTCGGCCACGCCACCGCTGGCGGCAATGTGGTTCTCCTTGATCAGGAACGCGTCATACAGGCCGATGCGGTGGTTGTGGCAACCACCGCAGGTGACCGCGTACTTCTGCGCCAGGCGCAGGCCCGGCAGGGTCTTGCGAGTGTCGAGCAGCTGCACCTGGGTGCCTTCGACCAGGTCGGCGAGGAAACGCGCACGGGTGGCTACCCCCGACAGCATCTGCAGGAAGTTCAGTGCGCTGCGCTCTCCGCTGAGCAGCGAGCGCGCCGGGCCTTCGAGGTGGAACAAAGGCTGATTGGCAGTGGCGCGCTCGCCATCGGCCACCTGCCAGTGCACGGCCACGCGCGGGTCGAGCTGACGGAACACGGCATCGACCCAGGCAGTGCCGGCGATCACGCAGTCTTCGCGGGTGATGATGGTGGCCTTGGCCAGGCGCTCGGCCGGGATCAGCTGCGCGGTGATGTCGCCGCTGCCGATGTCTTCCAGCAGTGCGCGGCGCACATTGGCTTCGATCTCGGCGGTCAGGTCGGCAAGGCGTAGGTTCGGCATGGTCGGCTCCACAAGCTAGATGCCGGCGATTATAGGGCAGGGGGGCGGCGCCGTGTACAACTGCCTTGCAGGCGACCATTGGTCAGGTCGGATGAGCATTTGCCCGAAAACACAGTCACTTACCCGGCAGTGAAGAGTGCTGGCAGCTGTCGGCATTTTTACCGATAATGGCGCCCAACATTTGGCGTCATAGCTTTGACGATTTTTCGCCGTATCGAGTACGTCACCCAGCAAGGAGTTCGGGATGCATAAAGAAGGCAAGGTGGTGCCCCTGGCGGCCGCCATCGATCGAGGCGTGCGCACGCCTTTGCCTTGCCTTCCGGTGTTGCTCCTGCAGGTGCGTGACAAGGCCGCCCTGCAACTGCGACAGGGCCTGCAGGCGCTTTTCGACAATGCCGACGATATGCTGTTCGAAATGGCCGACCGGGCGGTCGAGCGCTGCGACCAGAACCTCTACTTCGAGGCCATGCGTGACCTGCGCCTGAAGCGCAAGAGCATTGAGCGCGGCTTTCTCGACATCTTCTACGACACCTTCGCACGGATCGGCCAGTTCGACCCGCTGAGCCAGCAAGCGGCAAAAAACACGGCACAAATGGAACGCACCGCCGCCGTCGACGGCATGGTCGCACGGGTGCTGTCGCGTGATGGCCTGGCCCTTGAGCAACTGGGCGTACGTTTGCAGTGCCTGCTTGGGCGCAGCTTCGACGAACAGCAGAACCCGTTCGGGCCGGCTGCGCTGTGTGGCTACTTCCTCGATGCCGGGCGCAACCTGGGCGTGGGCCTGCGAGTCAAGCTGATCTTGCTGAAGCTGTTCGAGCGTTATGTGCTGCGTGACATCGACATACTCTATGTCGAGGCCAACCAGTTGCTGGCCGCTGCGGGCGTGATGCCGGAACTGCAGCCGGCGCCGCGAAGGCGCGCCGAAGACCGCCGCCTGAGTTCGCGGCGCATGTCGGCCAACCTCGAGCCTGATACCTTGGGCGCAGACAGCGCCGGGCATGCCTTCATGCGTTCACTGGAAGGCCTGCTGGCGCCGTGCCGAGGCCGCATTGCCCCGCGCCTGCAAGCCGCCGCCAGCGCCCAGCCGATCAGCACCGCCGACTTGCTGCGCCTGCTTTCGCATCTGCAGCACTATGTGCCGGCCACCTTCGACGATGACGATTTCGACCTGGGCCAGCAGCTTGAACAGCTGCTGTTGCGGGTCAGCGTGCGCAGCGGTACCCGCCGGCGAATCGCCTGCGCCGACGAGGACATGATCAACCTGGTCGGCCTGCTGTTCGCTTACATCGCAGCCGACGACAACCTGCCGCTGAGCCTGCGCGCACTGATCGTTCGCCTGCATATACCGGTGCTCAAGGTGGCGCTGCTGGACAAAGGCCTGTTCAGCCGTGCCAGCCATCCGGCGCGGCGCCTGCTCAACGAGATCGCCGCTGCCGCGATTGGCTGGGAGACCGGCAGCGAGGGCCTGCGCGACAGCCTGCATCTGCGTGTCGAGCGCATCGTCCAGCGCCTGCTCAATGATTTCACCGAAGACACCACGCTGTTCACCGAACTGCTGGAAGACTTCCTCGCCTTCAGCCAGGACGAGCGCCGACGCAACGAACTGCTGGAGCAGCGTACGCGCGATGCCGAAGAGGGCCGTGCCCGTGCCTTGCAGGCCCGCCAGCAGGTGCAGCAGGCGCTCAACCAGCGCCTGCGCGGGCGCACGCTGCCGCAGGTGGTGGTGCACATGCTGGTCCAGGCCTGGAGCCAGGTGCTGTTGCTGGCCTGGCTCAAGCAGGGCGAGGCGTCCCAGGCCTGGCAGCAGGCGCTGGAGACCATGGATACCTTGCTCGCCAGCATTGCCCCTCATCAGCAGCCGCAGGTGTTGTTGCAACAAGTGCCAGGCCTGCTCAAGGCCCTGCGTGACGGCCTGGCCTGCGTGGCGCTGGACTCGGCGGCCACCCGCGGGTTTTTCCAGCAGCTGGAGCAACTGCACCTGCGTGCCTGCGAAGGCGCCGCACGGTCCGCTGGCAGCGATGAACTGGCCGAAGTGCTGGTGGCCGAGGACATCGTGCTGGCCATCGCCGAAGAGTCTGCCTGCGCGCCGCTGCGTCAACTCGATGAGCAAGCGGCAGAGCTGCGCCTGGTGCAGCGCCTGCGGATCGGTACCTGGGTAGAAATGCTCGATGACGACGAACCGCTGCGCTGCAAACTGGTCGCGCGCATCGACAGCAGCGACCGGCTGGTCTTCGCCAACCGCACCGGCATGAAGGTGCGTGAATGGAACGCGGTCGGCCTGGCGCAGGCCCTGCGCCGGGGGGCGGCACGCCTGCTGGATGATGGCCTGCTGTTCGAGCGGGCACTGGAAGCGGTGCTCGAAAGCCTGCGTCAGCAGCAGGTGCATTGAGCCGACGGCGTTACAATCATTCACATGCACAGCGGCCCGCGCGCAAGGCATACTGCAGCTCTGTACCGGTGCTTTTCAGGATCTGCCCCATGCAATTGGACCGTGCCACTGGCTGGTTCCACGGAATCGGAATCACCCACTGCCCTTCGCCGAACTTCAACGCCCGCCCGGACGGTGAAGCGATTTCCCTGCTGGTGATCCACAACATCAGCCTGCCACCGGCCTGCTTCGGCAGCGGCAAGGTCCAGCAGTTCTTCCAGAACCGCCTGGACCCGAACGAGCACCCTTACTTTGCCAGCATCAGCCACCTGACTGTCTCGGCCCACCTGTTCGTCGAGCGCGATGGTGCGGTGACTCAGTTCGTGTCGTTGCTCGACCGTGCCTGGCATGCCGGCGTGTCGTGTTTTGACGGGCGTGAGGGCTGCAACGACTTTTCCATCGGGATCGAGCTGGAAGGCACTGACGATCTTCCCTATACCGATGTCCAGTACGCCGTTCTGCAACAACTGACCCGGCAAATTCAGGCCGCCTGGCCGGTGATCGACCTCGAGCGTATCCAGGGCCACAGCGACATTGCCCCGGTGCGCAAGACCGACCCTGGCCCGGCATTCGACTGGGCGCGTTACCGCAAGGCCGTGAAGGACAACGAGGACAACGCATGAGTTTTCTGGTGCTGTTACTGGCGCTGTGGGTAGAGAAGTTCTCCGCACTGCGCCATCAGGTACAACGAGACGGTTTCTTTCTGGGCGAACTGGTGCGCCTGGAGCGCAGCGGCAAAGTCCATCCCTGGTGGACATTGGCGATCCTGGTGCTGGCGCCGGTGGCCGTGCTGGTACTGTTGCTGCACGTGCTGGACCCGGTGGCCTATGGCTTGCTGGCCTTGCCGCTGCACTTGCTGGTGCTGATCTACAGCCTGGGGCGCGGCGATGCCAAGGGTTCCCTCGGGCCATTCCGCGATGCCTGGCGGCGTGGCGACGACCAGGCCGCGCTGCATGTGGCCGAACGCGATCTGGGCCTGGCGGCCGACGAACCGCACAGCTTGCTGGTGCGGGTGCAGGGTTACCTGTTGTGGCAGGCCTACCAGAGCTTTTTCGCGGTGATCTTCTGGTACTTCGTGCTCGGCCCCGGCGCGGCGCTGGCCTACCGCCTGTTGGCGCTGACGGCAGAGCATGGCCGCCAGCCTGCACTCAAGGCCCGTGCTGAACAGCTGCGGCATATCATGGACTGGCTGCCGGTACGGGTGCTCGCCTTGAGCTTCGCGCTGGTCGGCAACTTCGTCGCGGTGATGCGGGTGATGCTGCACGAGCTGCTCAACTGGCACATCAGCGCCGGGCACCTGGTGGCCAGGGTCGGGCGCATTGCCGATGACATTCCCGAGGAAGAAGACGCCCAGCGCGGGTTGGGGCGGCTGGACAGCCTGTGGGAGCTGCTGCTGCGTTGTGCGGTGCTGTGGTACGCAGGGTTTGCCCTGTGCACCGTCCTGATGTAGCCGGTTGCGGCCTTTGTAGGAGCGGCCTTGTGTCGCGAAAGGGCTGCGAAGCAGCCCCAGCGATACGTGCATCACTGCTGAAATCCTGGGGCTGCTTCGCAGCCCTTTCGCGACACAAGGCCGCTCCTACAGAGGCATTCGCGGCCTTCGGTTAACCTTAAGTTACAAACCTCCGATTCGATCTGCGTTATACAAGTGGCCTAGTGCTATCTCTGCAGAACAACAAGAATCCATGGAGGTGCCCCGTGAAGCGTCTGCTCTACCCGGCCATCGCATTGATGAACAGGCTGAGCTTCGGCCAGAAGTTCAGCCTCATCAGCGTCCTGTTCTTCCTGCCCATGCTGGCCACCAGCTTTTATCTGGTGCGCGATGCCTATCAGCAGTTCCATGCCACCCGCGCCGAGTTGCAGGGCATAGCTCCCCTGGCAGACAGCCTGAACCTGCGCGCCGATCTGGAGGCGCTGGGCAACCTGTTGCAGATCAATGCCGTGCTCGGCCAGTCGGGCCAGGCCGGGGATCTGGAGGCGCGCATCATTGCGCTGCAAGACAAGGTCCAGGCGCAGTTGCACACGCTGCAAGGGGATGAGGCGGTAGCACAGGACAAACTTGAAGCGTTGGCTGGGGCATTTGCCAGTGCCCGCGCGGAATCGTCGCTGCAGAACAAGGCCGCGTTGTTCGACAAGCTGCTGGTCCAGGCCCAGATGCTGGGCAAGCAGGTAGTGAGCCAGTCCGGCCTGAGCCAGGACCGCCAGGCGTCGGTGCGTCAGTTGAGCGAGCTGCTTGGCGGCGCCACCGCGCAGGTCACCCAGGCCCTGGGGGAAGGCCGGGCGATGGGCGCCGTAGCGCTGGGGAGGGGGTTCATCGACTCCTCAGGCAGCGCCCGCTTCGAAGACCTGTTGCAGCGACTTGATCGCCTGGCAGCCGACTATGCCCTGCGGCTGGAGGATGCCCTCGCCACGGACCCTGGCGCCAAGACCGGCCTGGCGGGGGCAGCACAGACCAGCCAGGCGACCGTAAGGCAAGCCGCGTCGCTGTTCGAAGAGCAAGTGGTGGTAGCGCAAACCCTCGATACGCCTTGGCCGATGTTCTATCAGCAGGTCAGCGAACTGATGGCACCGACCTACCGGCTGAACGACGCTGTGCTTGCGCATCTGCAAGCGCAGTTGCAACAACGCCTGGCCGAGCAGCGCTTGCGCATGCTCGCCCTGGGCACGGTGCTGGCCGGTGTCTTTGTGCTGATCCTGTACTTGTATGGCGGTTTCTACTTGTCGACCCGGGCCACCTTGCGCCGGCTGGGCGGCGCCATGGACAAAGTGGCTGCGGGTGACATGACGGTCAGCTTCCAGGCCCACAGCCGTGATGAACTAGGCGAGTTGGGCCAAGGCTTCAGCGAAACCGTGCGCCGTATCCGCAGCCTGATCGACCAGGTCGGGCGCACCGTGGTGGCCGTTGAAGAACAGGCCGGGCAGGTGCTGGCGGTGTCGGCGCGGAGCAATCAGGCGGTCAGTGGCCAGCGTGATCAGATCGAGCAGGTGGCCACGGCGATGAACCAGATGAGCGCCACCGCACTGGAGGTGGCGCGCAGTGCCGCGCTGGCTGCCAACGGCGCGCAGCAGGTCAATCTGGAGGGCGCCAATGGCCGTACCTTGGTGGCAAGCCAGCAAGGCAGCATCGGTCGCCTGGCCGAAGAAATCGACCAGACCGTGCTGGCAATCAATCGGCTGGCCGACGACAGCCAGGCGATTGGCCAGGTGCTGGAGGTGATTCGCAGCATTGCCGAACAGACCAATCTGCTGGCGTTGAATGCGGCCATCGAAGCAGCCCGAGCCGGTGAGCAGGGGCGTGGGTTTGCCGTGGTAGCCGATGAAGTGCGTACCCTGGCCCGGCGTACCCAGGACTCCACTGCGCAGATCGCGCAGATGATCCAGCGCCTGCGCGACGGTGTGGAGCAGGCGGTGCGGGCGATGGGCAGCAGCCATCAGATGGCTGCGGGCACTGTCGATGAAGCGCGCCAGGTGCAGCAGGCGCTGGGCAATATCCTTGGAGCGGTGGGTGGCATTGTCGAGCAGAACCAGCAGATCGCCGCGGCGGTCGAGCAGCAGACGGCGGTGGCCCATGACATCGATCGCAACATCGTCGCGATCAACCGGGCAGCACAGGACAGCGCACAGGGGGCATGCCACACCGAAAGCGTAAGCCGGGTATTGCTCGACCAGGTCTCAACGCTCAAGGCATTGATGGGTGGGTTCCGGGTATAGTCTCTATTGAACAACGCCGCGTTATTTGCGGCGTTTTCGTACCCGGGCTGTAGCGGTGGGTGGGCTACCCTTGGCCCTCATCGGCAAGCTTGAACAAAGCCTGAGCAAGCCGAGTCGGTACCTCGACGCGCAATATCTGATGCACCTTCAACCCTCGCTGTTCGAGTTCCCGCTGGAAGTTGACGCCTTTTGATTCGTCATCCAGTGTCTTGAGGTGACCACTGCGGTAGGCGAACTGCTCGCGAGGGGTGTCTGCGGCAGGGTAATGGAAGTGGGCTGCCCACAAGGGATTGCGTTGCAGGTCGGTGATTACGTACCGGTCCATGTGGTTTTTGTTTTTGCCCTTTCCTATCACCAACCTGGTTGTGGTGAGCTTGCGTACTTGTACCTGCTGATGCTCGATCAGATAGGTCAAATAGTCGGCATTGGGTTTTTGCGGGTTCTTGTAGATGGTCAGGGTGATCTCTTGCGCCAGCTGGCGCAGTTCAGTCAAGTGCTGAACGAGCTGCTGGCGTCGGTCTTGCCTTGCCTGATCGAGGGGGGACTGTATGCCCTGCTTGTCATATTGTGCGACCAGCGCGGCCAATTCATCCGCTCGGTCATGCAAGGGTTCACAGATATTGGCGGCGATGGCGTCTTTACGCTGAGCATTGGACGTCGCACGCTGGATCATCTGGTCGATACCCTCGAGCTTCTGTGTTGCTGCGCCGTCCAGTTGTTGCAGCGTGCGCTGTGGTGCGAGGAGCGTGACCTGCCATGCCCCTTGCGCAGTGCGTGAAACCTGACGTGGCGTGGCTGTCTCGTCGGTACCAAGCATAATCAGGTCATTGCCATCATCGCCCCGTTGTTCTGCTTGGATCAATCGGTAATGGCCATGACGCTTGACGCCGATAATGCGTTTTTTGCGGTGTGTCGAAGGCTGCGAGGCAGAGGGGAGCAATGTGCTCGCAGGCAGAAAATCGAAATCAATGTGCTCCAGGTTTTTGGAAGATGAAGGGCTGTCCTGATTTTCTTTTAGCCACAGTTTCAGCTGCTCATCGCACAGGTTGTGACAGTCGCTGACGATCTCGATGCACGCGGTAAAATGCTGTTCGTTTCTGGGTTCAACGAGGGCAGGGTAGTCGGCCTTGAGCAGCTCAAACCCGCTTTTCACGCGATCGAGTTGTTCGGCAATATCTGCCAGGAGCGCAAACCTGTTCAACAGGGGCGTTTCATCGAGACGGTTGAATAATCGCGCGGCGTGGTTGAACTGATTGGCGAGTAGTTTGGGTTCGATGTTGAAGGTGAAAGGAACCTGCAGGTCGGTGGTGTCGCTGACGCACAATAACAGGCTGCGCAACGATACGATGTCCAGAAGCAGATCCCGTGATGCCGGTAGCTGCTGAGCGATCACTTTCTGTTGCGCGTCGCTCAATATCGAGCGGTTGATTTTTTCAAGTGTCTGTTCGTGCGCCTGGGTGATTGGAAGCCTGCGGGTGAACGCCTCCAGGCATAAGGCTTGGCTCTTGCGGAAATCACTCAACGCGTTGGAATCATTGCTCAAAACCTCCGGGTCTGGCCGCAGATTAACATCCAGGTTGTGCACGTCTAACTGGTGGATCAAGTCCGCCTCAATTAACGTGGCCGCTTTATCCAGGCAGTGTATCTGCGTCACTCTGTGCGGGTTTAAGTATTCATGAAAATCCAGCGTGGGTTGGGTCTTCCTGAGCTCGGCTTTGTTTTTTTCCACCAGCGCTATGTAGGTACTCAGATTTTGATAATGCTCCATATACTTTTTCCTGGCCGTTTCCCGTCCTGTTGGCTCTGTCGACAGTTTGATAACAGTCGGTTCCAGTCTGTCGAAAGCCTCGATTTTGGTGCCAAGTACGTTAATCTCGTTGGCTATGCTTGAGTAGGTACTCGCCCCCCCTTCTTCTTTGGCGTTTTCTGCGCGTTCCCTCTCTTTTTGATTCTTGGCCCTCAGTTGTTCGAGCCTCGAGCCCTTGCCCCGCCCGCCACCGCCCAACCCACCGACCATAACCCCTTGCCAACCACTGCCGGCAACCAGGGTTACCGGTTCGCTGCGACCTGGGCGCGAGGCTACGTAGACATTGTCCGGCGCGTCGGCCACCGGGTCTTGCGGGCGTACAATGCGCCATACGGCCTGCGCGGGAGATGAGGCTTGCCTGTCGTGCAAAACTTGGTAGATACCCTCACCGATGGCAATGAAACATTTGCCATTCAAGGCATAGATGCCATCGTCGCCAGGCTTGATGCCCTCCAGTGCCGGTGTCTGGCGAAAAGGGGCGAGTCGTGTCGGGCCAAGTGGGTAGTGGTCGGTTTGTGGCAATAGACCGGCAAGTTCCCAGCGCTGGTCCAACGCTTGCTGGCCAAGTTTGCTGGCTAGTTCGGCCCCTCCCCAGACATCAACACCCAGTGCACGGCGTTGTTCATCATTCAATGTACGCAGGACCGCGTGGCTCAGGCCTATCTGACCGGCGTCGACTTGCACGGGGTCATTGGTATAAAAGGAGCCTGCGTAACGCGTGGCGGAGCGGTAGAGTGAAATGAACGTATCGGCACCGTCGAGCCCATAGCTGGCAACCTTCTCTGTACCTGGTACGACGTATCCGCTGAAGTCCGTTGAGCCGCGATAAACATGAATGCCCAGCTTCTCAGGCCAGGCAGGCTGAATGAGCAGCATCGCGCAGAAAAGCGCTTCACTGTCTTTGCTGATTGCCGTAGGGGCGCCCGAATCAAACGCCAAGGTTGCGTCCATTACCCGTTGCTCATTGTGAACCAGCAAAATGGACTGCAACTGTTCGTGGGAAAGCACTGCATCTGATGCCAGCGTTCGCAAGGCTGGGTGACGCTCATGGAGGTAGTTGCAAGCGGTTTGGGAGAGCCCGGGGAAGCGCTTGCTCAAAGCACCCTGGTTGTCGGGGACCCTGGGGGCCACGTCAGCGAAATCGTGCTGCAGAACATGCAGCAATTGCCAGGGCGCATGTTCTTCGGCCCGCCAGATCGACTCCAGTTGCTGGCGGTTGATATCGGCCAACTGCATCAGCCGTTGAGCTCGCGCAGGTTCGATTGCAGGTACGTCGCCAGGGATGAGGCGATGAAGGAGTTGTGCATCGGACAGGTCGCTGACTTCAAGTGCCTGCTGGGCCAGCCCCTGCCGCATGCTGTCGACGTTGTGCCATTGCAGCGTCCGCTGCCCACTGCGGGTATTGGCCGTAGGGTTATTGAGTGAATGGACCAGCTGGCGGGCTCGGCGTCTGGACAGTTTGGCGCCCACCGTCTGCAGCCGGCCAGTGATGATCAGATCGGAAATATCGGCCAAAGCCTGTACGGCGTCTGCGCGGTCCCCTTGAGTCAGGGCGATGCCCGCATTGATGGCCTGATAGACGAGGCTGCCAAGGGTCGCCGTCAACATCAACCGGTTCACACCCAGCACACCGCCGGGTAAGGCAATGGTGAGCAGCCCCACGGTCTCGCTGAGAATGATGCTCGAGTAGTCCTTGAACGCTTTCCAACGTCGATCGCGCAGTGTCACAGCTGCAGACGAGAGGTTGGCCTTGAGCCGTTCGAGGTGCTGTTCAAGCAAACCGTCACCCAGCGTGAGCCCGCTGGAAAGCACGCTGATTTTGATTTTATCGAGCGGTGAAGTGCCCTGGCCTAGCAGGTCGTACAGTTGCTGGTCGATCCAGCTCAATGTTTCCCGATCTTCCACGGGTGTATTGACGTGACGCTGCAGGGCGCTTTGTGTGTCCTGAGTCAATGCTTCGAGGAACCACTGCTCATTCGGTCGCGCTTTGAACTCGTCCAGCAAATCATCTACGGCCGATTGCTCGTTGAAATGCAGGCGCAGCGCCGCGCCTGCACGGTTCGGGAAATAGCTGACGGCTGCGTGGGTTGTCGAAGATATGGGCAGTTTGCGCGTGAAGAAAGGCAGTGGCGCTGCATTGCCGCTGAAGCTCATTTGGTATTGCGTCCAGGCTGGACGAAGCTCGTTGAACAGGGGGCGCAGCATCAACCAGGCTTGGGCGTCGACGCCGTGGTCTTGCTGTTGACGAAGCGCATCCAGCCCGGCCAGTTCGTAAAGCGCTCGATGGTAATGGGTCAGTTGCTTGCGAAACCCCTCGTCCATGACGTTATCAAGGCGTGCTTGCAAGTCCGATCCAAGATCCAGCGCATGCGCATGGCGCTCGAAACGGTCAGCACTCAGTACGGTTTTCTGCTCTCGTCTACCCAGGGGATCGCGGCTGATGTAACTGTGTTCCAGATAGCTGTTTTGATACGACGGTGGATAGACCTTGGACAAGTCGAGCCTGGCCGCTTCCCACAGTGTGAATGATTGAATACGTTCTCTAGGACTGTGCGGGTCAAGGGCCCTCGCAAAACGCGGTGAAACCTCGATGATGGTGGTATGGAAGTGCCAGCTCTGGGGGTCATGAAGTTCCGGCGCCAGTGGCCTCAGGGTATCTTCGAGTTTTTTCAGACCCTCGCGATCAAAGGCTTCCATGCAGTCGGAGAGCGACTTGGCAATGGTGGCCTGCAGCGAAGAGCCTTGTTGCCCCAACTCGAAGTATCGTGCTCTTTGAGTGGCGTCCAGCGGGCCGAAATAGTTGTCGAGGTTGGCGCTGATGATCGCAAGTACCGTTTGATCGTTATAACTCTGCGCATCATGCAAGGCTGTTGAGTGTGGATCAGGTGAGTAAAGGTATTGGCTGGGCATGAACGGCTCCTGTAGCGACGGCTCTTGTGAGCCTGTGGGTGCAGGAGTGATTGGAGCGCATCGCGCCAGCTGGAGCTGGCTATCTAACTACTACCAGCCGAACAGATCGCAGGCGTTTCGATGGGTCGCCTGAGCAAGCTGCAGGGCTTCGATCCCCATCAGGTCTGCCAGCGCTTGAGCAATCTCGGGCAGATGCTCGGGGCTGTTGCGCTCGCCGGCAAACATCACCGGCGCCATGTCCGGCGAGTCGGTTTCCAGCACGATGCTCTCCAGCGGCAAGCGCGGCAGGGTCTTGCGCAATCGCAGTGCCTGCGGCCACGTCCCGGCACCGCCCAGTCCAAGCCGGAAACCGAGCTTGATGTACTCACGGGCTTCTTCATAGCTGCCCGCAAAGGCATGGATGATCCCAGCGCGTGCCGGCTTGTAGCGTTTGAGCGTAGCAATCACCTGGGCGTGGCTGCGGCGCACGTGAAGTAGGGCTGGCAGCTCGAAATCACACGCCATCTGCAACTGTGCTTCGAACAGTGCCTGCTGGCGCTGCTTGTCCAGCGTTTCGACGTAGTAGTCCAGGCCGAATTCGCCTACAGCACAAAGCCTCGGGTCACTGCGCAGGCGTTCGAGCCACTCGCGCAATTGCACCAGGTGCTCGGGGCGATGCTGCTCCAGGTAGACCGGATGCAACCCCAGCGCCGCATGGATGCGCCTGTCGCTGCAGGCCAGGTCCCACACCCGCTGGAAGTTCGCCTGATACACCCCCAGCACCACCATGCGCTCCACCCCGCGCGCCGCCGCGTTGGCCAGCAGGCGCGGGCGGTCGGCGTCGAAATCGGGGAAGTCCAGGTGGGTGTGGGTGTCGATCAGGCGCATGATCAGGCCGCTGTGATGCGTTGCTTGAACGTGCGGCCAATGGCGTGCACGCCAGGCTCGTAGCGTTTTTCCTCGATCGCGGCCAGGGCCAGCTCCAGCGCGGTGGCGGCGATCAGGCCGTGCTGCTGGGCCATGGCATTGACTGGCAATGGCAGGAAGTCGAGCAACTGGTTGTCGCCGAAGGTGCCCAGCTGCAGCTGGCGCGAATCGGCCGGGCGCGCCTGCAAGGTATCGAACACACCTTGCAGCAGCACATAGGAGGTGGTCACCAGGGCATCCGGCAGGCCGCCCTGTTCGTCGATCAGTTGCTGCATCAGGCGTTGGCCGCATTCACGGCTGAAGGCCTCGCCCTGATAGCGGCGAACCACGCCGTCGAAACCTTGCATGGCTTCGTCGAAACCGCCAGCGCGAGCCTGGCTGACCGACAGCTCCGGGCGTGCGCCGATCAGTGCGATGCTGCGCGGGGCTGTTGCCAGCAGGCTGTCGGCCAGCTGACGGCTGGCATCGCGGTCATCGCTGATTACCGAGCAGAAGTGTGCCGGGTTCAGGCGCCGGTCAATGGCGATCACCGGCAGGCCCTTGTCCTGCAGCTCGCGGTAGCTGTCGTCCTCAGGCGGCAGGCAGCTGGCGACGAACAGGGCATCGCACCGGCGGGCGCGGAACAGCTGCTGCAGCTGGCGCTCACTGTCGGGCTGGTCGTCGCTGCTGGCGATCAGCAGCTGGTAGCCACGGGCGCGTGCGCCCTGTTCGAGCTGTTTGGCGATGCGCGCATAGCTGGGGTTCTCCAGATCCGGGAGAATGAAACCCAAGGTACGGGTGTGCCGGCTGCGCAAGCCGGCGGCTTGCGGGTTGGGGGTGAAGTCATGGGCCTCGACCACCGCGCGCACCCGCTCGACAGTGCTGTTGCTGATGCGCTGCTGTTCGGCCTTGCCGTTGATGACATAACTGGCAGTGGTTACTGACACACCGGCCAGACGGGCGATATCGCTGAGTTTCACCGAATTTTCCTTGTTATTACCGGGACTGGCTACGGAACCAGGACCGGGTAGTTTGACCCGGGTTGGCCGCGCTGCGCAGGCGACCATTGTCGCAATTGTCCGACAGGATGGGGCTTTTTCCTCGGGAGATTATCGAGTAACGTGGCCGCTTGGTCAGATTAAACGTTTCAGCTATTAATTTTTCTGCCTCGGCTGCCGCCCGTACAGGGCTGTCGAACTGGCTGATTCTGTGAATATCACAACAATACCTCAGTACCCGGCATCAAAACCAAGCCGGGGCTGCAAAAGGAGAAGGTCATGCTCGAGCTCGCCAAAGAGCAGATAGCCATGGGCCAGAAGGCCGCCGACAAGGCCGAGGCATTGCGCCTGCTGGCGGATCAGCTGGTGGCCGACGGCCTGGTTGCCGAAGGTTATCTCGAAGGCCTGCAGGCGCGTGAAGCGCAAGGCTCGACATTCCTTGGCCAAGGCATCGCCATCCCTCACGGCACCCCGCAGACCCGCGAGCTGGTGTTCGCCACGGGCGTGCGCCTGCTGCAGTTCCCCGACGGCGTGGACTGGGGTGATGGTCAGATTGTCTACCTGGCCATCGGCATCGCCGCCCGCTCCGATGAACACCTGCGCCTGCTGCAGTTGCTGACCCGCGCGCTCGGCGAGACCGACCTGGCCGAGGCGCTGCGCCGGGCCAGCTCTGCCGAGGCGTTGCTCAAGCTGCTGCAAGGCGCGCCACAGGAACTGGCGCTGGACGCGCAACTGGTTGGCCTGAACCTGCCAGCTGAAGATTTCGATGAGCTGGCCTGGCGCGGTGCCCGCCTGCTGCAGCGAGCCGGTTGCGTCGACAGCGGCTTCGCTGCCGTGCTGCAACAGGCTGAACCTCTGCCACTGGGCGAGGGCCTGTGGTGGTTGCACAGCGAGCGCCAGGTGCGTCAGCCTGGCCTGGCCTTCATCACCCCGCAGCAGCCACTGCGTTACCGCGACCAGCCGCTCAATGGGCTGTTCTGCCTGGCCAGCCTGGGTGCCGCTCACCAGGCGCTGCTCGAGCGCCTGTGCGAAGTGCTGATCGAAGGCCGTGGGCAAACGCTCTACCAGGCCACCAGCAGCCGTGCGGTACTGGAGGTGCTGGGCGGTGAGGCGCCGGCTGACTGGCCCACTGCGCGGATCGTGCTGGCTAACCCGCATGGGCTGCACGCCCGCCCGGCGAAGGTCCTGGCGCAACTGGCCAAGGGCTTCGAGGGCGAAATCCGTGTGCGCGTGCTCGACAGTGCGCAGCCAGCGGTGTCGATCAAGAGCCTGAGCAAGTTGCTCAGCCTTGGCGCCCGCCGTGGCCAGGAACTTGAGCTCAGTGCTGAACCGTCGATTGCTGGCGATGCCTTGCCCGTGCTGCTGGCAGCCATCGAGCAAGGCCTGGGCGAAGACGTCGAGCCGCTGGCGCAAATCACCACAGCGGATGCTGCCAGCGCAGCCGTGACATGCCAGGCGCCCGCTGCAGGCAGCCGAATCCAGGGCGTCAGTGCATCGCCGGGTATTGCCAGCGGCCCGGCGCATGTTTGTGTCGAGCGCGATATCGATTATCCACTGCGCGGTGAGTCGCCAGCCCAGGAGCGCCTGAAGCTGCGCGACGCACTGGAGGCCGTGCACGGCGAACTGCAGGCGCTGGTGCAGCGCAGCGACAAGTCGATTGGCGAGATCTTCGTCACCCACCAGGAAATGCTCGCCGACCCGGCCCTGAGCGACGATGTCGAAGCGCGCCTGGCCCACGGCGAAAGTGCGGCGGCGGCGTGGATGGCGGTGATCGAAGCGGCTGCGCGCCAGCAGGAAGCGCTGCACGATGCGCTGCTGGCCGAGCGCGCTGCCGACCTGCGCGACATTGGCCGCCGGGTGCTGGCCCAGTTGTGCGGCGTGGCGGCCCAGGCCGAACCGG
>Ga0207713_1001335_pt1 | contig 20224 bp, 21 predicted proteins | sample KBSS64metaG_FD_184404 | JGI IMG/M metagenome (GOLD analysis project Ga0207713, IMG submission 184404) | Switchgrass rhizosphere microbial communities from Kellogg Biological Station, Michigan, USA - KBS S6-4 metaG (SPAdes) (version 2) | ecosystem: Host-associated > Plants > Roots > Rhizosphere >... | reverse complement strand
ATCGTTGACGAGCTGTTCACGGATCTGAACGTCAGTGATGCCACCTGGCGCGATGCCGTCGGCCTCAATGCCGCCAAGCTCTTCGGCATCCAACCCATCGTCCACACCAGCCAGAAACTGGCGGCCTGAGGCAGGGCCGAATGCCAGAAGTCGGAAAAGGGAAGGCGTGACGAGAACCGGTTTGTTCAAGCCGCATGGCATTTGATTCGATGCGGTGAGGGGACCGGCGATCGCTCACTCATGCACCAGGCCAACAAAACGGGTGCAGTGTTCCGCTTGTGGCGGGCAAGCAGCGGTAGCGTTGTCGGTTCACTCATGGCCTGCGGTGAGGAAATAAAATTTCGCTCTCGCTCGGCCGTCCGCGATTGTGCGCGGCGGTCTAGACAATTGGACCGGGTCTGGGGCCTGTTGGAGCAGCTGGCCCATGATCGCCGCCGACCAGCCACCTAAGAACCACTACGGTTGAGCCGGAACGAGAGATCGAGAGTGTAAGGGCATAAGATTGGGTATGGGGCGCCTTCCCACTGACGATCGCCCACAGACCGCTTAATCAAATTCGGAGTGCAATGTATGGCCGAAGCATACATCATTGATGCGGTGAGGACCCCCCGCGGGATCGGGAAGCCGGGAAAGGGTGCTCTCGCCCATCTCCACCCCCATCATCTGGGCGCCACTGTGCTCAAGGCGCTTAAGGAGCGCAACGGCATCAAGACGGAAGAAGTGGATGACATCATCTGGTCCAGCAGCATTCGCAAAGGGACACAAACCGGAAATGTCGGAAGGCTCTCAGCTTTGGACGCCGGCTATGATGTTCGTGCTTCCAGCGTCACAATTGATCGGGCCTGCGGCGGCGGCGTGACGGCCGTTGCACTTGCCGCGGCGCAGATCAGGTCGGGCATGGAAGATTGCGTCATCGCGGGAGGGACGGAAATGATGTCCGCCATGCAGACGCATCTGCAAGAGGAAATGGTCGCGGGCGTAAAGCAATACGATCTCGACGGCGGGAACGCCCACCTCCAGGATATCCAACCTCAATCCAATCAGGGCGTTGCCGCTGACGCCATTGCGGCGACAGAAGGTTTGAGCCGCGCGGACCTTGAACGCGCTGCTCTGATCAGTCAGCAGCGGGCAGTGCGCGCAATCGAGGAAGGCCGCTTTAGCCGCTCGATAGTGCCCGTGGTCGATGATAAGGGCCAGGTCGTGCTCGATCGCGATGAATACCCCCGTCCGGATACGACGCTCGAGGGGATGGCGGAGCTCAAGCCTGCTTTCGCCAAGATATTGGACATGCCCATGAGCAATGGCGCAGAGACTTTTCGCCAAGCAATCAACCGGAAGTACCCGGATATCGACATCCAGCCTATTCACCATGTCGGCATTTCTTCTGGGGTGGTCGATGGAGCGGCTGCGGTACTTCTCGCATCTGAAGCCTATGCCGCGAAAATGGGCTGGAAGCCGCGCGCGAGAGTTCTGGCATCAGCCAATGTCGGCGATGATCCCACATTGATGCTTAACGCACCGGTGCCAGCGGTGAATAAGGTGCTCGCCAAGGCTAATCTGGCAGTCGAGGACATTGATCTTTGGGAAATAAACGAGGCCTTCGCGGTCGTTTCCGAAAAGTTCATCCGCGACCTCGGCTTGGATCGCGCCAAAGTGAACGTCAACGGTGGAGCAATGGCTCTTGGTCATCCGGTGGGGGCCACTGGGGCGATACTGATTGGAACTTTGCTCGACGAATTGGAGCGAACCGGTAAGAGGCTGGGCCTCGTCACCATGTGCGCGGCGGGGGGTATGGCCCCGGCGTTGATCATCGAGCGGCTTGACGCTTAACCGGCTCCCTCGGGTCAACATGCGTTGATACGGCGTGTTGAGGAACCCGCTTCGCGAGACAGGTCTTGAGGCGCTTCGCATAGTTATAGGCAGCTACGAGGTTGGCGAGGTGCTCGCGCAAATAATCGTGGCTTTCGTAATAGAAGCGCCTGACCGTTGCCTCCTTGATCGTCCGGTTCATCAGTTCGACCTGACCGTTGGTCCAAGGAGGCTCCGGCTTGGGGGTCTGGTGATTGTATCGTCCCTGGCGCCCAGAAGGGTTCACCATTGGCCAGGCTTCCCGGATCGACGGGGAGGGCGATGCGCCACCGCACGGCGTCCTGAACGGGATGCCGCTGTCGGTGAGCACGGTATGGATCTTGTAGGGACAGCCTCGATCAGTCGGAGGAGGAAGTCGCGCGAAGTTGCCGTCTTTGCGTTCTCTTGCAGCTCGACGAACGCGGAGTTCTGCCATTTCGACGTGCAAGTAGCCGATAGGGCATGCACTGAACTTGCCGCGCTTGGGCTTGTCGCCTTTGACCTGCGGCAGGCGCGAGATATCGTGGCGTTGCAGGCAACGTGCAGTGACGATCTGGTCAGGTGCGGGATCGTCGCCGGCAAGGCGTAGAGACAGTCGTCCAGCGGCTTTGCGGAAAGGCGACGATGATCGGCTCGGCACCGTCGAATGGTCATCCTTCGAACCCTATCGCAGGTCGACGGTGCTGCTCCGGCTACGCCACTTGGCGACCGGTTTGAGGTTGATGCCGTGCCGCTCTCGACAGCTTGCGCCGGGTGCGACATCGGGCTGGTCCTGATCGGTCGCGCGCAGGGCTTTTTTGGACGACAGCCCCCCAGGCGCCTGGCCGCGTTCCAGATATCGCCGGTGCTCAGCGCGATACCATGCTCGGCCAGCAGCCAAGCTTGGAACTGGGCCAGCGTGATCCCCGGTCGGACATGCATATGCGCCGCCAGCGCCAGGTTCTGTTCGCCAGACAGCTTGCGCGGCGTATCCACGGCTCCAAAATCCCGATCGCGCAGATCCTGTGAGTAGCTCTGACCTGAGCATAGCCCCCCTTCCGCATTGAAAGGTTTGCCATATCTGCTACGTTTTCAAATCGCTCGACAGTCAGAGGCCTTCCGCGGACGGTAAGATAAAGCATGTTTGCGCAGCGCAGAAATTATTCCAAGTCGGCCACTCGCGCCTTGGACATCCTCGATTTTTTGGCGAATTCTGTGGAGCCCCGTCGCGCCTGCGAGATCGCCGAAGCCTTCGGTCTTGCCAGATCAAGCACAGACCAACTCCTCAAGACGTTAGTTGACAGCGGATATTTGCTGATCGACCCAGACACCTTGAGTTATTCGCCATCGCTGCGCTCCGCCTGGATGGGGCACCAGTTGTCTAAAGCGGTTCCTAATGTCGATCGGCTCCGCTCTATCCTTGACGAGGTGTACGGCGAAAGCGGCGAGGCAGTGACGCTGTCCGTTCAGAACGACTGCTCTATGCAGATGATGGCCTTTGCGGGCGGAGATTATACGCTCCAAGTCGGGTTGAAGCTACCGGTCTTAGGGTCGACGATCGGCAGCGCAGTGCTGACCGCCAAGTCCTCCACAGCCATCATTAAATTAATTCGTCGGTCGCGGCGGCAATACGTGATTACACGCGAAGGCGATTGGGGTGAAACTTTCATCCGCCAAATAGAGCTCTTCAGAATGAAGGGGTATTCGTGGCGAAAGATCGATGACACGAGTGCGGACCTTCTGCGTCCGCCTTATGATATGTGGACGTTGGGCATACGCTTGCCCGATACCTGTGGGATCAAGGATACTGTGTTAGGTATGGCTGGACCCGTCTGGCGTGTGCGAGCTCGGGAAAAGGAACTGATCAACCTGATGCGCCGCGCCATTCGCAAGAACCTCGTAAGCTGCGCTTAACGCTTGATGCCGGCGGCGAATAACACCGCGCGGTAAGCGATGGCATCCCCGCGGGTCAATTTGGCTCTTCGGCCGCCTGCCACGCTCCAGCGTATTGTGAATCCGCCGACTTGGGCGGTCGCGCATTGCGCTCTCCATCATAAGGCGGCCCTGAGCGGCATCACCTCACTCTCACACCGAATTTGGTAGATCGCCGTCAAAAGCTACATTACAGCACGGACCGGTAGAGAGATGCACAGGAGTGTCAAATATGACGTTTTCGAATGACCGTTTTCAGCTCGATGGGAAGGTCGCGATTGTTACAGGCGCCGGCGGAAGAGGGAACAGCATCGGGCGCGCCTATGCCATGGGGCTTGCGCAGGCTGGCGCCGCGGTCATCGTCGCTGATCTGAACGAAGACGGTGCGAAAGGTGTTGCGGAAGAGATCACCGCGTCTGGCGGAAAGGCGTTCGGTGTGCGTGTCGACATCACCAATCCGGGCACGGTCGAGGCGATGGTTTCTCAGGCGACGGATCAGTTTGGCGGGGTTGACATCCTCGTCAACAACGCGGCGTTGATGGCCGAACTGAATTATGCTCCGATTGTCGAAACTTCGAGTGAAGATTGGAACCGTGTACTGGACGTCAATCTGACTGGAGCGTTCAATTGCGTTAAAGCGGTTGTACCAGTGATGCGGCAGCGCGGTGGCGGGAAGATTATCAACCAGGCTTCAGCAGGTGCGTTCCCGGCCACAACTCTCTATGGGATCAGCAAGATCGGCCTCGTCGGTTTGACTACGACGCTCGCGTATGAACTGGGTCGAGATAAGATAACTGTGAACGCTATTGCTCCCGGCAACACCACCAGCGCAGCCGGAGCGTCCCTCACGCCGGACGATTCTCCGACCATGAAGTTGCTGGAAATGCAGATTGCGATGCGCGTGAGAGGAACACCAGACGAGTTGGTCGGTGCGCTGATGCTGCTCGCCTCGCCTGCCGGAGATTGGATTACTGGCCAAGTGCTGCATGTCGATGGCGGATGGGTAATTCGCCCGTAAGTCGGCGCGTTGATATCCAAAGGCTATCGCGCGTGAGAGCCTTTGGATTCAATGTCTGTAGTTCAGTGAGGCATGGCCGCTAGTTAGATGTCGGCCCTGGAGTACGGTGGGGTGCGGGCCTGAGGTGAAGCTATCGGGGTAGTGGCTATCGTAATGTAGCATTCGTCCGTGGCTATCTTTGATGGAGCGGTTCATTCTTTCAACCTGACCATTGATCCAGGGCTGCCTTGGCTGGTCAGTCGATGCTCGACGTCGATTTCGGCGCATAGAGACTTGTTAGCCAAATCTCGCTCTTCCTTCGTGCCCCAGGACATTGCACGGTGCAAATCTTGTAGCGTAGCGCTGCCGAGAGATGCCGCAGAAAGTCAGCAGCTATCCGCGTCGCCTTCTGATGCAGGTCCGCGAAGGAGGCCGCGCAGCGGCCTTCCTTCAGCTTCGCCTTCATCCGGCGCCTGGGCGTCTTGTTACGGAGCTGCAGAACCAATTCGTTGTAAATCCTCTGCGTTCGCTTCATGTTGATCTCCGAGCCTTCCCGGCGGAGAAGAACGTGGACGCGGCGATAGCCATAGCGGACGCGCGTCTCGCAGATGCGGGCTTCGATGCCGGCCTGCTCGCGGCGCCGGGATTTGTAGTGGCAGGTCGAGGTGTCCATTTCCAGCACCCCGCAAACCCGGCGGATTGACACGCCCCAACCGCTGCAAATCGCGTTCACCAACTCGCGTTTACAAGCAGGCCTCACAGTTTTCGGCGGATGGCATCCTGTAGCATCTTCTTATCCAGCGAGAGGTTCGCCACGAGCTTACGCAGCCGAATTCTCGTCCTCGAGTTGCTTCAGCCGGCGCATGTCCGGCGGCAGCATCCGTCATACTTCTAAAGTACGTCGCCTGATTCCAGCCTTACGGCAGATGTCCGCCACCGGTACGCCGTCTGCTCGCTGCTTCAAAATGAACGCCTTCTGGGCGTCCGAAAACTCGTTGCCTTCATGGTCCTTCGCTCCTCCCAGCCTGGAGATCATAGCGAAAAACTCCAATTCAAAGCGGTCCAGCTTCCCGGGGCCAGATCAACTGAATTAGTGCCGCTCTTCCCGAGCAAATAAGGCCAAGACGAAAAATTCCAACGTGAAGCAGGTCAACGCTTTGAGATTATATCGTTCAAGCTATTTCGCGTTGAACTGCGCAGCGAACTCGGGTCCATCCAGCAAGTTACCCAGCGTGTAAGCGGACATCCACCCTCCATCCACGGCAAGAGTGTGTCCCGAGATGTAGTTCGCCATCTTAGACGATAGGAACCGGACTGCGTTGCCGATGTCGTCGGTTTCGCCATGTCGCTTGAAGGGAACGAGGCTGGCTTTCATCTTGGCCTGAATTTCCGCTGCCGCTGGGGCGGCGGCCTGTCGGTCGGTGAGAATTGAACCCGGAGCCACGCTGTTGATCCGGATGTTGTACTCGGCAAGCTCTGACGCCAGGGACTTCACCAGATTGATCAGGCCACCTTTAGCGGCGCCGTAAGCCGCATGATGGGGGGCCGATTGCAGGCCGCTGACCGACGATATGGCGGTGATCGCGCCAGGTTTGCCGCGCCGCACGAGCGAGCGCGCAAACGCCTGGGCGGCAAACGCAAAATAGCTCAGGTTGCGGTTGATATCGAGTTCCCACTGCTCAGGGGTCATATCAAGAAAATGCACGAATTGCGCCTGGCCGACGATGGCGACCAGAATATCGAGCCCGCCGAGCTTTTCCTCTGCCTCGGCGATGATCACCTCCGCGGCTCCCGGCTCCAAGACATTGCCGACGATGGGGACACCCTTGCGCCCCAGTTTCGTCACCATCTCTGCAACGGTTCCCGCCCGGCCGGCATCGATATCAACGATAGCCACGTCGCATCCGACTTCCGCCAGCAGCCTGGAACTGCTTTCTCCCATGCCGAGCCCACCGCCGAGCACAAGCGCGGCCTTGTCCGCAATCCCGAACATAGTTGCAGCATCAACCATCTATCTTCTCCCTCTAATTCAGGGAAGGCTAGCTGCCAGACTTTGGGGCCACAACCGCATCGACTGCAAATACACGGAAATACGGGTCTGTGGATTCAGAAGGGTCCCGCAGCAAGCTGTTCTCTGACTGGGACAAACTCGGGTGAGCTGAGTTGATAGCGTAAGGAATACCCGCCATCGATCACGAACGTGAGGCCCGTCACGAAGTTAGCATACGGCGAACACAGGTATGTTGCGGCCCAGCCGAGCTCCTGTAGCATCCCAACCCGCGCCGCCGGCACCTTCGTCGCCGCTTTCTGGCTGCCATACAACTCCTTCAGCCCTTCCGGTAGATCGTCGTGTGGGAAGGGACCGGGCACAAGCGTGTTGACGCGGATGTCCGATGGCGCCCACTCCACCGCCAATGATTGGGTCATTGAAATGACCCCGGCCTTGGCGGAGGCCAGATGCGCCGAACCCGGGCCGCCGGTCCATGCGTAACTGGAGCCGATGTTGAGGATCGCACCGCCGCGCTGCGCTGTCATACGGCGACGCGCGAACTCGCGTGAACAGAAGAACGTTCCGTCGAGCACGATCTCAACAACCGAACGCCAGCCATTGAGGCTGAGGTCTTCTGCCGGGCAGGCGAAGGTTCCCGATGCATTGTTCACCAGTACGTCCACCGGACCAAGCGTGGCGGTCACATCATCGAATGCCTTGGCGACCAGACCGGGGTTGCGCACGTCGACCGCGAAGCCCTCAGCGCGGACGCCCATCGCTCGCAGCTGGTGAACGCCGCGCTCGCGGTGTTCGTCACCACGGCTGAGTATGGCGACAGTGGCACCCAGTCGCCCGAACTCCACAGCCATCGCTCTGCCAAGGCCCGTCCCGCCGCCGGTGATTGCAACGATCCGATCCTCGAACGTATCCGGCATGAGCATCGTCTGCCCGAGTGCAGGTGGTTGTCTGAGTGGCATCGGCGCTCCCTAACACGACCGGACTCTGTCTTTTCACGAAATTGACCGGTCTTGCAGATTGGTGCCTGGGCCCAACCTGCAAGACCGGTCAAATCCTCGAGGTCGTCACGCCTGCCGTCTATGCGCTTCGCTCCAAAAGAGCAGCGCCATGCACCGGTGTTTATCAAGCTGGCGAGCGAGCCGATCTTATTCCGCTAGGCGACGGATCTTGGATTTCTCCCCGGTGGTGCCGTGATGCAGGCCCGAGATCGTCGACCACTCGTCGCCTCGGCCGAGCCGCCGTTCGATGCTGCTGTCGGCAGAGGCTCCGCCGTCCACGAAAAGCGTCTGGCCGGTGATGAACCGCGCATTGTCGCTTGCCAAAAACACGGCAGCATCCGCGATGTCCTTAGGCAGGCCGTTATCGGGCCAGGGATGTCCGCCGAGCAAGCGCTTGGCGGCTGCTACCGGATCCTTGCCGGTGATCTCGGTAAGAATGGGGCCCGGCGCAATCGCGTTCACGCGGATGCGGTATGCGGCCATATCGACGGCCGCCACTTTGGCCATGTGCGACACAGCGGACTTCGCGACAGCATAGGCGCGTGGACCGGCGGCGCCGACCAGCGACGACACCGAGGAGGTGTGCAGCACGACGCCCCCCGTGCCCTGTTTCTTGAACTGCCGGGCGGCGTGTTTCAGACCGAGAAATGGCCCCCGTACCAGCACTGCAAACGTGAAGTCCCAGTCGGCCACGTCCATCTCTTCGAGCGGGCCCAGCGCCCCGGGGATGCCCGCATTGTTGAACATGCAATCCAGTCGCCCGAACTCGGCGACTGCGGTATCCACCGTGCGCTGGATGTCTTCTTCCTTGCTCACATCGGTGGCTACGAAGCGCACCCGGTCGATGAGACCGCGCGCGCGGGCCTCCTCCAGCGTGGCCTCACCGGTCTCCCGATTGAGGTCCGCGATTACCACGCTGGCGCCTTCCTCAATGAACCTGAAGGTGGACTCGCGACCGATGCCACTGCCACCGCCAGTAATGACGGCCACTTTGTTCTCAAGTTGCATGCTGAGTCTCCTGGGATTCATGAAAATGTAATCGACCACGCTGCTTGCGTGAGCGCTTGATTGTCTTAGGGGCGCGATTTGTTAGGGCCCATGAAGCCGAACAGAAACCCGGCGACTTTGCGCATCTGCACTTCTTCCGCACCTTCGGTAATGCGGTAGCGCCGATGGTGTCGGTAGATATGTTCGAACGGCTTGTGCCGGGAATAGCCGATCCCGCCGTGTACTTGCATTGCCCGATCGGCCGCCTCGCACGCCAAACGGTTCGACCAGTAGTTGCACATGCTGACCTTGTCGGACAGGTAAGTGGCAACGTCCTTCTGTTCCATTTGATCCATCTGCCAGGCCGTCTTGCGGATCAGGAGGCGCAACATCTCGCACTGCGTAGCAATCTCGACGAGAGGCCACTGAATTGCCTGATTGCGCGCAAGGGCCTCACCGAAGGGCTTGCGCTCGCGTGCATACTTCACGCTCTCATTAAGGCAGAAGGTTGTCGCCCCCAGCGAACTGGCGGCCTGGCGGATGCGATTTTCGTGAACGAAGGATTGGGCCAGCGACAGGCCTTCTTCCATTGGGCCGAAGATAGCCTCTTCCTCCACCCAGACGTTGCTGAAGCGCACGCGGGGGTGGTCGGTGGGCATATTGAATGTCCACATCCACTGCTCCACCTCCAACCCCGGCGTCTCCTTCGGTACGAGGAAGGCGGTGATGCCCTTAGCGTCGCCTGCCTTGCCCGACGTGCGAGCGAAGGTAATCACGTGGCTCGCCACGTGGAGACCGCTGGTCCACATCTTGCGGCCATCGATTCGCCACCCGGCGCGGCCGTCGCGCGTTTCTCGAACCGCCTTAGTCTCCATGTGAGTGGCATCCGAGCCGTGTTCCGGCTCAGTCAGCCCGAAGGCTAGGAACAGTTCTCCAACGATCATGCCGGGAATGAATTTGTTCTTCTGCTCGTCCGTCCCGAATTCGCGCAGCATGATAATCTGCGCCAAATTCGCCACGATCGAATGTTCATTTTGTAAATCGTTGTGGAGGCCCAATCCCTTAGCCGCAAGGTGTTCGCGGATCACCGCCATCCATAAGTTCGAGCCATCCTTGCCGCCAAATTCCGAAGGTAGTCCAAAGCGCCAGTACCCGGCTTCATCCGCCAGTCGCTGCGCCTGCTTGAGGAGGGCTTCCCATTCTGGGCGAGGCAATCCATCATTCTCGAAGTCCGTCCGAGCCCACTCGCGGCGATGATCGAAAAAGCGGATATTATCGTCCTGCTGCTCGAGCGGACGAATTTTCTCTTCGATGAACTGATCCATCTCGCGCAAGTACGACGTCAGATCGTCTGGAAGGTCGAAGTTCATCCCATTGCTTGAAGTCATATTTAGGACCTTTTCTGAATTTCAGAAGTATTCTGCCGTTCGATAGCCTGGCGATAAGCCGAATATCGGGGTTGATCGATTGAGACACGGTCGAGGGTGGTCAATCGGAGGTGCTCAAGCATCTGCGGATCGTTCATCTTGAGCGTGCCGTCTGCGATCTGGGCGCCCAACATGTCCCTCAAGGTGTCCAGTTTTCCTGGGCCGAGGAGCTTGATCAGGCGTTGATGCTCACACGCTGTTGCGCCATCCTGCTGACGCAACTCGCGCGCGACCAACTCAAGGATGTTGACACTGACCCGCATGTTGAAGTCGCTGCCGGCTGCCGAGGCGCCATCGGCGCGGAGATATCGGACCACGGCGTCCACCATGACTGCGGATTCAGGATAAGCCCTCATACAAGCGCGTCCTCCGTGAGCAGATCGAGCAAATCCAGTTCAACCTCGGAGGCGCGCCGACCGATCATGGCGCGTTCGACGGTGATCGCCGCGCCGGGCTCAGGCGGTCGTGCCATTTCCCAGCAGACCAGGCCCCAACGCAATGAACCCATGATCTGCCAGAAGCGGATTTCTGCGTGAGAAGGGCAGGGCAGTCCCGTCGCGACGTAGCCATCTAGCAATTGTTCGTACTCGCCGAATCCGCCGACGGGCTTGTCGATCGTCCCAAACCGCCAACTGTTCAGGGTGATATAGGCGATATCTTCGACCGGGTCGCCAATGTGCGCCAACTCCCAGTCTAGCACCGCACGCACGCCATCGGTGCCGATGATCAGGTTGCCGTTGCGAAAGTCGCCATGCACAAGGCAGCGCGCGTCGCTGTCTCTGGGTAGGTTGAGCGACAACCAGCGTAAGGCGAGTTCGAAGGTTGGGCTGCGCACCGGAGCGTTGCGGTGCAATTGCTGAAGATCCAGTAGCTGGACTTTGGCCGGGCGGTACGGCAAGTCCGGGGCGTCGCTCAGGTCGATCGCGTGAATGCCGGCAAGGACCGTGCCGCACTGCTTCGCCAGATGCGGCCTGACTGCGGCGAATTGCTCATCCCGGTTGATACGGATCGCTAGCGTCTCGCCATCGACGCGAGCGGAGATAAACCCTCTCCCCAGTTGATCGGCGGGCTCCAGAACATGGATGACTTCTGGCACCGGGACCCCCCCGGCGCCGGCACGCTGCATCAGCCAGGCTTCGCGCTCCGGACCGATGCCCACGTCGGCAAGCGCAACTCCTGTTGGCACCCGGCGCAAAATCAGCCTTAGCGTACCGCGCGACGGCGAGTGCATCGCGAACGCCCAGGTTTCCTGACTGGCCCCGCCCGTCAGGCGCTCCAGTGATCCTTCATCCAACTCGCCGCCAAGCCGGCCGCGAACGAAGGCGTGCATGCGCTCGACGAACGTCTCTGGATTATCCGCTGGCCGAGAAGAAGGTGTTCGACTCTCCTGGTGTTCGGATCGCTCGTTACGCCCCATTTTTCGGCCTTCTCCTTGAGCATCCCGATAGATGCTGCGATTGTACGCAGCGTTCCGATCCAGGCGGGATCACATGCCAGAGCGAGCCGATGGCTCCGCTCTGGCTCAAGCCAATAGATCAGGCGGCGACGGGATAGATGACCGGCGTGGCGCGATCGTCGTCGACCCGTGTGGCAAAGTAGCTTTCGGGCAGGACGGCGAAATCGTCGATTCCGGCATTGATGAGCAGGTTGAGGCGGGGCTTGTCGCTGGAGTTCGCACTGCTCCCGTGGAGGACCTCGGCATGGTGCGCGGACGCCCAGCCGGCCGGGAGAACAGCCTCGATCTCTTCCCAGGTTTCCCCTTCGGGAACCTCGATCACGCTCTTCTGCTTCTCAACGTCAGGATCGAAGAACCGGGTTTCGTACTTGCGGCCCCACAGATGCGATCGAGGCACGAACCGCACCGGGCCGCTTTCGGAATAGACGTCGCTCAGCGCGACCCAGATGTTGATCGAGGGGCCCGAGATGATCCGATTAAGGTAGAACTGATCCTGGTGCCAGCCTACGATCGTCTTGGTCTCCCCGCCAGGATACTTTTGCATGATCGAGGCGCCCCAGATCTTGAGCCGCTTCGCCCCACTAACCTGCGCGGCCCATTCCGCGATCCGCGGATTGCGGATCGCCTTGGCCAAAACATCATCCGCATCGTGCGCCATTGACGCTTCGATGTATGACGGATGCTTGTCCACCTCGGGGCCGCCGCTGTTCGTGCGCGGCGCGATCCCGGTCTCATATTGACCGTTCAGCACGCGCCGAGCATGCTCGGCAATCACCTCAAGCTCCGACGGATCGAAAAACGGGCCAGGCGAAATCGCAAAACCGTCACCTTGAAACGTGAATCGCTCACTGTTCGACTGCGCAGCCCGCTCCAACGCAATGTGATCGTTCATGTCTAATCCCTCGAAATCGGTCTTCTAGATGAATGCGCCATCTCTTTTCATGATTTGACGGATGTGTCAAGTTTTACGTGGTGGGGTCTGATTGAGGCGCTAGCTTCAGGCGCCCATCATGTGGAGACCGCCGTCCACTGCGAGCAATTGTCCGGTGACGAAGCGCGAGCCGTCGCTGGCGAGAAAGGCCAGCAACGGAGTGCAGTCCTTTTCGGCGTCGCCCAGTTTTCCGCCGATCACGATGCGCCGCGCCATTTCTTTGTCATGCTCATGCAATTCCTCCGCGCTCATTAGCGTGCGGATGCGCGAATAGACCGGGGTATGCATGACCGGCGCCACCGCGTTCACCGTTACCCCAGCGGACCCCCAGCTGAGTGCCGCCGACCGGGTCCACCCGTGAACCGCTGCCTTGGCGGCGGCGTAAATAGGCGATTCGACATTGCCTTCGATCCCTTCAACCGAGCCAAAATTGACGATGCGCCCTCCCTTGTCTTTCATAAGGGCAAAGGCAGCCTGGTTGGTGAACACCACGGTTTTAAGGTTGGCCGAAATCAAAAAATCGATCTGTTCGTCGTCAGCCGTATCGGCTGGCCCGCCGCGCCACAGCCCGGCCACGTTGATCAGCGCATCCAGACCGCCGAGTTCGTCGGCTATTGAAGTGAAGCACGCCTCGACCTTCGCTTTGTTATCGAGCTCACATTGCCGCCACGTCGCCAGGGCGCGCAAGTCCTCTGCCGGCGGAGTGCGATTGTAAATCGCGCCCAGCTTTGCCCCCCTGCTCGCCAATCCGGCCAGTACGCCCGATCCGATGCCGCCAGCTGCACCTGTGACGATGATCCTGCGACCTTCCACGGGGTCGACAGCCCGTTCACGCTCATTCATCGTGTGCATCCTCGCGCTAGAATGTTCAGCGTTCAGGCGCTAAGCCGGTGACGCTGGCGTCATATTTTTCGAATCAACGGCCTATCGCGAATGCCGACCCGATTCAAGGTGGGCATCGGCCGGACAGGTGGCCGGGCTATCGCAGTGGGGCTCCTCAGCTTGAACGTGCGGGCGCGGCCTCGGGTCTTTCGTGATCGCCAATCCCATCGTGGTCCAGCAACGCTGTTAAAACTTGACAATACCGTCAAAACAGTACACCTGCGGTCGTCCCCAGTTTCTAAAGTCGTGATCGAGGAACGTGGTTGGACTTTGGATTGCTGGCGCGACAGGGCTGGTAGGTACGATCTGCCTGGCCTGGGAGGATGATGGATTTGGGCGAAATGCGTCTCGTCGGACCGCCTTACGGCCCAATCTTGGCTTGTCGCCAGGTCTTCTTTGTTGTCTCGCTCTCGTAAAGGGTTTGGGTTAATGACACTTCTTCCTGTGGTGGCTGAAATCGTCGGGCCGATCGATTTCGACCCCGAAGCGTTGCATGCTAAATATCTCGCTGAGCGCGACAAGCGCCTTGAAGTCGGCGACCGCACGTACATCCGGATGAAGGATGATTTCGCCCAATATGTCGAAGATCCGCATGCCGAGGCGGAGTTCAACCGCGAGCCAGTGTTTGACGAAGTCGAGATCCTGCTGGTTGGAGCAGGGTTTGGATCCCTAGTGATGGGCGCGCAGCTGCGCCAAGCGGGCTTCCAGGACCTGCGCATCATCGACAGCGCTAGCGATGTTGGCGGCACGTGGTATTGGAACCGTTATCCCGGCGCGGCGTGCGACACCGAAGGGTACGTCTATGTGCCCATGCTTGAAGATACGGGCACGATGCTGACGAGCAAATATGCTTATCAGCCGGAAATTCTCGCCCAAGCGAACCGCATTGCAGACAAGTACGAGCTGCGCAAGAATGCGCTGTTCCAGACAGCTGTGACCGGCATGACCTGGGACGAGTCCGTGAAGAAGTGGGAAATCGTGACCGACCGCGGTGACCGGTTCCGCGCCAAGTATGTGATCATGGCCAATGGCCCGCTCAATCGGCCGAAGCTGCCCAAGATTCCCGGAATCAAGGATTTCAAGGGCCACACCTTCCACACGTGCCGTTGGGATTACGACTATACCGGTGGGGATACCACTGGGGGACTGGTCGGCTTGCAGGACAAGCGGGTTGGCATCATCGGCACCGGCGCAACATCGGTGCAATGCATCCCTCATCTCGCGAAGTGGTCTAAGGAACTTTATGTGTTCCAACGCACGCCATGCTGCGTCGATCTGCGCTATAATACGCCGACCGATCCGGAATGGGCCGCTTCGCTCGAGCCCGGCTGGCAGTGGGACAGGATGACCAACTTCAACGCGGTGCTTGAGGGTGCCGAGGATGTCGAGGACGATCTCGTCAACGATGGTTGGACGAAGCTGTACCGGATGGCAATGGGGCCGGCGCTCAAGCGGGCGGCTATCAAGGCTGGTCGGCCACTGACCGGAAAGGAGCGCAGCCAGCTCCTCGAGATCTACGACTACAAGAACATGAACCGGATCCGCGCCCAGATATCTGAAATCGTCAAGGATCAGAAGACGGCCGAGGCGCTCAAGCCGTGGTATCGTCAATTCTGCAAACGTCCGACGTTCCATGAATCGTATCTTGAGGCCTACAATCGGCCGGGCGTCCACCTGGTGGACACCGATGGGGCTGGCGTGGAGCGGCTGACGGCTGACGGTGTCGTTGCCGCCGGGCAGGAGTACAAGCTCGACTGCCTGATCTTCGCTACGGGTTTTGAGTCCGAAAACACCTATGTGGACCGCGCGGGTTACGACATTGTCGGTCGCAACGGGCGCAAGCTATCCGATTATTGGTCGGAAGGATTGCGTACCTTCCAAGGCGTGATGATCGACGGCTTCCCGAATTGCTTCCTCGTCGGCCGCACTCAGGCCGGCGCGTCGCTCAACCTCATGTTTGGCATTACCCACCAGATCAACCACATCTCCTATATCCTCACGCAAGCCGCGCAAAAGGGCGCGAAATCGCTCGAGCCCACAAGCGAGGCGGTGGAAGCGTTCCTGGAAGATTTCCGTGCCAATGCGCGGAATGCGGAGCGCTTCTGGGCCGAGTGTACCCCGGGGTTCTACAACAACGAGGGCGACGTCAAAAAGAAGATCGGTTATTTTGCCGACTCTTACGGTGGCGGCGCGCGCAAGTTCTGGGGAATGCTTGAAGCATGGCGGGACGAAGGTAACATGCAGGGCGTTACGGTCGAATGACCGATCGAGGGCGGCGCGAAGACGGCATGCGCTTGCGCGCCGCCCTTACGGTTTCGGTGGCTCGCTGGGCCACACTTGCTCGCAGAACAACCAACGGACCGAGACACGTAGATGATTGGGTTGTCATCCGCCTGGAAAGGGCAGCGTCGCGACGCTGATTAGAGCGCTAACTTGGCGAGCAGCCAAGCGCCGTACTCGATTGAAGGAGCCGACTAAGCCAAACAAGTCGGCCGTGGCACCCCCGACGGCGATCGTCACGCGGATTTATAGGGTTTCAATGCCAAGCGCAGATCTCCGAGCGTATCGGGGGCGATTTTGAGCCCGGTCTGATCTACCACCTTCTCCCACTGCTCTCCCAAGTCTTCAATCGTCATCTGAGCGGACTCATACCCGGTCGTGGTGCCCAACACCACTTCATAGGCTTTCCCTCCGCCCGCTTCGATAGCCTTGCCCGAGCACGGGCATGTCTGGTGAGCCAGCAGGCCCACAACCGGGGAGACCAGTTCAGGGGACAACTGCATCTGGGCCCGTGTCAACTCGGAATCGGCTTGCAGATGGGTGATGGCGACCGTTCCAGCCATCGGCAAGACCGTGTTGACCTTGATATCGTGATCTTCACCTTCCACCGCCAGGGCCCTGGTGAGCGAGTAGGTTCCACCCTTCGCGGCGCCATAGACCGCAGTGCCGTGCATACCGAACATCGCCGTTGATCCGACATTGACGACTCGGCCGTACCGCTGCCTCTTCATATGAGGCCAAGCAGCGCGACACATCCAGATGGGACCCATCATATGGACGTCCATCATGCGCTGAATGTCAGTGTCGCTCAACTCGTCAAAGGGCGCCAGCAAGGCGACACCGGCATTGTTGACAACGATGTGAACCGCGCCAAACGCATCGAGCGCTGTTTGGACGACCGCCTTGGCCGATTCCGGGGTAGCAACGCTGTTAGTGTCGGCGACGGCTTCGCCGCCCGCAGCCAGGATCTCGTCAACCAAGGCTGCCGCACTTGCCGGCACTTCACTCCGGCCGTTCGGGCCGACACCGACATCGTTCACCACTACTTTCGCGCCACGGCTGGCTAGGAACCAGGCATGCGACCGGCCCAGACTGGGCTTCTGGCCGCCACCGCCAGTGACGATCGCTACCTTGCCGTCAAATCTCAGTGCCGCCATCGTCCTTCTCCTGCCTGTTCTGTGGGCTTTGAAACTATTTCCGTTGTTGCAGGTATCTGCGATCGGGAATATGCGACGCAAAAAACGCGACGTCATCAAAATGGCAGCGCGGGAGCTGGCGACACGTTAACTCACGGTAACCCGTTCGCCGATGGCCTTGAATATCTGCATGCGCACCGATGATGGGTCGAAGCCGGGCGAAATTTCCATTTTGCTTCCCTTTTCGGCAAGGGTCTGCATGGCCGTTTCGTAATTCTCGGCTTCGATTTCGTAGATCGCCAAGAACTGTTCGGCGCTGTCCATTCCCGGCATCTGAACGGGCGCATAGCGGCTTCCGCCAACAAAGCCGTCCAACGAAACGACATCCTCAAGATGCTGATTTTGATACCAAGAGTGGTAATCTTGGTCTTGTCCAGGGTTTGGGGAACTATAAACCATCAACAAGAAACGGCCCATTTCATCTCTCCCGGTTTGGTAACCGCATTGCCGCCGATTTTCTGTCCCGCTTAAGCCCAGTTGCCAGGTCACTTGGCCAGGTTAGTACTGGCGGCCTATTCCTCCATCATGGTAAAGTGCTGCGCCTGTTACCAGCGCGGACTCGTCCGACGCCAAATAGACATAGGCGTGCGCGAGGTCTTCCGGTGTCCCGGCCTGCTTCAGAATGCTGCGATCAACCAGAAAGCGCATGGCTTCATCGGTCGACTTGTAAACGCCACGCTGAACATAGCTCTCGAAGCCTTCGCGCAGCAATGGTGTTTCCGTAACGCCGGGGTGAACGGAATTCACGCGGATCAGATCAGCACCAAAATCGTCTGCGGCGCACAACGTCAACATCCGGCCGGCGGCCTTGGAAACCTGATAGGCCATATTGACGCCGCTCGGCATGTAGGAAGCCATGGACAGCGTGTTGATGATCGACCCACCGCGGAACCGATCACGAGCGCTGGCGAGCAGCGGGGCACAAGTCTGCATGCCGATGAGGATCGAATCCAGGTTAACGGCCATTTGAAGCCGGAAATCGGCCAGGCTCGTAGTTCTGACGTTGCCGTTTGCGCCGATGCCGACATTGTTAACCAGCACATCGAGTTGCCCAAATGCGACCTGAGCCACATCGGCAATCCGCACCCAATCCGTTTCGGAGGTCACATCGTGGTGTTCGAAACGAAAACGTTCCTGACCATAGAAGCCCAGCTTATGGTCGATTTCCGAGCGGCAGTCATCGCGAAGGTCGGTAGCTAGAACCTTTGCGCCTTCTCTCAAAAAAGCCTCGCAAATGGCAATGCCGATATTTCCCGGTCGCCCTGCGCCGGTCACGATCGCGACTTTACCGTCCAGCCTTGCCATCTCTGTTTCCTCTCGCTCGCTGGCGGATGCTCGACAAAGGTCATGCTGCCGGCAGCGCTTGATTTGACCATTGTCGGCGAAGCCATTGCACTTTCCGAGCCACTTCGTTTACCGCAGTTTTCAAAAGACCGCCTTGGCAAAGCCATTGAACATGGCCAGACGCGATTCCACATGCGTAATCAAAGATATAATCGCAACGGCCCGAACTGGTTGCCATGTCGGTCCGCTCGTCTCAATCATTATGCTGCTGTTGAGGCCGATATGCCCGCGCGACGCGGATTCATGACATCGTTAGACCTGAACGGCCGTGCTGATGAATTGCTGCTTGACCACCCGGCGCAGCAGCTTGCCCATGTCATTGTAGGGCAGTTCCTCCCAAAACGCCCAAGCTTCCGGCGTCTTGGTGGAGCGAAGCCGATCCTTTACCCATGATGCGAGTTCGGCGATCTCGGGCGCGGCACCGGTGGGCACGATCACGCAGGCCACCTTTTCACCCCACTGATCATCCTCGACGCCGAATACCGCCAGATCCCGGATCAGCGGATGCTGACGAAGAACATCCTCGATCTCGCCTGGCGATATGTTTTCACCACCCCTGACGATCACATCGTCAAGCCGCCCTTCGACGAACAGATACCCTTCGTCGTCGATCCAACCTGCATCGTTGGTCGCAAACCAGCCATCCTCTTGGATAGCCTTCTTGTGGAGATATTCGCCCGCAACCTGCTCGCCGCGCACGTAAATCTCTCCGCTCTTGTTGGGTGGCAGCGCATTGCCTTCAGGATCGCGCACCTCAAGTTCGAGCGTGGGCAGCGGCCTTCCGACCGAGCCGAGGCGCCGCCGCACATGGATTTCCGAGGAACTGAAAGCGAGCCGGTGATCGTCTGGCCCCAATACGCTGATCGTCGAACTGGTCTCGGTCAAGCCATAAGCGTTTACGAAGTCGACGTGCGGCAGCAGCCGAATTGCGCGCTCGATCACGGGTTGCGGCATCCGTCCGCCGCCGTAGGAGATGGCTTTGAGGTGAGGCAATTTGTGTCCGCGCTGTTCAACCAGATCGAGAATCCGATCGAGCATCGTCGGAACCACCATGGCGTGGCTAATCTTTTCGTTTGCCGCCGTTTCGACCCAAGCCTCTGGCGTGAAAGCCGGCAGATAGACAATCCGGCGGCCGCTGTAGATCCCCGTCAGGATCGCTGAAATTCCAGCGATGTGATACGGCGGCACCGAAACCATCGCCGCCTCAGTTTCGTCCGCGCCCATGAATTCGACGGTCGAAAAGACATAGCTGGTCAAGTGACGGTGGCGCAGCACGGCCACCTTAGGTTCGCCGGTTGTTCCACTCGTGAACAGCAGAACGGCTATGTCGCTTTCGGCGAACGGTTCGATCGGCTCGTCGACGACATCAGCGCAGGCCTGGTCGAAGGCGCTCCGGGCGATGATATCGATATCCGGCACCCCGCCCACGCGCGCCAGCATGTCGTCATCGACAATTGCGGTGCACGGCGCCGCACGGACGAGGAGCTTGCGAAGATCCTCGTCCGGCAGGCGATAATTGAGTGGCACGAACGGCTTACCGATCATGCTGCTCGAAAAAAGAGCCACCGGCAGCGACGCGCCATTCTGTCCGAGGAAGGCAATCTTGTCGCCCTTCCGATCGCGCAGCAAGGCCGCCGCCGATCTGGCGCGGGCAGACAACGCACCTAAAGTCAGTGCCAGACCCGCATCAGCCAAAGCGGTCCGGTCGGGGAGCGACTCAGCCCCCATTTCCAAAAGCAAGGTTATCTGCATAAATCTAACGGCCCCAACACAACGGGAGCCTGACGCGATTCAACGCTTCCGAGAATCCGAAACATCATCCGTCTGCCAGGCCGATTTCCAAGACAGTTCAAGTATCGGGGAAGAGCAGACGATTATTGTCGACGAAGAAGCGCTGGTCGTATCCGGCGGGGAGTTTGTCGAGGTGCTTGCGGAATTTCCCGATCGGATCGCGGCTGC
>Ga0207713_1001333_pt1 | contig 20240 bp, 10 predicted proteins | sample KBSS64metaG_FD_184404 | JGI IMG/M metagenome (GOLD analysis project Ga0207713, IMG submission 184404) | Switchgrass rhizosphere microbial communities from Kellogg Biological Station, Michigan, USA - KBS S6-4 metaG (SPAdes) (version 2) | ecosystem: Host-associated > Plants > Roots > Rhizosphere >... | reverse complement strand
CAACTTGACGCTACCCGCACGGAACAAGGAATGACTCTTTGAAGCTGGAACTCAAGAACAGCTTGTCGGTGAAGTTGCTCCGGGTCGTGCTCCTGTCGGCATTGATCGTTGGCGTGGTCTTGAGCTGCGCGCAGATCGTTTTCGATGCCTATAAAACACGCCAGGCCGTGGCCAGCGATGCCCAACGCATCCTCGACATGTTCCGCGACCCCTCGACCCAGGCCGTCTACAGCCTGGACCGGGAAATGGGTATGCAAGTGATCGAAGGCCTGTTTCAGGACGACGCTGTGCGCAAGGCCTCCATTGGCCATCCCAACGAAGCCATGCTCGCGCAAAAGACCCGCGAGTTGCAGCATTCCGACAGTCGCTGGCTGACCGACCTGATCCTCGGCAAGGAACGCACCTTCACCACCCAACTGGTGGGTCGCGGCCCTTACAGCGAATATTACGGCGACCTGAGCATCACCCTCGACACCGCCACCTACGGCCAGGGTTTCATCGTCAGTTCGGTGATCATCTTCATCTCCGGCGTGTTGCGTGCAATGGCCATGGGGCTGGTGCTGTACCTGGTCTATCACTGGCTGCTGACCAAGCCGCTGTCGCGGATCATCGAACACCTCACGGAAATCAATCCGGATCGCCCCAGCGCACACAAAATCCCGCTGCTCAAGGGGCACGAAAAGAACGAACTGGGAATCTGGATCAACACCGCCAACCAGTTGCTCGAGTCCATCGAGCGCAACACCCATTTGCGCCACGAAGCGGAAAACAGCCTGCTACGCATGGCCCAGTACGACTTCCTCACCGGCCTGCCGAACCGCCAGCAATTACAGCAGCAACTGGACAAAATCCTGGTAGACGCCGGCAAGTTGCAACGTCGGGTCGCGGTATTGGTGGTCGGCCTGGACGACTTCAAGGGCATCAACGAACAATTCAGCTACCAGACCGGCGACCAACTGCTGCTGGCCCTGGCCGATCGCCTGCGAGCTCACAGCGGACGCCTTGGCGCCCTCGCCCGCCTCGGCGGCGACCAGTTCGCCCTGGTCCAGGCCGACATCGAACAACCCTACGAAGCGGCCGAACTGGCCCAAAGCATTCTCGATGACCTGGAAGCGGCCTTTGCCCTCGATCATCAGGAGATTCGCCTGCGCGCCACCATCGGCATCACCCTGTTCCCCGAGGACGGTGACAGCACCGAGAAACTGCTGCAAAAAGCCGAGCAGACCATGACCCTGGCCAAGACTCGCTCGCGCAACCGTTATCAGTTCTATATCGCCAGCGTCGACACCGAGATGCGCCGCCGTCGCGAGCTGGAAAAAGACCTGCGCGACGCTCTGGTCCGTGGTCAGTTCTACCTCGTCTACCAGCCGCAGATCAGCTATCGCGATCACCGGGTGGTGGGTGTCGAGGCGCTGATTCGCTGGCAGCATCCCGAGCACGGGCTGGTTCCGCCGGACTTGTTCATCCCCCTGGCGGAGCAGAACGGCACCATCATCGCCATCGGCGAATGGGTGCTGGATCAGGCGTGCAAGCAATTGCGCGAGTGGCATGACCTGGGTTTCGTCGACCTGCGCATGGCGGTGAATCTGTCCACGGTGCAGTTGCACCACGCCGAGTTGCCACGGGTGGTCAACAACCTGCTGCAGATGTACCGCCTGCCACCGCGCAGCCTGGAGCTGGAAGTCACCGAAACCGGCTTGATGGAAGACATCAGCACGGCCGCCCAGCACCTGCTGAGCCTACGCCGCTCCGGTGCGCTGATCGCGATCGACGACTTCGGCACCGGTTACTCGTCATTGAGCTATCTGAAAAGCCTGCCGCTGGACAAGATCAAGATCGACAAGAGCTTCGTTCAGGACCTGCTCGATGACGACGACGACGCGACCATCGTTCGGGCCATCATCCAGCTGGGCAAGAGCCTGGGCATGCAGGTGATTGCCGAAGGCGTGGAAACCCCCGAGCAAGAGGCCTACATCATTTCCGAGGGCTGCCACGAAGGTCAGGGCTATCTCTACAGCAAGCCGCTGCCGGCGCGGGAATTGAGCGCGTATCTGAAACAGGCCCAGCGCAGTAACGCGGCTATTTTGTAAAAAATCAAAAGATCGCAGCCTCGTTTCACTCTGTAGCAGCTGTCGAGTGAAACGAGGCTGCGTGCTCTTGATCCACGACACAACTCCCCCTGAATAAGAAATATTTCCAGGTACAACCCTTTACAGATAATGCGAAAGATTTGCATTATGTCGCAGTTTTGCGCGCTTGCTGCGCCTTTCCACCCCTCTCGAAGCAGGATGTTCGCCATGATTCGTATGCCTCTGGCTACCGCCAGTCTGTTGGCCATCGCTATTTCCCTCGCCGGTTGTGGCGAAGGCAAAGACAAAGCTGTCGCTGCGCAAGCACCGACGCCGGCCACCAGCACCACGGCCCCGGCTGTTGCACCCGCCGCTGCCAGCAAAGTCGACGAGGCCGCCGCCAAAGCCGTTGTCGCGCATTACGCCGACATCGTCTTCGCCGTCTACAGCGATGCCGAATCTACCGCGAAGACCCTGCAAACCGCCGTCGACGCCTTCCTCGCCAAGCCGAACGCCGACACCCTGAAAGCGGCCAAAGCTGCCTGGGTCGCTGCCCGCGTTCCTTACCTGCAAAGCGAAGTGTTCCGCTTCGGCAATACCATCATCGACGACTGGGAAGGTCAGGTGAACTCTTGGCCGCTGGACGAAGGCCTGATCGACTACGTCGACAAATCCTACGAGCACGCACTGGGTAACCCGGGCGCCACGGCCAACATCATCGCCAACACCCAGGTTCAGGTCGGCGAAGACAAGGTCGACGTGAAAGACATCACCCCGGCAAAACTTGCCAGCCTGAACGAGCTGGGTGGTTCCGAGGCCAACGTCGCCACCGGCTACCACGCTATCGAATTCCTGCTCTGGGGCCAGGACTTGAACGGCACCGGCCCTGGCGCCGGCAACCGTCCAGCTTCCGATTACCTGGAAGGCAAAGGCGCCACCGGCGGTCATAACGATCGTCGTCGCGCTTACCTGAAGTCGGTGACCCAACTGCTGGTCAGCGACCTGGAAGAAATGGTCAGTAACTGGAAGCCGAACGTGGCCGACAACTACCGCGCCACCCTGGAAGCCGAGCCAGCTGAATCCGGCCTGCGCAAAATGCTGTTCGGCATGGGCAGCCTGTCCCTGGGCGAACTGGCGGGCGAGCGCATGAAGGTTTCCCTGGAAGCGAACTCCCCGGAAGACGAACAGGATTGCTTCAGCGACAACACCCACAACTCGCACTTCTACGATGCCAAAGGCATTCGTAACGTGTACCTGGGCGAATACACCCGCGTCGACGGCACCAAAATGACTGGCGCCAGCCTGTCGTCCCTGGTGGCCAAAGCCGACCCGGCTGCCGACACCGCGCTCAAAGCCGACCTGGCCGCCACCGAAGCCAAAATCCAGATCATGGTCGATCACGCCAACAAGGGTGAGCACTACGACCAATTGATCGCCGCCGGCAACACCGCTGGCAACCAGATCGTCCGTGACGCTATCGCTTCGCTGGTCAAGCAGACCGGTTCGATCGAAGCCGCCGCTGGCAAACTGGGCATCAGCGACCTGAACCCGGACAACGCTGATCACGAGTTCTGATCAACGCTGGCTGAATAAAAGGCGACCTTCGGGTCGCCTTTTTCATGCCTGCCTGATGCGGTCCCCTGTGGGAGCGAGCCTGCTCGCGATAGCGGTCGTACATTCAACATCAATGTCGACTGTGATGACGCCATCGCGAGCAGGCTCGCTCCCACAGGGGGTGTGGGTGTCCAGGAAAAATGCGCTACATCAACCAAACGATAATTCCTCTTATTCAATCTCCCCTGCCCTGTTAGACTTTGCGCCCTTGTTTTGCTCGTCTTGCAGGATGTCTGATGCCCTCGCTGCCTCTTCGCTTGTCCGCACTGTTTCTGGCCCTGGGCCTGAGTGCCTGCGATGACGCCCCGCGTTTTACCCAGGCCGAACCCGGTGAAGCCCGGTCCGGTGGCAGCGCAACCGTGCGCAAGACCGATCAGAACGCATTTTCCCTGCCGTCCGCCAACCTGCCGCCGTCACGGCGCGTGGACTTCAGTGTCGGCAACAGCTTTTTCCGTAGTCCCTGGGTGATCGCCCCGTCGACCACCACCGCCCGGGATGGCCTCGGGCCGTTGTTCAACACCAACGCGTGCCAGGGCTGCCACATCAAGGACGGCCGCGGTCATCCGCCCGCGCCTGATGCGCAGAACGCCGTGTCGATGCTGGTACGCCTGTCGATTCCCGATGCGCCGGCCTATGCCAGGGTCATCGAGCAGCTCGGTGTCGTCCCGGAACCGGTCTACGGCGGACAATTGCAGGACATGTCCGTGCCGGGTGTCGTGCCGGAAGGCAAAGTGCGCGTCGATTACACGCCCGTTCCGATTCGCTTCAAGGACGGCACCGAAGTCGAGTTGCGCAAGCCGACGTTGCAGATCACCCAGCTCGGCTACGGCCCGATGCACCCTGACACGCGCTTCTCGGCCAGGGTCGCACCGCCAATGATTGGCCTGGGCCTGCTCGAAGCGATCCCCGACGAGGCGATCCTGGCCAATGCCGAGGCTCAGGCAAAAGCGAAGAACGGGATCGCCGGACGCCCGAACCGGGTCTGGGATGACGCGCAGCAAAAAACCGTTCTCGGGCGATTCGGCTGGAAGGCCGGCCAACCCAACCTCAATCAACAGAACGTTCATGCGTTCTCCGGCGACATGGGCCTCACCACCCGTCTGCGCCCCGTCGATGACTGCACCGCCGCGCAAACCGCTTGCAAGCAAGCGCCCAACGGCAATGGCGCGCAGGGCGAACCGGAAGTCAGCGACAACATCCTGCGTCTGGTGCTGTTCTACAGCCGTAACCTCGCCGTCCCGGCCCGCCGCGATGTCAGCGCCCCCGAGGTGCTGGCCGGCAAGACTCTGTTTTTCCAGGCCGGATGCCAGTCCTGCCACACCCCGAAATACACCACCGCCGCCAACGCCGCAGAACCTGAACTGGCCAATCAAGTGATTCGCCCTTACAGCGATTTGCTGCTGCATGACATGGGCGACGGTCTGGCCGACCACCGTAGCGAATTCCAGGCCAGTGGCCGCGACTGGCGCACCCCGCCGTTGTGGGGCATCGGCCTGACGCAGGCGGTCAGTGGCCACACCCAGTTTTTGCACGATGGCCGCGCCCGCAATCTGCTCGAAGCCGTGCTCTGGCATGGCGGCGAAGCCGCAGCGGCGCAGCAACAGGTTTTGTCTTTCAATGCCGAGCAGCGCGCTGCGTTGCTGGCGTTCTTGAATTCCCTTTAATACGTATTCCATAGCGGGAGCCCGACATGTTCCGTCCCAAATTGTTGTTCACCAGCCTCGCCGCACTAGCCTTGGGCGCCTGTTCGCCTCAGGATCCGCAGGCCGTGACGTCAGCAGCCATCGCCAAGTCGGTGATCCTGCCGACCTACACACGCTGGGTTGAAGCCGACCGCCAACTGGCCGTCAGCGCCCTGGCCTACTGCGAAGGCAAGGAAAACCTCGACACCGCCCGCGCCGACTTCCTGCATGCGCAGAAAGCCTGGGCCGAGCTGCAACCGTTGCTGATCGGGCCGCTGGCCGAAGGCAATCGCGCCTGGCAGGTGCAGTTCTGGCCGGACAAGAAAAACCTCGTCGGCCGTCAGGTCGAGCAACTGGTCACCGCACAGCCGCAGATCGATGCCGCTGCCCTGGCCAAATCCAGCGTTGTGGTTCAAGGCCTTTCCGCCTACGAATACATCCTGTTCGACAGCAAACCTGATGTGGCCAACGCCGAACAGAAAGCCAAGTACTGCCCGCTGCTGATCGCGATCGGCGAGCGTCAGAAACAACTGGCCGAAGAGATTCTGAAAAGCTGGAACAACACCGACGGCATGCTCGCGCAGATGAGCAAATTCCCGAACCAGCGCTACGCCGATTCCCACGAAGCCATCGCCGATCTGCTGCGTGTGCAAGTCACCGCCCTCGACAGCCTGAAGAAAAAACTCGGCACGCCGATGGGCCGTCAGACGAAGGGTGTGCCGCAACCGTTCCAGGCCGATGCATGGCGCAGCCAGTCGTCCCTGACTGGCCTGGAAGCCAGCCTCGCCGCCGCCAAAACAGTGTGGGAAGGCGTCGACAACAAAGGCCTGCGTGGTCTGTTGCCGAAAGAGCAGAAACCATTGGCCGACAAGATCGACGCCGCTTACGCCGCGTCCCTGACGCTGTTCGCCAGCAACCAGCGCTCGCTGACCGAGATGCTCAACGACGATGCCGGTCGCCAGCAACTCAACGACCTCTACGACAGCCTCAACGCCGTCCACCGCCTGCACGAAGGCGAACTGGCCAAGGCGCTGGGCATCCAACTGGGCTTCAACGCCAACGACGGTGACTGATGAGGGCAAGTTCCATGCTGCGACGCCAGGCTCTGACGTTAGGTAGTTTGCTGCTGGGTGCGGTGACACTGGGCGGCTGGACGCTGTTCAAGCAGAAGGACAAAAGCCCGCTGCTGCTCTCGGCGCGGGACGATACCGATGGCAAGCATTACGCCGTCGGTTACCGGCTGGACGGCACCCGGGTGTTTGCCACCCAGGTCGGCCAGCGCTGCCACGACATCATCAACCACCCGACGCTGCCGATTGCGCTGTTCGTCGCCCGTCGTCCTGGCACCGAGAGTTACCTGATCGACCTGCGCGACGGCACGCTGCTGCAAACCGTGACCTCGCTGCCGAACCGGCACTTCTACGGTCACGCGGTGATTCACAAGAGCGGCGACTGGCTGTACGCCACCGAGAACGACACCTCCGATCCGGGTCGCGGCTTGCTCGGTGTGTATAAGTTCGAAGGCGAGCGGCTGGTGCACAGCGGCGAGATTTCGACCCACGGCGTCGGCCCGCATCAGGTGTCGTGGATGCCCGATGGCGAAACCCTGGTAGTGGCCAACGGCGGCATTCGCACCGAGGCCGAAAGCCGCGTCGAGATGAACCTCAACGCCATGGAACCGAGCCTGGTGCTGATGCAACGCGACGGCACCCTGCTGAGCAAGGAAACCCTCGCCCAGCAGATGAACAGCGTGCGTCATTTGGGAATTGCCAGCGACGGCACCATCGTCGCCGGTCAGCAGTTCATGGGGCCGTCTCACGAGTCGTCGGAGCTGCTGGCGATCAAGCGTCCCGGCCAGCCGTTCGTAGCCTTCCCGGTGCCTGAACATCAGTTGCAGGCCATGGGGCATTACACCGCCAGCGTCGCGGTGCACAGCGAACTGCGCCTGGTGGCGTTGACCGCGCCACGGGGCAACCGCTTTTTCATCTGGGACCTGGACAGCGGTGAAGTGCGACTGGACGCGCCGCTTCCCGATTGCGCCGGGGTCGGCGCGGTAGCCGACGGCTTTGTCGTGACCTCGGGTCAGGGGCGCTGCCGGTTCTACGACTGCCGCCAGACAAGCCTTGTTGCAAAACCCCTCGACCTACCCGCAGGGCTCTGGGACAACCACCTTCATCTCATCTGACTTCTATGCTCCCTGTGGCGAGGGGGCTTGCCCCCGTTGGGTCGCGAAGCGGCCCCAAAACCTGCAACACCGGTGAATCAGACACACCGCATGCAATGGTTTTACGACTGCTTCGCAGCCGAACGGGGGCAAGCCCCCTCGCCACAGGTTTGTGTTCAATCCCTTCCGCGCAGACGTGCTGGCCCACCTGTAAGTTCTGCCAGTTGGAATCAAGCTCCCACTCGGAGTAATGTGCCCGACTGAGTCACCTGATTTTCTCCAAGGAAGTGGAAATATGCTGCGTCGCCGCATGCTGATCATGTTGGGTGTTGTTTTGCTGATCGTGCTGGTCCTGGCCGGTTACAAAGCCTTCTCCATCTATACGATGATTCAGGGTTTTGCTGTGCCGAAACCAGCGATCAGTGTCGCCGTGGCCACTGCCACCGAACGGCCGTGGCAAGCTCGCCTGCCCACCGTCGGCACCCTGAAGGCGCTGCAAGGCGTGGACCTGAGCCTGGAGACCGACGGCACCGTCATCGATTTGCAGTTCGAGTCAGGGCAGAAGGTCAAGGTCGGCCAACCGCTGCTTGTGCTTGATAGCGTGGTAGAAACCGCCCTGCTCGAAACCGCGGAGGCCGACCTGGGACTGGCCCAGCTCGATTACGGTCGCGGCAGTCAACTGGTGGGCAGCCAGGCCATTTCCAAAGGCGAATTCGACCGGCTCTCTGCCGTGTTGAAAAAGAGCCGGGCCACGGTGAATCAGCTCAAGGCGGCGCTGGCCAAAAAACGCTTGCTCGCACCGTTCAGCGGGACCATCGGCATTCGTCAGGTGGACATCGGTGACTATCTCGCCAGCGGCACCATGATTGCCACCCTGCAAGACCTCAGCAGCCTCTATGTAGACTTCTTCGTGCCCGAGCAGTCGGTACCGAAGATCGCCCTCGGCCAACCGGTACAGATCATTGTCGCGGCCTACCCGACACAAACCTTTCCCGGCACCATCAGTGCGATCAACCCGAAAGTCGAAAACAGCACGCGCAACGTTCAGGTCCGCGCGACCCTGGCCAACCCCGACGGCAAACTGCTGCCGGGGATGTTCGCCAGCCTGCAAGTGTTGTTGCCCGACCCGCAGCCGCGCATCGTCGTACCGGAAAGCGCGATCACTTACACGCTGTACGGCAACTCGGTCTATGTCGTCGCGCAGAAAAAAGCCGAAGACGGCAGCCTGGAAAAAGACGACAAGGGCCAACCGATCCTGATCGCCGAACGGCGTTTCATCGAAACCGGCGAGCGCCGCGATGGGCAAGTGATGATCACCAAAGGTGTGCAGAACGGCGAAAAAGTGGTCACCGCCGGCCAGATCAAACTGGACAACGGCGTACACATTGCGATCAGCGACGACAAGACCTTAGCCGAGAAGAACAGCCCGCCGCGCGCGGACTGATCAAGGAATCCCCATGGCTTTTACCGACCCGTTCATCCGCCGCCCGGTGCTCGCCACCGTGGTCAGCCTGTTGATTGTGCTGCTGGGCTTCCAGGCCTGGAGCAAATTGCCGCTGCGCCAATATCCACAAATGGAAAACGCCCTGATCACGGTGACCACCGCTTATCCCGGGGCCAACGCCGAAACCATTCAGGGCTATATCACCCAACCGATGCAGCAAAGTCTGGCCAGCGCCGAGGGCATCGACTACATGACCTCGGTCAGTCGCCAGAACTTCTCGGTGATCTCGATCTACGCGCGCATCGGCTCCAACAGCGACCGCTTGTTCACCGAACTGCTGGCCAAAGCCAACGAGGTAAAAAACCAGCTGCCTCAGGACGCCGAAGACCCGGTGCTGAGCAAGGAAGCCGCCGACGCCTCGGCACTGATGTACATCAGCTTCTTCAGCAAGGAGCTGAGCAACCCGCAAATTACCGACTACCTGTCGCGGGTGATCCAGCCGAAACTGGCGACCCTGCCGGGCATGGCTGAAGCCGAGATTCTCGGCAACCAGGTATTTGCCATGCGCCTGTGGCTGGACCCGGTCAAGCTGGCCGGTTTCGGCCTGAGTGCCAGCGACGTGACCGATGCCGTGCGCAAATACAACTTCCTCTCCGCCGCCGGCGAAGTGAAAGGCGAGTACGTCGTCACCAGCATCAACGCCAATACCGAGCTCAAGTCCGCCGAAGCCTTTGCCGCGATTCCGCTCAAGGTCGAGGGCGACAGTCGCGTGCTGCTCAGCGATGTGGCGCGGGTTGAAATGGGGGCGGAAAACTACAATTCGATCAGCTCCTTCGGCGGCACCCCTTCGGTGTACATCGGCATCAAGGCCACACCCGGCGCCAACCCGCTGGACGTGATCAAGGAAGTGCGCAAGATCATGCCGGACCTGGAAGCCCAGCTGCCGCCGAACCTCAAAGGTGAAATCGCCTACGACGCCACGCTGTTTATCCAGGCCTCGATCAACGAGGTGATCAAAACATTGTTCGAAGCGGTGCTGATCGTCATCGTGGTGGTGTTCCTGTTCCTCGGCGCACTGCGTTCGGTGGTGATCCCGGTCGTCACCATCCCGCTGTCGATGATCGGCGTGATGTTCTTCATGCAGATGATGGGTTACTCGATCAATCTGTTGACGTTGCTGGCGATGGTATTGGCCATCGGTCTGGTGGTGGACGATGCCATTGTGGTGGTGGAAAACATCCACCGGCACATCGAAGAAGGCAAGACGCCGCTGGATGCGGCCATCGAAGGCGCCCGGGAAATCGCCATGCCGGTGGTCTCGATGACCATCACCCTGGCGGCGGTCTATGCGCCGATCGGCTTCCTGACGGGGCTCACGGGGGCGCTGTTCAAGGAGTTCGCCCTGACCCTGGCCGGCGCGGTGGTGATCTCCGGTATCGTCGCCCTGACCCTGTCGCCAATGATGTGCGCCTTCCTGCTGCGTCACGACGAAAATCCCAGCGGTCTGGCCCATCGCCTGGACCTGATTTTCGAAGGCCTCAAGCGCCGTTACCAAAGCATACTCCACGGTACCCTCAACACCCGGCCGGTGGTGCTGGTGTTCGCGGTGATCGTGCTGTGCCTGATTCCGGTGCTGCTCAAATTCACCAAGTCGGAACTGGCGCCGGATGAGGACCAGGGCATCATTTTCATGATGGCCAACGCCCCGCAACCGGCCAACCTCGACTACCTGAGCGCCTACACTGACGAGTTCGTCACGATCTTCAAGACGTTTCCCGAGTACTACTCGTCGTTCCAGATCAATGGCTTCAACGGCGTGCAATCGGGGATCGGCGGCTTCCTGCTCAAGCCGTGGAACGAACGCAGCCGCACGCAAATGCAGATCCTGCCCGAGGTACAGGCCAAACTGGAGAGCATTTCCGGTTTGCAAATCTTCGGCTTCAACCTGCCTTCCCTGCCCGGTACCGGCGAGGGGCTGCCGTTTCAGTTCGTCATCAACTCCGCCAAGGATTACGAGTCGCTGCTGCAAGTGACCGACCGGGTGAAAAAGCGGGCAATGGAATCCGGCAAGTTCGCCTTCGTCGACGTCGACCTGGCCTTCGACAAACCGGAAGTGGTGGTCGATATCGATCGCGCCAAGGCCGCACAGATGGGTGTTTCCATGCAGGACCTGGGCGGGACGCTCGCGACATTGCTGGGTGAGTCGGAGATCAACCGTTTCACCATTGAAGGTCGCAGCTACAAAGTCATTGCGCAGGTCGAACGGCCCTTCCGGGACAACCCCGACTGGCTGAACAATTATTACGTCAAGAACACCAAAGGCGAACTGCTGGCCCTGTCGACCCTGATCACCGTGACCGACCGGGCGCGTCCACGGCAGTTGAACCAGTTCCAGCAACTCAACTCGGCCATCCTGTCCGGGGTGCCGTTGGTCAGCATGGGGGAAGCCATCGACACCGTGCGCCAGATCGCCCGGGAAGAGGCGCCGGTGGGTTATGCGTTCGACTATGCCGGCGCATCACGGCAATACGTCCAGGAAGGCAGTGCGCTGTGGGTTACCTTCGCCCTGGCGCTGGCGATCATTTTCCTCGTCCTGGCGGCCCAGTTCGAAAGCTTCCGCGATCCACTGGTGATTCTGGTCACCGTGCCGCTATCAATCTGTGGCGCGCTGATCCCGCTGTTCCTGGGTTGGTCGAGCATGAACATCTACACCCAGGTCGGCCTGGTGACGTTGATCGGGCTGATCAGCAAACACGGAATCCTGATCGTCGAATTTGCCAACCAGTTACGCAAGGACAAAGGCCTGACGCCGCGCGAAGCCGTGGAGGAAGCGGCGGCCATTCGTCTGCGTCCGGTGTTGATGACCACCGCTGCGATGGTGTTCGGTATGGTGCCGTTGATCATCGCCACGGGGGCGGGCGCCGTCAGCCGGTTCGACATCGGCATGGTGATCGCCACGGGGATGTCGATCGGGACGTTGTTTACGTTGTTTGTGCTGCCGTGCGTTTACACGCTTTTGGCAAAACCCGATAAACCCTCACGCTAAGATCGTTCCCACGCTCTGCGTGGGAATGCAGCCTGGGACGCTCCGCGTCCCCTCAAAGCGGAACGCAGAGCGTCCGTAGAGGCATTCCCACGCAGAGCGTGGGAACGATCGGAGCTCTGTAGGTGGGAATAAAAAAGGCCTCGCATTAGCGAGGCCTTTTATTTGGGCTTCAATCTGTTCAACTTTGTGGCCTCAATCCTTGAGAAAGTCCGAACATGAACAGCAATAAATCATGATCGGGTTGGGATGCCACGGATGCCTTCGCAACGCGTGGCAACGGACAGTGCGCGTCGCCATTCACTGAACTGAGGACTTGCGTGCGGGGCTGCTCCCAAGCCGCCACCGCCAGAGAAGCAACTGCCAAGGCACCTAATAAAAATACACCTCGTGCAATTTCGAGTTTCATTGCTATAAACCCTTGATAGCGCTGCCAAACGCCGTCCTATAAAAGTAGACGAGTTTCTGCCAGTCCGTCGTGCTGAACGACGAGTGGCGACGCAATTGCTTCATGTCATGAGTCGCCGCTTGCCGGGCGGTCAAACGCTGCCGGCCTTTCTCCAGATCGATCAAGGCCACTTCAACTTTGCAAGCCTCGCCTTCGCCGGTGATGCCCACGAATACGTGCTTGAAGTAGAGGCAGCCGTGCTGCCAGCGGCCCTTGTGCATCCGGGCCAGGCTCTCGGCCAGTTCCTTCAACACGCGATCATGCACAGCCTCACCGTGACGCTCGCGACCGCCGCCAGCGTACCAGTGTTCGATTTCCTCGAAGCCGTCCAGCGCCTTGGTGATCAGCAATGCGCGCCATTTATGCACCGGATCGCGCTGTGCACCGCAGAAAACGAGTTCCGGAACGCGAACGTCGAGCAGGTTCAGGCCGATGAGCGCATCGCGCTCGCGCAATACTGTCGGCCGACCGAATGGATGCAGCAAGCTGCGATAGATATGCCCGGTCTGACGTTTAACGTAAAGCAGCTGTCCACTGCTGCTCACGACGCGCTGCACGCCGCTTTCTCCACCGCGACGGACGTTGGGTTCTTCGACCCATTCACCGCGCTGATTCCAGAAATAGTCGAAGCGATCCTGAGGAGCGACGTCCGTTTCTGCTGCACACTGCACTGCCATTCTGTTACCTCTTGCGTAATACGTAGACCCGCCACATGGCATAGAGCGGTAAAAAGTCCAGTTGTTCCTGAATGAGAAAACCCGCCTGCTCAAATTCCTTTTCAACCGTAGCAGCCGGTAACACAAAGCGATTTTGGTAACCTCCCTGCGCACGGGTTTTCTCGAGGCGCTTGCGTTTCCACGCTTTGAAATTGCCGTCCACCCATAGGGAAAGGATCACGCTATCACGTGTGACGCGCTCGAATTCACGCAAAATGGCCAGTCGATGCTCGGCTTCACCGACGTGATGGAGCAAACGCATGCAGAAAATGTTGTCGACGGCGTTATCAGGCAAGGCGATGTCGAATGCAGAAGTGTGCAAGGGTTGTACCCGTTTCACCACCTCGGCAGGTTGCGCCTTCATGGCAATCTTCAGCATGGATTCGGAGTTGTCGGCGCCAATGATCGCACGATTGGTTTTTTCCGCCAGCAATGGCCAGAAACGTCCCGCACCACAGGGCAAATCGAGGATCAGCCCCGGATCACCGGCCAGTGCCAGCGCCTTGCGTGCCAGTTGCTCGTCACGCCAGTGGGACAGGCGGCGGCCAAGGCCATCCTTGTGTTTACGCAGGTATTGTTGAGCGTGTTGATCGTCGTATTTTTCGGAAAATTCAAGTTTGACCGGGCCGTCCATCATCAAGATTTCCTGAGCTGCTGATGACTCCCACGATAGGTAGCACCGTGTCAGCGACAGGTCATACCGTTGTGAAAAATATGTCATGTAAAACCGCGAATTGTTTCGAGGACTTACAAGATGAAAACGAATGCACCGGATAAATGCGTTTCAACAAGGCGATCAGTTGTTCGTTGACAACTCCACCTGAAAACGACAGCCGTTGGGTTCCATGTTCGTCAGGCTGACGCTCCAGCCCTGGTTTTCACAGATCCGCTGCACCAGCGACAACCCCAGGCCCAGGCCTTCGCCGCGTTTCTCGCTGCCCCGCACAAAGGGCTCGAACATTGCCTCGCGTTTGTCCTCGGGAATGCCCACGCCACTGTCTTCGACCATGAAACCGGTGGCCGTCAGCGTCAGGCGAATAAACCCGTGCTCGGTGTAATGCAGCGCATTACGCAGCAGGTTGCCCATGACCGCGTGCAGAAGGGTTGCGTTGTAGCTCGTGTTGGCCGGATTTCCCGGTTCAAAGATCAGCGTCAGCCCCTTGGTCTCGATCGGCTCACGCCACTGATTGAGCAGTCCATCGGCGACCTGGTTCAGGGTCTGCTGGGGCGACATGCTGGCGTCTTCACGTTGTGCGCGGGCCAACATCAGAAAGGTTTGCACCAGCTCGCGCATCTCTTCACAGGCGCGGGCGATTCGCTCGACCTGAGCACGTCCACGCTGATCAATGCCGGGGTTTTCCAGCAACAGCTCGCAGGAACTGGCCAGCACCATCAATGGCGTGCGCAGCTCGTGGCTGACGTCACTGGTGAACAACCGTTCGCGGGTCAACGCCTGGCGCAAGCGCCCGAGGGTGGCGTCGAAGGCCACGGCCAACTCGCCCACCTCATCAGCGGCGTAATCCGGCGCCAGGGGTGGCGCCAGACCTAACAATTGGTCACGGTGACGGACCTGGCGGGCCAGTCGCACCACGGGCGCCATCACTTTGCGCGCCAGTATCCAGCCGAGAAACACCGCCAATGCCAGACTCAGGACGAAGCCCACCAGCACCACGGCAAACAGCACCCGTTCACGCTCTTCGAAATCGCTCTGGTCCTGCAACAGCACATAACGCCGGCCGTCGACGACTTCGACCATCGCGTGATACGACAGCTGTTCGCGAAACACTTCGTGAAAGCCCGGGTCCAGGTGCCGCAAGTCTTTGGGAAGATTGAAATCCCCCGGCCCGCCACTGAAATAGAACAGCTGGTCCGGCTCAGGGCGATGGCTCCAGTCCGTGACACTGTCCATGAGCAACAGCCGTTGTAAATCGCCCCCCAGACCTGCCGAAATCAGTTTTTCTTCCACCAGGTGCACAGTCGCCACAATGCCCATGGCAAAGGTTCCCGCGACCAGTGCGCTCATCAACGCAAAGGCGATGATGATCCGTTGAGCAAGGCTTTGCTTAAACTCCATCACGGCCCTCGGCCAAGCGATAACCCACACCGTGCACGGTTTGCAGCAACGGTTTGGCGAACGGCTTGTCGATCACCTGGCGCAATTGATGGACGTGGCTGCGCAGGCTGTCGCTGTCCGGGCAGTCATCCCCCCACAGCGCCTCTTCGAGAATCTCGCGGCGCAGGACATGCGGACTTTTCTGCATCAGCACGGCCAGCAACTTCAGGCCCACCGGGTTGAGTTTGAGCAGGCGACCTTCGCGGGTGACTTCCAGGGTGTCGAGGTCGTAGTTCAGATCGCCAACCTGCAACGTACGGCGACCACCACCCTGGGTACGACGCATGACCGCCTCGATGCGCGCCGCCAATTCAGACAGGGCAAAGGGTTTGATCAGGTAATCATCGGCGCCGGATTTGAAACCTTGCAGCCGGTCGTCCAATTGATCGCGGGCGGTGAGCATGATCACCGGCGTGTCGCGGCGCGCGTCTTCGCGCAGGCGTTTGCACAGGGTGTAACCGTCGATGCCTGGCAACATGATGTCGAGCACGATCAAGTCGTAATGCTCGGTGGCGGCCAAGTGCAAGCCTGACAAACCGTCCTGCGCGCAATCCACGGTATAACCCTTGAGCCCCAGGTAATCGGCCAGGTTGGCCAGGATATCGCGGTTGTCTTCAACCAATAGAATTCGCATGGTTATCTCCTGCATACACAGTAACGGCCGTCTTGGCCCGCGCAGCTTAAGGCCAAGTGTGGCTCAGGGCTAGGATTACGGTACCTGGAATCAATCCGCTCAACCAAATGTTAGGCTTAACAAGTTTTTCACTATCGATTCACAAGCCAACTACAGTGGTGGGGCGAAAATCCCACGCATTTGTTGTTAAGGAATGTACACACAATGGACTTCTTCAAGACCGCGCCAATGCGCTTTCTCCTGCTCGTGACCGGCGCATGGCTGGTGATTTTCTTGCTGACCCGCACGGTGCTGCTGCTCACCCATCTGGACGAGGCCGGTAGCGGATTTCTGTCAGTGTTTGGCATCGGCCTGCTGTACGACCTGGGCTTCATTGCCTATGCAGCGCTGCCGATGGGCCTCTACTTGCTGCTCTGCCCACCGGCCTTGTGGCGTCGCCGTGGTCACCGCTGGCTCCTTCAGGGGCTGCTGACCGTCAGCCTGTTCGCCATGTTGTTCACGTCCGTGGCCGAATGGCTGTTTTGGGATGAGTTTGGTGTGCGATTCAACTTCATCGCCGTCGATTACCTGGTGTATTCCGATGAAGTGCTGAACAACCTCCTTGAGTCCTACCCGATCGGCACACTGCTGAGCATCCTTGCCGTGTTGGCCATCGCCCTGAGCTTTGCATTGCGCAAACCGTTCAATGCCGCGCTGGACGCACCGTTGCCACCCTTGCGCGGGCGCCTGCTGAATGCGCTGGGCCTGTTGATTGTCGCAGGCCTGAGCTTGCAACTGCTCAGCCAGGATTCGCCGCGCGCCCAGGGCGGTAACGCCTATCAGAACGAACTGGCGAGCAATGGGCCCTATCAGTTCTTCGCTGCATTCCGTAACAACGAACTGGATTACCCGCAGTTCTACAGCAGCCTGCCGCCGGCAATTGTTGCTCAGCAGATTCGTGCCGAACTGAGTGAACCCAACGCGCATTTCATCGGCGAGGATCCACAGGACATTCGCCGGATGATCGACAACCCGGGCACTGTGCGCAAACCCAACATTGTGCTGGTGACGATTGAAAGCTTCAGCGCCAAGTACATGGGCAGTAACGGCGACACCCGTAACCTGACACCCAATCTCGATGCCTTGCGCAAACAGAGCCTGTACTTCAATAACTTCTACGCCACCGGCACCCGCACCGATCGCGGCCTCGAGGCCATCACCCTGGCGATCCCGCCAACTCCAGGGCGTTCGATCGTCAAGCGTGTGGGGCGTGAAAGCGGTTTCGCCAGCCTCGGCCAGCAACTCAGCGCCGTGGGTTACGACAGCGTGTTCGTCTATGGCGGACGCGGTTACTTCGACAATATGAACGCGTTCTTCAGTGGCAACGGTTACCGGGTGGTGGACCAGAGCAGCGTCGATGAATCAGAGATCCACTTTAAAAATGCCTGGGGCATGGCTGACGAAGACCTCTACAAGCAAACCCTCAAACTGGCCGACGCTGACTACGCGAAACAGCAGCCGTTTCTGCTGCAATTGATGACCACCTCCAACCATCGTCCTTATACCTACCCGGACAACCGGATCGACATCAAGTCCGGCAACGGTCGCGACGGTGCGGTGAAGTACACCGACTATGCCATTGGTCAGTTCCTCGATCAGGCGCGCCAAAAACCGTGGTTTGACAATACAATCTTCGTCTTCGTCGCCGACCACACGGCCGGCAGCGCCGGCATGGAAGACTTGCCGATCAGCAACTATCAGATTCCGCTGTTCATCTATGCACCGAAGCTGATCGATGCACGGGAAACCGCGCAACTGGCCAGCCAGATCGACCTGGCGCCGACCTTGCTCGGTTTGCTGAACCTGGATTATCAATCGACCTTCTTCGGTCGCAACTTGCTGCAGGACAATCCACTGCCGCCCCGCGTGGTCGTTGGTAATTACCAGCATCTGGGCTTGTTCGACGGTAAGAATTTGGCGATCCTGAGCCCTCGCCAAGGGCTGCGGCGCCATGATGATGCACTGACCGAGAGCCGCGAATCCCAGGCCACCGCCAGCGATCCATTGATTGTCCGGGCGATCACCTATTACCAAACCGCCAGTTATGGCTTCAAGCAACAGCTGCTTGGCTGGAAGACGCCCATGGAGGGCACCGACCAAGTCAGCGCACATTAATCGAATCGCCCCGGGCTGATGCCCCGGGGCTTTTTCCTTAGTTCAGGATCCTCCATGTCATCAATTGCTGTCCGCCCCGCCTCCCGACCGCTCAATTTCTGGGTGTGCCTGGGCGTTCCCGTCTTCGCGGCGATCGTTCTGGTGCTGCTCGAACTGACGTCCCTGGACATGGACCTTGCCAAACTGCTCTATGACCCGATCACGGGGGAATTCATCGGGCGGCACAGTTACTTCCTGGAAGACATCCTGCATGACCGCGCCAAGCAGGTGGTCATCGCCTTCTCGGTGTTGGCCATCTTCGGTTTCATCGCCTCCTTTTTCATGGACCGGCTCAAACCGATCAAACGGGAACTGGGCTGTCTGGTGCTGTCTTTGGCGCTGGCAACCTCCTTTGTCACGCCAGTCAAGGCGGTGACGGCCGTTCAATGCCCGTGGAGCCTTGAGCAGTTTGGCGGTCACGAAACCTATAGCGAACTGCTCAGCCCTCGCCCGCACACCGATAAACCCGGCCGTTGCTGGCCCGGCGGTCATGCGGCAACCGGTTTCACACTGTTTGCGCTGTTCTTTGTCCTGCGTGACCGTCGTCCGCGCCTGGCGCGCAAGGCATTTGTGTTCGCTTTCGCCTTGGGCACGGTGTTTTCCATCAGCCGGATGATGCAGGGCGCGCACTTCTTTTCGCACAACGTGTGGACGGCGATTTTCTGCTGGCTGATTTGTCTGGGGGCGTATTACTACATCCTGTATCGCCCAGCCTCGAAGGCTGATCGAGAGTCCGAAGCACAACCTGTCAGCGCCTGAAGCCTCGCGCAGAACCTGTAGGAGCAAAGCTTGCTCGCGATGAACGATAACGCGGTGTAACTGATACACCGCGGCGCCTGAATCGCGAGCAAGCTATGCTCCTACGGGACAGGGTAAATTCCGGGCAATAAAAAACCCCGCCTGCTTAGCGCAGGCGGGGTTTTTTTATAGGGGTAAGGCTGGCTTACATCATGCCGCCCATGCCGCCCATACCGCCCATGTCTGGCATGCCGCCGCCAGCTGGACCGTCTTCCTTGATCTCAGCGATCATGGCTTCGGTGGTGATCATCAGGCTGGCAATCGACGAAGCCGCTTGCAGAGCCGAACGAGTCACTTTAGCCGGGTCCAGGATACCCATTTCGATCATGTCGCCGTATTCGCCGGTAGCAGCGTTGTAACCGTAGTTACCCGAACCCTGCTTGACCTTGTCGACTACTACGCTTGGCTCGTCACCGGAGTTGGCAACGATCTGACGCAGTGGCGCTTCAACAGCGCGACGCAGCAACTGGATGCCAACGTTCTGGTCATCGTTGTCGCCTTTCAGCTCGGAGATAGCCTGCAGAGCGCGAACCAGTGCCACGCCGCCGCCAGGTACCACGCCTTCTTCAACGGCTGCACGGGTAGCGTGCAGGGCGTCTTCAACGCGGGCTTTCTTCTCTTTCATTTCAACTTCGGAACCAGCGCCAACCTTGATCACTGCAACGCCGCCGGACAGTTTGGCCAGACGCTCTTGCAGTTTTTCACGGTCGTAGTCGGACGAAGTGTCGGCCACTTGCTGACGGATCTGCAGAACGCGAGCCTGGATGTCAGCCTCAACGCCGGCACCGTCGATCACGGTGGTGTTTTCTTTGGACAGGATCACGCGCTTGGCATTACCCAGGTGTTCCAGGGTAGTGCTTTCCAGGCTCAGACCGATCTCTTCGGAGATAACGGTACCGCCAGTCAGAACAGCGATGTCCTGCAGCATGGCCTTGCGACGGTCGCCGAAGCCTGGAGCCTTGACGGCTGCGACTTTAACGATGCCACGCATGTTGTTCACAACCAGAGTCGCCAGGGCTTCGCCTTCAACGTCTTCGGCCACGATCAGCAGTGGACGGCCGGCTTTGGCAACGGCTTCCAGTACTGGCAGCATTTCGCGGATGTTCGAGATCTTTTTGTCGACCAGCAGGATCAGCGGACCGTCCAGCTCGGCAGTCATGGTCTCTGGCTTGTTGACGAAGTACGGGGACAGGTAGCCACGGTCGAACTGCATGCCTTCAACAACCGACAGTTCGTTTTCCAGGCCCGAGCCTTCTTCAACGGTGATCACGCCTTCTTTACCGACTTTTTCCATGGCTTCGGCAATGATGTCGCCGATGGAG
>Ga0207713_1001329_pt1 | contig 20259 bp, 18 predicted proteins | sample KBSS64metaG_FD_184404 | JGI IMG/M metagenome (GOLD analysis project Ga0207713, IMG submission 184404) | Switchgrass rhizosphere microbial communities from Kellogg Biological Station, Michigan, USA - KBS S6-4 metaG (SPAdes) (version 2) | ecosystem: Host-associated > Plants > Roots > Rhizosphere >... | reverse complement strand
ACAGCGCCGAACAGGTGGTGTCGAACGCCGCACAGCTTGCCGCCCGTTTCCGCTCGCTGGGCGCGCCGGTTGTCCTGGTGCGCGTCGGCTGGTCAGACAGCTTCGCCGAGGCGCTGAAGCAGCCGGTCGACCAGCCGGCCCCCGCTCCCGCCGGCGGCCTGCCCGCCAGTTGGTGGGAGTTCCCGACCGCCCTGGCGGTCAGCGACAGCGATATTCTGGTGACCAAGCGCCAATGGGGCGCCTTCTACGGCACTGACCTGGAGCTGCAGCTGCGCCGCCGCGGCGTGAAGTCGATAGTGCTGTGCGGCATCTCCACCAATATCGGCGTGGAATCCACCGCTCGCGCCGCCTGGGAGCATGGCTATGAGCTGCTGATCGCCGAAGACGCCTGCAGCGCGCAGAACGACGGCATGCACCAGTTCGCGGTCGACAATATTTTCCCGCGCCTGGCCCGGGTGCGCAGCACCGGCGAAATCCTTGCCGCGCTCGACCAGTAACGTTAACGTGTAACCTGATGAGATAAATTAGGGAAGATGGCACGTTGATCTACATCGGACTACCACAGTGGCAGCACGCAGCCTGGAACCGCATCGGGCTGCGTGATTTGGCGGATTACAGCCGTTATTTCAACTGCGTGGAAGGCAACACCACCTTTTATGCACTGCCCAAACAGGAAATTGTGCAACGCTGGCGCGATATGACCGGCGATGACTTTCGTTTTTGCTTCAAATTCCCCTCGGACATCAGCCATAAGGCGGCCTTGCGCAACTGCGACGCCGAGCTGCAGGCGTTTTATCAGTGCCTGACCCCGGTTCATCAGCGCATCGGCCAACTGTGGCTGCAGCTGCCTTCGGCCTTCGGGCCTGACGAATTGCCGCGCATGTGGCAGTTCTTCGACAAGCTGCCGAAAGCCTTCACCTACGGCGTGGAAGTGCGCCACCCGGCGTTCTTCGCCAAAGGGGAAGCAGAACGCCTGTTGAATCAGGGGCTGCATCAGCGCGGCATCAATCGGGTGATCCTCGACAGCCGCCCGGTGCATCACGCCGCGCCTAATAGCGCCGCGGTGCGCGACGCGCAACAGAAAAAACCTAAGCTACCGGTGCATGCGCTGGTTACCGCCGGCCAGCCGCTGGTGCGCTTTATCGGTGGCGACGTGCTGGCGGATAATTTGCGTTGGTTCGACGCCTGGCAGCAGAAACTGCCGCTCTGGCAACGGCAGCACCAGCCTTACCTGTTCATCCACACGCCGGATAACGGCGACTCCCCGCAGCAGGCGCAAAAAATCTGGCAACGGCTGCGCCAGGCGCTCCCCGATTTGCCCGCCCCGCCGGATTGGCCAGAGCAGGATGCGTTGTTTTGACCTATTAATCTGACCAATAACATCAAATATTTCACCGCGACAGTGAATACAATGACGGCTATGATGCTGGCTGCCAGTTTTGGTTAGGGAATGGAGTGAAAGATGGTAAGCGCGCTTTATGTGGTGCTCGGCGCATTGTTGTTGATCAAACTCTCTTATGATGTAGTCAGGTTAAGGATGCAGTACCGCGTCGCCTATGGCGACGGCGGCTTTTATGAATTACAAACCGCCATTCGCGTACACGGCAACGCCGTAGAATACATTCCCATCGCCGCAGTGTTGCTGGTGATTATGGAGATGAACGGCGCAGAGATCTGGATGATCCACCTTTGCGGCCTGATGCTGATGGCCGGGCGACTGGTGCATTATTATGGCTTGCGCAACCGCGAGGTTCGCTGGCGCCGTTCAGGCATGGCGGCAACCTATATTTCTTTGTTATTGATGGTGCTGGCAAATATCTTCTATCTGCCCTGGGATCTGATTTTCAGCCTGCATTGATCCCTGATTTATCATCAGGCGGCCACGCCGCCTGCTTCCGCTCCGCTTTCTTGAGGTTATCTGTTAGAATACGCCCCTTCGAATTCTGAACTGATTTGCCGCTATGCCAAACCGCGATACCCTTTTCTCCGCCCCCATCGCCAAACTGGGCGACTGGACCTTCGACGAACGCGTCGCTGAAGTGTTCCCCGACATGATCCAGCGTTCCGTTCCCGGCTATTCCAACATCATTTCAATGATTGGCATGCTGGCCGAGCGCTTTGTACAGCCCGATAGCCGGGTGTATGACCTGGGCTGTTCGCTGGGTGCCGCGACGCTGTCGATGCGGCGGAATATCAAGGTGCCGGGTTGCCGCATCATCGCCGTCGATAACTCCCCGGCGATGGTCGAACGCTGCCGCCGCCATATCGATGCCTTCCGCGCCGATACCCCGGTCGAGGTGATCGAAGCCGATATTCTCGATATCAACATCGAAAACGCCTCTATGGTAGTGCTGAACTTTACCCTGCAATTCCTTGAGCCGGCCGATCGCCTGCGCCTGCTGGAGCAGGTTTATCGCGGGCTGCGCCCAGGCGGCGCGCTGGTGCTGTCGGAGAAATTCAGCTTTGAGGATGCCGACGTCGGTGAACTGCTTTTCAACATGCATCACGACTTCAAACGCGCCAATGGCTACAGCGAGCTCGAGATCAGCCAAAAGCGCAGCATGCTGGAAAACGTGATGCTGACCGACTCGGTCGAGGCCCATAAGGCGCGCCTGCATCAGGCCGGCTTCGAACACGCCGAGGTGTGGTTCCAGTGTTTTAACTTCGGCTCTTTGATCGCCCTGAAAGCAGGAGACGCGCAATGATCGAATTCGGTGATTTCTATCAGCGCATCGCCAAGGGCAACCTCAGCCACTGGCTGGATACCCTGCCCGCCCAGCTGAGTGCCTGGCAGCGTGAATCGCTGCACGGCAAGTTCAAGCAATGGTTCAACTCGGTGGAGCACCTGCCGGCCCTGACCCCGACGCGTCTGGATCTGTTGCATGGCGTGCGCGCCGAAATGGAGCCGGGCCTGTCGCCCGGCCAGCGGGAAGGCATCGAGAAAATGCTGCGCACCATGATGCCGTGGCGCAAAGGGCCTTTCTCCCTGTACGGCATCGACATCGATACCGAATGGCACTCCGACTGGAAGTGGGACCGCGTGCTGCCGCACATTTCCCCGCTGGCCGGCCGCACCATTCTCGACGTCGGTTGCGGCAGCGGTTACCACCTGTGGCGGATGATCGGCGCAGGCGCACACCTGGCGGTCGGCATCGATCCGATGCAGCTGTTCCTGTGCCAGTTCGAGGCGGTGCGCAAACTGCTGGGCGGCGACCAACGCGCCCATTTGCTGCCGCTCGGCATTGAACAGCTGCCGGAGCTGGCGGCATTTGACACGGTATTCTCCATGGGGGTGCTGTATCACCGCCGGTCGCCGCTGGATCACCTCTATCAACTGAAGAACCAGCTGGTTTCCGAGGGTGAGCTGGTGCTGGAAACCCTGGTGGTGGAAGGCGATGCCAATCAGGTATTGGTGCCGGGCGATCGCTATGCGCAGATGCGCAACGTTTATTTCATTCCTTCAGCCCTGGCGCTGAAGTGCTGGCTGGAAAAATGCGGTTTCGTCGAGGTAAAAATCGCCGACATGTGCGTGACCAGCACAGAAGAACAGCGCCGCACCGGCTGGATGACCAGCGAGTCGCTGGCCGAATTCCTCGATCCCAACGATCACGGCAAAACGGTTGAAGGTTACCCCGCGCCGCTGCGCGCGGTGCTGGTGGCAAGAAAGCCTTAACGCCACATTGAACCTGGCGCGTCTCGCCCTGTAATCGGCACGGCGCGCCCGTTATTTCAGCTCCCTCCCTGCCGCTTTTCCCGCTATTCGCCCCCCATAGGTGATAAATAAAACACATTGCGCATTTAACGTTCTCTTGCCTTACGTGTTAAACCACGGCAGAATCTTTAACCACTTTCCCAGCATACCCACAGAAAAACATGATCAAGCAGCTTACTCGTTATATTTCTGTCGGTATGGTCAATACTCTCATTCATTGGTTAGTGTTTGCCATTATCTGGTATGGCACGGCGAGCCCACAGGGGCTAAGCAACCTGATCGCCTTTTGTGTGGCGGTCACGTTTTCTTATTTCGCCAACAGCCGGTTTACTTTTAGCTCACGCGCAACCCTGCATCGTTACCTCATTTATGTTGCCTTTCTGGGGGCGTTAAGCATAGTGACCGGAATGGTCGCAGACCAGCTCAATTTGCCTCCGCTATTCACTCTGGTGATGTTTTCAGCGTCGAGCTTGTTTTTAGGATTTATCTATTCCAGATATATCGTCTTCAAGGAAATTAAATGATGCGGATTTCATTAGTGGTTCCGGTTTTTAATGAAGAAGCGACCATCCCGTTATTTTATCAGGCGGTAAGGCAATTTGCCCCGTTGCAGCGCCTTGAGGTTGAAATAGTCTTTATAAATGATGGCAGCAGAGACAATACGGCCGCACTGATCGCAGCGATGGCGCAAACTGACCCACTGGTTTCCGCCATCAACTTTACCCGCAACTTCGGCAAAGAAGCAGCGTTGTCCGCAGGGCTTGATCATGCCACCGGCGCGGCCATCATTCCCATCGACGTCGATCTGCAGGATCCGATAGAGATTATTCCTCAACTGCTCGAACGCTGGGAAAACGGCGCCGACATCGTGTTGGCCAAGAGGCGCGATCGCAGCCGTGATAGCCGATTCAAACGCACCCTGGCGGAATGGTTTTACAAACTGCACAATAAAATCAGCAAGCCAGGCATCGAACAGAACGTAGGTGACTTCCGCCTGATGTCGCGCCGGACGGTTGAGAACATCAAAAAAATGCCGGAGCGGAACCTTTTTATGAAGGGGATCCTCTCATGGGTAGGCGGGAAAACAGAGATAGTCGAATACGACCGTGCTCCACGCAGCGCCGGCAGCAGCAAATTCAACGGCTGGCGGCTGTGGAATCTCGCTCTGGAGGGGATCACCAGCTTTTCAACCGTGCCCTTGCGAATGTGGACCTACATCGGTTTGTCCGTCGCCACTCTGTCATTCCTGTACGGGGCCTACATGATCATCGATAAACTTATTTGGGACAACCCAGTAAAAGGCTACCCTTCCTTGCTGGTTTCCATTCTCTTTTTGGGCGGTGTACAGCTCATTGGCATCGGCGTACTGGGCGAATACATTGGTAGGATCTACATCGAGACCAAGAGACGGCCGAAGTACATCATTGAAGATGACGCCCCTCCCGTTGATCGAGCATAGGGTTACGCACCCTCCCGCCCATTTGGCCAGTATCCCAACGTCAGTTCTCCCTTTACTGGCATTAATCCTAAACGACCTGCAGCCGTTCAACAAACTCGTATATTAATCATTTAAAGTACTTATACTGGCAACGGCATGCAGGCACGCAGCCTTGCCAAAAAACTGCGGTGGGAAATAAGTTAACAGACTCTAATGGCAACAGGTTAAAGAGATGGAAAAGAAATATCAGGACTATTTGTTACTGGCCTCAATTTTTTGCTTCTTCTATGCATTCCCGATTCTGATTTCCGATAGCTATTATATTGACGACCTTGGGCGTTCGATTCGCGGCTTCGCTCACTGGACGGCCAACGGCCGCCCCGCCGCAGATGAGGTCATGATATTTCTCAATGCCGGCATGCCATTGACCGATACCTCCCCTTTGCCGCAAATGCTGGCCGTGGCGGCCTTCGTGGCGATCGGCGCGCTCGTAGGCAAGGTGTTTTTCGACGGGCGGCCATTAATTAGCGCCTTGGCGGCGCTATCGTTGATCTGCAGCCCTTATTTGCTGGAAAATTTATCCTATAAATTTGACGCGCTGACCATGGCCCTGAGCATTGCGTTGGCCATATGCGCCGCCATTTTTAACCTGAAGTCCCCAATCGCCGTCAACGTTGCCTTGAAATCGCTGCTGGTCGTCTTAGTATTTTCTCTTTACCAGGCATCGGTAAATATTTACATCGCTTTTTGCGTGATACTTTTCGTACATCAGGTCAGGGAAAATCTGTCCGAAAAAGCATTATTTAAGGCCTTGAGTCAATCAATATTATCTTTGCTTATCGCCTTTGTCATTTATTCCAAGCTTATCGCGAAAAGAGTGATTTCCGGCACCTACAGCATCGAACACAGCGAATCCACTTTTGATATCAGCACCATTATCTCTCATCTCATCAGCTACGCTCAGCTGGCGTTAACATTGTTTGAGAATAGCTATTTTCGTTATCTCTTCGCCTTTTACCTGCTGATCGCCGTCACTGCCACCTTGTTAATCGCCGTGAAGTATTTGCAAAAATCCGGGTTCGGCGCACTTTCGCTTATTATCGCCAGCCTTGTTGTACTTGCCCCACTGCTAATCATACTTACCGTTCCAGGATCGCTGATATTCCTCAAACAGCCTGTTTTTTCTCCACGGACGCTGGTCGGCTTCGTTTCGCTGATGTTTTTCTTGCTCTTTTGCACTCACAGCCTCTTCTCGACAATACATAAAAACATCACTCCCGTTTTGATGCTTCCTTTATTTATCCTGCTGACTAGCCTGGCGTACAGCTATTCCGCGGCATTGAATAAACAATGGGAACTGGAAACCTATCTAACCCGAAGAATCAGTGAGGACCTGAACTCACTAAAATATGACGTCAAGAAAGATAAAGTGATTATGCTGGGTAAAGAGCCCTATGCCGCGGTCACGTTAAATTCAATCAATAAGTTCCCGATTCTGGCACTCTTGATCCAACGGCATCTGGTACAGCAATGGGTTTGGGGTTATGTAGCGCTTGAACATAACGTGTTTTTACAAGGCACCAAAATGCCGTCTCAAAAAGATTTTGATATCGCACGCGCGCAGCTGAGCCAGAAAGACCAAGTGTTGGACCGGGACATGTATTCGATCAGTGAGGTTGGCATTTATAAAGTAATCATGCTGAAGGAAAATAGATAGCGTTCAGGGCCGCAGCGCACGGCCCTGAACAATTTAGCTTTTCTTGACGTCGACGACCCGCAGCTCATACACCATGGTGGCGTTGGGCGGGATCTGCGGCGGGTAACCCGTTTCGCCGTAGGCCAGCGCCGGTGGAACCGCCATCGTTAAAGAACCATGGTTTTTCAAGTAACCGATGGCCTCGCGGAATAATGGCGGATAGGCTGACAGCGGCTGAGACAGCACTTTGCCGCTGCGATCCATGTCCTGAATGACGCGGCCATCGATCAGCATCTCTTTCACCACGATATCCACCTGCGCATCGTCGGCGATCGCCCCATCCCCTTCATAGTCAACCCGATACCAAAAGCCGGATGACGATTTTTTAACCCCCTTCTTCTTGCTGAATTCGGCAACAAAGGCATCCCCCTTCGTCTCCTGTTCCTTAACGGCCTTGCTTCTGGCAACGTTCACCGCTTTTTCCGATGCCGCCAATGAGTTGGCCAACAGCGTCTCATCTAACTGATAGCGGCCGCTGAAGGTATCCACGATGCCCGCCAACAGCACCGTTTTGTCCGGATCTATGCCCCAGCTTTTACGCTCTGCCAACAGCGTCTGGATATCGCGCCCCAGCGCCACGCCCGCGGCATAGGTCTGGCTCGCTCCCTCGCTTTTCAACGTCAGGGCGTCCGGCAACAGTTTGGCCCGTGCGCGCAGGCCTTTGAGCTCATCGCGCAGCTGTTGCCGCGAAAGGTCGGCGGCAGCCAGCGCTTGCTCCGCCTTGTCCGCGCGCTTATTTGCCAGCTCAATTTGCTGCGCTGATTTAGCATTCGTGTCCTGCACCGTTGCCAGTTGCTGCCGATGTTCCTCAATCTGCCCCGCCTGAGTTTGGGTTTTCTCCTGAAGCTGCGCGAGCTGCTGTTGCAGTTCACCTATCGCCTTGCCCGACTCCGCTTTTTGCTGTTCCAGCTCTGCTGCAGCGGTGGCCAATGCCCGATCGCTACTTTGCCGTTGCTGCTGATTTAGCTTTTCAGCCGCCGTCAATTTTTCCTGTAGCGCCAGGCGTTGCGGCTCGAAGTCGGACTGTTTTGGGGCATCCTTCTGTCGCCGCTTTAGCAGTTCAATATATTTACCGTGCTCCGCCGCCAGCTTTTTCTGCGCCGCCGCCTCTGCCTGCGCCTGCCGTTCCTTCGGCGTTAGATTTAGCGCCTGCCGTATGCCGCTGGCAAACTCGCTCAAGGCGGCGAGATCGGGTTGTGGCGCCACATTCGACGCGGCAGTTGCCCGCAATGCCGTCAGTTCCTGTTGTAGGGACTGCATGGCCGTCTGCTGGCGCTGCAGTTGAGCCTCTTTTTCCTTCAGCGCTTTCCGAGTGGCCGTTAATTGCTGCTGTTGAAAAACGGCGGTCTCTTGCGCATGGCTCATCCTGGCCGCTGGTTTTTTCAGTGGGCCCTGAGCCGTCTGCGGTTTATCTGCCGGCGCCGGCTCCTGTCGCTGATATTGTTCGGCGAACTGCAGCAAGGCGGGCACGCCGTCATCCGCATAAAGCGTGGCTGGCGCCGCCATCAGCGGCAGCACCAGGCCAAGAAGAGTCAGTCTGGCGCCGGAGGTCATTGGGTACGTTCCCCCCGTTCGGCGAGGCCGGTCATCATGGTGGCGCTAATATCTGCGCAGATGCGGCTGGTGCGATAACGGTAAAGCGCATCCACGGTTTCCTGGGTATCCGTATTGACCTTTGGCCGTACCCCGGCATACTGGGCGGCTCCGCTCATCAACGCATCGAACTCGCGTTTGAATTTTTGGTACCTCTCGGGATCCATATTGCGCATAGCGTCAAGCTCGCGTTGGCATTGCTGCATGCGTTCAGCCTCGCGTTGTTTTCTATCCTGTTCCGCCGTCTCTGTCGTGCCGACTTTGTTCGCCACGGACACAGGCTGCTTGGCTTTTTGGCACCCGGTCAACGTCATGGCCAACAAAAGTGAAGCGGTTAAACAGTATGCCGATCTGGTCATTGTATTTATCTCCTTGTTAAACCCGACAAGAGCCGCCCTTTCGGCGTCCTGCAACAGATTTCCTTAGTGGTATCACGATACATCCAGCCGCAGCGTTGTTTGCTCCATAAAGGCCTATGGGATATAAGGCCGATAACTGGGCCGGTTAAAAAATAAAAACGGCTGTTTTTTTATAAATCAATTAAAATACAAACGGCATCATCCCCTGATATTTAACAACACTCATTCACCATATTTATATATAAAGTTAAATTCATTTAACAATATGATATTAAAAGGCTTTTAAAGAGCAAATCTATCAGCCGCTAATAACAAGGGCAAGAAAATATATAGTGTTATCTATTGATGGTAATCCGACCGCAGAGTTGCCGCCGCCTATTTCATCAATATCTCACGGCAGGTATTCAGTATTTTTTGATGAAAAAAAGCCCCGGCAAGACGCCGGGGCCTGGTACTCGCGCGAACGCCGAAAATTCAGCGACGCGCTAAGGGTCTTTCGGCCCGGAAACCGCTTGGCGAACAGGGTTGGTTGCGCGTTAGGCGCTTTGCGCCAGAGGATCAACCAAGGCCAGCGCGTTTTTCATCGCCTCCACCATTTCGCCATCCACGCAATAATGGCTAAATTCATCAAACTCGTTGTCGGAGCACATAGTGACGCCCGCTTTGCGATAGCGCATCGTCGAAGGCACCGTATGGCCGGAAGAGCTGTGCAATTCCTGAATGCCGATATCGACGAACTTGTGCAGGTTGCTCAGACGCACGCCGGCGCCCGCCATGATCACCGGCCCCTGGCTGGCATGCAGCAGATCGCGCAGCAGCGGCAACCCCAACTCGGCGTTCTGCTGTTGCCCCGAAGTGAGGATGCGCGCGACGCCGAGCTGCGTCAGCTGCTCAAGGGCCACCATCGGGTTCTGGCACATATCGAACGCCCGGTGGAAAGTCACCGCCATGTTGCCGCTCAGCTGCATCACTTCGCGCATGCGCGGCAGATCGATATGGCCTTCTTCATCCAGCATGCCGACCACTATGCCGGGGAATCCCATATCGCGGATCTGGGCGATGTCTTGTTTGATCACCTCAAAATCTACCGCGCTATAGCAAAAATCCCCCCCGCGCGGACGAACGATAGGGTGTACCGGGATAACCACCCGATCGCGCGCCAAACGCAGCGTGCCGTTACTTGGCGTCAAGCCGCCTTCACTCTGGCTGGCGCACAGTTCGATGCGGTCGGCCCCTGCCCGCTCAGCCGTCAGCGCACAGTCGACGCTAAAGCAGCAAACTTCCAGTTTAATCATTGTCACCCCCAGATAACGGCCAACATGCGGCAGCAATTGTTAATTTTCCAATTTCTCACGTAGGCTCATGCATAGGTATACACCGCTCAGGGTTCTAACTATGGCATTCAATTTTGATCAATGGGTAGACCGTAGTCACAGTGACAGCGTTAAGTGGGATAAATATCGCGGTCGCGACATTATCCCGCTGTGGGTCGCCGACAGCGACTTCCAATCACCGCCGGCGGTAATAGAGGCGTTACGGCAACGCGTGGCGCATGGCGTGTTCGGTTACAGCCATCCATCCCATGATCTTGTTAAGGTTTTTACCCGCCGCATGGTAGAGCGCTATGGCTGGCACATCAAGCCCGAATGGATCATTTTTCTGCCCGGGCTGGTCTGCGGCCTGAATCTCTGCGTGCGCGCCTTTAGCGCAGAAGGAGAAGCCACGCTGGCGCCCACGCCAATCTACCCGCCGTTTCGTAAGGCTGCCAGGTTCGCCGGGCGCAGGCAGTTGCCAGTGCCGTTGGCGTTGGTCGGCCAACGCTGGCTGCTGGATTTGCCGGCGGTGAGCCAACGGCTCGAGGGCGACGAAAAGCTGCTGCTGCTGTGCAACCCGCAAAACCCGGGAGGCACGGCTTACCGGCGCGAGGAATTGCTGCAACATCACGATTTTGCCCGCCGCCATGATTGGGTCGTCTGTTCGGACGAAATCCACTGCGACCTGCTGCTCGAGCCGGGCGCGCAGCACATCCCCTTCGCCACGCTGAATACTGATGCCGCCCAGCGCAGCATCACGCTGATGTCTCCCTCAAAAACGTTCAATCTTGCCGGGCTGGGCGCTTCGATGGCGATTATTCCCAACGACGCGCTGCGCAAAAAATTGCAGCGCGCACGCTCTGGCATAGTGCCAGAGGTCGATCTGCTGGCGCTGGTCGCCGCGCAGGCGGCCTACCAGCACGGGCAGGCCTGGCTGGACGCACAGCTGCTCTATCTGCGCGCCAATCGCGATCTGGTTTTCAACCGCATTAACGCCATGCCCGGCCTGCGCCTGCATCCTGTCGAAGCAAGCTATCTGGCGTGGATCGACTGCAGCGAACTCCCGGTAGATAACCCGCACGCCTTCTTCGAGCAAGCCGGGGTAGGCTTAAGCGCCGGGCTGGACTTTGGTGACCGCCGCTTTGTGCGCCTGAATTTTGGCTGCCGCCGGGCGTTGCTCGAAGAAGCGCTGAACCGCATGGCGCAAGCCTGCGCCGCGTTGTCGTCGCGTTAGGGCCGTTCGCTGGCGACGATTTCCCTGATGGAGTAAGGATGAAATTTGATAGTCACGCTGCCGTCGGTAATGGCCAGGGTCGGATTGGGCAACCGCTCGCCCTCGCCCTGCGGGGAGCTCTGTTTCAGTTTGATCCCCGGCGCCAGTAGCGCTTCATCGGCCAGATGGCTCAACGCGCGCGCATACAGCGTGGCGGGATCGCCGCTGAGCACCAGCTCCACATGTTCCCAACCTTCGTGCGGATAGCGCTTTTCTCCCGGATAAGGCAATTCAACGCAATCAATTTGCCACGGCCCGAGCTGTAGCGGCTGTTGCAAATCGAAAAGGCAGATCGGGCGGCCATTGATGACTGATTCAGACAGCAGCGAAGCGCACTGCATCAAACCGTGGCGCCAACGATCGGCGGTGGCGTTCTGATGGCAGCGCACCGAGATGTGATCGGCGCTGAATTGCGCCAAATCGAGCCGCAATTTCGCAGCGAATTGATTCAGCGCCTGTTCGAAACGCGGCAGATCGAGAGCCAAATCGTTAAGATCGGCGATAGCCTGTAAGGTCGTCATGAAATCCTCGAAACAACAAAATGCTCATTCAAACGCCGTAATTTACACTGAGGCGGCACAACTCGCCATGATTGCCTGCGACTGGCGATGAACGCCGATTTTCTCACCGCACGATCCTCGCACTCTCCTGCCTTAACGACCAAGGTAGACGGAAAAAATAAAACAGATGAATTTATTAATTCATTAAGTTTACGGTTTAATTAAACCGCAGACTTTTCTTATATGAGTATAGCTTTTACTTATAGTAGGAAAAATTAAGCAATTTCAAACCATCAGAGGCCGACACCCAGACAAACACCGCTTGATACGACGATGGTTTCAGTATATTTCCCACCGACATCGAAACTATTTCAAACAGCAATAGCGGTAAATGACAAAAATAAAAATGAGCATTATCTTAAATGCCGCTCAATGCATTGCTTCACAATGGCAATTAAGCTACTTTGGGGTAAATTTGAATTCGAGATATTTATCATGCTGCTTCTGATTATTGCTCTGGTGCTGATTGCGCTTGCCGGATATGCTATTTACCGCCATTTTAAGTCACGACGCAACAACAGGTTGAATATCCGACGAAATCGAAAACATTAGTCATTCATTCCATTTCTGTTCCACTCAGTTAACCCCGCTATTCCGCACGGCTTCCCCTGAAAACGGCCTTCATCCGATCCAGGTTTGAATACCCTAAACTTCCCGCGTCGCCCCTTTCCGCGCATGAACATCGCCAACTGCTGACGCGCCACCTCAGATCGGTTACAATTACAGGCTGTTTTGTGGTGGGCCGCCGCCTCTGCGCGCGGCCCGACAACCACCTTTGAATCCCGCAGGGGCATGACACTCGTCCCCTCGTTCGTCATTAAGGTAACCCGGTGAATATTCAGGTTCTTCTTTCAGATAAAGTCAGCCAGGCGCTGATTGCCGCAGGCGCGCCAGCCGATTGCGAAGCGCAGGTACGTCAGTCAGCCAAAGCGCAGTTTGGTGATTACCAGGCCAACGGCGTAATGTCGGTCGCCAAGAAGCTCGGCATGCCGCCGCGCCAGCTGGCTGAAAAAGTGGTTCAGCTGCTGGAACTCGGCGAGATCGCCAGCAAAGTGGAAATCGCCGGCCCCGGCTTTATCAATATCTTCCTGAATAGCGACTGGGTCGCCCGCCAGGCCGATCTGGTGCTGAACGCCCCCAAGCTGGGCATTGCGCCAGTTGAACCGCAAACCATCGTTATCGATTATTCTGCGCCGAACGTAGCGAAAGAAATGCACGTCGGCCACCTGCGCTCCACGATTATCGGCGACGCCGCCGCGCGTACGCAGGAGTTTCTTGGCCATAAGGTGATCCGCGCCAACCACGTGGGCGACTGGGGCACTCAGTTCGGTATGCTTATCGCTTATCTGGAAAAGATGCAGAACGAAAACGCCAGCGATATGGGCCTGTCGGACCTGGAGCAGTTCTACCGCGAAGCCAAGAAACATTACGACGAAGACGCAGAGTTCGCCGAACGCGCCCGCGCCTACGTCGTGAAGCTGCAGGGTGGCGATCAATACTGCCTGAAAATGTGGCGCAAGCTGGTCGACATCACCATGGCGCAAAATCAGCTGACCTATAACCGCCTGAACGTTACCCTGACCGAAGACGACGTGATGGGCGAAAGCCTGTATAACGCGATGCTGCCCGGCATCGTCGCCGATCTGAAAGCCAAAGGGCTGGCGGTGGAAAGCGAAGGCGCCACCGTAGTGTTCCTCAACGAATACCAGAATAAAGACGGCGAACCTATGGGCGTCATCATCCAGAAAAAGGATGGCGGTTACCTGTACACCACCACCGACATCGCCTGCGCCAAATACCGTTACGAAACGCTGGGCGCCAACCGCGTGCTGTACTACATCGACTCGCGTCAGCACCAGCACCTGATGCAGGCCTGGACCATCGTGCGCAAGGCCGGCTATGTGCCGGATTCCGTATCACTGGAACATCACATGTTCGGCATGATGCTGGGCAAAGACGGCAAACCGTTCAAAACCCGTTCAGGCGGCACGGTGAAACTCTCCGATCTGCTGGATGAAGCCATCGAACGCGCCGGGCAGCTGATTGCCGGCAAAAACCCGGACATGCCGGCGGAAGAAATGCAGCAGGTAGCGCGCGTGGTAGGCATCGGCGCGGTGAAATACGCCGACCTGTCGAAAAGCCGCACCACCGATTACGTCTTCGACTGGGATAACATGCTGGCCTTCGAGGGCAACACCGCGCCTTACATGCAGTACGCTTATACCCGCGTAGCCTCGGTGTTCAAACGCGCCGGGATCGATGAAAGCAGCCTGACGCTGCCGCTGGTGATGACCGAAGAGCGCGAAATCGCCCTGGCCACCCGTCTGCTGCAGTTTGAAGAGATCCTCACTGCCGTCGCACGCGAAGGCACGCCGCACGTCATGTGCAGCTACCTGTACGATCTGGCTGGGCTGTTCTCCGGCTTCTATGAGCACTGCCAGATCCTGAATGCCGACAGCGAAGAAGCGCGTCAAAGCCGCCTGAAACTGGCGCTGCTGACGTCGAAAACCCTGAAAACCGGCCTGGATACCCTGGGTATCGAAACCGTCGAACGCATGTAACACCAGCCTGTGCCGAACAACAAAAAAGGCCGCTTATGCGGCCTTTTTTATGCGTATGCCTGAATCAGGCCACTCGGCGGGCGAAGTCGCGCGGGCGGAATCCCAACCCGCCCAGCACGCCGAAATAGGCAACCACCCCGGCAACCACCACGGCAGCCAAACGCAGCAGACGCTCCAGCATATTGCCCTGATCCCAAGCCGGCATCAGCCACATCAGGCCAATCAGCACGGCCGACATCACCAGCACCGCCGCCACCAGCTTGGCCAGGAACACCGCCCAGCCTGGCTGCGGCTGAAAAATCTTTTGCTTGCGCAGTTGCCAATACAGCAGCGAGGCGTTCAGACAGGCCGCCAGGCCGATCGACAGCGCCAGCCCTGCATGCTTCAGCGGGCCGATAAACGCCAGGTTCATCACCTGGGTCATGATCAGCGTAATGATGGCGATTTTAACCGGCGTTTTGATGTCCTGACGCGAATAAAAGCCTGGTGCCAGCACTTTCACCACGATCAGGCCCATCAGCCCCACCGAGTAAGCCACCAGCGCGCGCTGGGTCATCGCCGCATCGAAAGCGCTGAATTTGCCATACTGGAACAGCGACACGGTCAGCGGCTTGGCCAAAATGCCTAACGCGATGGCGCTCGGTAAAGCCAGCAGGAAGCACAGACGCAGCCCCCAATCCATCAACCGCGAATACTCATCGTGATTGCCGCTGGAAAAGCTTTTCGCCAACGACGGCAACAGAATGGTGCCCAACGCCACCCCCAGCACGCCGGAGGGAAACTCCATCAGGCGATCGGCGTAGTACATCCAGGAGACGGAACCGGATACCAGGAAAGAGGCGAAGATAGTATTGATGATCAGCGAGATCTGGCTGACCGATACCCCCAGGATCGCCGGCCCCATCTGGCGCATCACGCGCCACACCCCGGCATCGCCCAGTTTGAGACGCGGCAACACCAGCATGCCTATCTTGCGCAGGTGCGGCAGTTGATATCCCAGCTGCAGCACGCCGCCCACCACTACCGCCCAGGCCAGCGCCAACACCGGCGGGTTGAAATAAGGCGCGGCGAACAGCGCAAAGCCGATCATGCTGACGTTGAGCAGCGTCGGCGCAAAGGCCGGGATGGAGAAACGGTTCCAGGTGTTGAGGATCGCTCCCACCAGCGACGCCAGCGAGATAAGCAGGATATAAGGGAAAGTGATGCGCAGCAGCGCCGAGGTCAGCGCAAACTTGTCCGGCGTATCGACAAAGCCTGGCGCCGTGATATAGATAACCCAGGGGGCGGCCAGCATGCCCAATACCGTCACGACGGCCAATACCAGCGTCAACAAGCCGGACACGTAGGCGATAAAGGTGCGCGTCGCCTCTTCGCCCTGCTGGCTTTTATATTCGGCCAGGATCGGCACGAATGCCTGAGAAAACGCCCCTTCGGCAAAGATGCGGCGCAACAGGTTGGGCAGTTTGAACGCCACAAAAAACGCGTCCGTTGCCATGCCTGCACCGAATACGCGCGCTACGATAGCATCGCGCGCAAAACCCAGCACCCGAGAAAACATCGTCATGGAGCTGACGGCGGCCAATGATTTTAGTAGGTTCATGTGGTTTTCTGATATGTACCCTAAATATCGACGCCTGCATTCTGCAGGCGTCACTGAAACAAGCCGGTAAGTTTACGCATCCGCTGATGAATAGCTACCGCCATATGTTACATAGCGTTAGCCCGCAGCAGCCGTTCGATCACCCGCTGAGCGGCGATGGCCTGCTCACCGCTGGTTTCCGGCGCGCTCTGATTGCCGACCGAATCGAGGAAATGTCGGATGGCGCCTTCAAAGCCGCGTTGTGCCAGCGTCGTTTGCCAACCCGGCGCCGGCTGCTCCAGCATGCCCTGCGGATCTTCGCGCAGCCACTGGCGCATATCGTTCAGCTGATAAACCGCGCCGTCGGTCACCGCCTGTACGCTTTCGCGCTGGCTGCCGCCGCGGCGATGCATGCTGGTGGTCACCAGGGTATCACCACAGGCAAAGTGGTGTTCGGCGTACAGCAATGCGCCGGCCTCGTTGGCGCGCAGGCTGCCGCTGAGCAGCTTTTCCTCCCCCCCGGCCAGCCACAGTGCGGTATCCACCACGTGCAGATAGTCGTCCAGCAAGGTGAAACGCACATCGTTTGGCCCAACGCTGTCCGCCCGATGTTTGTCCATGCGGATCGAGGCCGGGCGCGACATTTGCGCCTTGAGCTGCCGATAAAGCGGTGCAAAACGGCGGTTAAAGCCAACCATCAGCGCTTTGCCCTGTTTTTCCGCCAGCGCAATCAACCGTTCGCCCTGTTCCAGCGTATCCGCCAACGGTTTATCAACGTAAACGTGTACGCCCTGATGCAGCAAAGTTTCGATCACCTGGAAATGGCTGGCGGTGCTGCTGTGGACGAACACCGCATCGCATTGCTGTGCCAGGCTGTCCAACCGAGAGAAGCACGCCATGCGATAGCTGTCGCACACCGGCTGAGCCTTTTGCTGATTGGGAGAAAAACCGCCCACCAGCGCCCAATCCGCCGCCTGAGTCAGGATCGGCAAATAGGCTTTCTGCGCGATGCCGCCCAGCCCGACCACGCCAACGCGTAATTTACTCATGTGCCCCCCTCGCCAACAGCTGTTGCACCTGCTGTTTCAGCGTCGCCACGTCGTTTTCCAGCGCACCGATCCGGGCGCTTAAATCTGCGTCGTCCTGCGCCGCCGCCTCAGCAGGCGCTTCATCAATCTGGCCGCTGAACAAGTGCATAAACCGGCTCTCGCGCTTGCCCGGCTCGCGCGCCAGCCGCACCACAAAGGGGCCGTCCTCGCGTACCGTCAGCTGTTGCAGCACCTGTTCCACTTCGCCGACATCGCCGAATTCATGCATGCGGTTAGTACGGGTGCGCAGTTCACCAGGCGTTTGCGCGCCGCGCAGCAACAGCGTGGCGATCACCGCCAGCTCGGCGGCAGACAGCTTCAGCTGGCCGAATTCAGAATTGCAGAAGCGTTGTTCGTACTTCACCACCCGGTTGCCGAACCCGCTTAGGGTGCGCAGGAAGTGCTTCTTTAGCAGCAGATCCAGCAGTTGCTGCACTTCGCTTTCTGTCAGATCCATCACCGGTTCGCGGTTGGTCTTCTGGTTGCACGCCAACGTAATGGCGTTCAACGAAAGCGGGTACTGATCCGGCGTAGTGACCTGCTTCTCCAGCAAGCAGCCGATCACCCGCGCCTCTTTAGCGTTCAGTTCATATTTCATTGCGGCCTCAGCGTGGCGGTAGCCATTCTTTATTGGTTAGTGCCGTCAAAACGTGATCCTGCCACTGCCCGTCGATCAGCAGATAATCCTTGGCATAACCTTCACGTTCAAATCCCAGGCGCGCAAGCAGCGCACCGCTGCGTTGATTGTGCGGCATATAGTTGGCCATGATGCGATGCATCCGCTGCTGGCGCAGCATGTAGCGAATAGCGGACTGCAGCGCCTCGTACATCAGCCCCTGCCCCTGCCATTTCTCCCCCAGCGAATAACCGAGGAAACAGGCGTGAAACGACCCGCGCAACACGTTGCTGAAGTTCGCCACGCCGCGCACCTCCCGCTCCTCAGGATCAAGCAGGATAAAGTAGTAGGCGCTGCCCTGCTTTTGCATTTCGCTGATCATGCCCAGCCGCGCCTGCCAGCCCGAGGGGTAGCAGTGGCTTTCATCGCGCACCGGCTCCCAGGGTTTGAGGAACGCCCGGTTATCGGCATAGTATTCCGCCAGGCGATAGGCATCGCGTTCATGCACTAAGCGGACCACCAGCCGATCGGTGGTCAGGCGTACTTTTGGTGATTCAGAGCGGTAGCCGAACATCATTTCCCCCGCGATCAGAACGCTTCGATAAGAAGTATTTATTGGGCGTGCATTCGAATAATCATCTCGCCAAGGTTTGAACCCAAGAGATTATTTTATCGCCGGCGGCGCAGAGCCGCACTTACCTTCATTTAATATAACCGTAGCCTGCACCGGAGGTAAAATCCCCGGCGCTCAGTAAATAAGCGATTAATCGTTTTGCGGCCATTTTTATGCCGTTTTGCCAAGCCGGTAACGTCTTGACGATAAAAAAATATTATCTACCCGCCCCCTATCAGCCCCCGTCGATTGGGTAGAGAATGGAATGGCAGCACTCCTCTCCCTTTTAATTGCTCGTGGTGAAGCATGTCTCTGGTATCGCAAGCTCGGAGCTTGGGTAAATATTTTTTATTACTCGATAACCTGTTGGTGGTTTTAGGCTTCTTTGTCGTTTTTCCGCTTATTTCGATTCGTTTTGTCGATCAGCTCGGCTGGGCGGCGCTGGTAGTGGGCATCGCTTTGGGCCTGCGCCAGCTGATCCAACAAGGGCTGGGCATTTTTGGCGGCGCCATCGCCGACCGTTTCGGCGCCAAGCCGATGATCGTCACCGGCATGCTGATGCGCGCGGCCGGCTTCGCCACCATGGCGATGGCCGATCAACCCTGGCTGCTGTGGTTCTCTTGCGCCCTTTCCGCCCTGGGCGGCACGCTGTTCGATCCGCCGCGCACCGCGCTGGTTATCAAACTCACCCGCCCCCATGAGCGCGGCCGTTTCTATTCGTTGCTGATGATGCAGGACAGCGCAGGTGCCGTCATCGGCGCGCTGATCGGCAGCTGGCTGCTGCAGTATGATTTCCATTTCGTTTGTTGGGTCGGCGCGGCGATTTTTGTCCTGGCGGCCGGATGGAACGCCTGGCTGCTGCCGGCGTACCGCATCTCCACCGTGCGTGCGCCGATGAGGGAAGGCATGATGCGGGTGCTGCGCGATCGCCGTTTCCTGACCTACGTATTGACACTGACCGGCTACTACATGCTGGCGGTTCAGGTGATGCTGATGCTGCCGATCGTGGTCAACGAAATCGCCGGCTCTCCCGCCGCAGTGAAGTGGATGTACGCCATTGAGGCCGCGTTGTCATTAACACTGCTCTACCCGCTGGCGCGCTGGAGCGAAAAGCGCTTCCGGCTGGAACAGCGGCTGATGGCAGGCCTGCTGCTGATGACCCTGAGCCTGTTGCCCGTGGGGCTGACGACCAGCCTGCAAAGCCTTTTCATGCTGATTTGCAGCTTCTATCTCGGCTCGATTATCGCCGAACCGGCACGAGAAACGCTGAGCGCGTCCCTGGCCGATCCGCGCGCGCGCGGCAGCTACATGGGTTTCAGCCGTTTGGGGTTGGCGCTCGGCGGCGCACTCGGCTATACCGGCGGTGGCTGGCTGTATGACACCGGCCGGGCGACCAATATGCCGGCACTGCCGTGGCTGCTGCTCGGCGCCGTCGGCTTTATCACGCTGATTGCGCTTTATTGGCAGTTCAGTACCCGCCGCGATGCATCGGCGGTGCTGGGCGGCAGCTAAGTTTTTTCGCTAAGTAGCCAGAAAACCAGCCGAATTTTTTACAGCTGCTATCCTGTTAGTAAAAACATCAGTGAGAGACCCTAGCCATGACTGAAGAAACTCAATTACCGCAGTTGCTGGAACAAATGATACTGAACCTGCGCATGATATATGCGCGTTCTAACCTGGTGGAAAAGGCCCTGGCCCATGTGATCGCCGAAAACGCTTCCCTGAAGGGCGATATCATCAAGCAGTTGCAGGTGGTTACCGCCGCCAATGAACGTGACCAGATTGATCTTGAACAGGC
>Ga0207713_1001322_pt1 | contig 20331 bp, 19 predicted proteins | sample KBSS64metaG_FD_184404 | JGI IMG/M metagenome (GOLD analysis project Ga0207713, IMG submission 184404) | Switchgrass rhizosphere microbial communities from Kellogg Biological Station, Michigan, USA - KBS S6-4 metaG (SPAdes) (version 2) | ecosystem: Host-associated > Plants > Roots > Rhizosphere >... | reverse complement strand
CGCGTTGCGGGTGTAACAGGTCGACGCGGATATGCGCCTCATGATCTGCCGAGAGGGTCTGCTTCTGGCAGTCCCTGTACAGCGGACTTTGGATTCTTCTGTTTCGCCCTCTGCAAGTCAAGCCGTCAATGTGCTTAATTGTGGGTAAGCACATGAGAACGCAAGAAAAAACCCGGAAACCGCTACTCTGTTAGCTTCAATTGCGCAGTTTTGCCAAGGAATCAGCATGCGAACGCTTCTCTTAACTCTGCTAATCAGCGTCAGCCCATGGTGTATGGCCGGTCAGATCTACAGATGGGTCGATGCCCAGGGGGTCACCCATTTCGATCAACAGCCACCACAAGGGCAGTCATCCACCGCCGTGAAGACGCCCTCCTCTACCGCACCCAAACCAGCGGCACTGCCTGGCAGCGGCGCGCTGGGCGATCAGAAAGCCATCGATGACAAGGTCAAGAAGCAAGTGGCGGAGCAGCAGAACCAACTCAAGGCATTTTGCGAACAGGCGCGAACGAATCTCGCGCAACTGCAGAACAATCCGCGCTTGAGGGAGGAAGTGGAGGGAGAATTGCGGCGGCTGAATGACGAGCAGCGCCAGCAACGTACTGAAGAGGCAAAGAAACAGATAGCGGAAAACTGCCAGTAACGACTGGCAGCTCCCGGTTCAGCGTGAAGCGGTGATCAGCAGGTCGAACTCTTTGAGCAACACCTGAAGCTGCCGATCCTTGCCCTGCAGATTGCGCTGGGCGAAGACCATCTCAGCCATTTCCTGAATGCCCGAGGCATTGGGCAATGGCAGATTCTGCTCAAGAATAATCTTCATCCGCGGCAGGAAGATCCATTGCAGCCACTGCTCGAAATCGAGGGTGTCGACCGAAAACGGCTCGACGCTGCTCAGGGCTTCGACCGAGGGCTGGACGTCATCCCACCAGCCCTGGGCGCGCAGTTCACGCTCGATCAACAGCAATTGATCGGCGACCTTGGAGAAACGACTGTCCATCACAGCGAAACCTTGGCCTTCTGACGGGCCAGAGTGGCGCCGGCGGAATCACCTTGCTTCTCACGTGCCTGAGCGATCAATTCCCACAGACTGGCCTGCAAGTCCGGACGACCATTGGCCATGGTCAGTGCGCGACGAGCGGTCTGCTCGGCTTGCGGCGCATCGCCCTGGGCCATGCGCACCTGCGCCAGACGGTAAAGCACTTGCGGCTCGCGCGGCGCTACACGCTGGGCGCGTTCCAGGCTGGAGGACGCACCATTGAGGTCGCCACCGGCCTGCTGCTGTTGCGCAGTGGTCAACAGTGCGAGAACCGGGCCGTCCAGCTGCTCATCGGCAGACAGACCGCCACCGCTGCTGGCCGAAGGAATGCCGCTCGGCGTCGAAGGCATGCTGTAACTGCCGGAGCTGATCGGCGCCGACTCGACCGGCGAAGGGTTATACGGCCCCGGCGTGATGCCACCGGACGCCGGGCCCGGAACGATTGGCGAAGTGCTGATCGGCGCCGAAGCCGCTGCGCCGCCCGGCACCATCACTACCACACCGGTATCGCCTTGCGGGATCGCCTGAGCCTGGGCCTGTGCAGGACGTTTCACCGTCGTTTGACGGAAACCGCCATTGGCCGAAATCCGCTCGCTGTTGGACACGGCGGTGCCGGAGTCCACAACCGGGATCGAACCACGCTGTACGGTGGAGCAGCCGCTGAGCAAAGCCACGGCGGTCACCGCTGGAATCAACCACTTGTTCACTTGAAACCCTCTTTGCTTAATTCATCCAGCCCTTGACCCAATCCATCACCGACTCGCCCGAGGCCGGGCTTTCGCCCGCGCAGGAGGCGCCGGGTGGCGGTTCGCTGCCGCGAATATACGGCATCTGCACGGCGCCCGGACAGTTGGCATCAGATCCCTGGCCGGTACGCGAATCGACCCAGGCCTGCACCACGTTATCCGGTTGCGGCATGTCCAGCGGCAGCGGATCGGCCTTGCGCATGAAGCTGGTCCAGACCTGCAACGCACCGGTGGCCCCGGTGAACGGCGTCTTGCCGTTGTCGTCGCGGCCGAGCCAGACCACCGCCAGCAGATCCTGGCTGAAGCCGGCGAACCAGCTGTCGCGCGAATCGTTACTGGTGCCGGTCTTGCCCGCCAGCGTCAGGGTTCTTGGCAACACGTTATAAACCGAACTGCCGGTGCCTTCACGCATGACCCGCTGCATGGCGTTCTGGATCAGATAGATCGAGGCCGGATCGAAACGCTGCTCGATCTGGAACGGATAACGCTTGAGCGGTTCGCCGTCGGCAGTCAGCACGCTGCGAATCCCGCGCATCGGCGTATTGAAACCACCGTTGGCAAGCGTTTGGTACATGGTCGCGACTTCAATCGGGGTCATTCCGCCCGCACCGAGCAGCATCGACGGGAACGCCGGAAACTCGCGGGTCACGCCCAGGCGACCCAGCGTCTTGAGGACATTCGGAACGCCAACCGCCAGACCGAGGCGCGAGGTCGACAGGTTGTAGGAATGTGCCAGCCCCTGATACAGGAACACCGTACCGTGGGAGCGGCGGTCATAGTTCTGCGGTTTCCAGACCTGACCATCCGCACCCTTGATTGAAAGCGGCTCGTCCGACAGCCAACTGGTCAACGTGTACTGGCTCGGCTTCTCCAGCGCCGTCAGATAAACCGCCGGTTTGATCAGCGAGCCAATCGGCCGCACCGCATCCAGTGCCCGGTTGAACCCGGCAAAACTCGCCTGACGGCTGCCGATCATGGCCTGGACTTCGCCGGTTTCCGGGTTGGTAACGACCATCGCCGCTTCCACGTCGTCGGAACCCTTGCGACCGGACAGGCGCTTGAAAGTGTCGTTGACCGACGCTTCGGCTTTCATCTGCAGAATCGGATCGAAGCTGGTGAAAATCCGCAGGCCTTCTTCGGTCAAGTCTTCGTCGCGGTAGTCTTCACGCAACTGGCGCTTGACCAGATCGATGAAACCCGGAAACGAACTGTCGGCCAGCTTGCCGCGCGTGGTTACGCCCAGCGGCATTTTCTTCGCGGCAGCCACTTGTTCGGCGGAAGCGACGCCCTGCTGTTCAAGCACGTCGAGCACCAGATTGCGTCGCTCCAGCGCCCGCTCCGGATTGCGGCGCGGGTTGTAATAGGACGGGCCTTTGACCATCCCGACCAACAGCGCGACCTGGTGCAGCTTCAGCTCGGACAAAGGCTGAGCAAAGAAGAACTGGCTGGCCAGACCGAAACCGTGCACCGCACGCTGACCGTCCTGACCGACAAAGACTTCGTTGAGGTAAGCCTCGAGGATTTCCTTTTTGTCGTAATGCAGCTCGAGCAGCATCGCCATCATCGCTTCGGTGAGCTTGCGGGTCAGGCTGCGTTCGTTGGTGAGGTAGAAGTTCTTGACCAGTTGCTGGGTCAGCGTACTGCCGCCCTGAGTCATCTTGCCGCCCGAAGTGTTGACCCAGACGGCGCGGGCAATCGATTTCGGCGATACGCCCCAGTGGCTGTAGAAATCCCGGTCTTCCACGGCGACCAGGGTTTCCAGCAGATACGGCGGCACCTGATCGAGCTTGATCAGAATCCGGTCTTCAAGGTTTTTCGGGTAGATACCGCCGATCATCAGCGGCTCCAGGCGCACCACGGAAAGCTTCGAACCGTTGGTCGCCGAGAGTTCGGCCACGTAATCGCCGGAGAAACGCACGCGCACCGGCTGCGGTTTCTCGAGGCCTTCATAGAACTGGAAGCCACGGGTGTTCAGATCAACCGTGTTGCCATTGACCGCCGCCGCGCCGGGACCGTTGCTCACAGCTTCGCGGCGATAGCCCAAGGCATCGAGTTCGGTGAGGAAATCGTCCTTGCTCAGCTTTTGTCCGACGAACAGCTCGAGCGGACGCGCGTATACCTTGGCCGGGATGGTCCAGCGCTTGCCGGAGAACTTCTCCTGCACCACCGCATCGAGGTAAACGGCGAAGCCGGCCAGCACCACAAGGCCGACCAGACTGAGTTTAAGGGCCCAGCCCAACCATGGGCGCAGGCCCCGGGAAGCTGGTTTTTTAGGGGTACGGGGGGATCGAGTACGAGTCATGGCGGCGGATTATACGCACTTTATTCATACTCAACAGGAGCGCTCCGAGGTTTGCGTCGGGCTGGCGAGCGGCCATAATGAGCGCCTTGAATTTCTCCCAGTCTCTGAAGGATCGTCCGTGAGCCAGTCCCTGATCGCTGCCCTGCAAAACCCGGCCCTCTACCCGCATCCCGTCGAAGGGTTCCAGGTCATCGAAACCCATATCTCGTGGGTACTGCTCACCGGTCCCTACGCCTATAAAGTGAAGAAACCGGTGAACTTCGGTTTCCTCGACTTCACCAGCCTCGAATCCCGTGAGCACTTCTGCGGTGAAGAGCTGCGCCTGAACCAGCGCCTGACCGAAGATTTGTATCTGGAAGTGATTCCAGTGACCGGCAGCGCCGAAGCCCCGCAACTGGGTGGCGACGGCCCGGCCATCGAGTACGTGCTGAAAATGCGTCAGTTCCCGCAGTCCGGCCTGCTCAGCACCCTGCAAGCCAACGGCGAGCTGACCACCGCGCACATCGACGCGATGGCCGAGCAAATCGCCCGCTTCCACCTCAACGCGCCGAAAGTCCCGGCCGAGCACGATGCCGGCACGCCTGAAAGCGTGATGGCGCCGGTACGCCAGAACTTCGAACAGATCCTGCCGTTCCTCAGCGACAAGAACGATCTGCTGCAACTCGACGCTCTGCAAGCATGGGCTGAAAGCAGCTTCGATCGCCTCAAGCAGCTGTTCGCCCAACGCAAGACCGACGGTTTCACTCGCGAATGCCACGGTGACATTCACCTGGGCAACGCCACGCTGATCGACGGCAAGGTCGTGATCTTCGACTGCATCGAATTCAACGAACCGTTCCGCTTCACCGACGTATGGGCCGACACCGGCTTCCTGGCGATGGACCTTGAAGACCGTGGCCTGAAATCCCTGGCCCGTCGTTTCATCAGCCAATACCTGGAACTGACCGGCGACTATCAAGGCCTGGAAGTGCTGAACTTCTACAAAGCGTACCGTGCGCTGGTGCGTGCGAAAGTCGCACTGTTCAGCATGCCGGCCGACGCGACACCGGTGCAGCGCGCCACCACCCTGCGCCAGTACCGCAACTACGCCAACCTGGCGGAAAGCTACAGCACCATTCCTTCGCGCTTCATGGCGATCACCCATGGCGTTTCCGCTGTCGGTAAAAGCCACGTTGCCATGCGTCTGGTCGAAGCACTGGGCGCGATCCGCCTGCGTTCCGATGTCGAGCGCAAGCGCCTGTTCGGTGAGCAAACCGTTGCCAATGATGTTCAGGCCGGGATCTACAGCACCGACGCCAGCACTGCAACCTATGCGCGTCTGCATGAAATTGCCGAAGTGATTTTGCACGCCGGTTTCCCGGTGGTGATCGATGCCACTTACCTCAAGCGCGAACAACGCGACAACGCCGCCAAAGTCGCTGAAGCCACTGGCACGCCTTTCCTGATCCTTGACTGCAACGCTCCGCAGGCAGTGATCGAGAGCTGGCTGGCGATTCGTCAGGCAGACAAAAAGGATCCGTCCGACGCGACCCTTGCCGTGATCGAAGCACAACAGGCCAACCGCGAAGCCCTGACGCCGGAAGAAATCCTGCGCAGCAAACGCGTGCAGACCAATGAGTCCGGCACCCTGGACACCGTTGTGGCGCAGATCCGCCAGCGCCTGCCAGGTCTGTAAGAAACTATTTCGGCCGTGAAGCCCTCGCCCGCTTCACGGCCGTCAAATAGTGGCACTATACTGGCGTCATAAAACCAACAGGTGATTTGACATGAGCCAGCCGAAACTTCTCGACACCCCGCTTTATGCCTTGCTGCACAAAGACGACATCACAGGTTTCAACAATGAACGCCCGAAAGACGGCCCGATCGACATGGTGGGCGGTGACTTTCGCGGCCTCGACCTGCGCGAACTGAACGCCGATGGCGTGGACTTCCGGGACGCCTACTTCCGTTCCGCCGACCTGCGCGGCATCGACTTTCGCAACGCTTCGCTGGAAGGCGCGAGCCTGGCTCATGCGCAGATCTCCGGGGCCTACTTCCCGCCGGAGCTGAGTGCGGACGAAATCCTGATGTCGATGAATTTCGGTACGCGCCTGCGTTATCGCACTCGCTGAGTCTCGGCCCCCCCCCAAACTCGTCCAGCGCCCCCGCTTTGCGCTGGACTGCGTGCCATTCGTAATCCTCCCTCGCCCTCCTCCCGTTATTCATCAGCAAAAACTGACGTTTCTTAGAAGCGTTTGCGTTGAATCCGACCAAACAACCACGCTTTTCCTACTGATGGCTACACTCCTGAGAAGCTCGCCCACGCACCATTCGGCCGTCGCAAGGAGGCTTGATGAATGATGAACTGCAACACCTGAAGAATCTTGGCAAGACGTCGGCGCAATGGCTGCATGCCGTGGGCATCCATAGCGCCTCGGATCTGCGTCGCCTGGGCGCGGTGGATGCCTACCGGGCCGTGCGCACTCGCGGGTTTCGGGCGTCGAAGGTGTTGTTGTACGCGATCGAAGGGGCGCTGATGGATGTGCACTGGAACGACATTCCCGCCGAACGCAAGGATGCTTTGAACAAGCAGCTCGAAGCCATTTCCTCTCGCCACAAGAACTGACGGGCACTGACCGCCATGTACCTGCTCGGGGAACAATCGGCCCAGGCCGATGCATTGATCAACCACTTGCAGAGCTTGCCTGTTCAATGGCTTGAAGGCCTGGTGCCGTGCGGGCCGGCCCTGGAACTGGAAGCCACGGATGATCTGTTGGCACGTTTGCCGGACGACCATTTGTTCTTGCTCACGCAGGGTGTCATCACCGGCCGGCTGGGTGGACGTGGTCTGTTCTATTGGCATGAGGGCGATTTGATCGGCCTGCAACAGGGTCCGGAATGGGCGGATTGCACGCTGTGCTCAGACAACCCGCTGACATTACTGCCCTATCGCCGAAGCGATTTGTTTCAACATGTGTATGGAGAAACCTCGCGCTCTGAGCAATTTCTGCGCTATCTGCTCGGACAAATGGCACTACTGGCGCACGCGGTAGTCGAGTTCAAGCCGCGTGAGTTTCGCAGCACCAATGGTTTCAAGCGGGTCGACGCCGGAGACATTCTGATCCGCGAGGGCGATGACGCCGACCATGTGTTCGTGATTATCGAAGGACACGCCGAAGCGTTTGTTAACGGGCACAAAGTAGGCGACGTGCCCAAGGATGAAATATTCGGCGCAATGGCCGTGTTCACTGGCGAGCCGCGCAACGCGACGGTCATTGCCCGGGAAGCGAGCACGGTGATGCTGATTCCCGGCGATCAGTTTCTGAGCATGACCCGCACCAATCCGAAAATCGCCCACAGCCTGATCGAAAGCATGGCGCTGCGTATCGACCAGCTCAACAAGCAGCTCACGGGATTTAACAGCCAGACCTGACGCCGGTATTCACGGGGCGTTTACGCCATTGCCGGGACAAAACGACAGAAATGAAAAAACAGCAGTTGACTTGGTAATGAGAATCGCTATGATTATCACAACTGATCGCGAGATCAGTCGATATTCTGAAAAGCCCTTGGTTCGGACTCTCAGATTATCTCCTCATCAGGCTAATCACGGTTATTTGACCCGGTTTTTACCGGGTCTTTTTTTGCCTGTGGAAAAGTCATTTCTTGCCGAACTGCTTACGCATCTCGGCGCAATAATCCGGTTTCGGCTTGGTCGCTGTGAACCAGACATAATCAGCCATCGCCGCCGTAATCTGACTGCCCTGCTCCGCCAGCATCAGCACCGTCGGCGCCTCGGGCGCGCCCAGATCCAGCACATGCAGCGGCACCCCCACGTCCTTGCGCGCGTGATAAGCACCCGCCAACAACAAGGCAGGCGCGGAGGCCGCCAATAAACGCGATGCCATTCGCCGATCCCGTTGCTGCTGAACAGCCAGCATCGCCGGCATTTGTGCTGACGGCAGCAAGCCGCAGTGAGAATCGCCGATCTGCTCCAACAGCGTTTCTTTCACAAATTTAGCGTTGCTGCGCTCCCCGCTCAGAACCGGAGGATCGCGATAGAACGCGCGAATTTCGATGTTATCGAGGTTGGCTGCCAGCAACGGCCAGGATTGCGTCAGGGCGAACCGCACAATCGGGCCGTAGAGATTCCAGTCCCAACCATCCTGCCAGGCCAATGCAGCAGGAAGATCAGTTGGTGGCGTTGCAGCATGTCGCACATCATCGACCCGCGACTGTTGATCGGGCGTCAGCATTTCCAGCAGGAGACTGCCTTGTGGACGCGTTTGTTCGAGGTTCTGCAACAACCACAATTGAAGGGCATGGTGATCGGCGTTGTCATGCTGCTCGCCAACGATCACCCGCGCCGGTCTGCTCAGTTGCGTCAGTAATTGCTGCGCCGTCAGACGCTCGCCGCTGCGCAGATCACGAATCTCGCCCACGACCGGCGGCGCCGCAACATGCTGGCAACCCGCAAGCCACAACACCGCCAACAGCAAAATCCCGCGCATACCCTCACCCTCGATGATGAAATCAGCGGGCGATGATCAGCGGATGCCCGCGCTCCGGGTGCGTTTGCACCAGCACTTCCAGACCGAAAACCGCCTTCAGCGATTCCGGGCGCAAGACCTGCTGCGGTGTATCCAGTGCGACCGGCCGGCCGCCCTCCAGCAGCAGGATGCGATCACAATAACGCGCCGCCAGATTCAGATCATGCAGGATCACCAGCACCGCCGCGCCGCGATCGGCAAATTCGCGCACCGCTTGCAGCGTCGTGTGTTGATGCAACGGATCGAGCATCGAGGTCGGCTCATCAAGCAGCAGAGTCTGCCCCGCCTGCCCCGGCCAAAGTTGCGCAAGCACCCGCGCCAGATGCACCCGCTGACGCTCGCCGCCGGACAAGGCCAGATAACTGCGGCCACTCAGGTGTCCGGCATCGGCGGCCCGTAATGCGGCAGCGACGATCTCGTCATCGCGCACCCGCCCGCTCTGATAAGGCAGACGCCCCATGCCGACCACTTCCTCGACAGGAAAGGCAAAGTCCAGCGTCGATACCTGTGGCAACACCGCCAGCCGCTGGGCACGCTGAGAACCACTCCAATGGCTCAAGGCCTCACCGTCCAGCAGCACTTCCCCGTCGCTGGCACTCAACTCTCCGCAAAGCGCACTGAGCAAGGTACTTTTACCGGCGCCGTTCGGCCCCAGTACACCCAGCACTTCTCCCGGTTCGAGTTGCAGGCTGACGTCGGCCAGAACGGTCTTGCGGCCACGGCGGATGTGCAGGTTGTGCGCACGCAGCATCAGGCACGCCCTCGCAGCAACAGATAAAGGAAGAACGGCGCACCGATGAACGCGGTGACGATGCCAATCGGCAGCTCCGCCGGTGCCAGCGCCAGCCGCGCCACCAGATCAGCCAACAGCAACAGACTGGCTCCGGCCAGCACCGATGCCGGCAGCAACACCCGGTGATCCGGCCCCACGAGCAAGCGCACCAGATGTGGCACCACCAGCCCGACAAAACCGATCATGCCCGCCGCGGCCACCGCCGCACCGACGCCCAGCGCCGTGCAGAACACCAGCTCACGCTTGAGCCGTTCGACATCGATTCCCAGATGCCCGGCTTCCGATTCGCCGAGCAGCAATGCATTCAACGCCTTGGCTCGGCGTGGGAGCCAAAGTGCAACACCGGCGGTGATGATCAGCAGCGGCCACAATCGCGCATAACTTGCACCGTTGAGGCTGCCCAGGTTCCAGAACGTCAATGTGCGCAATGTCGCGTCGTCGGCCAGATAGGTAAACAGCCCCACCGCCGAACTGGCCAGCGCCGTCAGGGCAATCCCCGCCAGCAACATGGTCGCCACATTGGTCTGCCCGTTACGGCGGCCGAGTCGATAGACCAGCGCAGTTACGCCAAGGCCACCGAGAAACGCGCAAACCGACAGCAGATAAGGCCCGAACCACTCTGGCAGTCCGCCAAAAAACGAACCACCGACAATCGCCACCGCCGCGCCCAACGCCGCTCCACTCGAGACGCCAACCAAACCTGGATCCGCCAGCGGATTGCGAAACAGCCCCTGCATCGCCACCCCGGACAGCGCCAGCACACCGCCAACTGCCAACCCGAGCAGCGTACGCGGCAGACGAATCTGCCCGAGAATCAGTTCAGCCTGCTCCAGCCCGTCCGGCGCCAGCGGCACACCGATCATGCGCAGGGCAGCGCGCAAGGTATCGAACAACGGCAGACTCACCGGCCCCAACGCCAGCGACAGCCAGATCGCCAGCAGACACAGCAAGATCAGGCCGATAAACAAGCCACGGGGCTTGACCAGCGTGGTCATTGACTGCTCTGGGCCGGATAGAACCCCTCAGACAGGGTCTTCAGCGCAGCCGGCAAACGCGGCCCGAGCCCGCCGACCAGCAGCGTCGGGTCCAGCTCCAGCACCCGGCCGGTCTTGGCCGCACGGCTGGAATTGAGGATCGGGTTTTCCTTGAACAGCGCCGCTTTCGCCGCCTCGCCGGTCAGCGCACGGTCAGCGAACACCAGCACTTCAGGATCGAGACTGGCCAGGGACTCCACGGAAAATGGCTTGTAACCGGTGTGGGTCGCAAGGTTATGCCCGCCCGCCTGTTGCAGCAGCCAATCGGCAGCGGTGTCTTTGCCGGCGATCAGCGGCTTGCCGCCGGCATGTCCGAGCAGCAACAGCACGCCCGGCGCTTTCTGTTGGGTCTTGGCCTGCGCTACACGAGCCTTTTGCGTATCGAGTTGCTGTTGATAACTTTGCAGCAATTGCGCGGCCTGGCTTTCGGCGCCCAGCAACTGCCCCAGATGAGTGACATTTTTCTCCAGTGTCGGCAGATCCGGCTGAGCCGAGAACAATTCCACCCGAACCTTGGCGCTGCGCACCTGCGAGACCACTGGCGGCGGGCCCATTTCTTCGGTGCCGATGAGGATGTCCGGGCGCAGGCTGAGAATGCCTTCGGCCGACAGGCTGCGCTGGTAGCCGATGCTCGGCAGCGACTTCAGGGACTGCGGATGCTGGCTGGTGGTGTCGACCCCCACCAGTTTGGCTTCACCCCCCAGTGCACTCACCCACTCCGACAAGGCGCCGCCAGCGCTGACCCAACGTTGCGGCAACTCGGCCGCTGCAGCCTGGTGGCTGACCAAAAGTCCGACACACAGCACGGCAACGCGGGTACTCAGGCGCATAGACAGCTTCCTTGAAAGGTTTTCCCGGGCATCGGAACGGCAGGCCAAGTATCCTCGGCAGCGCTCACCTCGCTACGGGCGAAGGCGGCCATTTGATAATTGTTTGCATTTGAACGTCAAGCTCGGACATATCCGGACACGAGCCGACACTTGAGGATAGCCATGAAGTTTCTTTGCGCGGGTGCCGATCTGATTGAAGGCGGCAGTCGCGGTTTCGATATCGACGGGAAAAAACTGTTGGCCGTGCGCCGCGCGGGGCAGGCTTACGTCTATCTCAATCGCTGCCCACATCGGGGCGTCGGCCTGGAATGGCACACCGACCAGTTTCTCGACCCGAGCAACAGCCTGATCCAGTGCGCGACCCACGGCGCACTGTTTCTGATCGAGGACGGAGAATGCGTCGCCGGCCCCTGCACCGGGCAATCGCTGACGGCCATCCCTTGCCGTGAAGACGCGCAAGGGCTGTGGATCGATGTCTAACCGTTGAGCAGCACGTCCAGCCGCCGGTCGATCACCATCTCTTCATGGCTCAACCGCACGCCGTACGCCAGGACTTCGACCCCGCACGCCACCGCCTCACGCAGCGCAGCGGCGTAGGCGAAGTCGATTTCCTCGGCTGGACGCACCGCCTCGACTCCCGTGAGATTGACGCAGTACAACTGCACCGCACGAATCCCGTCCCGCGCCAGATGCGCCAGCTCACGCAAATGCTTGGCGCCGCGCTCTGTCACCGCATCGGGAAACGCCGCCACTGCCGTTCCGTCGAAACCCAGCGTGACACTCTTCACTTCCACGTAGGCCGGGCCCGTCGGATAGTCGAGGCGAAAATCGATCCGACTCTTTTCCTGTCCATACGCCACTTCGCGCTTGAGCCCGGTGAAACCGTTCAACTCATTGATGACACCCGCCTGCAAGGCTTCTTCGACCAGTGCGTTGGCGCGTCCGGTATTCACGCAAAACAGCCGGCCCTGCGGGGTTTCGCCGACTTCCCAGGTACCGGGCAGCTTGCGCTTCGGATCATTGGAGCGGCTGAACCAGACCTGCCCGCCCTCGACCTGGCAATTGAGCATCGAGCCGGTATTGGGGCAATGAATGGTCAGCAACTCGCCGCCAACGGTTTCGATATCGGCGAGAAAACGCTTGTAACGCCGGATCAACCGGCCTTCTTCAAGAGGAGGATGAAAGCGCATCAGCCTTGCCAGCTCTTCAAGCCACGGGCGATACGCTCTACCGCTTCCTGTAGGCGTGGGAGGTTTTGCGTGTAGGCAAAGCGCACGTGATGACCGGCCTGATAGCGACCGAAATCCAGCCCCGGCGTGAACGCGACATGTTCGGTTTCAAGGAAATGCCGGCAGAACGCGAAGGCATCGCCGCCGAACTGGCTGATATCGGCATACAAATAGAACGCACCTTCTGGCTCCACGGCAATGTTGAAGCCCAGCTCCCGCAGTGCCGGCAGCAGGAAGTCACGGCGACGGCCGAATTCGGCGCGGCGCTCTTCGAGAATCGCGATGGTGTCGGGCTCGAAACAGGCCAGCGCCGCATGTTGGGCCATGCTTGGCGCACTGATATAGAGGTTCTGCGCGAGTTTTTCCAGTTCACTGACCGCCGCATCCGGCGCCACCAGCCAGCCGAGACGCCATCCGGTCATGCCGAAATATTTGGAGAAACTGTTGAGGACAAAGGCGCTGTCGTCCACTTCCAGCACACTGGCGGCGTCGGTGCCGTAAGTCAGGCCGTGGTAGATCTCGTCCACCACCAGATGCCCGTGACGCGCCTTGATGGCTGTGGATAACCCGGACAGTTCATCGCGGGTCAGAATCGTACCGGTCGGGTTGGCCGGCGAAGCGACCAGCGCACCGACGCTGTCGTGATCCCAGTGGCGCGCCACCAGGTCCGGCGTCAGTTGATAACGCACGTCCGGGCCAACCGGCACAAGCTGCGCCGCGCCTTCGACCAAACGCAGAAAGTGTCGGTTGCAAGGGTAGCCGGGGTCGGCCAGCAGCCAGTGCTTGCCCGGATCCACCAGCAACGCGCTGGCCAGCAGTAACGCGCCGGAACCACCGGGGGTGATGAGAATCCGGCGCGGATCGATGTTCAGGCCGTAGCGCGTCTGATAGAAGCCGGAAATCGCCTCGCGCAGTTCGGGAATGCCACGGGCTGCGGTGTAACGGGTTTTCCCGGCTGTCAGGGCTTGCTGGCCGGCGCGGATGATCGGTTCGGCGGTAGTGAAGTCCGGTTCGCCGATTTCCAGGTGGATCACGTCGTGGCCGGCGGCCTGCAATTCATTGGCCCGCGCCAGCAACGCCATGACATGGAACGGTTCGATCGCACGACTGCGCGCACTGTAGGGCTGAGCCATTGGCCTTCCTTCAACGAGGGAAAAGAAACGATTCTACCCATCTGCCGGAACGAGCGAGAACCCGCAGCGGTCACAGCCACAAGAACACTGGACTGTAACGACCCGAGCGTACGCTCCAGGATTGACTAAAATCAGTGATTGAGCAGGTCTGCAACATCACCGGGCATGGCTTGGCAAACATTTGCAAGCCCCAACGGCCACGCGCTCGACATCCGGGAGTAGCGCGGGCCGAATTGATCTGGTAAGTTCGCCCGCTTGCAGCCGCAGGGCCGGCAGGTGTCGGTGATGGAGCAATCCTGCGCAATGGATTACAAGAGTAGAGGCGGTCCATTTCATGCCCACCCAAGCAAAGCAACAGGCAAGTCAGACACTCAGCGGTTTCGAACCCTACGTCCCGAAAGCGGGCGAAGAGTACATGGGCGCTCCAATGCGCGCGCACTTCACCAAGATCCTGACCAAGTGGAAACTGGACTTGATGCAGGAAGTCGACCGCACTGTTGATCACATGAAAGACGAAGCGGCCAACTTTCCTGATCCGGCCGACCGTGCCAGCCAGGAAGAAGAGTTCGCCCTCGAGCTGCGCGCCCGCGACCGCGAGCGCAAACTGATCAAGAAGATCGACAAGACCCTGCAACTGATCGAAGACGAAGAGTACGGCTGGTGCGACTCTTGCGGCATCGAGATCGGCGTCAAGCGCCTCGAGGCCCGTCCGACTGCCGACATGTGCGTCGACTGCAAGAACCTGGCGGAAATCAAGGAAAAGCAGGTCGGTAAATAATCCCGGCCTGAACGAAAAACGGAGCGTGCGAACGCTCCGTTTTTGTTTCTGCCATTTTTTACTCTTCAAGTAACATCGCCCTCATGACTGCCAACTCCTCCCCCGCCTACATTGGCCGCTTTGCCCCGACCCCCAGCGGGCACCTGCACTTCGGTTCGCTGGTTGCCGCCCTGGCCTCTTATCTGGACGCACGCTCGGTGGGCGGCCGCTGGCTGGTGCGCATGGAAGACCTCGATCCGCCTCGCGAAGAGCCGGGCGCGCAAGCGGCGATACTCAAGGCACTGGAAAGCTACGGTTTCGAATGGGACGGCGAAATGGTTCGCCAGAGCGATCGGCACGAAGCCTACGCGCAAGTGCTCGACAGCCTGTTCAATCACGGCCTCGCCTACGCCTGCACCTGCTCGCGCAAACAACTGGAGCCGTACCACGGCATTTATCCAGGACTGTGCCGCAATGCCGGCCACGGTCAGGAAGACGCCGCGATCCGTCTTCGCGTGCCAGAGCTCGAATACCACTTCATCGACCGGGTGCAGGGCGAATACCGCCAGCATCTGGGCCGCGACGTGGGTGATTTCGTGATCCGCCGCCGCGACGGCCTCTACGCCTACCAACTGGCGGTGGTGCTCGACGACGCCTGGCAGGGCATCACCGACATCGTGCGCGGCGCCGATCTGCTCGACTCCACGCCGCGCCAGCTCTATCTGCAGGAGTTGCTCGGCCTGCGCCAACCGCGCTATCTGCATCTGCCACTGATTACCCAGCCGGACGGCAACAAGCTCGGCAAGTCATACCGCTCGCCACCGCTTGAAGCCGATCAGGCCACGCCATTGCTGCTGCGGGCCTTGCGTGCACTGGGGCAAAACCCGGGGCACGAACTGGTCCACGCCTCGCCGCAGGAACTGTTGAACTGGGGCAGCGCCCACTGGGATGCCTTGAAAATCCCGCGCACACTGACCCTGCCCGAAGCGCAACTGCTGTGACGACACTTGCAGTGGCGCGCCCATCCGTTACCATCGCCGCACGTTTTCGGGCACGCGCATAAAAAAGAGAGGCCGGGATGTACATCTATCGCTTGGTCCTGCTTCTGGTCGTGGGGATCTACCTGTTTTCTCCCGCCATCATGGATTGGTGGATCGACGCTACGGGCGCCTGGTATCGCCCTTATCTGCTCTGGCTGATCCTGATTGTCGTGACCTTCATCCTGCAGAGCCAAAAAGATGCCGATGAGCTTTAGCCTGACCCAGATGCTGCTGATCAGCGCCGCCTACCTGGCCGCGTTGTTCGGCGTGGCCTGGATCAGTGAACGGGGCATGATCCCGCGGGCGATCATTCGCCATCCGTTGACCTACACCCTGTCGCTGGGGGTCTACGCCAGTGCATGGGCGTTCTACGGTACGGTGGGTCTGGCCTATCAGTACGGCTACGGTTTTCTGTCCAGTTATCTCGGGGTATCCGGCGCGTTTCTGCTGGCGCCGGTGCTGCTGTATCCGATCCTCAAGATCACCCGCACTTATCAACTGTCGTCGCTGGCAGACCTGTTCGCCTTTCGCTTTCGCAGCACCTGGTCCGGTGCGCTGACCACGATTTTCATGCTGATCGGCGTACTGCCGTTGCTGGCGTTGCAGATCCAGGCCGTGGCCGACTCCATCGGCATCCTCACCGGCGAACCGGTGCAGAATCGCGTGGCCCTGGCGTTCTGTGCGCTGATCATCCTGTTCACGATCTTCTTCGGCTCGCGCCACATCGCCACCCGTGAAAAGCACGAAGGGCTGGTATTCGCGATTGCCTTCGAATCGGTGATCAAACTGGCGGCCCTCGGCGGCGTTGGCCTCTACGCGCTGTACGGCGTATTCGACGGCCCGCAACAGCTTGAACTGTGGCTGCTGCAGAATCAGACCGCCCTCGCCGCTCTGCACACACCGTTGCAGGAAGGCCCGTGGCGCACGTTGCTGCTGGTGTTTTTCGCCTCGGCGATCGTGATGCCGCACATGTATCACATGACCTTCACCGAAAACCTCAACCCGCGCTCGCTGGTCAGCGCGAGCTGGGGCCTGCCGCTGTTCCTGCTGTTGATGAGCCTGGCCGTGCCGCTGATTCTCTGGGCCGGCCTGAAACTCGGCGCCACCACCAATCCGGAATACTTCACCCTCGGCATCGGTATCGCCGCCAACAGCAAGTCGCTGGCGTTGCTGGCCTATGTCGGCGGATTGTCGGCGGCCAGCGGCCTGATCATCGTCACCACGCTGGCGCTGTCGGGCATGGCCCTGAACCACCTAGTGCTGCCGCTCTACCAGCCACCGGCCGAGGGCAATATCTATCGCTGGCTGAAATGGACCCGCCGGGCGCTGATCGTCGCGATCATCATGGCCGGTTTCTGCTTCTACCTGATGCTCGGCGCCGAGCAGGACCTGGCCAACCTCGGCATCGTCGCCTTCGTCGCGACCCTGCAATTTCTGCCGGGCGTGCTGTCGGTGCTGTACTGGCCGACCGCCAATCGCCGCGGCTTTATCGCTGGTCTGCTGGCGGGGATCGTGGTGTGGGTCGTGACCATGCTGTTGCCGCTGGTCGGCAATCTGCAGGGTTTCTATATTCCGTTACTGAACATGATCTACGTACTGGACGACACCAGCTGGCACATGGCGGCCATCGCCTCGCTGGCGGCCAACGTCCTGATGTTCACCCTGATTTCGTTGTTCACCAATGCCAGCCCCGAAGAGGCCAGCGCCGCCGAAGCTTGCGCTGTGGATAACGTACGCCGTCCGCAGCGCCGCGAATTGCACGCCGCTTCTCCGCAGGAGTTCGCCACGCAACTGGCCAAGCCACTGGGTGCCAAGGCTGCGCAGAAAGAAGTCGAACAGGCCCTGCGCGACCTTTATCTGCCGTTCGACGAGCGCCGCCCCTATGCATTGCGCCGCCTGCGTGACCGGATCGAAGCCAACCTCTCCGGCCTGATGGGCCCGAGCGTCGCCCAGGACATGGTGGAAACCTTCCTGCCGTACAAGGCCGGCGGCGAAAACTACGTCACCGAAGACATCCATTTCATCGAAAGCCGCCTCGAGGATTACCACTCGCGCCTGACCGGTCTGGCGGCCGAGCTCGACGCCTTGCGCCGCTACCACCGCCAGACCCTGCAGGAACTGCCGATGGGCGTCTGCTCGCTGGCCAAGGATCAGGAGATCCTGATGTGGAACAAGGCCATGGAAGAACTGACCGGGATTGCCGCGCAACGGGTGGTCGGCTCGCGCCTGAGCACCATCGCCAATCCGTGGAAAGATCTGCTGCAAGGCTTTATCCACCTGCCCGACGAGCACTTGCACAAGCAGCACCTGGCCCTCGACGGCCAGACCCGCTGGCTGAACCTGCACAAGGCGGCCATCGACGAGCCCCTGGCACCGGGCAATAGCGGCCTGGTGCTGCTGGTGGAAGACCTGACCGAAACCCAGATGCTCGAAGACAAACTGGTGCATTCCGAGCGCCTGGCCAGCATCGGTCGCCTCGCGGCGGGTGTTGCCCACGAAATCGGCAACCCGATCACCGGTATCGCCTGTCTCGCGCAAAACCTGCGCGAAGAGCGCGAAGACGACGGTGAGCTGACGGAAATCAGCGGCCAGATCCTCGAACAGACCAAACGCGTGTCACGCATCGTCCAGTCGTTGATGAGTTTCGCCCACGCCGGCAGCCATCAGCACAGCGACGAGCCCGTCTGTCTGGCGGAAGTCGCCCAGGACGCCATCGGCCTGCTGGCCCTCAACCGGCGCAATTTCGAAGTGCAGTTCTACAACCTGTGCGATCCCGATCACTGGGTCGAAGGCGATCCGCAGCGGCTCGCCCAGGTGCTCATCAATCTGCTCTCCAACGCCCGTGACGCCTCGCCTGCCGGCAGTGCGGTGCGGGTCAAGAGCGAAGCCGGCGAACACACGGTCGATCTGATCGTCGAAGACGAAGGCAGCGGAATTCCGTCGAGCATCATGGATCGATTGTTCGAACCCTTCTTCACCACCAAGGATCCTGGCGAAGGCACCGGTCTGGGCCTTGCACTGGTCTATTCCATCGTTGAAGAGCATTATGGACAAATCACCATCGACAGCCCGGCTGATGTTCAGAGCCAGCGCGGCACCCGTATCCGGGTGACATTGCCGCGTCATGTCGAAGCGACGTCCGCTGTGAACTGAGACCGTCGAGAGTATCGAATCAATGCCGCACATTTTGATCGTCGAAGACGAAACCATTATCCGCTCCGCCTTGCGCCGCCTGCTGGAACGCAACCAGTACCAGGTCAGCGAAGCCGGTTCAGTGCAGGAAGCACAAGAACGCTTCAGTATTCCCACATTCGATCTGATCGTCAGCGACCTGCGTCTGCCGGGTGCTCCGGGCACCGAGCTGATCAAGCTCGGCCAGGGCACGCCGGTGCTGATCATGACCAGCTACGCCAGCCTGCGCTCGGCGGTCGACTCGATGAAGATGGGCGCGGTGGATTACATCGCCAAGCCTTTCGACCACGATGAAATGCTTCAGGCTGTCGCGCGGATCCTGCGCGATCGCCAGTCGGCGCCTGCTGCCGGCGAAGCAGCTCCCGCGAAATTGGCCAATGGCAGCGGCAAATCCGCCATCGACAACAGCAATGGCGAGATCGGCATCATCGGTTCGTGTCCGCCGATGCAGGACCTTTACGGCAAGATCCGTAAAGTTGCGCCGACCGATTCCAACGTATTGATCCAGGGCGAATCCGGTACCGGTAAAGAACTGGTGGCCCGCGCCCTGCACAACCTGTCGAAACGCGCCAAGGCGCCGATGATCTCGGTGAACTGCGCCGCCATTCCGGAAAGCCTGATCGAGTCCGAACTGTTCGGTCACGAGAAAGGTGCGTTCACCGGTGCCAGCGCCGGTCGCGCCGGTCTGGTGGAAGCGGCGGACGGCGGCACGCTGTTCCTCGACGAAATCGGCGAGTTGCCGCTGGAAGCCCAGGCTCGCCTGCTGCGCGTGTTGCAGGAAGGCGAAATTCGCCGGGTGGGCTCGGTCCAGTCGCAAAAGGTCGACGTTCGCTTGATCGCGGCGACCCACCGCGACCTCAAGAGCCTGGCGAAAATCGGCCAGTTCCGTGAAGACTTGTACTACCGCCTGCACGTGATCGCGTTGAAACTGCCGGCCTTGCGCGAGCGCGGCGCCGACGTCAACGAAATCGCCAATGCGTTCCTCGCTCGCCAGAGCGCACGCATCAACCGCACCGACCTGAAATTTGCCGCCGATGCCGAACAGGCGATCCGGCACTATTCCTGGCCGGGTAACGTGCGGGAGCTGGAAAACGCCGTCGAGCGCGCCGTGATTCTGAGCGAAAGCCCGGAAATCTCTGCCGACCTGCTGGGCATCGACATCGAGCTGGGTGATCTGGAGGACGACGAATTCATCGGCCTGCCGGCGCAACCGGCCGGTAACGCCAGCAACAGCAGCCACGAGCCGACCGAAGACCTGTCACTGGAAGACTACTTCCAGCATTTCGTGCTCGAGCATCAGGATCACATGACCGAGACCGAACTGGCGCGCAAACTGGGCGTCAGCCGCAAATGCCTGTGGGAGCGTCGTCAGCGTCTGGGCATTCCACGGCGCAAGACCGGGGTCGCCAGCGAGAGCTGAACGTTACCTGTCGAGTGTGCGGGTTACCGTTGAAGAGGTGAAAAAACTGTTACCTCAGTCTTTTCACGTAACAGAAGCCGGGGTTATCGGTAACGAAACCCCGGCTTTTTTTCGCCCTGCGAAAACGGTTATATCGACCTAACCCCTTGTTTTATTGGGGTTCGCAAAAGTTGGCACGGCACCTGCTATATGTTTGGTACAAGAACAATAACAAGCAATGCACAAGACAATAAAAATAAGACGAATCGACTCACGCACAATAAAAACAAGACGGCGAGAGGCGCAGCTAA
>Ga0207713_1001319_pt1 | contig 20360 bp, 17 predicted proteins | sample KBSS64metaG_FD_184404 | JGI IMG/M metagenome (GOLD analysis project Ga0207713, IMG submission 184404) | Switchgrass rhizosphere microbial communities from Kellogg Biological Station, Michigan, USA - KBS S6-4 metaG (SPAdes) (version 2) | ecosystem: Host-associated > Plants > Roots > Rhizosphere >... | reverse complement strand
ATGTTTGCTGGCTACTGCGGAACGCTTCTTACGCCAATGGCAGCCAACTTTAACATCGTACCGACCATGCTGCTTGAACTAAAAGACAAAAACGCTGTGATTAAAGCACAAGTACCGATTGCGCTATCCGTTTTTGTTGTTAACACATTATTAATGTATTACCTTGTATATCACTTTTAAAGGAGAGTAATAGAATGACAACTGTATTACTAACTGGCTTTGAACCATTTGAAGGTGAACGTATTAACCCGTCTTTAGAAGCTGTCAAAGCCTTAGACGGCGTAGCTGTTGAAGACTATCACATTGTTGCTAAACCTCTTCCCACTGTGTTTGGCGAATCAATCGCAAAGCTTCATACGTATATAGAAGAAATCAGCCCTTCTATCGTTATTTGCGTTGGACAAGCAGGCGGCCGTGAAGGAATTACGGTAGAACGCGTGGCCATTAACGTAGATGACGCGCGAATTCCTGACAACATCGGCCAGCAGCCTATTGATCGCCTTATTATCCAAAACGGCCCTACCGCATACTTTTCGACATTGCCTATCAAAGCTGCTGTCGAAAACCTGCGCCAAGCAGGCATTCCAAGCAGCGTTTCTCAAACCGCTGGAACGTTTGTATGTAACCACATATTTTACGGGCTCATGAACATGATTCAAAACTGTTGTATTAAAGGTGGATTTGTTCATATTCCTTACCTTCCCGAACAAGCTGTCAATCACCCAGGGAAAGCGAGTATGTCGTTGGATTTGATTGTGCAGGGGCTGCTGAGTGTGGTGAAGACGACGATTTTGGTTGAAGAAGATATTGTCATTTCGGGTGGGGCTACGTATTAAAAGCCAATAATATTCTATGTAAAAAATGACCTTACTTCGTATGGTAAGGTCATTTTGCATAGTAGAACCATTTCATTGTCCCTATATTCAGTGATCTTAAAGCAGTGATGAACTTATAACTTTAAATCAATATTTCCACCTAAATGAGGCTGAGCGGCTTGTTGAAGTGCTTTTACATTGGAACTGCTGATTAATTCCTTAACAGCTTCTTCTTGCTGTTCGGCGTTTCCCATTGCCATTTTCATGACTGATAGGGAAGCTTGCTGCTGGACTTTCCCTTGACTTAGTGACATTGACATAAGTGCGATATCCATAGGACACTTCCTTTTTTTAAAGACAAACTACTTCTTTACCTAGTTACTTAAAAGCTTTATAAAAATGTTTTTCATTATTAGCATCGGTTAGTAAATTAGTATTTTAAGAATTTTTATGAAGAGTATGTAATAGAATTTTTTTATCTTAAAGAATAAAAAAATTGATTATTCAAAATAATAGTTTATAATAGGAACATATATTCTTATTATAAATTGAGGTGAATAAGATGGAATTGTATCAATTATCTCCCATTCAACAAAATGTTTTAATAGCTAGTATTATGGGTGACGGTGAAATAACAAAAATTTATAAAAATAGTCGACGCAAAAACAACAGCTATCGCGAACACTATGGACAAGCTCAAGAAAAGTATCGTGAATGGAAACAGCTTTTTCTTCCCGACTTGTTATATTTCAATAAAAAATGGCATAGCCTTTGCTCTAGGTCACTTCCTCTTTTCTCACAACTATACCCACACTTCTACAATAGCAAAAATCAAAAACAAGTTCCTGAAAACCTATTACCAACATGTACTCTACCTCATTTTTTAGCTGTCTTATATATGGATGATGGTACGCTCTCAATTACCAAACGAATTAATCATAATAAAAAGCGAATTTATCTTACACCCTCTATTATGTTAGCTCTTCAATGTTTTCCTGTACATGAGCTCAACTTACTACAACAACATATCCACAATACTTTCAATTATACTTTTAAGCTATGCTCTACTCCATCTGGACACGGTTATATATTGAGGTTTACATCTGTACAACATACGTTTTCATTTTTAAACTTTATTTCTCCTGTAACTAATACTTGTCCAAGCATGTTTTACAAAACTAATTGGGAGTGGCGTTATAACAAAGAAAAACAATTGCTACTGAAGCAATATCCTAACTATGAGATTATTGCTTCGAGTTCCGATCGCTATAAACCCTACTCTCCAGAAGAAATTAACCGTATGATTACATTGCATAAAAATGGCGAAACAATTTCTAATATCGCTAGAGTAATTAATCGAACGTATTGGTCAGTTGTTTACAAGGTTAGGGAGTTAAAGGAGAAAAACCTTTTGTAAAGTAAATGTTGTACGACTCGTTCAAATTCCTTGTATTAAATATAAAAAGGAATTCTAGCCAAGCTAGAATTCCTTAAAATTTTATTAACGAAGAAGTTGTAAAACTCCTTGTGGTTGTTGGTTCGCTTGCTTTGCGACTGTATCTTTCGATTACAGAATAGACTATATCTTCATCCTATTTATATAGGAGCTGGGCACTTCGAACAGTTTCACTGCCCTACGAGATTCATAATCATAGTTTTCACCTTAGACCGTATTCTCTAGTCGTTGAACCTTCTCCAGAGTTTCCTCACAGGAGCTTGGCTGCTGATTATCCATTGTAGTATCTTTATCATTTTCAAACCTTCACGCTTATCGTTTCTGATTACGTTGTGGTTGATAAAGCTTTAGGAAGTTCCAGCAGTTCACCCAGTTATTCTCTAGCTCGTTACCAAGCTAGACGCCCTTTAATCAATTATCTCAAAAGTTGTAGAATCCCTTGAGGCATCTGATTAGATTGAGCCAACATTGCTTGTGATGCTTGAGAAAGAATTGAATTCTTTGTTTGTTCCATCATTTCTTTCGCCATCGTGCGAACATTTACTTTCATAAATGACTAGACTATATCTTCACCCTCCTATATAAGTAGGGGCCGGGCACTTCGGATTCACAATGCTGATGGACATTGCTTTACCTATGGATTTCATCATCTTGAGCATAGCTTTTAGATGGTCTATCCTAGTCGTTGAACCTTCTCCACTTTTTCAAGTCAGGAGCTTGGCTGCTGATTGCCCAATCTTTTCTTTTTTTGAACCATCACGCCTGTCGTTTCCAACTACGTTGTGGCAAGAAAAGCTCTAAGGGGTTTCCAGCAATTCACCCGATTATAATCACTAGCCGTTACCAGCTAGGACGACTGTGCTTGTTACTGCTTATGCAGCTAAAGCATAATCTACGTCACGGATACGAGATTCCGCAGCAGTTAGGTTTTCAGAAGATGCGTTTAAGTTGTTGATAGTATGATCTAAACGATTTTGGTATGCACCTAACTTTGAACGCTCAGCAGATACTGTCTTAATTGCATTATCAAATGATTTGATTGCAGTTTCCGCATCAGTCTGTGTAAGCACCCCACCTGTTGTAGCTGAAGTAGGATCTACATTTAATGTATTAAGAGCAACTCCTGAAGTTCCTGACGCAGTCACGCTTGCGGTACCATTTGTAAATGCATCCGCTCCACCTGTTCCAGTTCCGCCATCTTCTATAGTGATATCAAACGCCTTAGTACTATCCATACTTAAAGTTGTTCCATTTCCAGAAAATGATACACCTTCTGTTGATTTAAATGCAGCGGTCAAGTCAGCAGCAAATTTGTCCATTTTCCCTGTGTAATCACCTGTTAATTCTAAAGTAGTATTACCAATCTTTACAGTAGCACTGTTCGTCGAAAAATCTAAAGTTGTCATTGTATCAGAAGCGGTTGCTACTCCAGCAGTTCCTAAGTTAGCAGTACCCATTGCAGAAATAGAAATGCTCATGCTTTGGTCTTTATTAGCACCAATATGGAATGATTTACCACTGTATGAACCATCCAAAAGGCTCTGCGTATTAAATTCAGTTTGAGTTGAAATACGATCAACTTCACTTAGTAACTGATTAACTTCTTTTTGGATCTCTTTTCTATCATCATCTGTAGTAGTATCATTCGCTGATTGTACCGAAAGTTCACGAGTACGTTGAAGAATATCATGTGTTTCGTTTAAAGCTCCCTCAGCTGTTTGCAGCAAGCTTACACCGTCTTGAGCATTTTTAGAAGCCATGTCCAAACCACGGATTTGTCCACGCATTTTTTCAGATATTGCTAGACCTGCTGCATCGTCAGCCGCGCTGTTAATACGTAGACCTGACGATAATTTCTCCATCGATTTAGTTTGAGCATTTGTTGCAGTATTTAACTGTCGATAAGTATTCAACGCTGCAATATTGTGATTAATTCTCATTTCCCTTTACCTCCATATAATTGTTTTACTTCTTGGTTACATCCTTGTATGCAAGAAGTTTCTCACTTACTAGCGAGGGTGATTTTTATTAAACATATATTATCTAGGAAAATATGTTCATACTATATATCGACAGGGGATTTAAGTTGTTTAGAGGATTTATTGGTTTTCACTTAAATTTTTAGGAATCATATTTTAAACTACCAAAAAGACCAGATAAACTTTTAAAATTATCTGGTCTTTGGGTCGTTATAAGCTATATAAACTATTTAGAAATTCTTCAAAATCATCGGCAACTTCACCAATGCTTTTATTTGGATTAGACTGTGATAATTCGTGATCCCAAAATACAACAGCAGGCTCCTTAGAGTACTGATAATCGAAACAAACATAATTACCAAATTGATCGCTCATAAACGGTACAATGTCGTTTGGTAAACACCCTTTTACATGCTGATATGTGTCCCATATATTATCAGGATGAGATGAATCAAATGATAAAAGGGCTTTTGCTACTAGTTCCGTTCGCTCTGATGAGTCAAAGACATTTGGTCTTGGTCGACCTGCGTTATTTTCTAGTACAATTTCTTTGAATTGCACGGGGAACTTAATAGAATAGGTCTGTTCGAAATGATTAATTTCTTCTGTTTTTTCTAATTTTTTTGTTAAAATCCATTTTACTTCTTCCATGCTACTCCTCCGTTCTTATCGATGTTCTGAACCTCCGCCCCACAAAGAGCGTCCTCCTGTGTGCCCTGTTTTATCATGCAAATCTTTATCTACTAACTGTAGAATACCGGGCTGTTCGGAATGATGCCATACGTAGCCATCTGGCGTTTCACCGCTTTTGATTTGTTCAATTTGTTCTGGCGAAAATTTCTTTCCAAGATCTGGATTACGGTCAAGTTCTGATCCTAATTGATTGATAGCCGTTTTAAACTGCCTTGCGTCACTGTCCAGATATTCACTTTCATCTAACTTTACATCAAACTGGCTTGGGAATTCTGGAAAAACACCTTCCACTTGTTCTCCATTCGGCATTTCTACTACTTTTTTCTCAAAAGGAACACCTGTAATTGGATGTATGTCACCTTCTAAAGTTTGGTTTCTTGTATCAAAATAGCGAATTGGTTGATTAGCATCGTCATAGTTTAAAATAGTTTCAGGTTTTATTTCTTTTGCAAAAGTTGGAATTTCCTTTTGACCTTCTGTATCTTCTAATTTTTGTACTTCTTTAAATACTTGAGAAAGGGTTTCTATCATAGCACTCGCTCCTTTTCCCTTGCATCTTCAACCCAGTTAAAGTAAAAATCTTTCAGTGCTCCTTTTTCAAGAGAATACTGATATAAAATACATTGCATTAGTGCTTGTTCGAGTTCTTTATTTTCTAAAACCACAAATTTGTTCAGCGTTTTGGAAAATCGTTTATTATAGTCATTAAATGACTTTTCTGGTTGAGCAAATTTGATGAATTTCTCTGGAGTGATGAGATGCCAAACAAGCAGTGAGAGCTCGTCATAGTTAGATTGTTTCCAATATTTTATCCGCTTCCCTCTCTCTAACGCCGATAATTCTGACAGCAAGGTTTGTTTCAATTCAGGTTGCATTGAATAAGATACCAACCATTTTTTTAATGGCTCTACATCATCAATTAATTCTTCAACTTTTCGTTTCACCGTTAGGCGACCGTTTAAAAGAATGTTTACTAATGCGCCCAAATTTTTCTTTTTTTCTTGAAATAGTTTCGTTTCATCACGTTCATGAATGTAAGGGTTAGATTCTTCATGTCGAGCAACAGAGCATAAGACCGGTTGCAGCCAGTTATTTTGATAGACTACCGCTACGCCCGTTCGTAATTTTGCGATTTCATGAATTTGGTCTTCATTTAAACTTGCGGCTGCGCCTACTTCTGTGCCGTCTGTTCGATCTGGAAGACGTAAAATAATTTTAGTATTTGTATTACGAATGACAGAAGCATCGAGCAAGTTTGGCGACTGATCGGCAATGATGAATCCTTCTCCGTACGTACGCATTTCTGCAATTGCGTTTGTAATCATTTCGACCGATTTGCCTTGAAGATTCGCTCCTTCTTGAGACTGTTCACCAGACGTTTTCCTCAAAAGATGATGCGCTTCTTCTAGCACTGTAATATGTTTTAACTTTTGATTCATTCCCATGGCATCACACATACGATGTTCTTGTAATCTCATAAACAGAATGCCCATTAGTAACGACTTAGTTTCTAATGATCCGATTCTACTTAAATCAACTAAACAATTTTCATCAAACAACTGATGATTAGGAATTTCTTCTTCGGAAAATAATTTACCTGTTAACCCATTTGTTAATGATTTTACACGTGTAACCAGTGCACCAATATAATTACTTTTCACTTCTTCAGAGTATCCTGATTCGTGAATAACGTCTGGCAAAATAGTAACGAGATCATGAAGAGTTGGAAATTTTGATACATCTTCTAAATGAATTGAATTTTCTAAGTCCCAACCGTTCTGTTCATAGACACGTTCAATAGCTTCTTTTAAAACAGCCGGCATCGCAGCATACATTGGCCAGCAGGCATTAAAGATTTCGATAAGACGATCAATATGTTCTAATACGTGAATATCTTCAGGAAATCGAAATGGATTAATTTTTAATAACGGAGCGTGTTTTGGATTCGTTCCAAATACGTGAACATCCTGTCTTCCTCCAAATATTTGCTTATATTCTCCTTTCGCTGGTTCAATAACTAAAAATGTAATATACTTCTTTTCAACTTCTTGTAATAGCTTATACACGGTGTTTGATTTCCCTGAACCCGTTGAACCAGTAATAAACGTATGCATAGCTAAACTATTTAAATCAAGATGTACTGGGGTATTTTCCGATTGTCCCATGTGAAACACATTTCCTAAATGAACGCCTGCTTGTTCATTTTCACCAGCATCATACATCATCACATTACGTCCAAATTCTGCTGTTTCAATAACTGGTACTCCACTTACAGACTTTCGAGGTAGTCCGAACTGAATGGCTAGCTCCTTTCCGTTAAGAAGGGACCCTGGTGATATATAAGGAAGATTCATTCCAATATTCGCTTGATACTCAAGTAATGGATGATGAAATTTTGTTAAGTACTCTTTTACGCGCACCAAATTCCGTTTATTTTGATGATCCCACGTATTGATAAAAGAATGTTCCACAGCGGAGTTTTCTCCTCGCATAATCGCTTTAAACGTACTGGCAGCAACGCGTGAGACTTGCGGATTATCCGCTAAAAAATAAGTTGCACAATTCCACATGCCAAAGTCTTCAGAACTTTTTAATCTAACAAGCTGTTCATCAATTCTTTCTAATAAATTAGTTACAGATTTGTTTTCAAACTTCATTTGAAGACTTCTAGTACGTCCTTTTGTAAGAGTTTCTGATTCATTTTCTGTATTTGAAGTTGCCTCAGAAGTCCCTTTGGTTGATGAATTTCCTTTTGTTTCAGAAGAATTACTAGAAGTTGCAGTGCTTTGGCTTTCTCCTTTTGTTTTACTGCCAACCATACCTCCGATTAGGCCCCCAGCCGCAGCAACACCTATCGCTAATAGAGGATTTACTGCTAACAATCCTAGGGCTGCTACTCCGCTTCCTGCAGTAAGACCCATTCCGGGGTTTCTATTAGTTGATGTATTAACTCCTTGCGTCTGCGTCTCAGCTTGCCCTTCCGTATAACTTTGTGTATCCGTAAGACTTTCATTAACTGTATGTGTAAAACCTTTTGTAATCCCTTCAGTTATCGCTTGGCTGTCATTTTCTCCGAAATTAAGCTCAGACGTTTGAAAAGGAACTAGCTGAGAGTATAATTTTTCATAACCTTGACGGATAGTTGAAATCTGCTGATGGTTCACTGCATCCGCTAGGAAAACTGCTGAAAACTTCTCACCTTTCATCGCATCAATCAGCTTTTCAATTCCTTGAACAAACTTATCTTTGTTCTCATCTTTTAACGATGGAATTCCTGAAACAGATGAAATCACTTTTTCCGCTGAATTCCACTGCGGTTGGAATACTCCTTCTACTACTTTTTCAATTTCATTATTTCGAAGATTGCGAATCTGACTTCCAGGAAAATTTCCAAGAAAACTCTTTTCTAATGTTTCTTTAGCTGGATTGACTAGTTCTTTGCTTGTGCTTGTTCTTGCCCCAATATACAAATCAGTGTGATCGCCGTCACTGTCAACAACAAATATAAGAGAGCTGTTTGTGTTTCCCAATGCATTAAAAACCGTCACTAACTTATCAAACGTATTTTCGTTTTTATCATAAACTAATTTATTTACCTTAAATAAACGCACATTGCTTTGCATCTTAAATTCTTGAATATGTTTCGGTAGCACCGCTACATTATGAGTAGTCAATTCGCTTAAATACTGCTTTTCCACAAATTCATTGGATAGCGCGAATGCTTGCTGTAACTCTTCTTGATTACGTATATCTAACTCGTTCACTAAATTCCCTCCTTATTGTTATATGTAGTTTGCGATAAGTCTGCAATATCATTATAAATCTTTTGTTTTCTACAGACTTTTAATGAATCTTCACTATAATTTTTAGCATTATCTGAGGTTCTAGCTTTCTTCATTTTTTGTTCACTAGATAAATTATTAGGGTTACTGCAGCTACTCCCATTCCTATTAGAACCGGGAGAAACTTTCCCATATCAGAACCATTTCGATTATCAGGTATTTTACTAAAATTCACCTTATTAGCTGGTTTTCCAGACATAATAATTTGTTCCGCTTGATCTTTCCCATAAACTTCTTTACCAACTTTAAGGGCATGATTAAAACGTTTCTTAGAAAAATTGTTCATTAATTGTGCTTGAAGAAGACCGAAGTATTCTTCATTCCATTCTAGTGAGTCTTTAAACGAACGACCATCATGATCTTGCCAAAGATCTTCAACTTTACCATTTTTTTCAACATAGTCTATAGCAGACTTAATTTCGTCTCTAAAATCCGTAGGATCACTGACCATATAAGAAGAAATAGCACTCCTAATATGGCGAATTCGATTATTATTAATTGCGTCTTGTAATAGTGGATCAGGTCTGAATGTCATTTATAAAATACCTCCGCTTTATCGTGTATTATTATTAAATCTCTAAAATATTATTTAAACGATGAATGAGTTCGTCTAGCCATTGCTTCTTTTGCTTATTAGTTTCAATCTGGTCTGATAAAAATTCTACCTGACTTGATAGTTTTTTTACTTCTCTTACTTTTTCGAGTAACTGCTTCCGTAAAACACGTATCTGATTAATAAAAAGTTCTCGAAGTGAATTTTTTTCTTGATTTAAATGTTTAATTATACGGTCAATGTTGTCTTCTAAAGATTGTTTAATTGGCCCAATAAATTCTCGGCGTAATTCCTGTACATCAATATATTCAACATCTTTATAGATATTTTCTTCGAAAAATTTGTCTTGTTTCCATGTCCAAGGCTTGTACCATCTCTTATTTTCATTTTTTATTTTTTTAGTTCCAACTACTTCTGTTTTAAAATAAGCATGTTTAGAAATAACATCATCTGCATCAGGCAGCGAAGATGTCAAGAATTTCACTGAATCAAATTTAAAGCTTTCTATCCCCGTTGTATCTACAATTTCAACAACATAAGATTTATATTCGTTTATCAGTTTTTCAGCATTTGAAATCATAAAATTTTCAACCATTTTCTCCAAATCTGTAAAAACATCGCTTTGTAATTCCTCAACTCTTTTTCTACACTTTGAAATTTGCGCATATGCATCTCTTCGAGTAATTTTAAGGTTATTAGTATCACTATCTGTAGATGTATCGGATTTTGAGTTAAATATTGTGCTAATATTAGTCAATTCTTTTTGAATTTTCCCTTGAACTTTCTCCAAATCTTCTGAGATATCAACGTCTAAATTAGAAATTTGCTTTTCAAATTTTACACCTTTTTCTCCCATTTCAAGTTCTTGTTCAATTCTGTGCATCTGCTCATACATTTTATGACGTTCTTCACTATCTTCTTCAAGCTCATCTATTAAATGTTGCAACATTTGCTGTTCTTCAATAATTTTTTGAAACGAATAGATGGCATTAGATATTTTTGACGTAACTGCATACTTCTCTAGATATTCATTAATTGCTGCTTCAATAGCCGGAACGCCAGAATGGTACAAGGCTTCTGTATGCTCATCGCCTTTATTTCTTGCTTCATCAATTTTTAATTGTATTCGTTTTTTCACAGAAGGACTTAATGGATTGTATTGATTTAAATGCATACTTGGCGCCTCAGTAAATAAATCATAATTTCGTAATACTCCACGTTGAAGGATGGTTAAACTACTACCACTTTGATGTTTGCGTATAACCTTAGCCAGCTCAGCAGATACTGGATAAATATTTGGGTTCATAATTCCATGATCTCTCAGGTACATCTCTACATTTTCTAAAACTCCCCGGACGTCTTCTTTTTCAGGATCAAAATTATCAACTTTATTCACTGCAAAAATAAATCGATCTTTTGACTGTTTTCCTCCTGCACGCATTTGCGCGGCTACAGCTGTTAAAAGTGCTTTATCATCGTCTGTATGCAATTGAGTCCCGTTTAGCACGTATAGCACCATTGGTTTTGAATCATTTTTTATAACTCGGTATGTATGATCTCGGTGAGCTGAATTCATCGAATTGTTTGGTCCTGGTGTATCCACTAAGACAAGATTCATTTTATGAGAACGTATGTTAGGAATATCTCCTGCCACTTTAATTAAGGAAACATTTTCGTTTTGATTATAAATGGCCATATCTTCAGAAGTGATAGGCTGTTCGGGAGTAATTTCATTCCCTTCATCGTCATAGCAAGCCCCTACAAAGCCTTCAAATCCGTCTACATTTTTAATTTGAGCAATTGTTGCTGTACAGGCTTCGTTTTTTGATGGCATAAGTTCGGTGCCTAATATCGAATTAATTAATGTTGATTTCCCTGAACTCATGGTCGCAATTACAGCGATTTCAAATTCAGCGTTAATAGCTTTATCAAAGTTTCGCTGTATTTTTTTATCTCGAAGCTCTTCGAAAGGTCCTTCTTGCATATGTTGGACTAATTTTTCAAGTTCTGAAATTTTATCTTCTGTCTCTTTTGCTTTTACATGTTCAATCGTAATGTCCATTCCATCTACATCATTATGATACTGACAAACTTCTACTAAATCTTCATAATCAGGAGTTGTTCCATGGAATATAATTTTAAATACAGTATCGTTAAGAACTTCGTTAGCTAAAATAGGAACTAGTTGTTCAATCCACACTTGAAATCGTTCATATTTAAACTGGCTCATCATGGATTCGTTAGTTAACTCTCGATTTTCGAACGTTATATTGGTTTCCACTTTATACGGGTTATATTTTATAAAAATTTCTGTCATCCTTATATGTTCTCCTTTATATTTAATCGCTTTAGCTACTGGTTATCTCAGCTAAGCAGCTCATAACTGTAAAATATCCAGCGTTACGTAATGCCTGTGTTAAATCTGGATACCTACTCTTCATTTTTTCAACATCTGAGCTTATAACTGATGGTTGTCCTACATTAGAAAATTGAGGCAAGACATAGTCGCCATCAAGAAATATTTCCATAAGGTAAGCTGTATTTTTCTTTTCTTTCCTAGTCATTTCTTGATTGCTCCAATATTTTTGGAAAAGTAAAGCTGCGTATGCCGAATAAGGAATCATTTTTGGCTTGGAAATGCCTAGAGACATAACGTATTTTCTTGCATTGTCCATAACACCTTCGATAGATTCATCGGCTTCTACATCAATTTCATCCATTTTATTAATAATAAACGTAATATCATAAGACCACCTTTCTTTTGAAACTTGCTGTAAAACACTAGTAAACAAGGAACGGTCATCATCTGTGCCCATATTTGCTGCATTTATAACATAGAAAATGTGATGGAAATCTTTTGTTTGTAATCTTTCCAGCGTCGTTGTGGAATGAGCGATGTCTCGAGAATTATTTGTTCCTGGTGTATCAACAAGTGTAATATTGTGATTTTTTGATATAAATGAAATTAAATTACCTTCTAGCTCAATCGTTGTTTGTTCATTTTGTTGATTCCACTCTATGAGCTTAGAAGAAGTAATAAAAGTATCTATTTCTGTTGCGTTTCCCAATTTCCGTCCAATAAAAAAATCAAGACGATTATTATGTTGTAATGAAATTGTTTTGTCTGTACATGCCTCATTTTTAGAAGGTAACAAGTCTTTACCAATAATACTGTTAATAAATGTTGATTTTCCGGCACTCATATTGGCTACGACTAGAATCTTACAGTTTTTTTGATTCGTTTCTTGTTGGTAACACACTAATTCTTGTATAAAATAATTGAAATAGCGAAATTCTTTCCTTTCAGCTAGTAGTTGTCCTGCTTCTTCGAATTTATGCTCGTTTACTTTCTTAACAAACGTCACTATTTGAGCTGTTAAGGCCTGTGAAATATCTAAATAGTCTGCTATAGCTAAAAAAAAGACTGACTTAGACACTTCATTTACCTCTCGAGTCAAAAGCAATATATGTGCTAAGCATACATATTTATAGCGCTGCCAGCCGATAACGTTAAGGTTTTCCCCACAAATCATTCTTAACATATCCAACAGTTCCTTTTGATCATTCGTTTTAGTCAATTTGACTATTTTTTCATAGTCTTCTTTTGGAAGATTAAAACGTTCACGATATACTTTCATGACTGCATGAAGATACGAAACATTCTTAAAGTTCTTTTGTGCAACTGTATATAAAACTGTGAAATAAAAAAACTTTGTATTATAGTCTTCTTTCAGAATAGGATGATTTTGGCTAAATAACTTACATCTACTATAATAAAATAATTGTTCTTGCTTATCTTTTTCTACCATACCTTTACGCCTAACTCCTTCAACATTCATTGATACTTTTCTGCCATTCTCATAACACTTTCCATTACTTGTTTTCTCAACTCTTCAGGCTCTAAAACCTCTATGTATTCACCTTGACTTAATAACCACATTTTAATACCATTTCCAAACACTTCGGCTTTGAACATTATATACTCGTCTTTTTCATCTATGATTCTAGCAGTGGGTAAACGGTCCAAGACAGCTTGTGGAGAAGCACCGGTAAATTTAAATTTGATTGTTAGTAGATCTCCTGTATACATAAATTGAATGCGCTGACGAAATTCACCTTCTTGAAAGCGGTCTTGATATGGAAAACGAAAGCGTGTAGGTTGAACTTCACAAGAAGCAATACGATCCACGCGGTAAATAGTCGGAAAGTCTATTTTGCGTTTTGTTTGATCTGCAATTAAATAGAAATAATACTCAGAAAAGACGATTCCTAACGGCTTTAATATATGCTGTTTCTCTTCTTTATCATGTTCTCGCCTATACTTCACATGAATGACTCGTTTGGTGTGAATGGCCTCAGCCAATGTCCATAATAAGTCAAAAAGTGATTTCTCATGCTTCAAGTCAACATATAAATGCTTTTCATTCATCATCAGCTTTTCAATAAAGACTCGGTCCCATGGAAGCGCTTGGTCTGTTAATTTATTAATAATTTGTTTCATATCATTTTTAGGAAAAGCACGGGATTCTACTAATATTTTTACAACAGCTAAAATCTCTTCTTTTCGTAAAAAAGATTGATTATCAACGTTTAACTTATAGACTTTTTCAGTGCGATTATACTCAAGAAATTGATTTACCTTTTCAGTCTCTAAAAAAGTACGAATGCTTTCCAAGTCACGTTGAATTGTCTTTTCTCCTACACCAAATCGATTGGCTTCATTACTTTTCGTTAACGCTCCTCCTTTAGATAACCGCTCATACATAGACAATACTCGATACGTTTGATTTTGCTGTATGCTCATTTGTTACACCTTCACTCTTATGTAGTTATCAAAGATCAAGATAGTATATTCAGTTTACTCTTTCACTTGGACATATTATGTACTTTTAAAGTTTTTACATAAAAAAGTTTAAACACTTCAATAATTATGACATAAAACCTATTTATTTTCCTTATAAATACAATAATTAAGTTCAACAAAACGAAAATTAACCCTTTGAACCAAAACCTTAGACCTATAAATATATAAATAAAGAGAAGGTTTGCGGTGTTTTTCAGCAAACCTTCTCTTTATCAAAGATAAAATTTAATATCAAACTATATTTAAAGTTTTGTTAAAATTTTTTCACTATGTTTCTGTTCCCATGTCGATAAATCTCGCTGGTAAACTTGAATTCGATGCTGTAATTCTACTAGCTCTGGCTCTGTCCACCCTTGGGACATAAATGAGTATAATTTATCACATGTATCACTTGCTATCGTGATGCTTTGCGATTCAAATTGCTTTAGCATAGCTGGAAGGAAGGCATGGCTGATTTTTTCTTTTGCTTCATCAAATGCCTTGCGTATTTCCAAAGAGTATTCTTTCTTCTTCTTATTTCCAAGTGTAAACTTCACAGCAATTCCTGTGACGGCCCCAACGATAAGAACTGGCGCCATTACCGCTCCTAATGCTGCGCCTAAGGTAACAGTTGCTGCAGACGGCCCTAACACAGCAGCATATGCAGCGGCTGCAAAACCGTAAGCCCCACCAATTGATGCACCTTTTATAGCTCCATCTGCTACCATATTTTCTGTTTGTGGCAAATACGAATGCAATGAAACACCTTTATTTTCATACAGCTTATTTTGACTCTCATAGAAACTTTTTTCTTCTAAGCTTATTTTCTCTTCTACCGAAGCTAGTGCCTCTTTCCATTCTTCTTGAAAAACAGAGTTAAGTTCAGAAAATTTATTTTCTAATATTTTTCCAACATATTCACTGGAGATATATTTTTCCATTTTGGTTGAAATAGAATTATAGGCAGAAGTTTGAGAAAGCAGACCAACGTTTGCCAACTCTTTTAATAAACTTGCTTTCTCTTTTTCAAACAACTGGTTAGACACCCACGCTTTTAATTCTACTTCCATTTTTTCTTTGATATGAGTCTGATGATATTCTAATTCTTTTTTTCGACTTTCCATTGATTGCATAAGAAAAGAGAGCGTATCATTCACGATTTGATGTTGAATTTTTTCTTTCTCAGCTAATGCTTTTAACGATTGATGTAAGCTCTCTTCTTGCACTTCTTTATTTTGTTTTTCAATATTTTGTTCTAGGAAAGTAAGCAGATGCGTATAGCGCGACTGTTGAAGCAAATCGGCATCTACTTTTTTTACACCCTCTAATGCTTGATAAGCAGAAATAGCAAATACTTCTTCAATAAAAAAGCCTAATCGATTTCTAATATACATTTCTAGCTCTTCAGCAGTATTAGATACTTCATCTAAACGATTGATAACAGCTACCACGGGTTTTCCATACGACTTTACATTACTTAGCTGTTCTTCGATATCGACTTGTCCCAAATGATGGGCACTAAAAACCCAAAGTATCACATCTGAGTTTTGAATATAGTTGACTGTTGTTTGTTCATTATCAGCTGAAACTGTCGCTAATCCCGGGGTATCCACTAAATGAACTTTTTGTAAATTCGGCAATGGAAATTCTAATTTTACATGAGCAATGTCAGCAAAATAATCTTTATCCCCTCGATTTTTAGTAAATTCCTCGTATATTTCTTCTGGCTTGCTAGATATCACTTCTCCAGATTGTTTATAAATACTTCCCTTTGATTTTTCAGCATGGCTAATTTCGATAATACTTGCTGTTGTTTCAGCTACATTGGTAGGAGAAATTTCTCCTCCAGCAAATGTATTAATTATTGTAGATTTCCCTGCCTTAACTTCCCCCATCAATACAATTTTTAATGGGTTATAGCATTTTTCTAAAAGTACTTGAGCTTCAGCACGATAAGAATAAAGAGATTGTATGAGTTCTTTTCCATTGGTGAGATCTTTTCGTAAAGTCATTAGTGGTGACTTCATTAATACGTGCTGCAATTCCGTTACTGTTTGAACAATTTTCATATACACATTCCTCTCTAGGAAAATAAAACCTCTTTTAATGAAAGGGAATAATCAGGAGCAGGTTTTGATAATATGTCTAACACCTGCTCTCCTTCTTCAATAATTCTATGTAGTGTTGCTCCAAATTCATCTAGATCGTCGTCTTGGATAAGGCTATCGAAGCTATATACTTGAGCAAAAGAGGATAAAGCATATTCTGCCAATTCTTCTTGTATAGCCTCTGCCATAGATTCAGTACCATTTTTTATTTCGTTTAATAAGTTTGTTATCAACTTATCTAGCTCAATATGAAGTTGTCTACCTACTTTATCTTTAACTCCTTGCTTAGCAAACCAACCTACAAGTCCACCTACTAACAACCCTAATGGTCCTAGAAACATGCTAGCCAAAAGTCCAGCTGCTATGCCTGATCCATAAGTGACAAAGCTTTCTTCCCCCTGATCTCGTCCCACATTCACATTCACATTAATCCTTTTTTGAATTGCTAAGTTGCTCTGCTCTTGTAAATGAGGATATTCTGTAAAATAAATTTTTCGGATGAAATGTGTAAAAGTATTGGTCAGAACACGATGGGCTTCTTTTTGAATATCTTTAGATATATTCTCTACGTTGCCCATCCAAAAAATTTCATTGTTCACAAATTTCTTTTGTCTTTCTTCTTCTTTTAACCCTAAAAACTGATCAATTTTAAGAGCTATATTTTGTTCTACACTGTTTCGATAATTTTTTAGTTTGTTATCCGTGTAGGCTTGAAGTGTTTGCACGTCTTTTTGTATTTGTTTATCAATTACTTTTTCACTTTCTAAAAGTTTATTCATATCTGCTTCTAATTCTTTAATATACTGTTTGATACGTACAGAAACTTCATAATTATATGCCACACTTGACTGAGTTTTTTTATCATACTGAATTGCTTTGGCATTTTGAAAAAAGGCGCTGTGAATTTCTTTATAAAGAGTGTTTAATCCACTTTGCTCTTTAAGTATTTCATCTTTGTTTACCACACTTTCAAAAGCACTTTTTGCAGAAAAAGGAACAATTGTACGAAAATATCCTTTATATATTCTTTTAGCGTCTGCCAAAACTTGGTTGACTCCTTCAATTCCTTGACTGTTATAAACAAGGTCAATACGATTTAACACACCAATAATATTTTTTGGATGCTTGCTCCCTACTTGCAACAAACTTTCTTCTAGGTTTTCTACTAATTTTTTAGCATTGCTTGCTGCGATTGATGTAGCATCAAGCATCCATAAGATACCATCAGCTTTATGGTAATAATCTTGAACATTATGCCTCACATCGCCCATAACTTTTTGAGTCAAACCTGGGGTATCAACAATATAAAAATCTTGCAGTATGGGAGACCGTTCTGCTGGCCAATGCATTTCTACAATATCTGATTCATAAATTTCTTCGCGCTCTAACTTCAGTCTTAACTCTTGAAACGCTTTAGGTGTTGAAATATTTTTCTTTTGTACCTGCAGTTTTTTTCCCACTTCTATTTCAGAGTCCTTACGCTTCTCTTCTTCCTTTTGTATAATCTCTCTAGCTTCATTAATGGTTGCGAAGCATTCAGCGTTGTTTTTATATTTGATAACGACTATATCGGCAGCTAAATCTTTGCGAAACACGTCAATTTTCCATGTTTTAGGCAAAACGTCTACCTCTGCTAATTGCTGTTCTAAAAGAGAGTTAATGAGAGTTGACTTTCCATAGTTCCCTGTTCCAATTACAAAAAGCATAAAAGAATCATCCAAGCTTTTAATTAAGCTAGTATATTTTGCTTGGTATTCTTCAAGAACTTTTGATAGTCTTCCAGTCTTGTTGGACTGTTCATTATAGACATTCTTAATTTTTTCTTGAAACAATTGAATAGCACTTGCAAAATAAGCAAGTTGCTTCTTAATGACGGTATCTGTTTGATCTTCTTTTAGCAACTCAACTTTTTTAAAAAGAGACTCATACAGTTCGATGCCTCGAGAGACAGGAGCTTGTTCTTGCAATTGTTTTTTCATTGCCTTACTTCCTTTATCTGATAAATTAAAGAACATTTAACGTATGAAGTAGCAAAATTGCTAGCATACCAAAAGAACTCGCTGAAAATAATAAAGTCCAGCTTAATATTTTTTTCCTTTTATATCCTTCTGCTATATTTTCATTCACTAATTCACGGAGAATGTTCGATTGGGTTTCAGATAGAGCTATTTGTTTCTTTACATCTCCTCTTATATTTGCTTGAGCGTTTTCAAACATTTTTACTTGCACTTCAAAATCTCTATTGCTATCTTCTCTAATTAACGCAACATCTTCTTGTAAGTCTTTTCCGATTCTAATATTACTTTCAAGTTTATTAATCATATTTTTCAATTGAATATCAATACGTGTATCTCTAGCTTTAACTTCTTCTTGGTTTTTAATTAATTCAGCATTGACCCACTGCAAACTCTCCAAAGCTTTTTTTAACTGTTCAATATTTTGAGACATTGTAGGCACCTGAGCTTTTATAGCAAAAGATGCGCTTTCAACCGATTTAGTTATAGATAACTCTAACACTTCTTTACTAATTTCTTTAATAAGTTCTGAAAATTCTTTCTCTAGTTCTTTCGACACTCTAGTTCACCCTCTATTAAGTAAATAATACTATCATTATAACAAAAAATACATTTAATATTTAATTTTCTATTATTAGTTAACTATAAAATAAAATCCAAGTGGATAAAAAGACCTGTTAACTACAATAAAGAGATACGAGCGAAGCTTAAACAAAAAACCTTAGAAGCGTTCATAATGTAAATTTGCCGGCATTTCTCCACACATTAAACTCCTATCTATAAAACGGACAAATCAAAAAGGAAAGACATTAGCCCTTCCCTTTCACATACTTACTATTCAGTTAGCTGCCCCCTCCTTACTCCAACATCAAGCGCCCGCTTTTATCAAGAGCTGCCGTAAATTGCCTTGTGGTTTCTTTAGACGTGTGTGTTTTGCTTCCTACTTTTATGGTTGTTCCTTTCATGGCTGTTTTAATACAAATTATTTGGTCTTCCGGCACTTCGATAAATGTTGGTGTGCCGCTGTCAGATCCCGCTCGGTAAATATCAGCGCCTAATGTTGCGTACACTTCTCCACCTCGAAAAGTCCCTTTAATCTTTACCCTACCGCCGGAGTGAATCGTTGTATTGATGCATCCGCTTCCTAAAACGAAAATATTTCCACTCGCATAGAGACGGCTGGTAGAGGCATTTTCAATTTGAATATAAGAGTCGGACTCTGCTTGTGTTTCACTCAACTCACAAAGCTGCTTTATTTTTTGATTTAAACGGCTCTTGAAGCACTCATTGTTGCTTTATTTAAGGCTTGTTCAACTAGAATATTTCCTTCAGCTTCCACTCGTATGCCTGCTTCGACTTCACCTTCAATTTCTACATCACCCCTAAAGTGTATGTTCCCCAAAAATCCATTCACATTTCCTGTGTGGATGAGTGTAGGCAAAATTGAAATCGTAACACAATTCCCTTTATAGAAGAAGGTAGGGCGTCCTGATGATGTAGCTATTACTTTATTTTTAACAATCATGACTCCTTTTTTTGGTTGAACAAGACTAGGAAGTGTTTTTGCAGCAGGAAGTAGTTCATTCGTGGCGGTGTATCCTGGACGACCTGAAGTTGGAGGATGAATAATGAAGTCAGCAAAGTGATGGACGAACTTTTTCTTCAAAAACCCCTCCCATTCTTGTAAAATACGTATAATCACTAAAAAGACAGGAGCTCTTATCATGCACAACCTACAACATATTTTTGAAACTCATAACTTTAAACTAACAAACGAAACAACAAAAGGACTTGAATACAGACATCAAGAAACTGGAGACATTGTATATCTACTGCCAACAAAAGAAATAAACCTTGTAGTGAGTCCTCTTTCATTTAATGTGGACTTAAGTCAAAGTGATGGAAAAGTTCATAGTACAGCTTTAAAGCACTTTCCAAAGCGGTTAAACGGCGGAAAACAGCCAATCTCTTTTGGATATTCATTCAAGTTTCCAACAGCGGAAGCATTAAGTGATTTTTTATATACGTTGAACAATTAACATTAAATATGAGCAAA
>Ga0207713_1001304_pt1 | contig 20486 bp, 20 predicted proteins | sample KBSS64metaG_FD_184404 | JGI IMG/M metagenome (GOLD analysis project Ga0207713, IMG submission 184404) | Switchgrass rhizosphere microbial communities from Kellogg Biological Station, Michigan, USA - KBS S6-4 metaG (SPAdes) (version 2) | ecosystem: Host-associated > Plants > Roots > Rhizosphere >... | reverse complement strand
GCCCGTCAGGGCCCGGGCGTTTCAGGTTGGGGTCGGCCGGGTCGATCGCATCGACCCGCACGGTGGCCCCGGTAAAGGACGACAAACCGTCCAGTTCGCGTTCGTGCCAACTCTCCGCAGGCTGACTTGGCAGATTGCGGCCCAGCTGGAACTCGGCAAAAAAGCGCAGCCGGTAGAACGCGCGGCTGCTGTTGATCGAGACCGTTTCGCCGCCGTCATAAACGATGGCGCTGTAGTCGGAAGAGGGCTTGAAACCCACCAGCGCACGCCACAGTTCGGCGCGCAGGTCGTGCAACAGATCCAGCGCTTTTGTGGCGTCCGTGGCATCCAGTGCCAGGATGATTTCGAAGCGGTCGCGGATCGGTTGGCTGGGAGAGTTCTGTGCGGTGCTGGCGCTGGCCATGTCGGCCAGCGGTAAAACATGGGCCGAGGGCATCGGCAGATTCGGGTTGCCTTGCAGAAGCGCCAGGTCGACACCTGTCGCGATATGGCCGGCAAGGCTTGGGCATTGCGCACGCAGCTGCGTGAGGATCGGGGAGATCTTCATGGGGAGCGTTCCAGGATGTGGGAGTGGCCACAGTGATGCGTGTGGCGGTGAGACCGGGGAATCAGTCCTTGGCTTTTGCCTCGGGATCCCGGCCGTTGGCTTCGATCAGGCAGCGATAGCTTTCTTCGCGCTTGCCACTGGCGGTGACTTTTTCAATCGACCAGCGACCGCGCATGAAATCCGGCCAGGTATCGTCGAGCACCAGCAGACCTTCGGCCGCCAGCAACGGATCGCCCGGACAGGTGACCTTCAGCTTGTATTTCTCGCGCAGCATCTTGCGCACTTCGGCCTCGCCGATGGCTTTGGCTTCTTCTTCGCTGGCCAGTCTCTGGCGGATGACCTTGTAGGGTTCGGAACCGGTGACCACTTCGCGCAGTTTGCCGAGCGCACTGTCCCAAAAGGAGGTTTTGCAACCCTGATTCTGGGTACGGGCGGTCTCTTCCAGCGTGGCGCTGATGAATGCGTGATCGCCCGGCCGATTGTTGTGGGTGACCGACAGCATGACGTTGGGTATCACCTGGCCCGACAGGTTTTTGAGCTGCGCCGGTTTCGCCAGTACGTAAAGGTCGTTGAACGGTTTGGCCACCGCGTCGTACTTTTTCGCCAGGCGTGTGATGAAGCTCATGTCGGTTTCGTTCGACTGGTCGACATGGGCGATCCTGATCAGCGCCAGTTCGGGATCCACGCGCGGCGAGAATCCGTGTCTCGAGACCAGCTCGCGAAACAGTCCGCCAAGGGTTGTAGGGCCATGACTGGCCGTGCGCCGTTCCTTGAATCCGGAGTCGTCCTTGCCGCTGAAAGGCGCGGCGGTCGCGACCAGCGTCAGGCGCAGCGGGAACAGCGTCGGCGTCAGTCGAGTGACCTTGAACTGGCCTTTTTCCACCAGCCCGGTCTCCAGATAGCCCACCCGCAGGCCGATGGTTCCGCCCAGGGTCGGCAAGCCTTCAAGGCCTTCCAGATCGAGCACCAGCGTCAGTTGATCGGACTCCATTCCGGCGGCATCGATGTGTTCCCAACTGATCAGGCGCTGGTTGAGCAGGTCCTTGTTGGCCCCGTAGATTTCAATCGCCGGCGTAAATCCCTGTGCCATGCAGCCTCCTTAATCCCAGGCAAGGACCGGTTTGATCACGGCTGGTTTCGAGTCGAGTTCCGGCAGCGTCACCCAGACACCTGCCGGCAGGATCGGGCCGTGCTCGGCCAGGGTCGGGTTGAGTGTCCACAGGGCTTCTTCGGCGCTGTCATCGCTGCGACCGGTTTCGCGGTACAGCAACAGATTCACCGAGTCACCGGCCACGCTTCGTACCTTACGCATTGTTGAACTCCGCCAGTTCGATAACCCAGTCGACCACCATCGCCGTGCCGTCATCGATGACGCAGCTTTGGGTTTCCTGAACATTGTTGATTCGCCAGAGACCCCAGTTGCGGCCGATGCCATCGATCAGCGGCAGGGGGACTCGAAGCGATTGCAGGGCCCGCAGCTCATCGAGCCGATCCATGGCCACCGCGTACATCGACTTGCCGGTGATGTTCAGGGTTTCCGGTTTCTGTCCGATCTGACTGGACTTGGGTTTGCTGGTGAGAATCGGCAGTTCCGTCCAGCCGCCATCGGATTTGCGCAGCAATGTGCTGTAGGCAAAGCCGCGGGACAGGCCGAAGATGAAACTGCCCAGTGCCATTTGTTGTTTCATGTGGCGACTCCATCGGTCAGGGCTGCGTCACGTCGTGTGGCGAGGGGGTTGGTCGGCATGATCTGGCCCAATTGACTCATCGTTGTCTGCACCACCAGATTGGCCAGTGCCTGGGCGCTGCCCTGATCCTGACCATTGATGTTAATGGTGGAGTTGAACGTGACAGGCTGGCTGGCAGTTGCGGTGGCAGGTGTCGCGGGAATCGTGAAGGTCGCCGAGGTCGCGATCAGATCTTTACTGACCTGTGCAGGAGAGCCAAGACGATCGACTTGTGTCCCGAGCTTGTCGCCCAGGGACTCACCGATGGCTCCCCCCGCCATGCTTCCGAGCCACCCGCCGACCATGGTGCCCAAACCCGGCAGAATCAACGTGCCCAGTGCAGCACCGACAGCGGCTCCGGCAGACGACCCGGCTAACGATGCACCGGACGACACGACGGAACGCGTATCGCCCTTCATGACGCCGGTCACCATTTCATACCCGGCGCTGAGCAATCGCAGCGGCGGCGCTCGCTTGGCGAGCAACTTGCCTGCCCTAGCGTAAGCACCGGACAGCGGAGCGGCCGGTGCAGCACTGACGGCCGACGAGCCGGAAAATGCCGTCATGCTTCCCGGCCAGGGTGAGCCGGACATGGAAGGCAGAACGGGCCGTGCCGGCACCGCTGGTGGTGCGCTGGTCCGTGGTGGCCAAGGCGTCACCCTGCGTAGACTTCGCACGCTTCGGCCGGTGGGCTCACGTCCGGCTCGCCGCCGGATGCCTGGCCAGCGTGGCTCGAGTGTGTTAGCCGTCCCGCTCCCGCTGCCCAACGGTTTGCAGCAGCAGTCATGATCCGCGCCATTCCTGGCAGACTTGTCCTTTGCTTTGGGGTCTTCAAGATCGGCAATCAAACCGCCAAGACCGAACGGCAATTTTGAAGCGACGCCCTTGAGCAGTTTGTCGGTGAAATTGCCGAATGCCTTGGCCATTACCGCCACCACGATGGCCGACAATCCAGCGCCCGCAACGGCCAGCGCCGTCGAGGTTTTTGGATAGGCTTCAGCCATATCGGCCACGCCATTGGTCATATTCGTCAGCGAGTCCAACGTGCCGGTCGCATCCGGCGCCAACGCCGTGATCAGACGATTGAGACTGGCATCGAACGCGTTCCAGCTTCGCTGCGGGTCTTTGCCCGCAGGCTCGGCGCTGCGTTCAATCGCGCCGCTGTAAGCCGGTGTCAGTGGATCATTGGGCTTGAGCAATGAAAGCGGCGTCTGTGCCTCGCCGGGTTTGCCCATCCATTGACCCACGCCTCCCTCACCCGCAAATGACGATGCCAGTCTGCTCTGGGCCGCTTGCGAGGACACCAGCGTCGACGTTCCTTCCAGTTTGGCCGGCGCGACCAGCGAAAACGCTTTTTGCAGGTCTTCGGGTTTCGCCAGCAGTTTGCGTACACCATCGTCGCCACTGAAAAGTGTCTTGATCAGCGCCGTTTGCTGCTCTGCCGGTTGTTGCTTCAATGCCGCCAACGCTTTGACAAGGCTGTCCGGTACGTTTTCGGTCAACTTGCCGGGATCAAGCCCCAACGCCTTCCACGCCGACTGCTCGGCCGCCGAGCCTTGGGTGCCTTTGGCCAGGGCTGCGCTGATGCTTTTCACCGCCGCCCCGGCACCGGCCTTGTCGACATCAGCGTTGAGCAATGCGGCGGACAACGCCGCCAACTGCTCGGGAAGGATGCCGGCCGCAACGCCCGACTCGCCGGATTGCTGCACGACCGAACCGATGTCGGCAGCCGTTGCGTTCAGTCCGCTGTTGCCCAGATGCTGAGTCGCATCGGCCAGCAACTGACCTTGAGCGCGATCCAGTTTCATCGAGATTTGCCAGGCCGACAGCATTTCACCGGCCGACTTCAGGCTGATGCCGAACGCCGACGCATTGACCGCCGCATCCCGGGCAAAGTCCAGCAGCACTTGCTCCTTGTCGGCGCCCTTGAGACCAGCGCCAATCCCGGATCTGCCAGCCGCGACTTCGACCTGCACCAGATCCACGACCGTCGCCCCACTGCCGGCAACCCGTTTATCGGTGGCCAGTTTGAGGTTGGCTTTCGACAGCGTGTCGAGGTCGCCACTCAGGCCTTGAACCTGCCTGAGCTGGGCCATGGCGGCTTTCAGGGCCATGTCCGATTGCAGGTAGGCCGGAGGCGAGCGCTGTTCAATCTCAGCCTTGAGCTTAGACTTGCTCTCGCCGCCTGCCGCCGGTGCGGCAGTTACAACCGGCACCTTGAACGATGCCAGAGCTGTGTTCAGCCCCAGGACAACGGCGCCGAGCTTGATCTGTTCACGCACCAGACTGCGGATGTCGACACTGGCCGTGAGCAGTGCCTCTTTCAGTTCGGACAGTGGTTTGATCAGGCTGTCCGTGGCCGATCCCCCTGCCGACAAACCGGAACCCGCGCCTGCGGTTTGCGTGGCGTACATCAGCGAAAACGATGTGTCTGCCATGCCGCTCTACTCCTTTTTCACGCCAAGGCGAGTGATCGCTATGTCGTAGCGGCGCAACGCCTTTTCGGCGTCCCACTCCAGAATTTCCGCCTCACTTACCGGGTAAATGAGCGGCACGATATCGAGGATTACTTCGATGTCGCGTTCTGAAAGAAGGCCGCCGGCTGGTTTAAAAAATCGTCGATGCGCACCTGCAATTGCGTCCAGTCCGGGACGGTCATCAGAGCCAGATCGGGGATCATCAGACCGGTGCAATGGGCGGTGATGAACTCGGCGCGTTCCTTGGCCGTTTTCAGTTTCTTCATCACTTTGGTGGCCCGCAGCGCCGGCATTTCCAGGCTCAGCGAAGTCACGGTGCGGCCGGTGACGGCGAGCGGTTGCAGCAATTGCACCTGGTCGGGATCGTCGGATTTCTCCGCGTCTTCGACCTGATCGAGAAAGTACGACGCCGGACGGGTCGACATCTCGTGCACGTATTGCGCGATGGTCACGTAGTCCGGACGCTTGAGCTGGTCGAGTTCCTTGACCGACAAGCCGGTGGCCAGCAGCGCCAGTTCGAAGAACTGATCGTCTTCATCGTCGCCAGCGCGTTCCAGCGCTTCTTTCTGGGCGGCGTAGAACAGCGGTTTGAGCTGGATCGATTCGATCTGCGAGCCGTCGTCACCGGTGATCGGCGACAACAGGACATGCTTGGGTGGCATCCACGACATGAAAGGAATTCCTTGGGTGTTCTTGAAGATTCCTGTGGGCATGAACGCCCACAGGTTTTGTGCCTGATCTGCCGAAAGGCTTACGGCATCAGCACCGCACGACGGGCATCACCAAGGATGTCGACGCCGTTGAGCACGAACTTCTGGGTGCGCACGTCGATGTCGATCACCGGAATGCCGTTTTCCAGGCGGTTGTAGGTGCGGCAGGAGAACTCAAGAGTCGTCAGGGCTTTGCCACCCATTTTGATTGCTTCCTCACCCATGGTTTTGAGCTTGCCGCCGATGGTGTGATAGGTGAACCAGGTGTTGCCGTCCTGATCCTGACCGGCTTCGCGCACGTTCAGCAGAATGTCGTCGCCCAGTTTCACGCCCATCGCCAGCAGCACTTCAGCGCCGGTGCCTTGCAGCTTGAGCGTGGCATTCAGTGCCTTGGCGCTCTTGGCCATTTCCTCAACGATGAAGCGCCCGCCCGTCATGCTTTCCATGTCGAAGTCGATCTTCGGCGGAGTGAATTCCTCCACGGTCGCCGACAGCGGCAGGCCTTGCAGGGTGGCCGCGATGGCCTGTCTTACGCGGTTGGTAAACATTAGAGAACGTCCTCCAGGAACTGCTCGATGATTTCATCGCGGGCGTTGAGTTGATAAACCATGTGTTCGTTCGGCGCGTAGCGGCCGTAGTCGATGACCACGTACCAGGTGCCGTTCTTGTACTTCTCGACGCTGTTGAGTTCCGGGTGCAGATATACGCTGCCGCCGGGAATGGTTTCGTCGGCGACCAGGGTTTGCAGCCAGTCGTTGATGCGTTTGACTTCCTGATCCATGAACGACTTGGTCAGGTTCTTGGCCATGGCTTTCTGGCCGGCCTTCACCAGCTTGCGGCTGATGGCGTCTTCCAGACCGACGTAGCTGATGAACTTGCCGGTGATCGAACGGTTGCCCAGCAGCGAGAAGCCGCCAAGGATGGTGCGGGCGTAATAGCTGACGCCGTAGCGGTTGAGCAGATCGCCTTCGGTGGAGGTGTCGAGGATGTTGTATTCCACGACCCGCGACACGTCTTCGGCGTAGGTCACCTGGTTGCCCGGGCTTTCCCATTGCTTGACCTTGGCCAGCGCGGCGATCGCCAGGCTCGATGGCGCGAGGAACACGTTTTTCTTCGCCGCTTTCGAGTACACGGCCGGCATGTTGTGCACCACCAGGCAACGGTCGAAACCGAGGTCAGCGCCGCCCAGTTCCTGGCTATACAGCACCTGATCGGCGACCGAGACGTCCTTGCCGTCCAGCACCACACGGGCCTTGATGCGCTTGCCGAACGAGGCGAACTCGCTGGCCACCGCTTTAGTGCCGGTGAAGCCCGGTGCGCCGATGATGGTCAGGTCTTCCGGGACGCTGCCCAGTGCCGCCAGACCGAGTTTGCGACCGGTGGTTGGATCAACGCCGCCGATCACCGCGTTGACGGTGTCAGCCGGAGTCGCGCCCGCTTCGACGATCACCACGTACACCGGCACCTTGACCACTTTGAGGATCTGGTAGACGGCGTGGTACAGGGTGCCCTCTTCCGAACCGGTCGGATCGAGCAGCGCATGGGTGGTGAAGCTGTTGATGCGAAACGGTGCGTTACGCGGAATCAGCGGATCGGCTTTCGGCGCGGTGCCGACCAGACCGATGACGTTGTCGCCCAGGCCACCCATGGCGTCGGGGGATTCGGTGGCATTGACGGTAATGCCGTTGTGCTCGAAGTTCAGAACCTCAGCCATAGTCAGTCAGCCTTCTTGGCAGCGGCCTTCACGGCCTTGGTGGTAGGTGTTTTCAGCTCCAGTCGACCGGCGCTGTGCAGGGCACTGGCCTCGACGTCGAGCAGATCGAGTTCCTGGCCGACGCTCGACCAGTGCCCACCGCCGGTGGGGAATGGAACGAGCACGGTGTAGGTTTGGCGGGTTGCCATTTTTCGTTTCTCCATAAACGGGAAAGCCCCTCGTTGGGAGGGGCTTGGCGGGTGTTGAATGTGTTGGGCGGACAATAAAACGCCCCGGGGTGCGGGGCGTTTTATTGAGGCTCGGAGGTCGGTGAAGCTGGCATGGAATCGGGCCAGCCTTCCTTGAGCATTTCATCGGAGTACGTGCCATCCTCGATTGCCTGGAGCAATTCCAGTTCGCGGTCGAAACAAGCCTGCACGTGCGCCCTGACAGCTTTGGCAATCGCGAGAATCTGCTGCGCGCCGATCTCGACGAAACCCTCGAGCGTTTTGAAGTTGCAGCGGTAATCAGGATCGAGGATCGCCGAGATGCCAGCGCCATAGATCATCCCCGCGCTTTCACGGGAGGTTGCAACAGTTAAACCTTCCACAGAAACGACCGCGTCCTCCCGCTCATAGCGCTCATCGGCGACCCGTTGCGCATAATCAGGAGTTACTTGTGGGAAAGGCGTTTTGACAATTTCATCGCCTACTCGACGCCAGATGCCGTCGGCTTCCTGGGTCAACCTGATAAACAACTTGTCATCGACTTTGACTGCCGACGCGGGAATCGGGTGAACCCCTTCAATCAGGCAGGTTTGCAAGTTCGAATTCTCGTCAAACAGTGCGTATTTCATGATCTCTCCTTAACTGCCCACCGCGACCCAATGAAAGACCGTGACCCCGGGAAAGGTATGTTTTCCATAAAACGAAGTGAGATTTGACACACCGACATCCACATACCCGTTCACTGCCGACCCTGGTGTGTAGTTCAACGTCGCGTTCAGGCTGTACATGCCATTTGGAAAAGCAATCGGGAAGGCAGTGGCGATGTCCGTACCACCATTTCCGGAGACCCTGCCCCACTGAATGATCAGGCCACCGAGCCAGGACGGGAAAATGATGTACCCGTTGATTTCCTTGAGAATCTGAAATCCCCAGCGGAGTTTTTTGGGTGTCACGATTGTGGTGTCGTCAGCCCCGGCATCGGTCAGCGCCTGAGTGGCGAGTTTGGCTGTGCCGTGTTTGATTTCGGTCGCTTGCTGGGCCAGAGGAGCCAGCGCTGCGACATCAATGCTTCCCTGATTGACCGGTGCGTTCCAGGCTTTGATGCACCACATGACGGCGAGGTTGCGCGGACGGGTGCCAACCAGGTGCCCATCAGTAAACAGCGCCGCCTGATTCAGCGATACAGGGGAGGTGATTTCGCCAGAAGAGAAAAATGCGGAAGGATAGTCGGCCGCAGAGGCAACGTCGCCTCCAAGTACCGGGTGAGACTTCCCACTATTGTCTGGATTGAGTTTCCAAGATGAGGCGGCAGCTTGGATAGCCTGCGCTGTCGAGGTCACCGCATCGTGCGCAACCAACGTCGCTTTTTGCCAGCTACCGATTGTCCGACCAGCGTCAACACCGCGACCATGATCCCAACCACGCAGAAACTCACCGCGAGATTCCGGCAACCGGAAGTTGCCCGCACCTTCGTCCCCCTTGTTGAACTTTGTGCCGAGATAACCCGCCAGATCCGGATAGGTCGCAATGCTTTGCACACTGCCGTCCAGCTCCAAATAACCGGCAGGAACGACGCCCGTTGGAAACGACAGGACAGCACCGACCGGAACGGAAGATTTGAGCTGTGCGACTTCATTGGCCAGTGCGGCGACGTCGATGTTTCCCTGATTGATCGGCGCGTTCCAGGCCTTGATGCACCACATGACTGCAATGCTGCGCGGACGGGTTTCCGAACCGCCAGTGGCAGTCGTCTGTGGTGTTCCGTTGCTGTCGGAGCGGTTGCCACGAGCGACCTTGTCCTGGCCAAATCCGCTCGGATTGGCAGGCGCGTCAACTTGGTGAACGTGAGACTTCAGCTCATCAGGTGCCCAACTGCCAATCGCCCGACCCGGGTCTACACCACGACCATGATCCCAACCTCGCAGGAACTCACCACGCGATTCCGGCAACCTGAAGTTTCCGGCACCCTCATCACCTTTGTTGTAAGTGGTGCCGAGATATGCCGCCAAATCCGGATAAGTCGAAGTGCTCTGCACACTGCCATTGAGTTCAAGAAAGCCGGGCGGCACGATACCTGTCGGGAACGCCATGACGGCACCCACCGGAACGGCAGATCCCAACCGGGATACTTCCTTGACCAGTGCCGCTACGTCAATGTTTCCCTGATTGATCGGAGCGTTCCAGGCCTTGATGCACCACATGACGGCAATATTGCGGGGGCGGGTTTCCGTGGAAGTACGAGCCACCTTTGAAGCATCAAGGATCACACTGTGGTAAGCGTCTTTCTGGTTGAGCGGCGATGGGGACCGGCTCATGTTGCCCATTGTGAACGCACCACTTACGGTGGTGATATCAAGATAGCCATCAAAGGTGCCGTAGATGTTCTGCAGGGTGTCAGTCTGAGAACTGCCGATTGCCCGACCGCCATCGATACCACGGCCATGATCCCAACCGCGCAAAAACTCCCCACGTGCCTCAGGCAACCGGAAATTCCCGACACCCTCATCCCCCTTGTTGAACTTGCCGCCCAGATAGGCGCTCAAGTCCGGGTAGGTCGCGCTGCTCCTGACGCTGTTGTCCAACTCCAGAAAGCCCGGAGGTGGCGAGTCAACCGGGAACGCGACAATCGACCCCACCGGCAACGCCGATGCCTTGGCAATCAGCGCCTCGACTTCAGCCTTGGTGTACGAATCCTTGATGCCGAAACCGGCCAGCGTGTCCGGATTCGAGCCGGCCGTCGCGCGGCCGTATTCGTCGACGCTCAGACTTTTGTAGGTACCGGCAGCAATCCCGGTGCGCCCGGCCAGCATCTTGAATGTCAGCGCGGTAGTGCCGAGCGTGATCGGTGCGTTGGTGGTCAGGTGCCACAGCGAATCGCCGTTGAGCGTGCCCTCTTCCACCATCACCGTCAGGCCCGGTGTGACCTTGGCGCTGACGTTGGCATCGTTGGCCCGAACCCAGTCGCCGTTGGTGACGATCCACAGACCGTTGTCCTTGGCCAGGGTCTGATTCGGCAGCAGCACACGGTCGCCAGCAACCACTGCAACACCGTCGATTTGCTGTGCACCGTTCAACACGACATTGCCAGTCGCAGCTACGCGAACCGACTGTTTGCCATCCAGTTTGCCAAGTTCTTCGGCGAGGTAGCTCATGACCCACGCACGAGTGGCCTTTACCACCGTGTCATCGATCACCAGCGTCACCAGCGAGGCATTGCTGGTCTCGAAAATCGAGCGGATGTAGAACTCTTTGCCCGAGCCGGACGTGGCCAGCACCGGTTTGAACGACTCCGGGTATTTGACGATCGCGTAGAGAATGCCGGTGTCGGTCCACAGACCGGCTTCACGCACGTACCAGCCACCGACGTCCGGCGGGATGGTGACTTCGGCGAGCAGCCAGCTCGGATTTTTCTCGTCCTGGAACAGCGCATTGAGCGGTCCGCGCCAGACTTCGCGTTTCAGCGCGGTAGCCGTCGCGGCCGGGTTGTAGACCGCGCCGCCGCCATCGCCGACGGAAATCTGCGTCAGCTTGATCGGTACGCCCGCTGCCTTGCAGGCGGTTTCGTAGGCAATCCCTGCGTTGGTGAGCAGGGTGTAATAGTCAGCCATTCAGGCCCCCTGAGGATAAATAGTGGATGTTTCGACGGTGTACATGCCCGCGCCCAAGAACGCCTCTCCCGAGGTTTCGAGCCCTTCGATGAACACCGGATAAACCGTGGTCAACTCACCGCAGAAGGTCGCGGCGCCGATGACGTGATTGCCGAAGGCGCTGAGGCCGACCGACACCGACAGCACGTCCCGCTCGCTCTTGGCATCAGCCAGGCGCCGGTCGAGACGGGCGTCGATTTCTTCGCTGTAGGGTTGTTCGCTGAAGGCCCGCACGGAAAAGCTGTAGGGCTCGCCGGGCGGTGTCTGCTCGTACCAGGCGCGGATTTCCGGCCTGAGCTGCAACCCTTTGGCGGCGTTCTCCAGCGCCTTGCGAGTGCCGGCCTGACGTGCGGTGGGCCAGGCCAGTTCAACGGTCAGGCGTTTTTCCGCTTCCGGTGCATCGGTGCTCCATTCGGCCACACCGCGATCTGCTGCGAGATACGGCAGGAACGCAACGGGTGTCGAGGCCGGGTTCATCAGCTCGGGAAACGGCGGAGCGACGCGATCAAGCAATGCGCCGAAGCCGATGTCGAGTGCCCGTTCCAGCGCCGAACTGTTGGCTGGCAGCAGGGTCGGACGCGGTGTCTGATCGGTCATAGCGTCTGCACCTCGACCTCAACCGCCGTGCAGTACGGCGCTTGAAATGCGCTGCAGACGATCGGCGCCAGCGGTTCAAGAATCTGCAATTGCACGGCGCCGGCGCTGTGCAGCGTGTAGTCGATCCAGCTCGGATCGACCCGGCCTTCCAGGCGATGGCAACTGTCGGCGTAGGCCTGCAAATGCTGCTGCGCGGCGACCTTGGTCAGGCCCGAATCCGGACCGGAATTGATCTTCGCCACCACGCGGATTTTGTAGCGCTGAATCTCGGCGGCCTGCACCGTCACCTTGTCCGTCTCGGGACAAACGTCGGGCCGTGCGAAGTGTCGACGTACGCCTTCGAGCAGCGTCGGGGACGGTGTACCGTCGCCCTCGCGGGAAAGCACGGTGACTTGCACTTCGCCCGGCGCGGTGCGACGGCCGTTACCGTCCTTGACCTGTGCGGCAAGACCGTCCGGGTCAAAGGTGTAGGTGACGTTCACCACACCGGCCTCGGTGGATTCGACTTTCACCGTCGGCCTTTCACCGAGGGTGAAGACCTCGCGGCGATACTGCATCCGCGAACCCGCCGCCGGCGCATGGGGTGCCAGGTAATAGCGCAGCCGGGCGTCATCGTCGCTTTCGTAGATCGCCGGCACCGGCGGGAATGCTGCCGGGTCGCCCGGGTCGAGCAACTGCCGCTCCAGGCCCATGTCCGCTAGCCGCGCATCGAGGTTGCTGCCGGTGGCCCACCACGCCAGCATCTGCTTGATGCGGGCGTTGTATTTGCGTTCGTGGGTTTGCAGGCGAACGCAAAAGGCCTCCAGAGCCAGGGTCAGCAGTTCGCTTTCGTTTTCCAGGCTGGTCTTGAGTTTTTCCGCGCTCTGCGGCGAGCGCGCGCCGACGTACTCGACCACGAAGGTCTTGAACTCGGCGAGCAGATACTCGAAGGCATCGACCTTGATCAAGGAGGGTTCGGCCAACTGATTCTGGCCGGGGATCAACATGCTCATGTCACGACCTCGAAAGTCTGTTGGCGGTTTTTCCAGGTGCCGGCGAAACGCAACAGCAATCCGGCGCCCTGACGGGTGGCGACAATCACGCCGGGTTGGAAATCGCCGATACCGTTTTGCGGGTTGTAGAACGCCTGGGCCGCGTGGCTCTGGGCGAGTAACAGGATGTCGTCGCCCAGGTTCTGCCCCAGCAGCGTGGGGATCAGCGAACCGTACAAGGGCCGTTTTTGCCGGGTGCCCAGCGGCGTGGTCAGGGCCCGGGTCGCGCGCTGCACGAATTGCAGCCAGTCGTCGACCGTGGCCCCGCTGTCTCTATCGATTCCGATCATGGGAAGCTCTTGATTCAGGGGCTGATGACGCGGCCCTGGTGATCCACCAACGGGCCGCTGAAGTGCACGCCCGAGGCGTCGATGGTCAGGCCGACCGCGCCCAGTTGCAGGCTGATCGCTTGCGGGGTCATCGCCAGCCGTGCCGGACCGATGCTCAGCTCAAGCGACTCGCGAGAACCGTTGAAGGCGGCCGGCCCGTTTTGCCAATGCAGCGTGTGCGTGGCGTCGTCGTAACCGCTTTCGCTGCCGTCCTGATGGACGCGACGAGTCAACGTCGGCACCGTCGAGGTTGGTGGAAAACGGTCACTGTTCAGGCCGAACAACGCCACGCTTTGCGCACCGCTTTCACCACTGCCGTAGTTCAGCAGCAGGCACTGCTCGCCCACCGTCGGGATCCGCGACTCGCTCTGTGCTCCAGCGCTCGGGTTGAAAAATCGGATGGCCGGGGTGAGCAATCCACCGTGGCTGACCCGGCAGGTATTGCTCGCGGCGTCGACGTCCTGACAGATGCCAATGCGGCAATAACTCTCGGCACGCCGGTGCAGGTCTTCAATCTCCGCTTCCATTTCCGCCAGTCGCTCGATGATCGGGCCCAGTTGCATTCGCAGTAACGCGTCGAACATCGGTCAGGCCTCCAGCGCGGTGTACTGATCCGGATCGTCGATGTCGCTGACTTCCCAGGTGCGGGCGAATTTCGGTGTACCCAACGGGTCGTCCAACAGGGTCGGGCCCAGGTAGAGCGTCTGGTTGAACGACAGCGTCCAGGCTTTGTTCGGCTGGTCGGCGCGGATGAGCAATGACGGCAAGCCATCGATGTTCATCGGCAGATCGCATTGATCGCCGGGGAGACCCCAGCGGTTGTCGGTGACCCGGTTTTTCAGCGCCGCGATCAGGTCACAGGCAGCAAACGCCGTGGCGGACAGCGCCGGAATGACTTGCAGCGACAGCGTCAGCACATGAGCGATGCGCCCATTGGCGGCACGCTCTCCCGGTGCATTTCGCTCGATGTCGATCAGCACCCAGGCCTGCTCGCCCGGCGCATCAAAATCCCCGCGGCTGCCGACCTTGAGGTCGAGTCCGGCGGTGTTGCGCAGTGTCGTCGCGATGGCGGTGAACAGTTGCGACGGCTGCTGGATCGGTGTGGGCATAGATGACCTCCTTTTCATTCGTCCACGCGAAGCCCTGCCGCCGAAATGGCGGCATGGGGAAAATTGAAATTCAAGGCTGGTCGCGTGGCGGGACTTCGCAGACGCCAATGCGCTTGGCCGCCCAGCGCTCGTACAGACCGATGGCGACGTCGGCCCCGGCCATGGCCGTCAGGCAACCGAATGCGCCGGCAGCCCAGATCGACAGCCCGGCGGCATACAGCAGCATGATCGCCGAGACACCGCAGATCATGCAGGCGCCGGAACGCAAGGCCAGGCGCCGCAACAGTGACCAGCCGCGAGCGCCCTCCTTGTCGGCGCGCCACATTTCGCCGGACACCCCGCCGACCACGGCGAGGAGGATCACCAACCAGATCGGCATGTCCGCCAACGCTTGTTGCTCGTTTGTCATGTCACGCCTCCGGGAGTAATGGGTGAGTGTTGTGTGTAGGGTTCAAACGTTTTCTCTTGAGGCAGGCATTCCAAAAAGCCCGGCGCAAGGCCGGGATTTTCAGTAATGCGCACTCGTGGCTGAAACTAGAAGGGAGCTACCGGCCAGTTGATAGTGGCCGGATAGCCAGGCTGTTTTTTGACTTCGCTGACGGCAACGAAGTATTGCTTGTAAGCAAGTAACGCAGCTTCGTCCGCCGGCGTAGCGACGCCAAGATCCAGCTTGTATTGCAAAGGATTGAATGTCAGCCAGAGTGCAGCGACATCAAACCGCTCTTGCATGCGGGCAGCGGTGATTGCGAGATGCTCTTCGTGGGTCGGCTCGACGAAGAGCAAACCGTCTTCTTCCAGTTTAAAAAAAACCTTCCATCCCACGTGAGCCGTAGTATCTCCGGTGATGTCATACCACTCTGCGTCCGCTATCCCAACCGGAAGAGTCGTCGGCATGGGCTCATCCGATTCCAGAATCTGCAGCGCGACTTGATAACCGGACTTATAAACACGTCCTACCAAAACGTAACGATTCATTCGCTTTACCTCTGATGATTTCCAATACACGCTGCGCGTCCTTCTGCACACCTCTTGAATATCAGGCAGGCATTCCAAAAAGCCCGGCAACTCGCCGGGCTTTTCAGTAATGCGCTCCTTCGCCTTCCTTCTGTCCATTGTTCAAAGAAGGAAGCTGACTTTTCGGCGCTACTGGCGCGGTACGAGTCCATTCAAATTGTTTTTCCGACCGCGGTCCCTGCCCGCCGGATAACTGCTTCTGGTGCTTTACGCTGCACACCCGGGTCAGTTGCCAACCCTCTGAACCGTTGAGGCCGGTCCATCGCTGCCTGTTCTTGTGGAACTAAAGAGCTGTTGTTGCCAGCCGCTTTGTCGAGCGGCTTGGTGGCAAGAATATGCATGGATGCATATACAGTCAATGCGCAAATGCATTTATTTATGCACGAGAAATGCGCGGATGCATGGAAGCCCCGCCAATCAAGGGTTGCCCGGTTTTCTACAGGCGAAAAAAAACCCGCCGAGGCGGGTTTTATCCGAAAGGGATCGGGTTACCGGGCGTACATGCCCCACCAGAAAACGTGACCGAGGATGACGATCTGCTCTTCCTGCATGTCCTGGAAGCTGTAGTCCTCGTCCGGATGCTCATCGCGATTGAAGCTGCGCAGACGGATACCGGTAGGCAGGCGATAAAGCTGCTTCACCCGCAGTTGACCGTTGTGGTTGATCGCATAAAGGTCGCCATCGATGATGTCGCCGATCCCGCATTTTCCCGCGTTGACCCCGACCGTGGCACCGTCGCGCAGCACCGGCAACATGCTGTTGCCCCGCACCGTCACGCATTTGGCCTGGTCGAACTGCACACCGTTATGGCGCAGGCTGCGCTTGCCGAAGCGCAGGCTTGAGCGTTCGCTCTCTTCGATGACGAATCTTCCTGATCCAGCAGCCAATTCAACCTCGCGAAGAAAGGGCACCGACACCTCGTCGTCATCGACGGGGGTGTCGTCGTCCCACAGGCTTATGTCCTTGAGTTCGGAATGCAACTCGTCGCGTCCGGCGTTGGCGGCGGGCGCAACATCCGCGCGCCCGCGCAACTGGTCGGTGCTCACGGCAAAGTACTCGGCGATCTTCGAGATGTGCTTATCTGAAGGATCGACGATCTTCCCGCTGAGAATCCGCGAGAGCGTGGATTGAGGCACGCCGGTGCGACGGTGGAGCTCCGTGGGGGAGATCCCGTGCTGGTCGAGCAGTGCTCTTAAGACGGTAGATACGTTGCGTTTTTGCATAACGCGCATAGTGCTTGAAGTTTTTCGCGAAGACAAATGCTGATTTGCATAAATCGTGCATAGTCGACGTTTTTGCACCAGATAGATGTCACCCGGCCGCGATGCCTGCGTCCGACAGACCGCCCATGGTAACCTTGCGCCCATCGCGGAAAAGCCCGGCGACTGCCCCGCTTTTGCCCCACACCTTCCAACGAGTTGCCTGACAATCCGATGAATAAAGCCGTCTCCGACCTGTCCTCCCACACCCCGATGATGCAGCAGTACTGGCGCCTGAAGAATCAGCACCCGGACCAGCTGATGTTCTACCGCATGGGCGACTTCTACGAGATCTTCTACGAAGACGCGAAGAAGGCGGCCAAGTTGCTGGACATCACCCTGACCGCGCGCGGGCAGTCGGCGGGTCAGGCGATTCCGATGTGCGGGATTCCGTATCACGCGGCGGAAGGTTATCTGGCGAAGCTGGTCAAGCTCGGCGAGTCGGTGGTGATCTGCGAGCAGGTCGGCGACCCGGCCACCAGCAAAGGCCCGGTGGAACGTCAGGTGGTGCGGATCATCACCCCCGGTACGGTCAGCGACGAAGCGTTGCTGGATGAGCGTCGCGACAACCTGATCGCGGCGGTGCTGGGCGACGAGCGTCTGTTCGGTCTGGCGGTGCTGGACATCACCAGCGGCAACTTCACCGTGCTGGAGATCAAGGGCTGGGAAAACCTGCTGGCGGAGCTGGAGCGGGTCAACCCGGTCGAGTTGTTGATCCCGGATGATTGGCCGAAGGATCTGCCGGCGGAAAAACGCCGTGGCGTACGTCGTCGTGCACCGTGGGATTTCGAACGTGATTCGGCGCTGAAAAGTCTCTGCCAGCAATTCTCCACCCAAGACCTCAAAGGTTTTGGCTGCGAAACCCTGACCCTGGCCATCGGCGCCGCCGGTTGCCTGCTGGCGTACGCCAAGGAAACCCAGCGCACCGCCCTGCCCCATTTGCGCAGCCTGCGCCATGAACGGCTGGACGACACCGTGGTGCTGGACGGCGCCAGCCGCCGTAACCTCGAACTTGACACTAACCTGGCCGGTGGCCGCGACAACACCCTGCAATCGGTGGTCGACCGTTGCCAGACCGCGATGGGCAGCCGCTTGCTGACCCGATGGCTCAACCGTCCGCTGCGCGATCTGACCGTGCTGCTGGCTCGCCAGACCTCGATCACTTGCCTGCTCGACCGCTATCGCTTTGAAAACCTGCAACCGCAGCTCAAGGAAATCGGCGACATCGAGCGTATCCTGGCGCGGATCGGCCTGCGCAATGCCCGCCCTCGCGACCTCGCTCGCCTGCGCGACGCGCTCGGTGCGCTGCCTGAACTGCAAGTGGCGATGACCGATCTCGAGGCGCCGCACCTGCAACGTCTGGCGACCACCACCAGCACTTATCCGGAACTGGCGGCGCTGCTGGAAAAAGCCATCATCGACAACCCGCCGGCGGTGATCCGTGACGGCGGCGTGCTGAAAACCGGTTACGACAGCGAGCTCGACGAGCTGCAATCGCTGAGCGAGAACGCCGGCCAGTTCCTGATCGATCTGGAAGCCCGGGAAAAGGCCCGTACCGGCCTCGCCAACCTGAAAGTCGGCTACAACCGCATTCACGGCTACTTCATCGAGTTGCCGAGCAAGCAGGCTGAATCAGCGCCGGCAGACTACATCCGTCGTCAGACCCTCAAGGGTGCCGAGCGCTTCATCACCCCGGAACTGAAAGAGTTCGAAGACAAGGCGTTGTCGGCCAAGAGCCGCGCCCTGGCTCGCGAGAAAATGCTTTATGAAGCGCTGCTGGAAGATTTGATCAGCCAGTTGCCGCCGCTGCAGGACACCGCAGGTGCCCTGGCCGAGCTGGACGTGCTGAGCAACCTCGCCGAACGTGCGCTGAATCTCGACCTGAATTGCCCGACGTTCGTCAGCGAACCGTGCATGCGCATCTCCCAGGGCCGTCACCCGGTGGTCGAGCAAGTGCTGACAACGCCGTTCGTGGCCAACGACCTGAGCCTGGACGACAACACCCGCATGCTGGTGATCACCGGCCCGAACATGGGCGGTAAATCCACCTATATGCGCCAGACTGCACTGATTGTGCTGCTGGCGCACATCGGCAGCTTCGTGCCGGCAGCCAGTTGCGAACTGTCGCTGGTGGACCGGATCTTCACCCGGATCGGTTCCAGCGACGACCTCGCCGGCGGACGCTCGACCTTCATGGTGGAAATGAGCGAAACCGCGAACATCCTGCACAATGCCACCGAGCGCAGTCTGGTGCTGATGGACGAAGTCGGGCGCGGCACCAGCACCTTTGATGGTCTGTCACTGGCGTGGGCGGCGGCGGAGCGTTTGGCGCAGCTGCGGGCCTATACTCTGTTTGCGACGCACTATTTCGAATTGACCGTGTTGCCGGAAGCCGAACCGCTGGTGGCCAACGTGCACCTCAACGCCACCGAGCACAACGAACGCATCGTGTTCCTGCACCACGTGTTGCCGGGGCCGGCAAGCCAGAGTTATGGCCTTGCGGTTGCGCAGCTGGCCGGTGTGCCAAGCGAAGTGATCGTGCGTGCTCGTGAACACTTGAGCCGCCTGGAAGATACCGCGCTGCCACATGAGGCGCCGAAACCGGCGGCCAAAGGCAAACCGGCAGCGCCGCAACAGAGCGACATGTTTGCCAGCCTGCCGCACCCGGTACTGGATGAGCTGGCTAAGCTGGATCTGGATGACGTGACACCGCGTCGTGCACTTGAAATGCTCTATGCACTAAAGAACCGGATCTAAGCACCGACGAACCGGATATAACGCAAACGGCTTCAAGCTGTTAGAATCTCGCGCGGTTCGGGATGCTGCTGGCTAATAGCCTGGCCGGCAGACATCGCTCCCGAACCTGGCGACCCCAACCGTGAAGGGGCAACGCTGCCGCCGCCTGAGGAGAAAATTAGAAATGACCTTCGTCGTCACCGACAACTGCATCAAGTGCAAGTACACCGACTGCGTAGAAGTCTGTCCGGTGGACTGCTTTTACGAAGGCCCGAATTTCCTGGTGATTCACCCGGATGAGTGCATCGACTGCGCCCTGTGCGAACCGGAATGCCCGGCCGTGGCCATTTTCTCCGAGGACGAAGTTCCGGAAGAGATGCAGGAGTTCATTCAATTGAACGTCGAGCTGGCCGAAATCTGGCCGAACATCACCGAGAAGAAAGAATCGCTGCCGGATGCCGAAGAGTGGGATGGCGTCAAAGGCAAGATCAAAGACCTCGAACGCTGATCTGTCCCGCGCTCGAATGAAAAGGCCCCTCGCGGGCCTTTTTGTTTTTGCGGGTCTGGCTTTTCTTCAGGCAAAAAAAGGGGCGGTTTGACCCGCCCACATTTTTTCCCTATTCCCTGTGTTCCTTTTCATCGTCCTGATGAATCGCTTCCTGCGATGTCCATTCCCCTCTTCCTTGAAGGGCGTGTCTATCCGTCGACACAACCCAGATACTAGCGAGTTCCCCGCAGGGGGCAACCGGCCCTCAGCGCGTGAACCTGTTGTCATAAGCCCTTAACATTAAAAAATAACCATATAAATCATTGTGTTACCCGAAGATGATGAGCGCAATCGCCTTCGGCAGCAGTGTAAAAATAACGAACACTTACGATACAGTCAGCAAAGGCTTACAGCGCAAACCTACAAGGTGGGAATACCTGCCGCTTTCAGCACACAAACAAAAAGCCCCGAACCAGTCGGGGCTTTCTGCATGGCGGTCAGGCGGGCGGCTTATTGAAACAGCGACTCGCTCGACAGGCCGTTTTTCTCGAGAATTTCCCGAAGGCGCTTAAGGCCTTCCACCTGGATCTGTCTCACCCGTTCCCGGGTCAGGCCGATCTCCAGGCCTACATCTTCCAGCGTGCTGCTCTCGTGGCCGCGCAGACCGAAGCGGCGTACCACCACCTCGCGTTGCTTGTCGGTCAGCTCCGAGAGCCATTGATCGATGCTCTGCGACAGATCGTCATCCTGCAGCAGTTCGCACGGATCAGTCGGACGGTCATCCGTCAGGGTGTCCAGCAGGGTTTTATCCGAATCCGGACCCAGCGAGACGTCGACCGAAGAAACCCGCTCGTTCAGGCCCAGCATGCGCTTGACCTCGCCCACCGGTTTTTCCA
>Ga0207713_1001295_pt1 | contig 20581 bp, 17 predicted proteins | sample KBSS64metaG_FD_184404 | JGI IMG/M metagenome (GOLD analysis project Ga0207713, IMG submission 184404) | Switchgrass rhizosphere microbial communities from Kellogg Biological Station, Michigan, USA - KBS S6-4 metaG (SPAdes) (version 2) | ecosystem: Host-associated > Plants > Roots > Rhizosphere >... | reverse complement strand
ACCACCCGAACCTGCTGCACGTCCTGCGCTTCTGGGTGCAAAACGACACGGCCTACATGGGGACGCTGTTTTACAGCGGGACCACGCTTTCGCGCCTGCGCGAAGAAAAGCCGGAGCTGATCAACGAAGCCTGGATCCGCCGCACGCTGCCGATGCTGTTCGGTGCGATCAAGACCATCCACAACGAAGGCTACCTGCACCGCGACATCTCTCTGGATAATATTCAGATCCAGGATAACGGCCTGCCGGTGCTGCTCGATTTCGGCTCCGCGCGCCGCACTATCGGTAACCTCTCCGACGAAACGGAAACCATGCTGCGCCCGGGCTTTGCGCCAATTGAGCAGTACACCGACGACAACGAAAGCGAGCAGGGCCCGTGGACGGATATTTACGCCCTCGGCGCCGTGCTGCGTACCCTGATTGTGGGTTCTCCGCCGCCGGTCAGCGTGGTGCGCTCTATTCAGGATACCTGCAAACCGCTGGTGGAAATCATGCCGCAGGGCTATTCCATTCCGCTGCTGCAGGCCATCGACCGCGCGCTGGCGCTGCACATGGAGGACCGTCCGCAGTCAATCGACGAGTTCGCCGCGCTGATAGAGATGCCGGTCGCCGGTATCAACGACGTGCTGACCGCCAAAAAAACCGGCACCATGCTGGTTCCGGTAGAGGAAGAGAAACCGGCTTCGGCGCTTGACTGGCGCCGCTACAAGATCCCTGGGATGGTTGCCGCTGGCGTGCTGGTGGGCATTGTCGCCGGGGCGATGCTGTTCGGCAGCGGGAATGATGCTCCCGAGCAGGCTGCACAGCCACCGGCAGAGACGCGTCCCACTGAGACCGTCGCGAACACGCCGGACGTGAAGCCGGAAACGGCGAAGGTGAGCGAGCAGGCGACGGCACAGCAGACGCCACCGCCTGTCGACGCAAGCCCTGTTGCGCTGGTCTATATCCGCATCCTCGACGGCGAAACGCTGAAAGTGAACGGCGAGCCTAAAGCGCTGCGTCCGGCGACCAACGGCTATGCATCGCTCAAGCTGCCGGCCGGTGAAGTGAAGATTGAACTGCAGGGCAACGGAAGAACGCGTGGCCAGACGCTGGATATCACCAAGCCGGGTACCTGGCTGGTGAATCCGTAGAATTACGCTCAGTCACAGATGCGAACCTCTTTTTTGAATCGCATAAGCTAGATGGAATAAAGATTATGCTCAACCGAATTACCGTTCAGCTCCCGGTGGAGGGGCTTCTGTTCTGGAAACTGACGGGCCGCGAGGCGATGTCCGAGTCGTTTGCGCTGACGCTGACCGTGCTCGGCACGGACGCGCGCATTGACCGCAGCAAATTGCTCGGTCAGCCGGTCACGGTGACCATCCCGACGCAGAATCTGCTGACCTCCCGCTATGTTAACGGCAAGATTACCCGCGTGGCGGTCAGCGCCGTCGAGCTGACGGGCACCCGCTACGCGGTGTACCAGCTGACGGTAGAGCCGGACCTGTGGCCGATGAAGCGCGACCGTAACCTGCGAATCTTCCAGGGCCAGACGGTGCCGCAGATTGTGAAAACCCTGCTGGGTGAGCATCAGGTCAACGTTGAGGATAAACTCACCGGCAGCTACCGGGTGTGGGACTACTGCGTGCAGTATCAGGAATCGAGCCTGGACTTCATCAGCCGTCTGATGGAGCTGGAGGGGATTGCCTATCACTTCAGCCATGAGGCCGACAAACACACCCTGGTGCTCACCGACGCCGCCACGCAGCATCAGCCGTTCAGCGGCTATGAGGTCATTCCTTACCACCAGACGCCGTCAGGCGGCAGCACGGATGAAGAGGGCATCAGCCAGTGGGCGCTGGAGGACAGCGTGACGCCGGGGATTTACAGCCTCGACGACTACGACTTCCGCAAGCCGAACGCGTGGCTGTTCCAGGCCCAGCAGAACCCGGCGTCGCCGAAGCCGGGCAGCATCGACGTGTACGACTGGCCGGGGCGCTTTGTGGATAAAGGGCACGGGGAGTTCTATGCCCGTATCCGTCAGGAGCGCTGGCAGGTGGAGCATCAGCAGATTCAGGCCACCGCGACGGCGGCGGGGATTGCGCCGGGCCACACCTTCACGTTAACTAACGCGCCGTTCTTCAGCGACAACGGTGAGTATCTGGTGACGGCGGCGGGTTACCACCTCGAAGAGAACCGCTACGCGAGCGGCGAGGGTGAAACTATTCACCGCACCGATTTCACGGTCATTCCGTCGGCGGTGGTGTACCGCCCGGCGCAGTCCACGGCGTGGCCGCGCACCTACGGCCCGCAGACCGCGAAGGTGGTGGGGCCGAAGGGCGAGAGTATCTGGACGGACAAATACGGTCGCGTGAAGGTGAAGTTCCACTGGGACCGCCTGGCGAAAGGCGATGACACCAGCTCCTGCTGGGTGCGCGTGTCGAGCGCGTGGGCGGGCCAGGGCTACGGCGGGGTGCAAATCCCGCGCGTCGGCGACGAGGTGGTGGTGGACTTTATCAACGGCGACCCGGACCGTCCGATTATTACCGGTCGCGTGTACAACGACGCGAGCATGCCGCCGTGGGCGCTGCCTGCCGCGGCGACGCAGATGGGCTTTATGAGCCGCACGAAAGACGGTTCCGTCGACAATGCCAACGCCCTGCGGTTTGAGGATAAAGCGGGCGCAGAGCAGGTGTGGATCCAGGCCGAGCGCAACATGGACACCAGCGTTAAGAACGATGAAACGCACAGCGTCGGCGGGGCGCGCAGCCATTACGTGAAGAAAAATGAACTGCATCGCGTGGAAGCGAATCAGACCCAGGCGGTGAAAGGCGGAACCGAGATCCTGACGGGCAAAGGCAAGCTGGATGCGGCGGTCGAGCAGTATGTTATTGCTTCCGGGACGAAGCTGCGGCTGGTCTCTGGTGAGAGCGCCATCGAGCTGAACGCTAACGGCAAGATTAACCTGATCGGCAAAGAGTTTAACTTCTTCGTTGAAGGGGATGGGTATATCACCACGGGCGGTAAGCTGCACCTGAATACCTCTGGCACCAAGCCGGGCACAACGGCACCGGGGGCGGGGCATAAAGGGGATATTGATGCGGCGGTGCAGGCGTATTTCTCTCCGGATCAGGCTAAAAAATCTGCCGGTGCTGGGGTTTCCGGAGGATCAGGTAAAGCGGCACCTGCGCAAAACAATTCAGCTGCATCAACTGGCACAGATAAAACCAGTGAATATGATTATTCGTTGCAGGACATGGTGGATAAGCAAAAGAATTTAAAGGCTAAACCTCAAAAGTGGACGCGACGCGGTTTTGTTAACGCCTCTGAAGAGGATATTAAGAAATATGCAAACCCGGATAACTACAATACTGGAACTGATAAATATCAGTTCCTTGATCTCTCATCTTCATCTGGTGTTTCTGAAACTGATATGGCTTCCTTCCTGAAAGGGAAAGGCGTACTTGAAGGTCAAGAAAAAACATATCTTGATGCAGCAAAGAAATACAATGTCAGTGAAGTTTACCTGGCCTCGCATTCTGCTCTCGAAACAGGTAACGGAGCGAGTGAACTGGCAAAAGGTGTCGAGGTCAACGGTGTAAAAGTTTATAATATGTACGGTATTGGCGCTTTAGATGGCAATGCCGTTAAAACAGGTTCCAATTACGCATATAAAATGGGATGGACTTCACCAGAAAAAGCGATAGATGGTGGTGCGAAATGGATTTCCGAAAAATACATTAATAATGCGGATTATGCCCAAAACAATCTTTATAAGATGCGATGGAACCCAGCTTCGCCAGGAACGCATCAGTATGCAACTGATGTCAACTGGGCTGTAGCCCAAACATCAAACATGAAGAAAATGTTTGATAATTTCCCAGGGGCAAACCTATCATATGATATTCCAAAATTTAAGTAATGGATCAACTTATGAGTAAGAAAATTCTGAGTGCTTTCTGTTCGGTACTGGTGCTTTGCAGTTTGAACAGTTATGCGGCGACTGCTCAAATCAATAAAGAAGTTGAAAATTCATCACATAATCTTTTAACAAATCCTGATTTTTCTGTACAAATAAACAAACAATCTGTCGCATTGGGCGACAGATGGACTAATGACGTTGCACGTAAAGTTGAGTTGCCGGTTGAAGGCCATTTTGTTGGGGAGGTTCCTTTTGATGGAACAAATTATAAATTCTTCCAGCATCAAAAGTCTGGATTGGAAATATTCAGTTCTAATCTTTGGTGGGATAAAGCCGAGAGAAGCGTTGATGATTATATTGTGTCGCAGATTACGCTAACTGCTCCGGATGGCAAAACAGCTCGCGGGATCCATATTGGTTCAACAATAAATGAACTTAATAAAGCTTATGGTGGTGGCCAGGTAGAAAATGATTCCGGGGAGCAATGGATTTCCTATGAATTGGGTAAGAAATTGCTCTCTTTTGAGGTTAAAGACAGCAAGGTTGTGAAAATAACCATGAATTACGAAAATGGTTCTTCAGAATGATTTATGACCAAAAAATATTTGGCAGTCGTATTGTTCACCGCTTTATTGACAGGCATAGTTGAAACGTCATCTGCGCTTGAATTATCGCAATACAATAAGCTCGATACGGTTAGCCGCATCGTTAACGATAGCGAAGTGACAGACAATCTCAGGGCGTTGCTGGGAAATCATTACCAGATCTTTATTGATAACTTTGATGTCTTCGGTGAACCGCATACCACCGCAGGTGGCGGATTGTTTGTTGAAGGCTGGCTAAAGGATCTCTACCAGGAGAATGCGTCAGCGCTGGTCATCAATCCTGACGGCAAAATCTTTGCGGCCTGGGTGGCTCCGGAGTCGGACGTTATACAATATCGGTCGTCTGATAATAGCCCGGTTATAAATGCCGATATTCAGCAGTGGGCTGCCAGATTCAATGCGATGCATTTTGCAACGAACAGCCAGTCAGAACCTGCGTTTGACGGTGAGTGGACTGGCGAATTCGGGAACGACTCGACGTTAACCCTGCGGTTAGCTGAATCAGGCAACCGTATCACCGGGTCTTATTGCTATATATCCCAGAAAGGAAACCGCATAGATTGCCCGGAAGATGATGAGCGTAATCTTACCGGTACGATCGCTGGCAATCGTGCCAATATTGAATTCAACTCATCGTTTGGCGGCGTAGACGGACGTGCTGTTCTGGAAATTAAGGGGAGTGAAATGGAATGGCGTTTAGCTACTCCTCCTCAAAATGGAAATTATTATGCTCCGCAGCGTTATACGTTACGTAAAGCCGCTTCGGTTCATAACGCTGAAACCAGAAAACTGGATACCGAAAAGTTCGCTATTTCTCTGATTAACAGGTGCGGCGATTTTGATAGCGAATGTGACCACATGGTTTACCTTGGCGTGCGTAAAAGCGATAACAGTGCGATCTCCTTAAAGGGAAAAACGTTGCACGACACCGCAGGTAAAATAATCGGCTCAACGTACAAGAATGGCGAGATCGTTTATACCGTGACGTATGCACCCGCGAAATTGGCTGTCAGCAAAGGCAACCATGTTTTAGTCGAACAGTCAGGTCAATGGCTTAAATAATAAAACAGCCAGCCAGAGGGCCAGCATGGATTGGCCTTTTTGTTTCTCACAATATTAATCATCCCGAGTTCACTTATGAAATACACCCTCCAGGAAGGTTCGTTTTCCCTTTTTCCTGCTGCCTGGCAGGATAACAGCATGAACATTATTCGCGATGACGAAAGCGGGCTGTCCGTGGTGGTCAGCCGCGGCGTTATCCCCGATGGCAGCGACTATGAACAAGAGTTCCACCGCCAGTGGGATGTGCTGCGTCCTCAGATGGGCGAAATTGCCCAGAGCGAATTCCGGAAGGTAAAAGTCGGGCCTGACGGAAAAATTAACGGGCTGGAAGTTGAAACCACCTTTGACCGTAACGGGCAGCGCCTGTGGCAAAAACAGCTGGCCGTGCAGACGCCGGGCAAACCGGTATTGATGATTTTTACCCTCTCGGCACTCAGGGCATTCACCGAAGAGGACGAGGTGCGCTGGAGCGCGCTTAAGCAGAGTCTGACGCTAAACGACAACCGGAATGTGTAAGGCATGAGCGATAACAACGCGGCCCGTAAGGGCGACGAGATTATTCACTCCAGCATTTTTGCTGACATCACCAGCATTGTTGCGGAAGGTGCCGCCTATGCGGTGATAGGCGCGGCGGTAGGCGCAGCAGCAACCGTAGCGGCGCCATTGCTGGGGGCGGGGGCAGCAGCAGCAGGCGTGGCAGCCATTGGATCCAGCTGTCTGTTAAGCGGCATCATTGGCGGCGTGCTGGCGAACGTCGCGGGGATCACCGACGATATCAGCAACGCCGCTGAGGGGTTAGGCAATGCGCTGTTCCCGCCGTCGCCTGCGGGTAAAATCACCACCGGTTCGAATAACGTCCTGACCAACGCAATCCCCGCCGCGCGCGCGGCAGGCACGCTGACGCCCGCCGATACACCGTCCCCTGAGCCGCAGTCGCCGGGCAGCTTTGCCGATTACGCGGGCATGCTGCTTTCCGCCGCCGGACAGTTTGGCAGCGAAATGTGGCAGCCGAGCGTGGCCTCTGCCGCCGCGGGAACCTCGCCGCTGGAAGAAGACAAGGTGGCGTGCGAAAAGCACTCCGGGCCGCAGTATCTGGCGGAAGGTTCTAAAAGCGTCTTTATCAACGGGCAGCCCGCGGTGCGCGCGAAAGATCGCACCACCTGCGAAGGCACCGTTTCCGACGACGTCTCCCCGAACGTGATCATCGGCGGGGACACGCTCACGGTCCGCGATATTAAAAGCGGTAAAACGCCGGGTCTGGCGCTGGGGATGATTGCGCTCTCCCTGCTCCGCGGGCGTCCGGGCAAGATCCTGAAAAACATGCCCTGCGCGCTGGCGGCAGCCGGCGGCGGGATGCTGGCCGATATGGCGGTGAATGCGGTGTTTGGCTCCTCGCACCCGGTTCATGCCGCCACCGGCGTGAAGGTGCTGAATGACGACGACGAGCTCGATTTCTCGCTGCCGGGGCGCTTCCCGCTTCGCTGGCAGCGCAGCTACAACAGCCTGACCACCCGCGAAGGGCTGTTCGGTCTGGGCTGGGCAACGACCTTTGATAGCTATTTGACGCTGGAAGACAACAACGCCACCTGGTTCGACGAAACCGGGCGCGAGCTGAGCTTCGAGCTGCCGCCTGTCGACCGCGCGTTTTACAGCATCAGCGAAGGCATTATTATCCGCCGCAATGAGAACGGCGACCTGGCGATTGCCGACGATGACGGTGCGGTATGGCGTCTGTATAAACCGACCCGGGCGAATCCATCCATCCTGCGTCTGGCCTCCCTCAGCGATGAATACGGCAACGCGCTGCTGACGGAGTGGGACGAGCACGGCAGGCTGGTCGGCCTTCACGACGAGCCGCGGGCGATAGACGTCACCCTGCGCTATGACGATGAACGTTTCCCGCAGCGCGTTACCGCTGCCAGCCATTTTGACGGTAACCAGACATGGCCGCTGATGCTGTGGGGCTACGACGCGCGCGGCCAGCTGGCGAGCGCGACGGATGCCTCCGGCGTGGTGACGCGTGAATACCGCTATAACGAGCACGGGCTGATGGTCTGGCACCGGATGCCGGGCGGTCTGGAGAGCGAATACCGCTGGAAAAAATTCGACCACTGGCGCGTGGTGGAAAACCGCACCAGCACCGGCGACGGGTGCCGCTTTAGCTACGATTTAGCCGCCGGGCTGACGACCGTCGAGCATTACGACGGCCAGACGCGCCGCCACTACTGGAATGCGCAAAATCTGATCGTCCGCTACGTTGACGAGCGCGGTGAAAACTGGCTCTACGAGTGGGACGAGAACGAGCTTCTGACGCGTCGCATCGATCCGCTCGGCAATGCCGTCACCTTCGTCTACGACGAAATGGGCAACCGGGTTGAGGAGATCGACGCCGACGGCAATACGCGCACTACCACCTGGCTGGAGCACCGCGCGCTTCCTGCGGCCATTATCGAAGCCGACGGCAGCGCCACCCGGTTCTGGTACGACGAACATCACGGGCTTAAGCGCGTGGTGGACCCGATGGGACAGACCACGCAGCTGCGCCGGGACGAGTTCGGGCAGGTCGTTGAAGAGGTCGATGCCGCAGGAAACAGCCGATACCAGGAATACAACGAGGCCGGGCAGATCGTTCGTGCGACGGACTGTTCCGGGCGTATTACCCGCTATCGCTATCACCCGCTGGGCTGGCTGGTGGCCGAGACTAGCGCCGACGGAGAAGAGACCCGTTATCGCTACGACGCCGCAGGGCGTCCGGTGCAGCTCGATCGCCCGGAAGGCTGGACGGAATCGCTCAAATGGAACGAACGTGGCCTGCCGGTGAAGCATGCTGGCGCCGACGGTAAAGAGAGTGAGTTCAGATACGATGAGGCAGGGCGCTTAACCGCCACGCGTAATACCCAGGGCGAAGAGGTCCGTCGCCGCTGGGACAGCCGCGGGCGTCTGATTGCCCTGGAAAACGAAAACGGCGAAGCGTACCAGTTCCGCTGGGGCGCGGATTCGCTGCTGCTGGAAGAGGTAGGGCTCGATGGCGTGGCCTCGCAGTATCGCTACGACGCCTGCGGGCGCACGATAGCGCGCACGTTTGCCGCCGGTCATCCGGAGGCCATTATCCACGCCTTCGCCTGGAGCGCGAGCGGCCAGCTGGTCGCCCGCACCACGCCGGAAGGGCAGACCCGCTATCACTACACTCCGTCCGGGCTGTTAAGCCGGATTGGGCTACATCCTGCGCTTGCAGCCGACGCGTGGACCACCGAGGCAGAGCAGGAGCTTGCCTTTGAGTATGACGCGCTCGGTCGCGTGACGCGAGAGGCGGGCGAGCACGGCGAGCTGGCGTGGGAGTATGACGCGCTGGGTAACCGCACCTCCGTCACGCTTCCCGATGGCCGCGAGCTGAAGCAGTTTTACTACGGCAGCGGGCATCTGCTCAGCATTGCTCTTGATAAGCTGTCGGTCTCCGACTTTACCCGTGACGAACTCCACCGTGAGACCAGCCGCACTCAGGGGCTGCTGACCACCCGCAGCGAGTACGACCGCCTTGGTCGGCTGCATCGCCGGGACGTCTTTACCGGCAATGCCCAGCGCCCGTCGCCGCGCCGCTGGTCCCGCCGCTGGGATTACGACTATCGCAATAACCTGGTGCGGGAAGAGCGGGACGATAACCCGTTCAGCTGGTACCGCTGGCAGTACGACAGCGCCGGGCGCCTGCTCGTTCAGGACGGCACGCTGCCCGGACAGGAGCAGTGGCGCTGGGACGCTGCCGGTAACCCGCTCGAAGGATCTGCTGAGAAGGTCACGCACAACCGCCTTACGCAGTTGAACGGCATTCGCTGGCGCTATGACATCCACGGCCGCACCGTGGAAAAAGATAACGGCCAGACCCGCTGGCACTACCGCTACGACGGTGAACACCGCCTGACGGAGGTCATCAGCCAGCCGCGGGACCGCAACAAGCCGCAGACGCAGGTCAGCTTCCGCTACGATCCGCTAGGGCGACGCATCAGCAAAACGCGACGCCAGATGCTGGGCGGACAGCCAACCGGCAAGCCGGTGACCACCCGGTTTGTCTGGGAAGGGTTCCGTCTGCTGCAGGAGGTGCACGGGGATGTGCCGCTCACCTACGTCTACAGCGATCAGGACAGCTACGATCCGCTGGCGCGTATTGATGGCGTTGATTCCCCGGAGATTTTCTGGTTCCACTGCCAGCCCAACGGCACACCGGAGCGGATGACGGATATCGAAGGGCAGGTGCGCTGGGAAGGTGTGAACAGCGCCTGGGGCAAGCTGCTGCGGGAAAGCGAGACGCAGGTATCAGGATATTCTCAGAACCTGCGCATGCAGGGGCAATACCTGGACCGTGAGACAGGGCTGCACTACAATCTGTTCCGGTATTATGACCCGGACTGCGGAAGATTTACGCAACAGGACCCGATAGGGCTGGCGGGGGGGATAAACCTTTACCAGTATGCGCCGAATGCGTTGGGGTGGGTGGATCCGTGGGGGTTGTCGAGATGTAAAGCACCGAACGGATATAAAACGGGTGATGTTGATCCACATGGTAATCTTTCTCCTGGTGTTAACAGGGCGTCGGGCCACACAAATAGTAAAAATGATGGGTTTGTACAAAGTCACCACCCAATACAAGATGCTTGGGCTAAGAAAAGAATTAACGGTTACCAGAGAAATACTGCACCTGCTACGTTACTTAAATCCGCATCAGGAAGTCCACACGCTAATATAAGTTCTGCTCAACGAACTCGTAGAGCTTTACCGGGAGGTTGGGATACAACGTTGAAACAAGAGTTTCATATCAGTTACAAAGAAATGATTGACGCAGGTGTTCCAAAGCAGCAGGCAAGGAAATCGATTAGTGACTCGTATAAATATTTTGACCAATTGAGAGAGTCTAATAGTAGTAATATTTATTTTGATATATAACTTATTCATTTATAGGTAAGCCGATATGGAAAAACAGGATTTAATTGATCAGCTAAATGAAATTGAAAAACTCATGCGCATGTCTTTACCTTCTGAATATAAGCGCTTTATGATTGAAAACGTCAAGGACACTGACTCTTATGAAATTCAACGAGCAAACGGTGACCAGCTTTATGTTTTCAATTGTTTTGATTTACTTGAAAGAAATAATACATATACAATTCAAGAGGTTGAGCCTGACGTTTTATTGATTGGTCAAGATGGTGATCTTGGGTACTTTTTGAATTTGCGCAAAGGTACTGATGAGGTTTATTCTTTAGATCTTGGAGCGTTAGGAAGCCTAGACATGGATAAAGAAAGTAATAGCATATTTATGCTATAATTTTTTATTTATTAAACAACTTAGTTCAGTACATTGGGAAAATCCACGTTAAATCGTGGATTTTTTCTTTCAAACAAATCGAACATAAAAAAGAAGTTCATCACATCGTAATTTTTAATGATGTATTCTTTACCTTTCGTACCCAGCGATGCGGCGCTGGTCTCTCTGCTCGGATTGCGACTACCGTAATAACCTGGTCCGGGAAGAGCGGTACGATAACCCGTTCAGCTGGTACCGCTGGCAGTACGACAGCGCCGGGCGCCTGCTCGTTCAGGACGGGACGCTGCCGGTAACCCGCTGGAAGGGGCTGCTGAGAAGGTCACGCAGAACCGCCTGACGCAGCTGAACGGCATTCGCTGGCGCTATGACATCTGAGGTATCTTGAGGAAGACGATTCGATTAACGCATAGGTGCCTAAAACATTTGAATCCAAATCCGCACCAGTCAATTATTTTGGTTTTGATAAATTAGATTCCGGGCGCACAGTAAGAGATGCATTCCAGATCAAAGGAGCAGATAAATTGAATCCACTTGATCCTTTGGATAAATCATGGAGTGATGGACGTCTTAGAGCTGAGTTTGATACGCTTCAATTATATGAAAATGGTGTTCCGCAAGTGCGAACCCCGAGAATGTTCGGTGATAGACCTGGAGCACCACTTGAACCGTTTACTAAGGCATACCCTGAATACGGCCAAGGTAATGTTCAACAGCTGCATGCTGAAAATAGAGTTATTAATTTCGACAAGATTGATATTCTGCCAGAGGAACCATGATAAATTTACAATCTTATAATGAAGTGTTAGATTTCCTGGAGCTATTTTTTCAAAAATATATTCTTGATTCTAATTGCCTGCAGGATATGCAATCTATTTTAGATGATTGTCGAAAAGAAAAAATGGTGGCTATTCGAGCTATAGACACATGTTTTATGGAATATAGGCGAAAAACTCAAGATTATAGAATCCCTACTCATGAGGAACAGGAAATATGGAAGCAGTTGTTCAATGTATGGCAATGAAATATTAAATAAACAAATGGCAAGATGGTTTTTAGTTAATATTTCGCATTGTTTTACTAAGGTTATACTACTACCATCGGTATCAGGAGATAATATCTTTTTTATGTGTTAGTATAATTCCGTAGTAAAAGCGATGACAGAAGAAGAGTTACGAAAAAATCTTGTTTTTTTAATTAAAATATGTTCGGGAAAGTCAAAGCAAGAACCGTTGATGAAGCGGATGGAGATTTGATACATGATATTTACTTTTATTGTTGCTAACAAATAGTTATGCGGGGAATTAATTTTTGCAGGTTGTTTATTATGTTTGTTTTTTATGGAGGGTGAACAGGTTGATGCATGGGGAAGGGGAAATGACTCTTGACTCGTTCCAATCCTTACCCTCTTCTATGAGGGATATTAGAAATATATTAATTACAGATTTTATTTTATATATCACGCATTACGCTGATTTCCTTCTTTTAACTTTACTCAAAACCTGTTCGCCGCTGATGATAATCCGTTCGAAGGGGCGATTGAGAAAATTACCCATAACCGCCTGCTGCAGGAGGTGCACGGGGACGTGCCGATTACCTAAGTCTGCGACCAGACAGTGATGGCCCGCTGGCACATACTGACGACGTTAATACCCCAGAGATCTTCTGGTTCCACTGCCAGCCCAACGGCACGCCCGAGCTGATAGTGTATATCGAAGGAAGATGCGCTGGGAGGGATGAACAGAGCCTGAGGTAAGCTGATGCTGGAAAGCTAGACGCAGCTATCAGGATATCCCCAGAATTGAATGTGCCAAACAAATCAGTGTATGAAGTCAGGAATGCCTATCATGAATTACGATTCATATAATGAAGTACTCGATTATCTCAGTTTTTTTTTCAACGAAAGAGTGGACTCATCAATTTATTTAGAAAAACTAATGACTTTGATTGAAGGATCTCGCTCTGAAAAAACGGTGATAATAAGAGCTATTTATGAAACGTACATGCAGTATGTAAAACAAAATAGAGATGACATAAAAGTTATAGCTGGGGAAAAAGAAATGTGGATTGACTTACTGTACCATTGGCAATAAGACTTTATAGTTGTGCGGATGTCATTGTAAATTATTATAACAAATGTAATTTGTACACGGAAAATTCTCCTCATATGGATGTTATCATGTTGAGTCGATTATATCATTAAGATCTTGTCACACAATCAAAAAATAAAGCAGGGCAACATGATTGAATTAAAATTTAAACCGATTACAGGTGAACTAAATCTTGATGATCTACCTTTGGAAATTGATACTGAAGAAGGCTTTTGTAAGTGTGATTTATACCGCGAATTAGCAAAACACAAAGCTGTAAAGAAAACCATGCCAAATCACTACCTTGTTGACTCAGTAGCGTTTTTCGACAAAGAATTTCAAGTTAATATACGCACAGTGTGCTATGGTTTTCCTTTTATGCTTCATCTGGTTGATAAAAACAGTCAATACTATAACGCATTAAATGATTGGAACGCTCGAACTAATATTCACATGCTAAATGAATCAGTGAAAAGCCTGTCTGATTGGCTGAAAGAAACACTAAACCTGGACACGCCTGATACCACGGAAAAAGACATCATAAGGTGGAACTTTGAGTGGGGGCGGGTTTCAGTCTCATATGAGACAAAGTCATTTAATCATGGGATATATATAGTTTGGAATATAACGTAGTCACTTCCAGGCAAGGTTGTTTAGATATGTTAGAAATGAAACTTGATGTTCATACTGGATTTGTAACAATTAACAACTACCCAATCGAATTAAAAGATGTTGATACTTTTAAAAATTCCGCATTTTACAAGTTCTTCTCGCCATTGACTAAAATAGGCTCTTTTTATTTCGCTATCGATAATATTAAATGGAAAGATCAAATTTTCATTTTGGAACTAAGGCCTTCAGTATTTTCTTTTTCCCCATCATTATTCCTTACTAGTAAGGATGGAAGTTTTTATAAAACGCTAAATGATTGGGGTAAAAGGGCAAGTCTGAGTAATTTATCGGGTGAGCAGCAGCGTTTGACAGCATGGGTTGAGAGTGAAATAACCTCAAAGCCTAAGCTTAAAATTACCAATCCCCCATATGGATTTCAATGGGCGCATGAGTGGGGAAGTATTGTTGTACAGTCTAATGAAAAAAGCTTCGATTGTGGTATTTATATCGAATGGAATGTTTGACATAAATAATTTTATTAATTAATAAAATCCCTCATTTTCTTCTCGCCTTACTTTTTCTATTAATAACTAAAAGGCTCAATAAAAATGAAATTAACTAATCGACTGAAGAAGAAGATATTAGTGCTGGATGGCATTGATAATGACTTTATAGATTATGGCGCAAAAATAGCATGCCCTGAATGCGAGGGCGTAATAGTCTACTCTATCGTAAACTCATATGAGTTTGACACGCTCACTGAAGAGGTAAAATGCTTTTTGGTAAAGAAAATGAGAGGTGTGAAGCTTGTTAGTGAACATAATAAATATAGCTACGATGATAGCCAATTAGATGTTTCGAAAAATACATGCTCAAAGTGTTTGAAAGAGTTTTCTACTGTATTAACGTATAAAGAAGTACAGCCAGCACGATACCGGGTATATCTTGTGGGGCTTTTTGAAGGTGATTTGAAACAGATCAAGCTTTAAAAGTTGAGGTTTACCAATGATTGAAAATCTCATTTTTTTTAAAGAAAATGACCTGGTTCAATGGACGTGTAGTGTAAGTAACATAGTGGTTAGTGTGCCATTTTTAGACCATGCAATGGTCGACTCAACACGCCAGTTAGTCTTTGCGTTAAGCGAGCCAAAGCCACTACCAACCGTTTTGACCATCTTCAATGCGCAGGGTGAAAAACTATTTTGGTCAGCACCTCCTAAAGGCGCATTTTTCTATTACTTAACTTTCAGCCTGTCAAAGGAAGTGGTTGTGGTCTGTAGCTATGTGCAAAAGCAAAACGGCTGGCATGATTGGTTTTATTCCTGGGATATGAAGCATAATGCTTTGTCTCAATTGGGCCCAGCGTATTAACATCAAAAGCGCCAAAAAACGATAACAATAACCGGTAGCAATAGAGGGCTGCATAAGCAGTCCAACAAGCGGTTTAAAACAGAGCGAAGAGGAAAAGGATGACCACGGTTTATATTGTCATTTTGACCTATATAAAACCACTCGATGAAATCGACGCAGCGATACCTGCTCATGTTGAGTGGCTAAAAAAGGGGTATGCAGAGGGGATTTTCCTGGCGTCCGGTAGACGGATCCCAAGAAACGGCGGTGTCATTCTCGCTAAGTGCGAGAGTCTTGCCTCTCTTGAAGAGCGCTTACGAGAGGATCCTTTTCAGAAGTTAAAGCTTGCGACAATTGAGATCATTCCCTTTGAACCCAGCATGAAAACAGAACTCCTTGAAAATGTGTTTTAACCCCGCAATAAAAAAATCCACGCCTAAGCGTGGATTTTTTTCATTCAAAACAAATCAGACGTTAAATAAGAAGTTCATCACATCGCCATCTTTAACGATGTAATCTTTCCCTTCCGCACGCATCTTGCCTGCTTCTTTCGCGCCTTGCTCACCCTTGTAGGTGATAAAGTCTTCAAACGCGATAGTCTGCGCACGAATAAAGCCTTTCTCGAAGTCGGTGTGGATTTTACCAGCAGCCTGAGGCGCAGTTGCACCTACAGGGATGGTCCACGCACGCACTTCCTTCACGCCAGCGGTGAAGTAGGTCTGCAGGTTCAGCAGCTCATAGCCTGCGCGAATTACACGGTTCAGGCCCGGCTCTTCCAGACCCAGCTCGGCCATGAACTCTTCACGGTCAGCGTCGTCCAGCTCGGCGATATCGGATTCCACGGCAGCGCAAACCGCCACAACCACAGAACCTTCAGCCGCTGCGATTTCACGCACTTTGTCCAGGTACGGGTTGTTCTCGAAACCGTCTTCGTTAACGTTGGCGATGTACATGGTTGGCTTCAGGGTCAGGAAGCTCAGGTATTTGATTGCCGCCTTGTCTTCTTCAGTCAGGTTTTTCAGCGCGCGCAGCATGCCCGCGTTTTCCAGCTGTGGCAGGCATTTTTCCAGCGCAGCCAGTTCCGCTTTCGCGTCCTTGTCGCCGCCTTTGGCTTTCTTCTGCACGCGGTGAATCGCGCGTTCGCAGGTGTCGAGGTCAGAGAGCGCCAGCTCGGTGTTGATGACGTCGATGTCGTCAGCCGGATCCACTTTGTTGTTAACGTGAATGATGTTGTCGTTCTCGAAGCAGCGCACAACGTGGCCGATCGCTTCGGTTTCACGAATGTTGGTCAGGAACTGGTTACCCAGACCTTCACCTTTGGACGCGCCTTTTACCAGGCCCGCGATGTCCACGAATTCCATGGTGGTTGGCAGAATGCGCTGCGGCTTAACGATTTCCGCGAGCTGGTCCAGACGCGGGTCCGGCATTGGCACAACGCCGGTGTTAGGTTCGATGGTACAGAACGGGAAGTTCGCCGCTTCGATACCCGCTTTGGTAAGCGCGTTAAACAGGGTGGATTTGCCCACGTTTGGCAGACCGACGATACCGCATTTGAATCCCATTTCTAAATCACCTTAATATCTTGATAATCAATCCGTTAACGATAACCGACTGATGAAAAGTAAATAACTACGCCTATTATACACGTAACCCGCATGACGCGCGGTAAAAAAGCCGTATCGGGCGGATTATTGCGCTTTGAAAGCGTGCAAGCGGTTTGTCGCTTTGGTTAACCCATCTTTCAGCCAGATTTCGGTGCAGCGCGCCGCTTCGTCTACCGCCTCGTCAATCAGTTTCTGCTCAGAAACCGGGGGTTTACCGAGTACGAAGCCGACAACTTTGTTTTTATCGCCCGGATGGCCGATTCCTACGCGCAAACGGTGGAAATTCGGGTTATTGCCCAGCTTGCTGATGATGTCTTTAAGACCGTTATGGCCGCCGTGCCCGCCGCCCAGTTTGAATTTTGCCACGCCGGGCGGGAGATCCAGCTCATCGTGCGCGACCAGAATTTCATCCGGATTGATGCGATAAAACGTTGCCATTGCCGCCACCGCTTTACCGCTCAGGTTCATAAAAGTGGTGGGCACCAGTAAGCGAACGTCCGCGCCAGCAAGGTTGATACGTGAGGTATACCCGAAGAATTTAGGTTCTTCACGCAGGGGAGCACGTAACCGCTCGGCCAGCAGATCGACATACCATGCCCCCGCGTTGTGGCGGGTGGCCGCGTATTCTGCGCCCGGGTTGGCGAGGCCGACAATCAGTTTAATCGTCACGATTCAATTCCTAATGGGTTCCAGATCTGGCGCGTAGTTTACTGTCTGGCGCGCCGCTTGACAAAATTCTGCGATCTTCTCGGCGAAATACGAATAATTTCTGATTTGAACAATTAGAATTTCAAGCTGTTCAAAGCCTTATTTGTAAACTTTTGTTTGGGACTTATCTGTAATTGTGATCATTCACGCAACTCATAAAAGGGGCGTTGTCTATACTTTACACACAAGGATTAGGGGCTTTTCCCCTGACAACCCAAAGTTCCGGAGGTGACACATGAAACGCAAAAACGCTTCGTTACTCGGTAACGTACTGATGGGATTGGGGCTGTTCGTGATGGTAGCCGGCGTGGGTTATTCAATTTTAAACCAGTTACCGCAGCTTGACCTCCCGCAATACTTTGCGCATGGCGCGATATTGAGCATCTTCGTTGGTGCGGTATTGTGGCTGGCAGGGGCTCGCGTGAGCGGCCATGAGGAAGTCTGTGACAAATACTGGTGGGTGCGCCACTACGATAAACGCTGCCGTCGCGACCAGCATAAGCACAGCTAGTGCTACGATAAAGAACGCCGAAACGGCTCCCGAGGGAGTCGTTTTTTTTTTGCATCAAGGGTTGACCCTCACGTAACGTAAGGCTCCAGAGTGGCGCCACTGGCAAAGAAAAAGGAGCAGTTATGTTGATTCAGGTGGGTGAGCTGGCGAAACGCGCCGGGATCACCGTGCGGACATTGCACCACTATGAGCAAACAGGGTTGTTGCTGCCTTCTGCCAGAAGCGCGGCAGGTTACCGGCTTTACAACCTGGCGGATGTCCAGCGTCTGCACATGATCCAGGCGCTGGCAAAAGCGGGGCTGGAACTTGCTGAAATCAGGGATTTCCTGGAACAGGAGTCGCTGTCGTTAACCGATTTACTCGATGCGCAAATCACGCTGCTGGATAAACAGCTGCGCAGCATATATACGCTGCGCGACCGTCTGGTTGAGCTGCGGACCGGGCTTATCGACGATGCGACGCCGGATCTGGAATCCTGGCTACAGACTCTGGAGTTAATGAATATGTACGATCGCTGGTTTAGCAAAGAAGAGTTACAGCAGCTGCCGTTTGCGGTGCAGAAGGATGCGCTGGCGGCTATCTGGTCAGGACTGGTTGCAGAGGCCAACACGCTACTGGAGCAGCGCATACCCGCTACGGACGCGCGGGCGATGGACCTGGCGACGCGCTGGATGGAGCGCCTGGAGCAGGACACGGCGGGCAAGCCGGAGTTTCTCACCCGGCTGAACGAAATGCACAGCGTTGAACCGCAGATGCAGGCGCAGACCGGCATCACGCCGGAGATGACGGATTACATCACGCGCGCGTTTGCTGAGTCTAAGCTCTGCATATGGGAAAAGTATCTCACTGCCGAAGAGATGGCCTTTACCCGGGAACACTACTTTGACCGCATGATGGAGTGGCCGCCGCTGGTGGCGAAACTGCATCAGGCGCAGCGGGAAAATACCGATCCTGCCTGTGAGGCGGCGCAAAAGCTGGCTGAAAACTGGCTGGCATTGTTCCAGTCTTACGCGGGCAAGAACCCGGAAACTCAGCAAAAGTTTCGTACTGCCATGCAGCAGGAGCCGCACCTGATGAAAGGAACCTGGATGACGCCTGCCGTGCTTGCATGGCTCCAGCAGGCGATCGGGGTGATGATGCAGAGACGTTTCTCTGCATCAGGTCACTCACAGATCCGCTAACGCGGCTTCACGGTTAGGGTAGAAGGCGAGTCGGCCAGGGATAGGCTGTACGCCCGCGCGCGCCATGGTGCGCAGCGGCTGAAACTCCAGGTTACTCACCCGCAGCTCGCAGCCTTCCGGCAGACGTGCCACAAAGCGCTGGAAGGCATCCAGGCCGCCTGCATCCAGCACCGGTACGGCATCCCATTTCAGCACCACAACCCGTTTGCCAGCGATGCGGGACTCCAGATCGCTGAACAAACCTTCCGCCGCGGCGAAGAACAGCGGGCCAATCACGCGCAGCACCAGCACATCGTCAGGAACCTCGACGTTAACCGGGGAAAGGCGCGTCATCTGCGCGATGCTGCGCATAAACAGCAGGGAAGCCAGCACGATCCCGACGCTGATGGCGATAACCATATCGAACAGCACGGTCAGCGACATGCAGATCAGCATCACGATGATGTCGTCTTTCGGCGCGCGACGAAGCAGGTTCACCACCTTATGCGCCTCGCTCATGTTCCAGGCCACCATCAGCAGCAGGGCGGCCATGGCGGAAAGCGGTAGCCAGGAGAGCAGCGGGGCGAGGATCAGCAGGGCGAGGATCACCAGCACGGAGTGGATGACCGCAGATACGGGTGAGGTTGCACCCGCGCGCACGTTGGCAGCAGAACGGGCGATGGCTGCCGTTGCGGTAATACCGCCGAAGAACGGCGCGACGAGGTTGCCTAATCCCTGACCGACCAGCTCGCTGTTGGCTTTGTGTTTGGTGCCTGTCATACCGTCCAGAACGACGGCACAGAGCAGGGATTCGATCGCCCCCAGCATCGCCATAGAGAACGCGGCGGGAAGTAAAGCACGGAGGGAATCCCAGCTTAGGGTGAAGCTGGAGCCGGGCATGTCCCACGGCAGCACCAGCTGCGGCAACAGTTGCGGAATGCCGCTACCCTGTGAACCGTCCGCCAGAACATAGTGGAACTGCGAGCCGATAGTCGCGACATGACCACCGAACATATTGACGAGGGCCATCACCGCGCAGCCCAGCAGCAGCGCGGGAAGGTGTCCCGGCAGACGAATCCCCAGACGAGGCCAGACGATCAGCGTGCCCAGAGTCACAATCCCAATGGCGGCGTCGCCCAGGTTGGCCGTCGGCAGCGCCATAAACAGCGCCCCCACTTTTTGCAGGTAGTGTTCCGGTACGTGGGGCATCTGCAGACCGAGGAAGTCCTTGATCTGCATGGTTCCGATGGTGATACCAATCCCCGAGGTGAACCCCAGCGTCACGGAAAGGGGGATGTACTCGATCAGTCGCCCAAAGCGGGCCAGACCAAACAGAATCAAAAAGACGCCGGACATCAGGGTGGCGACCAGCAGTCCTGCCAGACCAAACTGTTGCGAAACCGGGTAGAGGATTACCACGAAGGCGGCGGTCGGGCCGGAGACGCTGAAGCGCGAGCCGCCCGTCAGGGCAATGACTATCCCGGCAACGGCCGAGGTGTACAGGCCGTACTGCGGCGCAACGCCGCTGCCAATTGCCAGCGCCATCGCCAGCGGGATGGCGATAATGCCGACGGTGATCCCGGCAATCAGGTCACGGACAAAGCGTGACGAGGTGTACTTCTCTTTCCAGCAGGCGTCGATGAGGGCGCGAAAGGGCAGAA
>Ga0207713_1001282_pt1 | contig 20713 bp, 19 predicted proteins | sample KBSS64metaG_FD_184404 | JGI IMG/M metagenome (GOLD analysis project Ga0207713, IMG submission 184404) | Switchgrass rhizosphere microbial communities from Kellogg Biological Station, Michigan, USA - KBS S6-4 metaG (SPAdes) (version 2) | ecosystem: Host-associated > Plants > Roots > Rhizosphere >... | reverse complement strand
GGAATGACGTGCCCAAGTCGAACCAGGAGGCCCGTGAGCTGAACAGCGCACACCGCCAGACCGTACCGTGGGCGATGGAGAACACGCCGATGCCGCAATCCGGCGCGCATGCCGAGCATGCCGGGCATCACATGATGGACAGTGCCCCCGCCGCGCCACAGGTAAGCCTGCAGCAGGTACAGGACATCGCCACGGCACGCCAGGTGGAGCCGGGCTACAGCATCACCGCGCCGACCACTGCAGAAGGCGTGTACACCATCGCCGTGTTCGCAGACGACCCGCGCAACGATGCCACCCTGCATGTCGACCAGTACACCGGCAAGGTGTTGGCCGATGTGCGCTGGCAGGACTACAGCCCGGTGGCCCGTGCTACCGAGCTGGGTGTGATGCTGCACGAGGGCAAGATGTTCGGGCCGCTGAACCAGATCATCATCCTGCTGGTGTGCCTGATGATCCTGCTAGGTTCGGTGAGCGGGCTGGTGATGTGGTGGAAACGCCGGCCTGAAGGTGGGCTGGGGGTGCCGCCGCTGCGCCATGACCTGCCGCGCTGGAAGGCAGCGGTGGGGGTAATGCTGGTGCTGGGCGTGATGTTCCCGCTGGTAGGGGTGTCGATGGTGCTGATGTGGGTGGTGGATAGCCTGGTGGTCCGGCGCCGTCGGGTGCTGGCCAGCGCCTGAGTTTCAACCTGCACTGGCCTCTTCGCGGGTAAACCCGCTCCCACAGGTACACCACAGGTTTCGACGCCTGTGGTGTACCTGTGGGAGCGGGTTTACCCACGAAAGGGCCGTAACAGGAGAAACACTGCACCCCAAAAGTCGAGTCGATCTGTCGCGCCCCTATCTGGCACGAGCGTGTTAGCCTAACCGGCTACCTCTGACAAGAAGACTGACCTTTCAAGGGAATGCAGCTTGATGACGCAAACTCAACCCACCGCGCCAGATGAACAACATCTGCAGCGCAACCTGACCAACCGCCACATCCAGCTGATCGCCATCGGCGGCGCCATCGGCACCGGCCTGTTCATGGGCTCGGGCAAGACCATCAGCCTGGCGGGCCCATCGATCATCTTCGTCTACATGATCATCGGCTTCATGCTGTTCTTCGTCATGCGCGCCATGGGCGAACTGCTGCTGTCGAACCTCAACTACAAGTCGTTCATCGACTTCTCCGCCGACCTGCTCGGTCCCTGGGCCGGCTACTTCACCGGCTGGACCTACTGGTTCTGCTGGGTGGTCACCGGCATCGCCGACGTGGTGGCGATCGCCGCCTACACGCAATTCTGGTTCCCCGACCTGCCCCAGTGGATACCCGCGCTGACCTGCGTGGCGGTGCTGCTGTCACTGAACCTGGTCACCGTGAAGATGTTTGGCGAGATGGAGTTCTGGTTCGCCCTGATCAAGATCGTCGCCATCCTCGGCCTGGTCGCCACTGGTCTGTACATGGTCATCACCGGCTTCACTTCGCCGAGCGGTCGCACCGCGCAGCTGGCCAACCTGTGGAACGACGGCGGCATGTTCCCCAATGGCCTGATGGGCTTCTTCGCCGGCTTCCAGATCGCCGTGTTCGCCTTCGTCGGCATCGAACTGGTGGGCACCACGGCTGCTGAAGCAAAGAACCCCGAGCGCACCCTGCCGCGGGCGATCAACTCGATCCCGGTGCGGATCATCGTGTTCTACGTGCTGGCACTGATCGCGATCATGGCGGTGACCCCATGGCGCGACGTGGTACCGGGCAAGAGCCCGTTCGTGGAGCTGTTCGTGCTGGCCGGCCTGCCGGCGGCGGCGAGCATCATCAACTTCGTGGTGCTCACCTCGGCGGCCTCGTCGGCCAACAGCGGCGTGTTCTCCACCAGCCGCATGCTCTACGGCCTGTCCCAGGAAGGCGATGCGCCACGGGCATTCGAGAAGCTGTCGAGCCGCTCGGTGCCGGCCAACGGCCTGTTCTTCTCCTGCGCCTGCCTGCTGCTGGGTGCGGTGCTGATCTACCTGGTGCCGAATGTGATCGAGGCGTTCACCCTGGTGACCACGGTGTCGGCGGTGCTGTTCATGTTCGTCTGGACGCTGATCTTGCTGTCGTACCTGAAGTACCGCAAGCACCGCGATGCGCTGCACCAGGCGTCGACCTACAAGATGCCGGGCGGACGCTTCATGTGCTACGTGTGCCTGGCGTTCTTCGCCTTCATCCTGGTGCTGCTGAGCCTGGAAGCAGATACCCGCTCGGCACTGGTGGTGACGCCGATCTGGTTCGTGCTGCTGGCGGTGACCTACCAGTTCGTGCGTAGCAGGCGCCACCCGCGCTCGGCTGTGCGCAACGGCTGACGCTGATCGGGGCCGCTGTGCGGCCCTTCGCGGGCAAGCCCGCTCCCACAGGACCTGTGTTGAACCCTGTGGGAGCGGGCTTGCCCGCGAAGGGCTGCACTGCAGCCCCAATGCTGTGCACACAAATCCCAGTAGCACCAATCTGGATCCAACCAACGCCCCAACACCTCGCACAACCCCTCTATTACGTACCTTTCGCCACTAGGCACACCCCTTGCAACATCCCTCCCCGCTTGCCCAACACATAAAAACTCAGCGGAGAGAGCACATGAAGCGTCGCAGTCTGATCAAGGCCCTTACCCTCAGCGCATCGATCGCCGCGATGGGCCTGAGCTGGAGTATCCAGGCCGCCGAGACCATCAAGGTCGGCATCCTGCATTCGCTGTCGGGGACCATGGCGATTTCCGAGACGTCGCTCAAGGACATGGCGCTGATGACCATCGACGAGATCAACGCCAAAGGCGGGGTCAACGGCAAGCTGCTCGAACCGGTGGTGGTCGACCCGGCCTCCAACTGGCCGCTGTTCGCCGAGAAGAGCCGCCAGCTGCTGACCCAGGACAAGGTCGCCGTGGTGTTCGGCTGCTGGACTTCGGTATCGCGCAAATCCGTGCTGCCAGTGTTCGAGGAACTCAACGGCCTGCTGTTCTACCCGGTGCAGTACGAGGGTGAAGAGATGTCGCCAAACGTGTTCTACACCGGCGCCGCCCCAAACCAGCAGGCCATTCCCGCCGTCGAGTACCTGATGAGCGAGGACGGCGGCAGCGCCAAGCGCTTCTTCCTGCTGGGCACCGACTACGTCTACCCGCGCACCACCAACAAGATCCTGCGCGCCTTCCTGCACAGCAAAGGGGTGGCCGACAAGGACATCGAAGAGGTGTACACGCCGTTCGGTCACGCCGATTACCAGACCATCGTCGCCAACATCAAGAAGTTCTCCGCTGGCGGCAAGACGGCCGTCATCTCCACCGTCAACGGTGACTCCAACGTGCCGTTCTACAAAGAGCTGGCCAACCAGGGCCTGAAAGCCACCGACGTACCGGTGGTGGCGTTCTCGGTCGGTGAAGAAGAGCTGCGCGGCATCGACACCAAGCCGCTGGTGGGTCACCTGGCAGCGTGGAACTACTTCGAGTCGGTGGATAACCCGGTCAACCAGAAGTTCGTCGCCGACTGGAAGGCCTACGCCAAGGCCAAGGGCCTGCCGGGCGCCGACAAGGCGGTGACCAACGACCCGATGGAAGCCACCTACGTGGGCATCCACATGTGGGCCCAGGCCGCCGAGAAGGCCAAGTCCACCGATGTTGACAAGGTCCGTGAAGCCTTGGCCGGGCAGACGTTCAAGGCACCGTCGGGCTTTACCCTGACCATGGACAAGAGCAACCACCACCTGCACAAGCCGGTGATGATCGGCGAGATCCAGGATGACGGGCAGTTCAGCGTGGTCTGGGAGACCGAGCAGCCGCTGCGGGCTCAGCCATGGAGCCCGTTCATTCCGGGGAACGACAAGCGTCCTGACTATGCAGTGAAAGGTAACTGAGTGCACGGGGGCCGCGCTGCGGCCCATTCGCGGGCAAGCCCGCTCCCACAAGGACCGCACAGGTTTCAACTCTTTCACGGTACCTGTGGGAGCGGGCTTGCCCGCGAAGAATCCACCACTGTATTCCAGGACTGCCCGAATGCTCAGATTCCTGCTCACTCTCCTGCTGTTGCTGCCCCTGGCCACCCAGGCCAGCGAGGGCGAATTCTTTCTCACCGCCAAGCCCGCCGAGCAGGCCCGACTGCTCGAAAGCTGGGCGGCGCAACCCGACGCCGCGCGCCTGCCGCTGCTGGTCAACCTGCGCGAGGGCCGCATCGCCGCCGATGACACGCGCAAGGTGCGCCTGAACAACCGCCTGCGCGGCCTGATCGACAACGCCCTGGCCAGTCACCAACTGCTCAGCGACAACAGCGCGACCCGCCTGGCCGCCGCCCAGCAACTGCAAAAGAGCGCGCAACCGGCGCAAATGGCCTTCCTCGACCGGCGCTTCGCCAGCGAACCGGACGCTGCCGTGCATGCCGCCCTCGGCCTGGCCCTGGCCAACCTGCAACTGGGCGCCAGCGAGCCAGCGGTGCGCCTGGCGGCCGTGCGCCTGCTCGGCGAAACCGGTGACCCGCTGGCCCGTACCCGCCTTGAAGCCCTGCTGCAACCAGATGCCGAGAGCGACGCCGGGGTACGTACCGCCGCCGAAACCAGCCTGGCCCAGGTCAAGCGCAAGCTGCTGGTCGGCGAACTGCTCGGCCAGGCCTTCAGCGGCCTGTCGCTGGGCTCGATCCTGCTGCTGGCAGCGCTGGGCCTGGCGATCACCTTCGGCCTGCTCGGGGTGATCAACATGGCCCACGGCGAGATGCTCATGCTCGGCGCCTACAGCACCTACATGGTCCAGGTGCTGCTGCAGCGCTACGCTCCCGGCGCCATCGAGTTCTACCCGCTGATCGCCCTGCCGGTGGCCTTCATGGTCAGCGCCGGCGTCGGCATGGCCCTGGAGCGCACGGTGATCCGCCACCTCTACGGCCGGCCGCTGGAAACCCTGCTGGCCACCTGGGGCATCAGCCTGATCCTGATCCAGGCCATCCGCCTGCTGTTCGGCGCGCAGAACGTCGAGGTCAGCAACCCGGCCTGGCTGTCCGGCGGCATCCAGCTGCTGCCAAACCTGGTGCTGCCCTACAACCGCCTGGTGATCATCGGCTTCGCCCTGGCCGTGGTGCTGCTCACCTGGCTGCTGCTCAACCGCACACGGCTGGGCCTGAACGTGCGCGCAGTCACCCAGAACCGCAACATGGCCGCCTGCTGCGGCGTCTCCACCGGGCGTGTCGACATGCTCGCCTTCGGCCTCGGCTCTGGCATCGCCGGCCTCGGCGGCGTGGCCCTGAGTCAGGTCGGCAACGTCGGCCCGGACCTGGGTCAGAGCTACATCATCGACTCGTTCCTGGTGGTGGTGCTCGGTGGTGTCGGGCAACTGGCCGGCAGCCTCTGGGCGGCGTTCGGCTTAGGCATCGCCAACAAGCTGCTGGAGCCGCAGATCGGTGCGGTGCTCGGCAAGATCCTCATCCTTGCGTTGATCATTCTGTTCATCCAGAAGCGCCCGCAAGGCCTGTTCGCCCTCAAGGGACGGGTAATCGACTGATGAACCAGCCACTGCTTGTCACCGCTACGCAAAAAGCCGGGCCACGGCTGTCGCTGGCCATTGGCGCGGTCGTCGTACTGCTGCTGGTGGCCCTGCCACTGCTGTCGCTGCTACCAGCCGATCACTCGCTGCAAGTCTCGGCCTACACCCTGACCTTGGTCGGCAAGATCCTCTGCTACGCTATCGTCGCCCTGGCGCTGGACCTGGTCTGGGGCTATGCCGGGTTGCTGTCGCTGGGCCATGGCCTGTTCTTCGCCCTCGGCGGTTACGCCATGGGCATGTACCTGATGCGCCAGGCAGCCGGTGACGGCCTGCCGGGGTTCATGACCTTCCTGTCATGGAGCGAACTGCCGTGGTACTGGGCCGGCACCCAGCATTTTGCCTGGGCCTTGTGCCTGGTGGTGCTGGCGCCCGGTTTGCTGGCGCTGGTGTTCGGTTTCTTCGCCTTCCGCTCGCGGATCAAGGGCGTGTACTTCTCGATCATGACCCAGGCCCTGACCTTCGCCGGCATGCTGCTGTTTTTCCGCAACGAGACCGGTTTTGGCGGCAACAACGGTTTCACCAGCTTCCGCACCATCCTCGGCTTCGACATCGCCGCGCAAGGCACCCGCGCCGTGCTGTTCCTGCTCACCGTCGGCCTGCTGCTGGCCAGTCTGTACCTGTGCTGGCGCCTGACCCAGAGCAAGTTCGGCCGCCTGCTCACCGCTGTGCGCGACGCGGAAAACCGCCTGATGTTCTGCGGCTACGACCCACGCGGCTTCAAGCTGCTGGTATGGGTGCTCAGCGCCGTACTGTGCGGCCTGGCCGGGGCGCTGTACGTGCCGCAGGTAGGCATCATCAACCCTAGCGAAATGTCGCCGACCAACTCCATCGAAGCCGCCGTGTGGGTGGCCCTGGGCGGACGGGGCACGCTGATCGGCCCGCTGCTCGGCGCCGGCCTGGTCAATGGCATGAAGAGCTGGTTCACCGTGGCGTTCCCGGAGTTCTGGCTGTTCTTCCTCGGTGCGCTGTTCATCCTCGTCACCCTGTACCTGCCCAAGGGCGTGGTCGGCCTGTTGAAGAAAAGGAGCCAGCCATGAGAGGCGTGCCCCCGGTACATCCCGAATTCATGCTTGAGCCGGTGTTCGACAACCTCGGCAGCGGCCGCGAGGCGATCGGCCTGGGCCAAAGCCGCAAGGCCGGCCTCGACACCCGCCACGGCACGGTGCTGAGCCTTGAGGACATCAGCGTCAGCTTCGACGGCTTCAAGGCCCTCAACGCGCTGAACCTGTACATCGGCGTTGGCGAACTGCGCTGCATCATCGGCCCCAACGGCGCCGGCAAGACCACGATGATGGACGTGATCACCGGCAAGACCCGCCCCGACACCGGCAGCGCCTTCTTTGGCGACACCCTCGACCTGACCCGCATGAGCGAATACCAGATCGCCCAGGCGGGTATCGGCCGCAAGTTCCAGAAGCCCACGGTGTTCGAGGCGCTGACGGTGTTCGAGAACCTGGAGCTGGCACTGAAGACCGACAAGTCGGTGTGGGCCAGCCTGGCCGCACGCCTGAGCGGCGAACAGCGCCAGCGTATCGAGGAAGTGCTGGTCACCTTGCGCCTGCTGCCCCTGGCCCAGCGTCAGGCGGGCCTGTTGTCGCACGGGCAGAAGCAGTTCCTCGAGATCGGCATGCTGTTGGTGCAGGAGCCGCAACTGCTGTTGCTCGACGAGCCGGTGGCAGGCATGACCGATGCCGAGACCGAATTCACTGCCGAGCTGTTCAAGGGCCTGGCTGGCACGCACTCGCTGATGGTGGTGGAGCATGACATGGGTTTCGTCGGCAGCATCGCCGACCACGTGACCGTGCTGCACCAGGGCAGCGTGCTGGCGGAAGGCTCGCTGGAACAGGTGCAGGCGGATGAGCGGGTGGTCGAGGTGTATCTGGGCCGTTAGACATGGATACCTGCTCCGGCCTCTTCGCGGGCAAGCCCGCTCCCACAAGTGCTGCACAGGCTTCGAGACCTGCACCCTACCTGTGGGAGCGGGCTTGCCCGCGAAAGGGCCGGCACAGGCACCGCAACACTTTCAGGAAAAATCACATGCTCAAGATCGACACCCTGCACCAGTACTACGGCGGCAGCCACATCCTGCGCGGCCTGTCCTTCGAAGCCAAGGTCGGCGAAGTCACCTGCCTGCTCGGGCGCAACGGCGTGGGCAAGACCACCCTGTTGCGCTGCCTGATGGGCCTGGTGCCAGCCCGCGACGGCAGCGTCGAGTGGGAAGGCAAGCCGATCACCACGCTCAAGCCCCAGCAGCGGGTCCACGCCGGGATCGCCTACGTGCCCCAGGGGCGCGAGATCTTCCCGCGCCTGACCGTCGAGGAAAACCTGCTGATGGGCCTGTCACGCTTCCCGGCTCGCGAAGCGCGGGAAGTGCCCGCGTTCATCTACGAGCTGTTCCCGGTGCTGGAGCAGATGAAGCAACGCCGTGGCGGCGACCTGTCCGGCGGCCAGCAGCAACAGCTGGCCATCGGCCGCGCCCTGGCCAGCCGCCCGCGGTTGCTGATCCTCGATGAGCCGACCGAGGGCATCCAACCCTCGGTGATCAAGGAAATCGGCGCGGTGATCCGGCGCCTGGCCGAACGGGGCGACATGGCGATCCTGCTGGTCGAGCAGTTCTACGACTTCGCCGAAGAGCTGGCCGACCAGTACCTGGTCATGGCCCGCGGCGAGATCATCCAGCGCGGCCGCGGTGAAAACATGCAAGCCGAAGGTGTGCGCGGGCTGGTAACCATTTAATCTGCCACCAACGAACCTGCGAGACGCTGTCATGAGTTACCAAATCCGCGACGCCCTGCCCGCCGACGTGCCGGGCATCCTCGACATCTACAACGACGCCGTGCGCAACACCACGGCGATCTGGAACGAAACCCCGGTGGACCTTGGCAACCGCCAGGCCTGGTTCGAAGCACGGGCGCAGCAGGGTTATCCGATCCTGGTGGCAGTGGATGAGAGCGGCGTGCTGGGCTATGCATCGTTTGGCGACTGGCGGCCATTCGAAGGTTTCCGCCTGACCGTGGAGCACTCGGTGTATATCCGCGGCGATCAGCGCGGCAAGGGGCTGGGGCCGGTGTTGATGGCAGCACTGATCGAACGTGCGCGTGGGTGCGGCAAACATGTGATGGTCGCGGCCATCGAGAGCGGCAATGCCGCGTCGGTGCGCATTCATGAGCGGCTGGGCTTCGTGGTGACCGGGCAGATGCCGCAGGTGGGGGTGAAGTTTGGCCGCTGGCTGGACCTGACCTTCATGCAGCTGGTGCTGAACCCGGGTGCTGATCCAACCTGAAATGCGGCCCCTTGTAGGAGCGGCCTCGTGTCGCGAAAGGGCTGCAAAGCAGCTCCGGCATTATTGCAGTTGAGCAAAAATCTGGGGCTGCTTTGCAGCCCTTTCGCGACACAAGGCCGCTCCTACAGGGGACCAGGCAACTCGGCTTACATCTGGGTAAACCTGCCCAGCCGCTGCCTGAGCATGCTGTTTTCGCTGCGCAGCTGCTGCACTTCCTGCAGCAGTTCCAGCGCCAGCGCCACCCCTTCCCACTCCAGTTCCAGCTCCTGATGCAGCTTGGCCGCGCGCTTGGCCAGCAGCGGCGCCTGATCGTCGAACACCCAGTCCTCCGGCGTTCGCCCCGAAGGTTCGACAATGCCGTGTTCGACGATCTCGATCACGTAGTCAGCCGTGATGTCGGCTTCCTGACACAAAGTACGCATGTCCAGTTGAACGATCAGGGTGCTGCTCATGATCACTTACTCCATTGTGTCCTCGGGTCGAACGCCGCTTTCTCGGAAAGCTGGGTCCACAGTTCACGGGTAGCCGCGTCGGACGCTGGCGGCATGACCACCTTCAGCTGCGCGTAAAGGTTGCCGCGCTCGCCGTTCTTGTTGGCCAGGCCCATGCCCGGTACGCGCAGGCGCTGGCCGCTCTGGCTGTCGGGGCGGATGGTCAGGTTGATCTTGCCGGTCAGGGTCGGCACCGCCACCTTGGTGCCCAGGGCAGCCTCCCACGGCGCCAGCGGCACGGTGATGATCAGGTCATGACCTTCGACATCGAACAGCGGGTGCGGTGCCATGCGCACGGTCAGGAACAGGTCGCCGTTGGCGCCGCCGCCAACACCGGGCGCGCCCTGGCCCTTGAGGCGGATGCGCTCGCCGTCGGTGACCCCGGCCGGGATCTTCACGTTCAGGGTCTTGGTGGTGAACCCGGTGCGCTGGCCGGCCGCGTTGGTCTGCGGCACCTGGAAGCTGATCTGCTTGGATTCCTTGCTCAGGGTTTCTTCCAGGAAGATCGCCAGTTCCAGTTCCACGTCCTGCCCTCGCCTGCCGGCGCTGCGTTGTTGTTGCCGAGCGCCACCACCGAACGGGTTACCGCCGCGGGCACCGAAGATCGAGCTGAAGAAGTCGGAGAAGTCGCCGCCCTCGAAGCCACCACCCGCGCCACCGGCGCCGCCACGGCTCTGCCAGCCTGGCGGGGCCTGGAACGGCCGGCCGTGCTGGCCACCGTACTTGCGGATCTCGTCGAATTCGGCGCGCTTCTGCGCGTCACCCAGCACTTCGTAGGCCTCGTTGGCCTCCTTGAACTTGTCCTCGGCGTCGCGCTCCTTGCTGACGTCAGGGTGATACTTGCGCGCCAGCTTGCGGTACGCGGCCTTGATCGCCTTGTCGTCCGCCGTGGGCTCTACGCCGAGTATCTTGTAATAGTCTTTGAAGTCCATCTGTGGATCACCAATGTGAATTTGCGTGTTGCATCTGAAGATAGGGTTCAAGCATAGCCTTTCAAGGTTCGCTTGGGGTTGCCTCAAGGCAGACGATCGGTCTTGATTCTGTAGCCAACTGGCATAAACTGCGCGGCCGTTTTGCCTCCGGAAGCTTTTTCCCATGTCTGACGTATCGCCGGCCCGCGCGCTGGGTATCGACTTCGGCACCTCCAACTCCACGGTCGGCTGGCACCGCCCGGGGGTCGAATCGCTGATTGCCCTGGAAGACGGCAAGATCACCCTGCCGTCGGTGGTGTTCTTCAATATCGAGGAGCGCCGCCCGGTGTATGGCCGCCTGGCGCTGCACGAATACCTGGAAGGCTACGAAGGCCGCCTGATGCGCTCGCTGAAGAGCCTGCTGGGCTCCAAGCTGATCAAGCATGACACCAGCGTGCTGGGCAGCGCCCTGCCCTTCAAGGACCTGCTGGGCATGTTCATCGGCGAGCTGAAAAAGCGCGGCGAAGCAGCCGCCGGTCGTGAATTCGACCAGGTGGTGCTGGGCCGCCCGGTGTTTTTCGTCGACGAAGACCCGGCCGCCGACCAGGAGGCCGAGGACACCCTGGCCGAGGTGGCGCGCAAGATCGGCTTCAAGGACGTGTCATTCCAGTACGAGCCGATTGCCGCGGCGTTCGACTACGAGTCGGGCATCAGCCGTGAAGAGCTGGTGCTCATCGTCGATATCGGCGGTGGTACCTCGGACTTTACCCTGATCCGCCTGTCGCCCGAACGCCACCAGGTGGCCGAGCGCCAGAGCGACATCCTCGCTACCGGCGGCGTGCACATCGGCGGTACCGACTTCGACAAGCAGCTGAGCCTGCAGGGCGTGATGCCGCTGTTCGGCTATGGCAGCCGGATGAAGAGCGGCGCGCTGATGCCGACCAGCTACCACCTGAACCTGGCCACCTGGCACACCATCAACGCCCTGTACTCGCAAAAGTCGCAGCTGGCGCTAGGCAACATGCGCTACGACATCGAGGACACCTTGGGCATCGATCGCCTGTTCAAGCTGATCGAAGAGCGCGCCGGGCACTGGCTGGCGATGGAAGTCGAGGCCAGCAAGATCGAGCTGACCGAGCAGGTCAGCCGTCGCGTCGACCTCAGCCGCGTGGAACGTGAGCTGGGCGTGGACCTGACCCGGGCGCTGTTCGAGGAGGCCATCGAAGGCCTGCTGGAGCGGGTGCGCGGCAGTGTGACCGAGTTGCTGGCCAAGGCCGGCGTGAGCGCGGGCCAGGTCGACACGGTGTTCTTCACCGGCGGTTCGAGCGGGATTCCGGCATTGCGCAACAGCGTGGCGGCGATGCTGCCGAATGCGCGGCATGTGGAAGGCAACATCTTTGGCAGCATCGGCAGCGGCCTGGCCATCGAGGCACGCAAGCGCTACGGCGCGGTCTGAAGGCCCTGCGTCGGCTTCTTCGCGGGCAAGCCCGCTCCCACAGGGATCACCTTCCTCTGTGGGAGCGGGCTTGCCCGCGAAGAGGCCAGTACAGGTAGATCACACCAGCTCGGCCCGCTTCAGCTCACTCTTCAGGTAGGCGTAATAGATCGGCCCCGCCACCACTCCGGGCAGCCCGAACGCCGCCTCGAACACCAGCATCGCCAGCAACAGCTCCCAGGCCTTGGCACTGATCTGCCCACCGACGATCTTCGCGTTGAGGAAATACTCGACCTTGTGGATCACGATCAGGTAACCCAGCGCCGCCGCCGCCACCCAGATCGACAATGACATACCGACGATGGTGATCAGGGTGTTGGACATCAGGTTGCCGATCACCGGCAGCAGCCCGAGCAGGAAGGTCAGCACGATCAGCGTCTTGGTCAGCGGCAGGTGCACGCCGAACGACGGCATCACCACAGCAAGGAAAATGCCGGTGAACATCGTGTTCAGCAGCGAAATCTTGATCTGCGCGAAGACGATGTTGCGAAACGCCTGCACCAGCAGGTTCAGCCGCTCGAACAGGGCTGCAGCCAGCGGCTTGCGCCGGGAAAGGTCGGGGATGCGCTGCAAGGCGATGATCGCGCCGAGGATCATGCCGATCAGCAGCGTCACGAACATGTGCGCCATGCCCTTGCCCACCAGTTGCAGGTCGCTCAGGTGGCTCTTGATCCAGTCGCCGATGGCCACCTTGAACTCCGCCGCGCTGGCCGGCAGGTAGGCTTCGATGAACGGCGGCAACTGGCTGCGGGCACGTTCGACCAGGCCCATGAACTTGTCCAGTGAGGCGCCGGGGTTCTCGGCCTCGTGCAGCAGGAAGCTGAAGGCACCGGCAATCAGCAGGGTCAGGGCACTGACCACCAGCGTGCCAAGCAGCGCCACCGCCAGCCAGCGCGCACGCTGCCCGGCGATCAGCGGCTGCAGGCGCGGAGTGAGCATGTTGACCAGCTCGAACACCAGCAGGCCGGCCAGCAGGCTGGGCAACAACTTCAGAGGCAAGGCCAGCAGCAGCCCGGCCATGACGATGATCAGGCTGGCCAGAGTGACCTGACGGGGGGTGAAAGTCATACAGCCTCGACGGCAGACGGCGGGAATGCCCGCAGTCTGCCAGCCTTCAGGGCACAGGCATAGGCGCAGGTCACTTCTTCTTCAGGCAGTCGCTCATGTACGCCTTGCGCTCGTCACCCTTCAAGGCTTTGCCGGAAGCGTCGGCGTTGCAGGTCTTCATCTTGTCCTGCTGAGACTGCGGCACGTCCTTCTTCAGGCAGGTGCTCATGAATGCCTTGCGCTCATCACCCTTGAGGGCCTTGGTGGTGGCGTCGGCATTGCAGGTCTTCATCTTTTCCTGCTGCGCCGTGTTGGCGGCGAATCCTTGCGCGCTGAACAATACAGCTAACACCAGCAGTGGCATTTGCAGCATTTTCATGGAGTGGTCTCCTTTCTCCGCGCCCTGTGCACGGGGTCAGGCTGAGTGTAGACAAGAATTCTTACATCCCCTGCCGGGCCTGCCGCCGGTACTGTTCCGGGGTACAGCGGGCCTGGCGCTGGAACATGGCGATGAACGCCGAGGCGCTGCTGTAGCCGAGGTCGAAGGCGATCGCCTGGATCGGCAGGCCGGCCTCCAGGGCCTCGATGGCGCGCAAGAAGCGCAGGCGCAGGCGCCATTCACCAAAGCTGATACCCAGCTCGCGCAGGAACTGGCGGGCCAAGGTGCGCTCGCTGACATGCACCCGCGACGCCCAGTCGGCCAACGGGCGATTGTCGCCAGGTTCGGCCGCCAGGGCATCAAGCACCTGGCGCAAACCGTCGCTGTGGGCAAAGGGCAGGTAGCAGGTCTGGGTCGGCGCCAGCAGCAACTGGTCGAGCAGCACCTGCACCAGACGCAGGTCACGTTCGTCCTGGGCCACCCGCAGGTCGCGGCGGGCGAAGTCACCGAGGATGGCCTTGAGGATGTCGCTGATCACCAGGCTGCACGGCTCTGCCGGCAGTGCCGCGCACAGGCTGCGTTCGAGGTATACCGAGCGGTAGACGATGGCCTGGGGGTTGTAGCAACCGTGCTCGGCACCCGGCGGTACCCACACGGCGTAGTGCGGGGGCGACAGGAAGCGCTGGCCGGCAACGTCCAGATGCATCACCCCGTGGGCCGTATAGTTGAGCTGGCCCCAAGCGTGGCGATGGGGCGCGCTGTGGGTGTCGGCACCGAACTCGTCGTGGCGGAAGTACACCGGGGCCGGCAGTTGGGCGAACTGGGGGATGTCGAGGTATTTGCGTTGCATGCTGTCTGCTTTGCGGGGCAGGTTGTCTGAATGCAAGTATAGGCTTGTGGACAGACAACCGATAATAGCCCTCTATCGGGGCCTGCTGCGCAGGCCTTTCGCGACGCAAGGCCGCTCCCACAGCAAGCGCGCAGGATCTGCAATCGGTAGTCACCTGTGGGAGCGGCCTTGTGTCGCGAAAGGGGCGCACAGCGCCCCCGGAACACTCCGCGACACTTCAGAGAATCACAGCAACATGAATTACCTGTTCCCCCTCATCGCCATCCTCATCTGGGCCGGCAACACCGTGGTCACCAAGCTGTCCGCCGGTGCCATCCACCCTGCCGAAATCGGCTTCTACCGCTGGCTGCTGGCGGGCGCACTGTTCACCCCGTTCCTGTTGCCCGCCGTGTGGCGCAACCGTGCGGCCATCCGCCCCCACCTGGGCAAGGTGGCCCTCCTCGGCGTGCTGGGCATGGCCGTGTACCAGAGCCTGGCGTACTTTGCCGCCGGCATCACCAGCGCCACCAACATGGGCATCATCCTCTCGCTGATGCCGCTGATGTCACTGGCCCTGTCCATCGCCTGGCTGGGCCAGCGCCTGAGCTACGGCGCCCTGGCAGGGGCGGTGGTGTCGTTCGTCGGCGTGCTCGAAGTGGTTTCGGCCGGCCAGCCCGGCATCTTGCTGGAACAAGGCTTGAACAGCGGCGACCTGCTGATGCTGGTGGCGACCCTGGCCTACGCGCTGTACAGCTTCCTGCTGAAGAAATGGCAGCTGCGCCTGCCGCCTTTGCAGCTGCTGTACCTGCAAGTGCTGGTGGCCATCCTGGTGCTGCTGCCGTTGTTCCTGCTCTCGGACAAGACCGGCCTGAACGGCCACAACATCGGCCTGGTGCTGTACGCCTGCGTACTCGCCTCGATGATCGCGCCACTGGTGTGGATGCAGGCTGTGCATCGCCTGGGGCCGAGCCGTACCACGCTGTTTTTCAACCTGCTGCCGCTGGTGACCGCGCTGATCGCCGCCGTTGTCCTCGACGAACAGCTGGCCAGCTATCACCTGATCGGTGGTTTGCTGACCTTGCTCGGGGTGATTCTGGCCGAGCGCTGGACCACGCCGGTACGCCGCTAGAGCCCCGCTGCCTTGAGCCGCGCCGCATGCTCGGTGAACAGCCGCAGCGGCTCGGCGCCCTTGCCCACGGCGCCGAGTGACTGGTTGACGATATCCAGGTGATCGAGCGGGAAGTCATCGCCGATCACCTGCCCCAGGTGCGAGCTGAAACGCCCGACCATGCCGTCGCAATGGCCCTTCTCCTTGACGAAACTGCGCGCGAACAACCGGCAGAAGCGGCTGCTCCCGTCGAAACGGTTGCGCCCTTGATCGGTCAGCCCGGGCTGCAAGGTGCCGGACCAGGAGTAGTAGCGTACGCCATTCACCTCATACGCCCCCTCCCCGCCCCAGGTATCCGGCAGCCCTTGTGGATAAGCCTGGTTGAACAGGGCCACGCCGGCACTGGTCAGCGACTGGTGCGAAGCATGCACGTCGACCGGCAGCGGGTCGCGCCGCCAGCCGGTCTCCAGCCACACCAGCAACACCGCCAGGCCATGCAGGATGGCCTTGAGGATGCGCCCTTGGGGTGAGCCACCTGGTGCCGTGCGCTCAAGGTGATCGGCCAGCTCCGAGCCATGGTTGGGCCCCGCCACCGAAGTGACCGAAGCCACCCGATCGGGCCGCCTGGCGGCCGCATAACGTGCGCTCAGCGCCCCCTGGCTATGGCCGATGAGGTTGACCTTTGCCGCCCCCGTGCGCTGGCAGATGTCTTCGATGATCGCCAGCAACTGCTCACCGCGCACCTCACTGGAATGCAGCGGCGAGACCTGCACCGGGAACACCTGCGCGCCGCCCTTGCGCAGGGCCCGGACAATGCCGAACCAGTACGGATAGAGCAGCACCCTAACGAACCCGAGCATGCCCGGCACCAGCACCAACGGGTATCGCGTGACCAACGTCTGCTGCATGGCTCGAGCCCCCTGTCCATGGATGATCGGCCAACACTAACGCCGCTTTGATGACCATCGCAATCGAACTCCCGACGCGCCGTGCGGTTCCAAACCAGAACAGACCCTTGGCAAGGAGCGGGACCATGTACAAGCAGACCCTGGCAATCCTTCTGGCTGGCGCAGCCTTGGCCGCCTGCAGCAACCGCCCGGAAAACCCGGTGGACTACGTCACCTACCGCGACGAGCCGCTGGTCAAGCAGGTGGAAAATGGCATGACCATGCAGAAAGTCATCGCCATCGGTGGCAGCCCATCGAACGCGATCGACCTGCCACACGGGGGCACCTGCAACGACTACATCCTCAACCGCGACGGCCACCAGCAGCCGTACTACGTGCGCTTCGACGCCACCGGCCATGTCGATGCCAAGGGTTTCAAGACCTGCAAGCAACGAGAGGAGGACAGCAAAGCCGCCCACGGCGCTTGAACCTCCCACCTACCTTGACCACCCGTCCTGATCTGTTTGGAGACAATCATGAGCAACGTTGAACTGACCGATGTGCAAACCCTGCGCAAACGTGCCCGCCAGCATGTCGAGCAAGGCGCGGTGACCGAGGGTTACCATGCCGACCGCAAGGAAATCCTGCGACTGCTCAACGAGTCGCTGGCCACCGAGCTGGTCTGCGTGTTGCGCTACAAGCGCCATTACTTCATGGCCAGCGGGATCAAGGCCAGCGTGGCGGCCGACGAGTTCCTCGAGCATGCGAACCAGGAAGCCGAGCACGCCGACAAGCTGGCCGAGCGCATCGTGCAGTTGGGCGGCGAGCCGGACTTCAACCCGGACAACCTCACCAAGAATTCCCATGCCCAGTATGTGGCAGGCAGCTCGCTGAAGGAGATGGTGCTGGAAGACCTGGTGGCGGAGCGGATTGCCATCGACAGCTATCGCGAGATCATTCAGTACATTGGCGATACAGACCCGACCACGCGCCGCATCTTTGAAGACATCCTGGCCCAGGAAGAAGAGCACGCGGACGACATGTCCGATCTGCTTCAGGGGTTGTAATTGTTGGGGGCGCTTTGCGCCCCTTTCCGACCGGTCCGGCGCCCCGGCAAGGCCGCTCCTACAGGACAACGCGATCCCCTGTAGGAGCGGCCTTGCCGGGGCGCCGGACCGGTCGGAAAGGGCTGCAAAGCAGCCCCCTGCTATTTCTGCTTTTTCACCGCAGCCGGCGCCTTGCCGGCTTTCATCTGCTCCAGCAGTGGCGTGCACTGATTAGGCTGGTCGCCACTGCTCGGCGCCACCAGCGCCAGCAACCCTGCCGCCGGCCCGGCAATCACGCCCAGCGCCACCATCCCCGCCCCGCGCAGCGCCAGCGGCACCGCCTGCACCCCGGCACTGGGCTTGGCGAAAGGACCACGCACATACAGCGGCGAGCGCAGCGAGAACAGCCGCATGCCTTTGGATTCCGGGTTGATCTTCAGGTCCAGCTGCTCACTGGCAAAGTTGGCCGTCCCGTTGATATAGATGATCGCGTTCTCGGTATCGAAGATGAACAGCCGCGTGGTCGCCAGCCCGTCCTTGATCCCCACGTCCGCCGCCGCGCAGTTGATCTTCACATCCTCATCGCCGAACAGCTTGCCAACCACATAGTTGCCCACATTGAGCCCGGCGATCTCCATCAGGCTGCGGCTGATGGCGCCGTCATTGATCAGCATGCGCAGGTTGCCGTTGGCCGTGCCCAGCAACGCCGCCACCGAGTTGCCACGGCCACTGATGTCGGCATCGCCGTTGAGTTCGCCGAAACTGGTCTGCATCGGCGCAAACCCAGGGAACAGCTGCTTGAGCTTGAAGCCACGCGCCGTCAGCTGGGCGCGGCCCTGCAGCGGCACGTTGCGGCCGTCCAGGCGGATATTGGACGCCAGGCTGCCACCGGCCACGCCAAAGCGCAGCGGCTCCAGGCGCAGCAAGCCGTCTTCGAGGATCACGTGGGCAGACAGGTCGTTGAAGGGCAACTTTTCACTGTGCACGATGCGCTTGCCGGAAAAGCTGACGTCGGCGTCCATGGCGCGCCAGCGTTCGGTGCGGAACTCTTCCACCGGCAGCACCTTGTCGGCCGGCTGCTTGCTGGCACCGCCGCGGGCTTTCTGCTCGGCATTGGAGTCGGCGCCGATCAGCGGGGCCAGGTCCTTGAACAGCAGCTGGTTGGACACCAGGTTGCCGGACAGCTTGGGCCGCGGCTGGCTGGCGACGAAGGCCAGGTCGCCATGGATGTCGCTGTCGCCGATCTTGCCGTTGAAACCCTGGTAATTGAAGGTCGCGCCTTCGGCTGCATGCAGGTTGGCGCTGAGCCGGCCATCGGTGGAATAGGCCGGGGTGTCGGGCAGCGTCACACCGGTCAGCGGGTAGAGGTTGCCCAGGCTGGCACCGGCCAGGCGCAGGCGCAGGTCCAGCGCGCCGAGGTTGCGCGGGTCGGTCAGGGTACCGGCGAGCACCACATGGGTATCGGCGATGCGCACGTCAGCCTGCAGCGGGAATGGCTGGCTGGCGTCCTGCAGCGCCAGCAGGCCGCCGATCTTGCCGGTGCCGGATACCGGCTGGCCCTTGTAGTGACCTTGGGCCTTGAGGCCAAACGCATAATCCTGCGCGCCTCCAGCCTTCTCGGCGCTGGCCTTGCCGACGATTTCACTGAAGGGGATCGGTTTTCCGAGCGGGTCGATCTGCACTTTCATGCTGGTTTTCAAGGTCTGGTCGTCGAAGCTGACGTTGCCCTGGTCAAAGCCGATGGCACCGATGTCCAGCTGCCACTTGGACGGCGGCTCGTTCTCGTCCTTGGGCCCGAAGTCGAAGGTCCAGTTGGCGCGGCCATCGGCCAGGCGTGCAAGGCTGGCGGTGGGCTTGGTCAGGTCGATGCGCGGGATGCTGATCTGCTGGAACAACAGCGGCAGCGGCGCCAGGCGGAACTCGACACGCTCCAGGCCAACCATCTGCGGCGTCTTGAGCCAGTCGGGGTTGCCCAGGGTCAGGTCTTCGGCAATGAAGTGCGGCCACGGCACCCAGGCGCGCCAGCCGCCTTCTTCCGGCTCGGTGCGCCAGTGCACGGCGAGGTTGCCATTGATCGCGAATGGCCGGTGCAACGCCTCGGAAACCTTCTCGTTGAGCAGCGGCTTGACGCGGTTCCAGTCGAAGGTGGCGATGATCACCACCAGGATCGCCAGCAGGGTCAGCAGGGTGGTTAAGGTCCAGATGAGGATTCTGGCGGGACGCGTCATTGCGTGATTCTCCTGACGGCATGGCACAAAGCAGGCGTAACGATGGCAATCAATATCTCGGACTGATGAAAACCCGCGGGGTTTTATCGGAGACGGCCATGATAGCCAGTTTTTTCGGTTTTCTTGCTCAGCCTTTGGCCTTGGGCGGGGGCTCCCGTCATCTCGCCCCATTACTGGCAAATGGCCTCATACGCCGCTGAAACAGTCGAGATAGAGCCATCCGACAACGCTATCAATACCGTCGATTGTTACCATTACCCGTATGAACTTCTCTCTGGCGTCACCGGGCGTAGCATTGGCTTCGTACCCACTTTCCAGCCCCCGAGAGGAGCACCGAATCATGAAACGCACACTGCTTGGCCTGACCCTGTCCATCCTTGCGGCCAACGCCTTCGCCCTGCCAGCTGCCGATCAGCACCTGACCGCCGAATCGCGCTCCAGTGCCGCAGAAATCTCCCAACCGCTGAACACCGTCGCCGAAGGTGGCTCGGACCGTCTGATCGAACGCAGTGGCCGTGTTGCCGAAGGTGGCTCGGACCGCCTGATCGAACGCAGTGGCCGTGTTGCCGAAGGTGGCTCGGATCGCCTGATCGAACGCAGTGGCCGTGTTGCCGAAGGTGGCTCGGATCGCCTGATCGAACGCAGTGGCCGCGTCGCCGAAGGTGGCTCGGACCGCCTGATCGAACGCAGTGGCCGCGTCGCCGAAGGTGGCTCGGATCGCCTGATCGAACGCAGTGGCCGTGTTGCCGAAGGTGGCTCGGATCGTCTGATCGAACGCAGTGGCCGTGTTGCCGAAGGTGGCTCGGATCGACTGATCGAACGCTCTGGTCGCGTGGCTGAAGGTGGCTCGGATCGTCTGGTTGAAATCAGCCATGTGAGCTGATCGCCATGACCGAAAAGAACAACCTTCGTCACACTGCTTGCTCCCCTCCCAGCCCGGTCCATTGACCGGGCTTTGTTTTTTTATCTAGAGTGCCCAGCCTCACCCTCACAGAAGCCCGCTCCATGCTGCCGCGCGCCGAACAGAAGCTACAGACCCGCCAGGCCCTGCTGGACGCCGCCTGCCAGCTCATGGAGAGCGGCCGTGGCTTTGGCAGCGTCAGCCTGCGTGAAGTGGCCAAGGCGGCAGGCATCGTGCCCACTGGTTTTTATCGGCACTTTTCCGACATGGACGCCCTGGGCCTGGCGCTGGTGGCCGAAGTCGACGCCACGTTCCGCCAGACCATCCGCCTGGTGCGCCATAACGAATTCGAACTCGGTGGCATCACCGATGCTTCCGTGCGGATCTTCCTCGACGTGGTCGCCGCCCACCGCGCCCAGTTCCTGTTCCTCGCCCGCGAGCAGTACGGCGGTTCGCAAGCCGTGCGCCAGGCCATCGCCCGCCTGCGCCAGGACATCAGCGACGACCTGGCCACCGACCTTGCGCGGATGAAGCGCTGGCAGCATCTGGACAGCACCGCGCTGGCGGTGATTGCCGACCTGGTGGTG
>Ga0207713_1001277_pt1 | contig 20747 bp, 15 predicted proteins | sample KBSS64metaG_FD_184404 | JGI IMG/M metagenome (GOLD analysis project Ga0207713, IMG submission 184404) | Switchgrass rhizosphere microbial communities from Kellogg Biological Station, Michigan, USA - KBS S6-4 metaG (SPAdes) (version 2) | ecosystem: Host-associated > Plants > Roots > Rhizosphere >... | reverse complement strand
GAGCCGGACAGGCCGGTGATGACGATCAGCTTGTCCCGTGGCAGGGTCAGGTCGATGTTCTTCAGGTTGTGGGTTCGAGCCCCACGAATCAGGATCTTGTCCAAGGTGGCCTCGCTCGGCGGGCGTCGAAAACGTAGGAGTATACGGCCAAATACTGGATGGATGCACACTATCAAACGAGAGGGTTACTGTCTTACATGAAGAGTGTGTCAGCAATGCGCGTCAAAGCGTCGCGATATACCCCGCCAATCGATGGGACTGGTAGAATCGCCGCCGGTTCACATGAGGTTTTTCCATGCACGATCCCCACAGCGAGCGCATGAGTGGTAGCGAGACCCGCGCGGCAAGCGGTCTGGCCCTGGTGTTCGCCTTCCGTATGCTTGGCATGTTCATGGTGTTGCCGGTACTGGCGACCTATGGGATGGATCTGGCCGGTGCCACTCCGGCCCTGATCGGCCTGGCGATTGGCGCTTATGGCCTGACCCAGGCGGTCTTCCAGATTCCGTTCGGTTTCATTTCCGACCGCATCGGCCGTCGCCCGGTGATTTACCTGGGCTTGATCGTCTTTGCCCTCGGCAGCCTGCTGGCCGCCAATGCCGATTCGATCTGGGGCGTGATCGCCGGGCGAATCCTGCAGGGTGCCGGGGCGATTTCCGCTGCGGTCATGGCCTTGCTGTCCGACCTGACCCGCGAGCAGCACAGGACCAAGGCCATGGCCATGATCGGCATGACCATCGGCCTGTCGTTTGCGGTGGCCATGGTCGTCGGCCCGCTGCTGACCCGCGCGTTCGGGTTGTCCGGGTTGTTCCTGGCCACCGGCGGCATGGCGCTGTTCGGCATCGTGATCGTGATGTTCATGGTGCCGCGCTCCACCGGCCCGTTGCAGCACCGTGAGTCCGGAGTCGCGCGCCAGGCATTGATGCCGACCCTCAAGCATCCGGACCTGCTGCGCCTGGACCTGGGCATTTTTGTCTTGCACGCGATGTTGATGTCCAGCTTCGTCGCCTTGCCCCTGGCGCTGGTCGAGAAAGCCGGGCTGCCCAAAGAGCAGCACTGGTGGGTGTACCTGACCGCGCTGCTGATTTCTTTCTTCGCCATGATCCCGTTCATTATCTACGGCGAGAAGAAACGCAAAATGAAACGAGTTTTACTCGGCGCCGTCGTGACGTTGATGCTCACTGAGCTATTCTTCTGGCAGTTCGGCGACAGCTTGCGGTCTCTGGTGATCGGTACGGTGGTGTTCTTCACCGCGTTCAATCTGCTGGAGGCTTCATTGCCGTCGCTGATCAGCAAGGTTTCACCGGCAGGCGGCAAGGGCACGGCGATGGGGGTTTATTCCACCAGCCAGTTCCTCGGCTCGGCACTGGGGGGAATCCTCGGTGGCTGGCTGTTCCAGCATGGCGGTCTGTCGGTTGTGTTCCTCGGATGCGCCGCTCTCGCTGCCCTCTGGCTGGCCTTTGCTGTTACCATGCGCGAACCTCCCTACGTCACAAGCCTGCGCTTGCCGTTGTCGCCCGAGGCGATCCGCGAAGCGGGTCTGGTCGAGCGCCTGAAGGCGGTCGTAGGGGTAACAGATGCAGTCATCGTCGCGGAAGAGGCGGCGATTTACATCAAACTGGACACCGAACTATTGGATCGCACCACCCTTGAGCGCCTGGTGAACAACCCGGCCGGGGCAGCGTGCGTAGCCTAGGAGAACGTTATGGCCCGTGGGGTTAACAAAGTCATATTGGTCGGCACTTGCGGCCAGGATCCCGAAGTTCGCTACTTGCCTAACGGTAACGCCGTGACCAACCTGAGTCTGGCGACCAGCGAACAGTGGACCGACAAGCAAACCGGTCAGAAAGTCGAAAAGACCGAATGGCACCGTGTATCGATGTTCGGCAAGGTTGCAGAAATCGCCGGCGAGTACCTGCGTAAAGGTTCGCAGGTATACATCGAAGGCAAGCTGCAGACCCGCGAGTGGGAAAAAGACGGTATCAAGCGTTACACCACCGAAATCGTGGTCGACATGCAAGGCACCATGCAACTGCTGGGCGGCCGTCCACAGGGCGACCAGCAGGGCCAGGGCGGCGGTAACAACTACCAGCAATCCGCTCCGCGCCAGCAGGCTCCACGTCCTGCTCCGCAACAGCAGCCACAGCGTCCGGCCCCTCAACAGGCCGCACCGCAACCGGCTCCGGATTTCGACAGCTTTGATGACGATATTCCGTTCTAAAGCGGCTGCAAGCCTAAAGCTACAAGCAGCAAGCTGACAAAACAAAACCCGCACTTCGGTCTGAAGTGCGGGTTTTTTATGGGCGGTGAAATTTGGTCGCAGACTCAGGCCGCGAGGAACTCGTCGGCCGACACCACGCTGGCATAGGCAAACGCCAGGGCCGCCATGAACGCCGCATGAACCTGGGCCGCCGGGACCGACACGCCATTGAATTCCAGGTCACGGGTGGCGCAGGCGTCGTGGATCACGGTCACCGTGTAGCCGAAGTCCGCCGCCGCACGGGTGATGCCGTCGACGCACATGTGGCTCATGCTGCCCACGATCACCAGTTCCTTGATGCCTTGCTCGTCGAGGATCGATTTCAGCTCGGTTTCGCGGAACGAGTTGACGAAGTGCTTGAGCACCACCGGTTCGTCAGCGCGGTTGATCACTTTGGGGTGCAGCTTCGCGCCTTCGGAGTTCGGGGTGAAGAACGGCGCCTCTGCGGAGGTGAATTCGTGGCGGATGTGCACCACCGGATCACCGGCATCACGGAAGGCCTTGATCAGGCGGACGGCGTTGTCGGCGGCGGCATCGGCGCCGACCAGTGGCCACTTGCCTTGGGGGAAGTAGTCGTTCTGGATATCGACTACGATGAGCGCTTGCTTGGCCATGACTGTTTCCTCGAAGTGTGTTTGGTGTGGAATGAAGTATTGGCGCTGGCAGGCGGTCCGGGGATTGGCCGCACCGACAATAAGAGGGGGAAAACTGACAATGGACGCAGAAAGGGCAATCGCCGAACTCGGTGTGCTGATCTATCCCGGCGCACAGATGGCGGCGGTGCATGGCTTGACGGACCTGTTCGGGGTGGCGAACCGGATCGCTGCTGAACATCAGTCTGCACAGTTGCCCCTGCTGCGGGTCAGCCATTGGCAGGTCGAGGGTGATCAGCCGCCAGTCCGGGTCTTCGACAGCCATCCCGGCCCGGAGCGTGCCCTGGTGGCCGTGTTGATCCCGCCATCGATTGCCGGCTTTTCCGAGGGCCAGGCGCCACGGGGCTTGATTCGCTGGTTGCGCGAGCAACATGCCAGCGGCGCGACACTGGGCGGGGTTTGCGTGGGCTCGATCCTGTTGGCTGAAAGCGGTCTGCTCGACGGTCGCAGCGCCACCACCCACTGGACTTCGGCCAAGACCTTTGCCGAACGTTATCCGGCGATACGGCTCAAGGCCGATACACCGATTGTCGATGATGGCGACCTGATTACCACTGCCGGACTGATGGCGTGGTCTGAACTGGGTTTGCGCCTGGTCAACCGGTTGCTGGGACCGAGCATTGCCACCAGTACCGCGCGTTTTCTGGTGGTGGAACACAGTGATAGCGCCAGCGAGTGTGGCAGCAATTTTGCGCCGATCCTCAGTCACGGCGACGCGGCGATCCTCAAGGTGCAACACTGGTTGCAAAGCACCGGGGCGACCGATGTATCGCTGGCGGCGATGGCCGAAAAGGCAGGGCTGGAAGAGCGCACCTTTCTGCGACGCTTCCGCTCGGCCACCGGGCTCAAACCCACCGAATACTGTCAGCATCTGCGAGTCGGCAAGGCCCGGGAACTGCTCGAATTCACCAACGGTACCATCGACCATATTGCCTGGACGGTGGGTTATCAGGACCCCGGCGCGTTTCGCGCGACATTCAAGAAAATCACCGGGCTGGCGCCGAGTGATTATCGGATGCGGTTTGGGGTGAGCCCTGGATCGGTTGCACGGTAGTCGCATCACCCCCGATCTCCTGTGGGAGCGAGCTTGCTCGCGATGAGGGCATGACATTCAACATTGATGTGTCTGGAACAGCGCTATCGCGAGCAAGCTCGCTCCCACAGGGTCGGGTGTGTGGGCTGGAGTCGTGCAAAATGCCGGCATATCAAAGAGTATCGTGCAGAATAAAACAGGCCCCATGCCATCACTTTCTACGCAACGGGCTGATTTAAAACCACTCTTTCCGTAACGGGCCTTGGCCTGATCCCTGCACCCCTTGAACTACATTCATCAAGCGTCGATTGAAGGGGGATGCATGACCCCAACAAACCGCAAGAAACTGGTGGTTGCCCATTCGGTACGCGCCGACGCGCCGCTGCACGAAGTCGAGACCAACCGTGCGCTGGCGCGCTGGCTAGCGCGGATATTGGGGCTCAAGTACGGCGGCAGTTACGATCCGCAATTGCACGACGGTCGGGACCTCTACCTGTTGCCGACCCAGACGCTGGTGGGCGCTCAGGCTGCCCGGCAGCTGGGGGTCAAGGGACCGGAGGATTTGTGGGGTGGTTATGTCGACCATGATTTCATCTGCACCAAAGCCATCAGTCATGGGCTGCTCAATCACCATGCCCATGCGCCGCCAGGCTGGGCTCCTTTGTTTTCCCAGCGGGTACGCAGCGTCGTACTCGACGGTCTCAGCGTGTTCTGCCTGGAGGATGCTCGCCCGGCGGCGGAACATCTGTTGTACACCGGACCGATCCGCCTGAAGCCGATACACGCTTGCGCCGGACGTGGTCAGGAAGTGATCCAAAGCCTCGACGAGTTCGACGAAATTCTGGCCAGACCCGAAGCTGACGCGACCTTCAGCGAAGGCGTGGTGCTGGAACAGGACCTTGATCAGGTGATTACCCATAGCGTCGGCCAGAGTTTCATCGGCGACAAGGTGCTGAGTTACTGCGGTGATCAATACTTGACCAAGGACGCAGAGGGCGAGGAGGTGTATGGCGGCTCGAACCTGTTGGTGGTGCAGGGCAGTTACGACGATTTACTGAAGCTGGACCTGGCCGATGACGTGCGGATGGCTATCAAGCAGGCGCAGGTGTTCGACAGCGCTGCGGATGAAGCCTATCCGCGTTTCTATGCGTCACGGCGCAACTACGACATCGCTCAGGGCATCGATAGCGACGGCAAACAGCGCAGCGGCGTGCTCGAACAATCCTGGCGCATGGGCGGTGCCAGCAGTGCCGAGGTGGCAGCCTTGCAGAGTTTCCTCAACGATCCGGGGATGCGCGCGATTCGTGTGTCTTCGGTGGAAACCTACATCGATCAGCCGCTGCCGGCAGATGCCATCGAGGTGTATCGCGGGCCGGCGCAAAGCAGTGACTTTCTTCTCAAGTACGTAACGGTTAAATCCTATGACGGCTAGAAGCGAATCCATTCAGATCGATATCGATAACGAACAGATGAGCGGGACTTTTCTGAGCCCCAAATCGAAAGTGCCCGGCGTACTCTTCGTGCACGGTTGGGGCGGCAGTCAGGAGCGGGACCTGGAACGCGCCAAAGGCATCGCCGGTTTGGGTTGTGTATGCCTGACCTTCGACCTGCGCGGGCACACCGGCGGCACCGGCATTCCATTGTCCCGGGTGACCCGGGAGGACAATCTGCGCGACCTGCTGGCAGCCTATGACCGCTTGCTCGCGCACCCGGCCCTCGATACTTCGGCTATTGCCGTGGTGGGCACCAGTTATGGAGGTTATCTGGCCTCGATTCTGACTTCGCTGCGGCCGGTGCGCTGGCTGGCGCTGCGGGTGCCGGCGCTGTACCGCGACGAACAATGGCACACGCCGAAACGCGACCTGGACAAGCTGGATCTGCGTGATTACCGAGGCACCCTGGTGCGTGCCGACAGCAACCGGGCCTTGCATGCCTGCTCGCAATTTCGCGGAGATGTCCTGCTGGTGCAGTCCGAGACCGACGACTACGTGCCCCACGCGACGATCATGAGCTACCGGGCGGCCTGCCAGCAGACGCACTCAATGACTCACCGCATCATCGACGGTGCCGACCACGCCTTGAGCGACCCGGTTTCCCAGCAGGCCTATACCTCGATCCTTGTCGACTGGATTACCGAGATGGTGGTCGGGGAGCGGTTGAGCATTATTCAATCCCAGTGATTTGCGGTGTGCATGCGGACGCCTTCGCGGGCAAGCCCGCTCCCACAGGAATCGATGGTGTACATAGAATCTGCATCCACCAGCAGACCCTGTGGGAGCGGGCTTGCCCGCGATGGCGGACTAGCAGACACCACAGATCACTTGGGTTTCCTTGAGATTCGCAACGACTTGGCCTTGGCCTCCACCAACAGGTACATCACCAGGGTAATCAACAATGGCAGGATGAAATAAATCGCCCGATAGGCCAGCAGCCCGGCCACCAGGCTGCCCCGCGACACTTCATGCTGCAGCAGCGCCACGAACACCGCCTCGAGCACGCCGAGCCCGGCCGGGATGTGGGTGATGACCCCGGCGATGGCGCTGATCAACAGCACGCCCAGCACCAGTGGATAGTCCAGTTTGCTCGGCAGCAAGGTGAAGATCACCGCCGCCATCAGCGACCAGTTCAGCGCACCGAGGGCCAGTTGCAGCACTGCCATGCGCAGGGACGGGAGGTCGATTTCGATGCCGCGAATCGCCCACTCCCGACGTTTGGCAAAGCGACATGCCGCCAGGTAACCGGCGCTCAGCAGCAACAGCAAAACCCCCACGCCTTGCAGCGCACTGCTGCTGAGCTTCCAGCCCGGCGGCATGCGCACCAGCCCGCTGCTGAACACTGCGCCGGCAATGACCATGTAGCCGAACCAATTGGTCGCCAGGCTCAGGCCAAGGATCTTCGCGATGTTGCTCTTGCTGACCCCGAGCCGCGAATACAACCGGTAGCGCATGGCGATGCCGCCGACCCAGGCGCTCAGGTTCAGGTTGAAGGCGTAGCTGATGATCCCCACGGGCAGTATCTGCTTCCACGTCAGGTTCTGGCGGATGTAGGTGCGGCCGATCAGGTCGAAGCAGGCGTATACCAGAAAGCTCACCAGGGTCAGCCCCGACGCAATGATCAGCGTGCGCACCTTGAAATCGGCCAGGTTATCGAACACCTCGTTCCACTCGAGGCGCTGGGCGAGCATCGTGAACAACACGATCAGCATCAGGAAAAACAGCATCGTCAGCGGTCGTTTCCAGCGGCTCCAGTGCGACTTGCCCGGACTTTTGGCGTCAGTTGCCATGTGAGGCTCAGCGCGGTTCATGGTCAGCGCTCCCGGTCGGAGGGGGGATGGGTTTCAGGCGAGGCTTGTGCGCCGGCAACCAACCGGCCCAAGCCGGGAAATGCCGCAGGAAGTGAAACACCAGAAAACCTATGGTCATGTGCCAGACACGCCCGCGCGGCGGGATGTCGTGAGACATGGCCTTGCAATGGTTATCGCTGAGGTCTTCCAGGCGATCGAACAGAATTCGATTGAAGCCACGGTCGCGGATCAGCACGTTGGCTTCCAGATTCATCGACAGGCTCAACGGGTCGAGGTTGCTGGAGCCGACGGTGCTCCAGTCTTCATCCACCAATGCGACCTTGCCGTGTAGCGGGCGGTCGCAATATTCGTAGATCTTCACTCCGGACCGGAGCAGGTAATCGTAGGTCATGCGCGCGGCGAGTTTGGCCACCAGCATGTCCGGTTGCCCTTGCAGGATCAGCCGCACATCCACACCCCGGCGGGCCGCGTTGCGGATATCGCGCAGCAGGCGCAAGCCGGGAAAGAAGTAGGCATTGGCGATCACCACCCGACGCTTGGCCTGGCGCAACACCTGGCGGTAAACCTCTTCAATGTCGCTCGGGTGTTCGCCGTTGTCGCGGTACACCAGACGCACCTGGCCATCGTGATCGCTGAAGGCCAGTTCCGAGCGTCGCTGCCGACGGCGTTGCCACCAGTATTTGGCGTGCGTCGGGCGACCGCATTGCAGCAGAGCGAAGTGATGGATGTCGGCCACCGCCGGGCCTTGCACCTCCACGGAATAGTCCTGCTTGGCCTCGGGGCCGAAGTCGGCAAGGTGATCGGCAGAAAAGTTGATCCCGCCGATGAAGGCAATGCTGCCATCCACCACCACTATCTTGCGGTGCAGGCGCCGGAACCAGTTGGTGCGGATGCCCAGGCGTTTGGGTGCCGGATCGAACATTTGCAGGTGCACGCCGGCCGCGGTCAGGGCGGTGAGGAACCCGGTGCTCAGTTCGCCACAGCCAAAGCCGTCGAGGCTGACGGTGGTGCGCACGCCGCGTTGAGCGGCTTCGATCAGGATTTGTTGCAGTTCATTGCCAACCTTGTCCTCGAACAGAATGAAGGTTTCCAGCAGGATTTCACTTTGCGCCTGGCGAAGGGCGTCAAATACCCGGGGAAAATACGCTTCGCCGTTTTCCAGCAACTCGACGCGATTGTTGCCTTGCCAGCCGTATTCAACGTCGACCGCTGTCGGCTCACGGATCGGCGGAGCGGGGATGTGATCCAGCGTGGTTTTTTCCATCGGCTGGCTGCTCATAACTCGATCTCCACCGACAGTGGGACGTGGTCGGAAAGGTGCGACCAGGGACGGGTGGTCAGCACTTGCGGATGGCTGGCCTTGAGATTGCGCAGGTAGATGCGGTCCAGGCGCAGTGCCGGCAGGCGCGCGGGGAAACTGCGCGCCGGTTTGCCGTGGTGCGCGGCGAAGGCTTCGCGCAAACCGCAGGGTTTGAGCAACGCATCGGCGCGCTGACGCCAGTCGTTGAAGTCCCCGGCGACGATCACCGGGGCATCGGCGGGCAGGGCGTCCAGATGCTGGGCGAGCAGCTTCAGTTGCGCCGTGCGGTGACTTTCGCGCAATCCCAGGTGCACGCAAATGGCATGCACTTCCTGGACGTCGCCGGGCAGGCGCAACACACAATGCAGGATCCCGCGGTTCTCGTGACCGCTGATGGACACGTCGAGGTTGGCGTGGCGGATGATCTGGAATTTCGACAACAGCGCGTTGCCGTGATCACCTGCCGGATACACCGCATTGCGGCCATAGGCGAACTGCGGCCACAGGGTGTCGGCGAGGAACTCGTATTGCGGCATCGCCGGCCAGTTGGTGTAGCGCTTGGGGTGGTGCTCGTGGGTGCCGTGGACTTCCTGCAAAAACACCACATCGGCAGACACGCTACGCACCGCTTCACGCAGTTCCGGCAGGATGAAACGCCGGTTGAGCGCGGTGAAACCTTTATGGGTGTTGACCGTCAGCACCTTGAAGCGACAAGTCACGGACGGACCCGGTACCCGCATGTCGTTTGCATTTGCGTGTGCGGGAACATCGGTGTGATTCGCTGTCATGTCGCCTCCCGCCTGACGGCTCGTATTTTGGGATGACTCTGGGGCGGCGGCGAAAGTTTCGATGGGGCTACGGACGGTACACAGTTATCAGATCACAACAGATTCAATGTGGGAGCGAGCCTGCTCGCGATGGCGGTGTGTCGGACGCCTATGATGTCGACTGACACTCCGCCATCGCGAGCAAGCTCGCTCCCACAGGGTTTATCAGTGGCCCGTGATGATGCGGGCAGAACCGTCGGCCGGCTCGGCATAGGCCGGGCCAAGGCGATCAAGACGTCCGCTCCACGCCGTCAATGCCAGCGCCACCAGCACCACCAGGCCGCCGATCCACGCGGTGTGGATCAACCCCATGTGGGCGACGATCAGGCCACCGCCCCAGGCGCCACCGGCAATGCCGAGGTTGAACGCGGCGATGTTCAGGCCGGATGCCACGTCCACGGCATGGGGTGTGTGATGTTCGGCCTGGCGCACCACGTACACCTGCAATCCCGGCACGTTGCCGAATGCCACGGCGCCCCAGACCAGAACGGTGGCCAGCGCCAGCCAGGGATTGCCGGCCGTGAAGGTCAGCGCGAACAACACGGCGGCGAGCAGGGCAAAAATGATTTTCAGGGCACTGATCGGGCCGCGTTTGTCCGCCAGTTTGCCGCCCCAGATATTGCCGACGGCCACGGAGATACCGTAGACCAGCAACACCAGGCTGACGGCGCTGGCGCTGAAGCCGGAGAGGTCCTGAAGTATTGGCGCGAGGAAAGTAAAGGCGGTGAACGTGCCGCCGTAGCCGATGGCCGTCATCGCATACACCAGCAAAAGGCGAGGTTGCTTGAGCACCTGCAATTGCTGCAAGAACGACGCGGGTTTGCTGTGGGGGATATTTTTCGGCACGTAGATCAGGCTGCCGATGAAGGCGATGACGCCCAGTATCGAAACGGCGAGGAAGGTTTCACGCCAGCCGAAATGCTGGCCAATGAAGGTTCCCAGTGGCACGCCAGTGACCAGTGCTACGGTCAGGCCGGTGAACATGATGGCAATCGCGCTGGCGGCTTTTTCCTTCGGCACTAGACTGGTGGCGATGGTCGAACCGATCGAGAAAAACACCCCGTGGGCCAGGCCGGTGACGATCCGGGCGAGGATCAGCGACTCGTAGCCCGGCGCTTGCCATGCCAGCAGGTTGCCGAGGGTGAACAGCACCATCAACGACAACAGCAGTAACTTGCGCGGAACCTTGCCGGTGAGGGCGGTCAGCACCGGGGCGCCGACGGCAACGCCAAGGGCATACAGGCTGACCAGCAGGCCGGCGGATGGCAGACTGACACCGAGGTCGGCGCCAATGGTGGGTAACAGGCCAACGATGACGAACTCGGTCGTCCCGATGGCAAAGGCGCTGAGGGTCAGCGCGAGCAAGGCAATGGGCATGGCTGCAACTCCGGAAGATGATTCGATGGAGCGCAGTGTCGGGGTTGAGGTTGTGCGGAAAAATACAGGGACGAGCATTTGATATTTGCGTACAGATCAAATATCGCGAAGGCGGGTGCATACTTGTGGCGAGGGGGCTCGCCCCCGCTCGGCTGCGCAGCAGTCGTAAATCCCTGGAATGCGGTGTGTCAGATGAATCCGAACGGTAGGTTTTGGGGGCGCTTCGCACCCCAACGGGGGCGAGCCCCCTCGCCACAAATGGCGTCGCTGTCCTGCTATCCACTAGCAATGCCCGAACTTGCCCGGCATTTTTCGATCAGTTCCTTACCGACACAGCCAAAGGAGCGGGTGTTTTGATCAGGCTCAAGACCGCGATACTCCTGGGGGCGTTGCTGTTTGTGGGCAGCGAGCAACTGGAAGCCGCCGCGATACCGGGGCTGCCGGCCGCCGCGACCGCTGCGACGCCGCCAGCTCACCCCGAACCGCTGGTGCAAGGCGGCTTACTGGGGGCCATCAGTTCAAGCATCGACGAGGTCCAGGCCAAACTCGATCTCAACGAAAACCTCGTGGACGCCTGGCGCTTGCGTGCCGACCGCGCGGCCGACGAGGTGGATCAGTTGGTCAATCAGCCTTCGGCCCGCTCGCCCTGGGGCGTCACCGGCGATCTCCTGATACTGACCTGCGTGTGGGCCGCCGTGTTTGCCTCTCTTTGGCTGCTGGGGCGATTGTTGGCCAAACGCCTGTGCGAACATCGCCTGTTGCTCAGCCGCGAACGCGGCCAAGCCCTGCTCGGTTATGTATTGCCCTATACCCTTCCGGCGGTGGCCAGCCTGCCCCTGACGATTTATGCCAGCCAGTTTTTGCCGATATCCGCCGGTCGGGCGCTTGCGTTGTGCCTGGCTTATGCCACAAGCGCGGGGATATTTTCCGCGTCCTTGGTGCTGTCGCTGGTGGTGGTGTTCAATGCCGGCCACAAGCGCCGGGCGGTGCGGATTCTCCGCGAGAAGAGTGCCCGGCCATTGTTCGGCATCGGTTTTCTGGTGGCCTTGAGCGATGCCCTGACCAGTCCGCAAATCGCCCATCAACTGGGCAGCAATCTCACCAGCAGCATTGCAGTCTTCACTGGCTTGGCGGCATCGATTTCCTTCGGCTTGCTGGTGATCCGCACGCGCCGCCCGGTCGCTCAGGTGATCCGCATCCTGCCGCTGGCCCAGCGCCAAAGTCAGCCGGCATTGCGTGAGACCCTGCGGATATTTTCCGGGCTCTGGTATTGGCCGATCCTGTTGATGGTGCTGGTCTCGATCATCAACCTGATCGGCGTTGGCGCGGACAACCAGAGGGTGCTGCGCAGCGCGTTGTTCACCACGGTATTGCTGATCGCCACGGTGTTTCTCAGCACCACGCTGCACCATCTGTTCAAGGCGCGTAGCGAAGCGGACCTGCGCCGCAGCAGCGCCTACAAGGAGCGTTTTCTCAACTTGTCCCACGCCTTGCTGCGCATCGGCATGGCCATCGTGTTCATCGATATCCTCGGGCGGATCTGGGGCGTGTCGCTGTTCGAGTTCGCGGTGAGCAATGCCGTGGGCCGGGCGATCAGTGATTCCCTGAGCCACATCGGTTTGATCCTGCTGGTGACCTGGATGGTCTGGGTGGTGCTCGACACGGCGATTCAGGAAGCCCTGAAACCGCCGACCAACAAACGCTCGGCACGCCAGCCGAGTACGCGGGTGAAAACCATTCTGCCGCTGCTGCGCAACGCGATCAAAATCATCCTGGTGGTGATCTGCGCGATCACCACCATGGCCAACCTGGGGATCAACGTCGCGCCATTCCTGGCCGGTGCCGGGGTCATCGGCCTGGCAATCGGTTTCGGCTCACAGCAACTGGTGCAGGATGTGATCACCGGGCTGTTCATCATCATCGAAGACACCCTGTCCATCGGTGATTGGGTGGTGCTGGATTCCGGGCATGCCGGCACGGTCGAAGGCCTGACCATCCGCACCTTGCGCCTGCGCGACGGCAAGGGCTTCGTGCACTCGGTACCGTTCGGGCAGATCAAGGCCGTGACCAACCAGTCGCGGCAATTCGCCTATGCGTTTTTCTCGGTGCAATTCACCTACGACACCGACGTCGACAAGGCCATCGAACTGATCCGCGAGGCCGGGCACTCCATCAGCAACGACCCGTTCCTGCGCTACAACCTGCAAGGACCGCTGGATGTGTTTGGCGTCGACAGGATGGACCTCAACGGGGTGGTGCTGACGGCGCAATTCCGCACGGTGTCCGGTGGCCAATATGCGGTGAGCCGGGCCTTTAACCAGCGTTTGAAAAAGCTTGTGGATAACTGCCCGTGGGTGAACTTCGCGCAAACTTATCCACAGCAGGCGCTGGTGCCGCGGCATCCGGTCGAAGCGCCACCGGAGGCTGAGCCGGAACATGCGGCGGTGTTGATGCCGGATCGACCGCGGTCTCAATAGCCGGTTTTGTACTTGAGGCTTTCAGTGGCTGGTCTGGCCCCATCGCGAGCAAGCTCGCACACAGTGATCTCTGTTGTGCCAAAAATTTGTATTCACAGAAAATCCCCTGTGGGAGCGAGCTTGCTCCGGGCGGCGTTCCGACGATGGGGCCGGTCCAGACGACATTAATGCCGGATCAGCTTGCTGCGCACCTCGGCACTCGCCTGCTGATCCAGCTCCCCCCAAAACTGTGGCTTGCCGGCAATCTCGGCAGCAACCGGCAAACCATCGCGAAACACCAGCCGATTGCTCGCCAGTGCCGGGACTTTCGCACCAGGTAATAGTGTGCCGGCGAGGTTCAGCGGATCAACTCCGCACACCGCGACCAGGCTGCCGTCATGGGGCCGACGTCGCACCTCCCGCAGCAATGGAATCGCCTCGGGCAGGGCGAATTGCTCGCCCGCCAGGCCGCTGACAAACCGTCCCCCACGAATCTCGCCGCGTGCCTCCAGGCGATGAAAGGTGCGCAGCAGTTCGCGCCAGCTCGGCAGCCAGTCCGCCTCACGTTCCAGCAAGCGCCAGAACACCACGCCGTAACGACGCAGCAAGGTCATGGCGATGTGTTCCAGGGTATCGGCCGGCGTCGGCATAGGACGCTGGTTTTCCACCACAGGGGCCGTTGGCGCGCGTCGCAACAAGGCCCAGCGCCCGGCGTCGTCCATGCCACCGATGAATGCGCCGCGTCCACGCCGACTGTTGCGCGGCTGGCGCTTGCTGGCCGGGGTGATCAGCGCGCGCAAACCGGCAAAGCTGTCGGCGTTCACCAGCCCCGCGCCCACCAGTTCCTGCAGGGCGATTTCCAGTTCCGAACGCAGCAAGTGCGCCTCATGGATCAGCTCGTCGAAAAACAGCGCGCCGTGCTGGCTGAGGGCGGCGTGGACCTTTTGTGTTTTCGGCGACAGTTCGCTCACCGGTGTCTGTTCGGTCAAGCCGCTCCAGAGGCCGACCCGATTGCGCGGCAGCAAGACAATCGGTGTGCTGCGCAACGCGGTACCGGCGTTTTTGTTGTGCGCAGTCAGGCGCGTCCACACCAGTCTGCCGCTGCGGCACAACTCATCCAGCCAGGTCGCTGAGTAGTCCTTGATCCGTGCGGGCAGAATGTCGCTGTCCCAGGCGGAAGCGGCGGCGGGGTAGCCTTCGAATGGCCCGACGATGGCTGGCAACACCGCAGCGCCCTGGCCCTGGCTTGCAGTCGACACATGCTGCCAATCGAACAGGAATCGCATGAAATCCTGCAACGCCACCGGTTCGATTTCCCGGCGCAGGCGCTTGACCGTATAGCGGTGAATTCGCGCCAGCAAATGCCGCTCGCACCATTCTTCTTCGGCGATGCCCGGGGTGAAGCGACCGCGCAACACGTAGCCTTCGCGTTCCAGGTGCGCCAGGGCCTGGGTCACTTGTGCTGCGGGCATGCCGAGTGGTTCGGCAATGCGCTCAAGCGCAAGCGGGCCGAAGGCGCTGAGCCGTGCGCGGATTAGTTCGAGGACGGCTTCGTCGGGTGCCCAGCTTTCATCGAAGTCCGGCAGCGCTTGCAGCGGTGGCGTCAATTCGGCCTGTGGATAAATCGCCCGCAGGCAATTCAGGCGCTCCAGCGCCAGCCACAGCGATTGCCCGGCATTGATCTGCAAACGACTCGCGCGTCCGCTGTCGGCCAGGGTCTTGAGCCAGGCGAGCCATTGCGGATTGGCGCCGGCCTCGGTATCGGTGATGCACGCCAGGCTCATCAAGGCCTCGTGCATTTCATCGACACTGCAAGGCACCGGCCAGGCTTCGTCGCGCACGGCGGCAATCGCCTCGGCGTCCAGTGCACCGAGGTCGTCGGTGGATTGCGGATCGCTCCAGCGCCGATTGAGTACCGCTTGGGTGCGGCGCTCTTCAAGCGGTGCATCGTCGAGAAAGGTGTAGGGGCGGGCGCTGAGAATCTCCGCCGCCAGCGGCGAGGGCGCCGGCAAGTCGCGGCTGATCAGACGAATGTCGCCGCGTTCCATGCGTCGCAACAAGGTGAGCCAGCCTTCAGTGTCCATGGCTTCGTGCAGGCAATCGTCGAGGGTCTGTTCCACCAGCGGATGGTCGGGAATCTCCCGTTCGCCGGCGAGGTTTTCCACGCAGGCAATCTGATCGGGAAACACGCTGGCGATCAGGTCTTCGCTTTTCATCCGCTGGATCTGCGGCGGGACTTTGCGCCCGCCGCTGTAGCGCGGCAGCGCCAGGGCCACGCCGGCATTCCAGCGCCAGCGCACGCCGAACAGCGGCGCGTCGAGCACGGCCTGGATCAGGATGTGTTCGGCGCTGTTGCTGTGCAGGTAGCGCCAGACATCGTCCAGTTCAAAGCTGTGGCTGGTGGACAGCGACAGCACGATGGCGTCTTCGCTGGCGGCGGCCTGCAATTCGAAGTTGAAGGTGCGACAGAAACGCTTGCGCAGGGCCAGGCCCCAGGCGCGGTTGATGCGGCTGCCGAACGGCGTATGAATGACCAGCTGGGTGCCGCCGGACTCGTCGAAAAAACGCTCCATCAGCAGCGTGTCTTGCGAGGGCAGGGCACCCAGCGTCTGTCGTGCGCGGGCCAGGTAATCCACCAGTTGTTCGGCGCTGGGGAGGTTCAGGCCCAGGGTATTGGTCAGCCAGTCGAGCGCTGGCTGCAAGTTGCCAGGCGCGGTACCCAGCAGGTTGTCGAGTTTTGCCTGCAAGCGCGCCACAGCCGAAGACAATTCGGCGCTGCGCCCCGGCGCTTCACCAAGCCAGAACGGAATGGTCGGCGGTTGACCCTGGGCATCCTCAACCCGCACCTTGCCGGTTTCCACGCGCAGGATTCGATAGGAGGTATTGCCCAACTGGAAGATATCCCCGGCGATGCTTTCCACCGCGAAGTCTTCGTTGATGGTGCCGATGTTCAGCCCTTGAGGCTCCAGCAGCACGGCGTAGTCGGCGTTGTCCGGAATGGTCCCGCCACTGGTCACTGCGGTCAGTTTTGCGCCACGACGACCACGCAGGGTGCGGCTCACGGCGTCGCGGTGCAGGTAGGCGCTGCGCAGACCCTGACGCCCGTTGTAGCCCTCGGCGAGCATGTGCAGCAGCGCCTGATAGTGCTTGTCGTCGAGTCCGGCGTAGGGCGAGGCGCGGCGCAGCATCTCCAGCAGCGCTTGCTCCGGCCACTCCTGGCAACTGACTTCGGCGATGATCTGCTGCGCCAGCACATCCAGCGGCGCCTGCGGGATCAGCAAGGTATCGAGTTCACCCCGGCGCACGCAGTCGAGCAGCGCGGCGCATTCGATCAGGTCGTCGCGGGAGGTGGCGAACAAGCGGCCCTTGGGCGTGCCGCCGACCTGGTGCCCGGAACGGCCGACCCGTTGCAGAAACCCGGCAATCGAACGCGGCGAGGCGATCTGGCACACCAGGTCGACGTCGCCGATGTCGATCCCCAGTTCCAGCGATGCGGTGGCGATCAGCACTTGCAGGTCGCCACGCTTGAGCCGCTGCTCGGCGTCCAGGCGAAACTCCTTGGCCAGGCTGCCGTGGTGGGCCGCTACGGCGTCCTTGCCCAGGCGTTCGCTCAGGTGCCGGCTCAGGCGTTCGGCCAAACGCCGGGTGTTGACGAAAATCAGCGTGGTCCGGTGTTCCCGGGCGAGGGCGGCGAGGCGGTCGTAGACCAGCTCCCAGACATCGTTGGCCATCACGGCCGACAGCGGCACGGGCGGCACTTCGATGTCCAGGTCGCGGGGGCGGGCGTGGCCGATGTCGACGATCTCGCACGGGCGGTCGCGACCGACCAGGAAACGCGACACGGCTTCGATGGGTTTTTGCGTGGCTGACAGACCGATGCGCAGCAGCGGCTCGGGGCAGAGTGCCTGCAGGCGTTCAAGGCTCAGGGCCAGATGGCTGCCGCGCTTGCTGGCGGCCATGGCATGGATTTCGTCGATGATCACCGTTCGTGTGGTGCCGAGCATCTGCCGACCGGAGTCGGAACCGAGCAGCACATACAGGGATTCCGGTGTGGTCACCAGAATGTGCGGCGCCGTCTTGCGCATCGCCGAGCGGTCTTTCTGCGGTGTATCGCCGGTGCGCACGGCGGTGCTGATCTGCAGTTCGGGCAGGCCCATCACACGCAATTGCTCGGTAATGCCGGCCAACGGGTTTTGCAGGTTGATCCGGATGTCGTTGGACAGCGCCTTGAGCGGCGAAACGTAGACCACCAGCGTTGCGTCGGGCAAGCCTTCGGGGCTTTCCAGGCCGCGGTGCACCAGGTCGTCGATGACCGCGAGAAACGCGGTGAGGGTCTTGCCGGAGCCGGTGGGCGCGGCGACCAGGGTCGAGCGGCGCTGGCGGATCAACGGCCACGCCCGGGCCTGGGCGGCGGTGACCGCTGCGAACGTGTGGCTGAACCAGGCACTGACGGCGGGGTGGAAGCCGCTCAGGGCGCTGTCTGCGGGGATGGGCAGGTTCATGCAGCAAGTTATGCGGGTGGGGGGCGCAAGATGCAAGTACCGCTCGGGGATCTCTGTTGACTGACAGGGTCCCATCGCGAGCAAGCTCGCTCCCACAGGGGGGGTGTTCACAAAACCATTGTGGGAGCGAGCTTGCTCGCGATGAGGCCAGTGGCAGCACCACAAATCCCGGACATCTACACTTTACGGATGACGGTTGCGCACTAAACCCGCAAAATGCAACGATTCCGGCAATTACCAACGACATCGCCTGGAGGCGATGTCGATATAGCCATCGTTCCAATCAGACTGGGCCTGCTGACTCTATGCGAATGCGCCTTATGTTACTGGGCGGCGGAAATGCCCTTGGGCAGGCGCTGATTCGCCTCGGTGCGGAGGAAGACATCGGTTTCCTCGCCCCCCGCCCGCCGCAAGACGGCTGGGATGCCGCGAGCCTGACGCAACTGCTCGACGACACCCGTCCCGATGCATTGATCAACCTTGCCTACTACTTCGACTGGTTTCAGGCCGAAGCGGTCAGCGAACAGCGTCTGGCCGGCCAGGAGCGCGCGATCGAGCGTCTGGCGGAACTGTGCCAGCACCACAACATCGTTTTGCTGCAACCTTCCAGCTATCGTGTGTTCGACGGTTCCCGCGCAACGGCCTATAGCGAAAAAGACGAACCGGTGCCCTTGGGCTTGCGGGGGCAGGCGTTGTGGCGAATTGAGCAAAGCGTTCGCGCCACTTGCCCGCAACACGTGCTCCTGCGTTTCGGCTGGCTGCTGGACGACAGCCCGGATGGTGCCCTTGGCCGCTTCCTCGCCCGTGCCGAACAACCCGAAGAACTGCTGATGGCCGACGACCGGCGCGGCAATCCGACGCCGGTCGACGATGCCGCCCGGGTGATCATTTCAGTGCTCAAGCAACTCGATTGCGCCGCGCCACTTTGGGGCACCTACCACTACGCCGGGCATGAGGCGACCACGCCGCTGGCGCTGGGGCAGGCAATTCTGACCGAAGCCCGCAGCCTGCATCCGCTGGCCATCGAAGCCCCGACCGCCCAGGCCCACGCCGCGCGCCCGGATGCTGCGGAAGAGCCGCAACACGCGGTATTGGCCTGCAAAAAAATTCTGCACACCTTCGGGATCAAGCCACGCGCCTGGCGTGCGGCGCTTCCCGGTCTACTGGACAGGTTCTATCGCCATGGCTGACGGCCCCGTTTTGATCACCGGTGGTGCCGGTTTCATTGGTTCGCACCTGACTGACGCCCTGCTCGCCAAGGGCCATGCGGTGCGCATTCTCGATGACCTGTCCACCGGCAAGCGCAGTAATCTGCCGCTGGAAAATCCCAAGGTCGAACTGATCGTTGGCGACGTGGCCGATGCGGCTTTGGTCGCCCAGGCAATGGCCGGTTGCAGCGCCGTGGCGCACCTGGCCGCCGTGGCGTCGGTGCAGGCCTCGGTGGACGATCCGGTGCGCACGCACCAGAGCAACTTCATCGGCACGCTGAACGTCTGCGAAGCCATGCGCCAGGCCGGGGTCAAGCGCGTGCTGTTCGCCTCCAGCGCGGCGGTGTATGGCAACAATGGCGAGGGCGAGTCGATCGACGAAGACACCCCAAAGGCGCCGCTGACGCCGTATGCGGTGGACAAACTGGCCAGCGAGCAGTACTTCGATTTCTACCGTCGCCAGCATGGGCTGGAGCCGGTGATTTTTCGCTTCTTCAACATCTTCGGCCCGCGCCAGGATCCGTCCTCGCCGTACTCCGGGGTGATCAGCATTTTCAGCGAGCGCGCACTGAAGGGCTTGCCGATCACGGTGTTCGGCGATGGTGAGCAGACCCGGGATTTTGTCTACGTCGAAGACCTGGTCGACTTGCTGGTGCAGGCCATCGAGAAGCCCCGGGCCGAAGTCGGTGCGGTCAACGTGGGCTGGAACCAGGCGACGACCCTCAAGCAAATGCTCGAAGCGCTTGAAACCGTGGTCGGCCAGCTGCCGCCGGTAAGCTATGGCCCGGCGCGCTCCGGTGACATCCGTCATTCCCGGGCGAACAACCGGCGTCTGCTGGAGCGCTTCACTACCACGGAGCAGACACCGATGCGTGTGGGGCTGGCGCGGTTGCTGGGGCGATAGATCGCTTTCCTCGCAGACATGAAAAAGGCGCCTTTTGACAGGCGCCTTTTTCACGGCCGGAATTTACTTACAGCGTGTGTAACTTCTATGGCGAGGGAGCTTGCTCCAGATCGACTCCGTTATGGTCGTCTTCAGTATTGAGTTTGCTCGCCACGGCCTCATCCACCACCACGTGAACGTTACTTAGAACTTGTAGCCCAGACCGATCATGTAGACGAACGGATCCACATCCACATCGACCTTGGCCCGGGTGCCCGGTGCAATGGCGTTGTTTTCCACAGTGGCGGTGGTATCGATGTCGATGTAGCGCACCTGGGCGTTAATCATCACGTTGTCGGTCAGCATGTAGTCGGCACCGACCTGCCAGGCCAGACCCCATGAGTTATCCGCCTTGAAATTGCTGAAACCGGCGGACTGGGCTCGGCTGCCGACATGTTCGTCGTAGATATAGGTGTAGTTGATGCCACCGCCGATGTACGGCTGGAACGCCGACTTGGGATCCAGCGGGTAATACACCAGGCTCAAGGTTGGCGGCAGCTGTTTGATGCTACCGAGCTTGCCATTGGCAGGGGCCAGCGCGGTGCCCTTGATTTTCACATCATGTTCGAAGGGGGTTGCCGCGAGCAGCTCGATACCGAGGTGGTTTGTGAGCATGTAGGCGAAGTTCAGACCAAGCTGTGTGTCGCTGCTCAGAGTCGCTTTGCCACCCAGGTCGGCACCCGCCAGCGGGCCTTGATCAACCTTGACGCTGGAGCTGTCAGCTTCCGGGTCGACGGTGATGGCGCCGGCACGGAGGATAATGTCACCGGCTTCGAAAGCATTGGCGAGCGGGGCTGCGAGCGCGAGGGCAACCAGCGAAGCGCTGAGCAAGGACTTGTTCATGGGGGCTCCAGAGGACGTTAAAAATGTTCGATGTCCAATGGTAA